>Ga0190367_1001016_pt1 | contig 17632 bp, 18 predicted proteins | sample 4872181011_MG_FD_171838 | JGI IMG/M metagenome (GOLD analysis project Ga0190367, IMG submission 171838) | Hydrothermal vent microbial mat bacterial communities from Southern Trench, Guaymas Basin, Mexico - 4872-18-10-11_MG | ecosystem: Environmental > Aquatic > Marine > Hydrothermal vents >...
AAAAGCGCCCGACCTATTCGTTGTAGACGGTGAGAAGTATTCATTCTCTCACTGGTTGGTAAATGGCGAAGAAATCGAAAATGAACTTGTAGAAGTCGTAGTCGAGAAAATTACTAGAGCGGTAGTCTTTTACTCTAAAGAAGATGGCGGCAATGGCGGTAGCGCAAGGTTGGAGGGTGAATGGCTTATACCGGGGGAATCTGTTAATATAACGTTGCCCTACTCTGGGATCTACACGATAAAAGTTACTCCTCATTTCAATATCGAAAGGAAGCTGAAGGCGTTAGTGGTAGCTCGAGACATGAGCGAATACTCCTACATTAACTTAGATAATTTAACTTTACTCGTTAGGAAACCATTTATACCTCAGCGGAGCTCGATGCATATCTCTGTTAAAGATTTGAGGAAATATCCAGAAGTAATCAGCGGCAGGTTTAAGGGTTGGTATTTCCTAGGCGCTTCAGCTTGGACTCCAAGCATTGAGAATTCGTGCGCGAAACAGTGCGATGAAGTTTTTGACAAAGAAAAATGGACTACTTATGCTGTTTATAACTTAACTATAACGTGGTACAATAATACCAGGACTCGGAGAGGACATTCAGAACGTGGAAAGGGAAGGCCAATAACTTGGTCGAAAACTATCGTTGTATCCTCTCTTAACTTTACTCTCTGGTGTTTTTATGATAGATACGGAGTTTACGTTGTTTGGGAGGCCTACTATAGGTACTTGCCGCCGCGTGAGCTAAACTTATCGCCAGAACCCCCCCATCAAGACACTTGGTTTACACTAGAGGAAGGAGATAGCATAGTTTTCGCTCAAAAATTAGGAAAAGGCTACAAATTCTACGGTGTTCGAAATGGAAGCGTTTTCTGCGATATTTACATACCCTATAAGCAGCTTATTCAACGCTATGGGCTTAGACAGACAATGCTTAAAGCTAGGGTTAGATGGTCAGGTCCTCTAGGGTCGCCCGTAAATGTAGTTCCCTTCAGCGAGGAAAAGGACATCTATATCGTACCTGTGGGGATGAAACTCTTAGAGATAAGGGAGAAGCCGCTGCACTTAGTTTTCAAGTGGACACTGCTTAACGAAACTGCGCTACCTAGGTACTCGTGGCTTTGTCCATGTGTAAAAGTAGATGTTCTCACCGAATGGGATGGGAGAATTTATGAGGACGCAGGCGTCAAGTCAAAGCATGATTATACGCTTTATATCGTAGATTTAGATGTTGACATAACTTGGCCTAGGAGAATCACAGTGTTTTTCGTACACTCTAGGACTAAGAACTTGCTACTCGTGGTTCCGAGCGTGAGATTATGAGCGTAAACTCCCAACTTTTGATAGTGCTTGCTTTAATCGTGTCCTCAGCTATAGCCTTGACCCTAACAGCGGGCCGTTTAGCTCCACCAGTAAAAAAGGCGAGTTTTAGAGAATTCGTAGAGTTGAGAGAGAGGCTCTACTCAGATAAATCCATATTTCTTAATTTTGAAGTCGAAGTCATCGCAGAGGAACATGTGGTCGAAGTATGCGTCGAGAATGGATGCAGGAGGATAGTGGTAACGGAGACTTGGATAGTAGCGCCCGTTGATTCCTCTCCTTGTATCCCGGTGGAAAACTTTGAGCGCAGGAAGGAGCTGTATAGTCTGTACTCTAACGGAACTCACACCGCAATCTGCACTGGCGTCTACATAGAAGCTGAAGGTGACGAGGTGATAATAACTTATGTTAAACCGGTGTGTACTGGAGTCACGCATAAGTTGGTTCTCTACGAGGAGAGGATAGACGAGATCGTAGTCTACGTTCAAGAAGCCTCTATTTTAATAGATGGCGGTAAAGTAGCGGCTTTTAGCGGGTTTAAAAAGATAAGGATAAGGCAGGTTACTCTGACCTTCTAACTCCCTTATATCTTCTTTTTCACAGTTTTAACGATGAACCTAGATGAAGTTTTGATTTTCACGGCTTCGATTCTAGCTTTAGCCTGTACGCTACAGTTAGGCTACTCGCTATTATCAAACAGCGACAACGCGTATGAAAGTTACGTTTTAGAGTTAGTAAACGTCTCCATCCTCTCACTCAGACCTGGATCTAGCCTCAAGACATGCCTGCCCTACCCGACCGCCTTCAACAGTTCTACACTAGAAAATTACGGGATTCCGGCTCGCGGCTACGCTGGCGGATCCTGCCTAGAAGTAGAAAAGACCGTTGATGAGGAGGTGATCGTGAAGCCATGCGAGCCTTAGAGGCTATAGCTATCTCGGTAGTTTTCATTATTTTTAGCGCGTACTTCCACGCGACCATAATCCATAATCCTCCTTCACTCCACGTATACTCGGTGAATAGGGCTTTAGCTTGGCTCCTGTTAAGATCGGATTCGCTACCCTACACTGGGAGATTAGCGGAGTACGTGGCAGAGGTAGTGCCCAGCGCCGTCTACGTCGATAATGGAGGCTTAGTAACCTACTTCAGGAACTCTAGCAGAGTTTACAGCTTTAGGGTCATATGGCTCGGCTATAATGGAACACTCTCCCCTAGAGTGGTGGTGGTGGGCGTTGAACCGTAGGGGTCAAGCTCTACTTCTGGCCGTGACCTTCTTAGCCTCCGTCCTACTACACACGGCTGGGTATCTCAAAAAGCCTAGTCCAAACCTTCTCGAGTACGTAGGGGAATTACAGTCGGCGGAGCTTATCCACGTGGCTAGGCTACACTGGAGTAATCGAAAATATGACATGGACAGTTTGCTAGCCCTTCTCTACGATTTGGCTAATGAGACTAAGATTAGCCTTCCATCTATCTCTTATAGATGTAATTTTACTTTGGTCTCGGGACAGCGCGGTTATGCTTGGTACTTCACTCTCTATAATAACTCGGTATCCTTTGAAGCGTATTGGGAATGGAAGTTTAAGGGCTTTTATGTTAAAGATCTACACGGGGAAAAACTACTGTATAAGGGCTATTCGCTTCTCTATTACCATAACTACACCGCCCCCCAGTGGGGTTCTATCATAGCCTACCCGCTATTGGAAGACTCGGCCAAGATTGCCGATATAGCGTATAGGGGAGGAGGAATGTGGGACGTGGGTTTCCCGGCCCGCTATACTGAGTATTATCTCGTCGACGAGTATGGCTTGAAGGTGGTGATAAGAGAGTGAATACAGCCTACGTCATTTACGTCACGGCTTTTCTATTCTCGCTTGCGGTAGTTCTATCGACGTTCTCTATCTCCGAGCCTCCGACCTATTACAGGAGTGCTGTCGCCCAGCTGATCTGCGATATATGCACGGTGTATAAGAACCCCGGTAGCCAGATAATTGGCATATACGATTTCAGGGGTAACACGTTGAGGATCGAAAAAGAGATTCTAATTCTGGAGAAACCTTTCTGGATATTTCCTCAATGCGGAAGACAGGAAAAGGATGTTGTTTACCTTCCGATAGGAGTTGAAGCCCCGCTTGAAATTAGCGGACTCGCATGTCTGGAATTAAAGAATACGGACGGAATAACCGTCCACATATCCTTGTGTAAGGTGGTTGGCAATGATTAACATTTTGAAGAAAATAGCTCTAAAGGTATCAGCTAGAAGCGAGGAGAAACGCGAAGTCTCGCTCTTAGCCAGGAAAGCTAAGGAAATAGTAAAGGCAGAGAAGCTTCTCTTAAAATCAGCAAAAAAGCGAACTGAAGATCTCGAGATGTTTAAGATGCTAGAGCTTAGCTTAAAATACGGAGTTCCTGTCAGAAGGGTAGAGCGAGACGGTAAACGCGTCTGGATAATAGAGGTAGAGGAATAGCAGACGTTTAAATGCAACATCTTTTTTACCATCCGAGTTTCTAGGTAGTATGTGGCAGTTAAAGAGAGAAAAGTGGTTTTTAAAGGTAAGAAAATCTCGGTCGTAGTTGAGGAAATCATTGGGAAGAAGGGAGTATACACGGCTGAGATAGTAGAACATCCAGGCGCAGTCGTCATTTTACCGGTAAAAAATGGGAAAATCATAATGATTAAACAGTATAGGCCTGCGGTGAGGGGCAGTATTTTAGAACTGCCCGCTGGGACTATAGAAGAGGGAGAGGATCCTGTTACTTGCGCTAAAAGAGAATTAGAAGAAGAGACCGGGTATAAAGCTGGAAAACTGAAGCCTCTGGGCAGCTTTTATGCCTCCCCTGGCTATACCAGCGAAGTACTGCACGCTTTTCTAGCCGAAGACCTCATTCCCGGCAAGGAATCTCCTGAAATCGACGAAGAAATAGAAATTTTAGAGCTTAAGGAAGATGAACTTCTCGAATTAATTAAACATGGTAGTATAAGAGATGCTAAGACTCTTTCGGCCTTACTCCTTTATTACTTGAAGAAAGGAAAGTTTCTTTAAAACGCTTAAATTTAGCTAATCTCTCGGTCAACTCGCCTTCATATTTTTTAATTTCAAGCCTAGCTCTCTCCTTAGCCTTTCTAACAGCTTCGGGAGCATTCTCATACCACTCCTCTATACGATTTTCTTTTAACATCTTAGCCATTAAAGCTACTACCCTTCCAACGTTATAAGCGTCCATACATGCATTGTCGTCCTCTAATACATCGCCCATCTTGTGATAATAGGCTAGAGCCCATGGAGGTATGGCAAAACCCATCGAATTTAAAGTAGCCTGAAGATTCGCTATAACTTGTATGCTTCCACTATCGTTCCCAACTGCTATAACGCCAGCAACCTTACCCTCAACCCAACTCCTTCCAGTCACATAGATCATATTTTCGAAAACAGTTAGCCTGTCAATGAAATTCTTTACCAGTCCGTTTGGGGCGTACCAGTATATTGGCGTCGTCACTATAAGCCCTTCACACCCCAACACCATCTCGTAGATTTTCCGCATATCATCTTCGATAATACACGGGTACCTGCACGCCAACTGGTCGTCGCTTACACAACCAATACAGGGCTTTATTTCAAAATCTGCTAGGTATATCTTTACCGGGTCGGCGCCTACATTCTTTACTCCCTGAGCTGCTAGCTCAGCTAGTTTAGTCGTGTTTCCATATTTGCGGTGAGAACCCACGACTATTAATATTTTTACGCCGCTCATATCCATCACCAGATAAAGCTACTGGAAATTTAGGAGATTGAAATTAGGTAAGTCGATAGAATAACTAGGACTATCCCTATTAATTGTTTTCTCTGTATTTTTTCGCGTAGGATCGCAGAGGCTAAAACTAGCGATAAAATGGGCGCACTCGAGGCGAGCACGGAAGCTCTCGAAGCGCCTACATTGACTACCGAGAAGTAGAAGAGTACGGGTCCTAAACCCATCCCTAAAAAGCCCCCGGCTACTATATATTTTAGAGAACCTTTAAAACTCTTAACTTGCTCTCTCCTATATAGTGCATAAGGTGCCGAGAGAATACTTAACATTAGGGTTCTCGCCAAGTTTAAATTTATTGGTATAGCGTAGTAGAGCCCCATTTTGGTAAAGATAACGCTTGACCCCCAGAAAAGAGCTGTGAGAAAGCTGTAGAAGAGCCCTTTAAGCCTAAAGCTCTCCTCATTGGAGCCGCGGTATATGATGTATACTCCTAGTACTAGGGCCGCCATGGATATCAATAGATGTACCGTTATGGGCTCGTTTAGGAATAAGAAGGAGAAGATAACGGCGAAGAGCGAAAAGGAGTAGGCTACGGGGTATGCTATCGATAAGGGAGATTCTCTTAAAGCTAAAAAGAAAAATGTATCTCCGAGTATTAAATCGAAAAATAACGATAAAAATGCATAAATCATAATCTCGGCCTTGCAAAGTTCACCTACAGTTCCAATTGCCGTGCTGACGACAAGGAGTAGGAGAAAAGTTGGCGCAGCTCTTAATCCATTAGCTAGGAATACATCTAGTTTCTTCGAAAAACCTTTTTTATACATTAGGGCTGCTAGCGAAAAGGCTAGTGCCGAGGCTACCCCGTATAGAACTCCGACGTATCTGTCAGTCATACTTAGCTAGCGAAACGGCCCGTATATAAATTGGCTAGCGGTTTATAATCATCTTTTCTAACTAGTAATGGAATCCATAGTATAGCCGATAGAATGACTTCTACCTCTCTCTTACCCGGCTTCACGTCTATCTTCTTGAATTTATCAATTTTTACCTCATATTTCGCGATTACATCGGCAAGTTCTCTCTCCATTTCCCTAGCTAGGAGCTCTAGCTCTTTCTCTAACTCTCTAACCTCCCTCTCCAACTGGTTCAACCGTTTCTCTTTAACTCTGATCCTCTCTCTAATTCTCTCCGCTGTAGTTAATTTCGTTACTGGAGAACGTCTCCTGAAAACAGAAAACACTATGTCGGTGCTTTTAACGGCTAACAGTTTTTTAAGCTCACTGATTTCAGTATTCAATACCTCTATCTTCTCTTTTCTGCTACGTATTTTCTTTTTCAAACTTTCCACCTTTTTCATGTAAGCCGATTTCTTCTTCTCGAATTCCTTGTCTCTGAGCTCTTCAAGCACTTTCTTAACCTTTACAGCAAAGGAAGAGAGGGATTCTCCGGGCTCAGAGTATATCTTTAACCCCTCATACGTAAATACCGACACTCTATAGTTAGTACATATGAAATCCTTTACCATCTTCACTAATCTCTTCGCGAAATTCGCCCTAGAGTATGAATCTGGAAGTTCGAAAAATCTAAAATCCTTCCTCCAGTCGGAGCAGAAATCTTTATAGTTAATATCCTTAGCTGTCAAGTCTAAGACTCTACCTTTCGCGAAATCCTCTAAAGTTAAATTCTCTTTAGCTTCGGTCAACAATATAATCCTGTCCTCGTGATGCACTGGAGGTCTACTCCTGCTTATCGAAACTTTTGCCTCGAAGAAAACTGCCGGATAGTAGGCTTTTACACCCTTAAGACCGGCTACCTCTCGAGCTGGCAGGAAATAATTGCTGAATAAACTCGCTATCTTGGGAGGTAAAGCCAGCAATTCTCCTCCTTCACCTTCTATCCCAGCTCTGAGATCAACTCTAGGAATTATCGCCTCTTCTTTAAACTCCCTCATGAGCTCTCCTATCTGTGTTAGTGTTAGAGGCCCGCGTAGGAAGGATAAAGCCCAGCGCGTCTTGAACAGTAAATGCCTGTTCTCGTGAACGTTGTGTACGAGGAAAACTCTTTTAGATAGCGAGGATATAATCTTGGAGATTTCCTTCTCCCTCACGCTAGCCCCGGCCACTGTGGACGCGAGCTTAAGTCCCTCCATTACTCTAGCCTTGTCGTTTTCCGTTTGAAGGCGGCCGATTATCCATATGCCGGCGTTCGTTAATGCTTTATAGTCTAAGTCTACCGGGTTTTGAGTAGATAAAACCACGCCTAGTCCGAAGGCTCTTGCTTGTTTCAGAAGGAGCATTAGGAGGTGCTTCGACGGGGGGTTTTTAGGATAAGGCGGTATATAGCCGTAGACTTCGTCGAAGTATAGCAACGCTCTAAGTCTTGAAGAACCGGTTTTTCTAAACATCCATCCGTAGAGATTTTGTAATATTAGAGTCACGGCGAACATTCTCTGCAGTTCGTCTAGGTGAGCTAGGTAGAAAACTACAGCTCTTGGCTTGCCCTCGGGCGTCCATAAGAGACTGTCGAAGTCTAGGGGTATTCCCGTAATCCAGTTCCTGAAAGTAGGTGAAGCTATAACTCTATTTAAGGCGACTACGAGATCCCTCCTATTCTTTTCGGGTATAAACAAGTCTACGTCGATAACTCCTATCCTAGTGAAGGGGGGATCTAAAATGTAGGCTAACAATCTGTTAAAATCTACAAGCTCTCCTCTACGCCAGCAATATTCTAAGATATGCGAGATTAAGATATGCTCGTTGCTCTTAAGCGGGTCTGCCTCTCTCCCAGCTAGCTGCAATAGTGCCGAGACTATATTTTTAATTTTTTCCAGTAATACATCTCCATGCTCTTTCCAATTCAAGCCTTCCGGCATGTTAAGGTCGTAAAGCACTGAGACAGGAATACCCGCGTCGCTTCCCGGGGTTAAGATTATTACCTCGCTGTTTTCAACTAATTCTCTAGCCTTATCCAAACTCTGCCCATAGCTTTCTATACCCTTACGCCATACCTCCGCTAACTTAGCAGCGTACTCCTCGGGAGTTAAACCTTCCCTCTTTGCCTGGACGGGATCGATCCATTTCGTAAACTCCTCCGGCGAGTACCTCGAAGATCTCAGCGCTATATTTACGGCGTCTCCCTTAGGGTCGATGACTATAACCGGTACTCCGTGTAATAGTAACTCTTCTATAAGCACTATCGCCGCGCCGGTTTTGCCTGATCCCGTCATCCCTATTACAATTCCATGCGTCGTTAAGTCATCGGGGTCTAGGAAATACGGCTCTTCCAGCTCTTTTAAACTCACCGGATCTACTAGCCTCCCTAGGTATAGCCCTCCGCTCAAACAGATCACACCTAAAGGTATAGTTTCAGGCGTTTATATTCCTATTTAAGAGTCAGTCTAGGGTGGGGCTGTCATCTTTTATCCAATCGTCTCTCCTCTCATCACACCCAGTTTTTAGGTCTAAGATTGTATTAAGCTTTGGGGTCGGGAGGCCTAGCGCCGCTCACTCTTCACGACAGGGGCGCAGCCTCTTCATCCCCCTTTATAAGATTTTCTCGCGCTTATTTCAGTTTAATGCTTCTATTGGAAACTATATCGATTAGTCGGGTTTTCCAGCTAAGATTTATTAGTCACCAACTTGAAAAATGTAGGAATTTAGGTGGTAATAGGTGGTAATCGAAATCGAAGAAGAATTATTGGAGGAGATTAGGCGTATTTTTAGCAAATTGGAGGGTAACGTCAGGATATACTTCTTTAGGAATACCGAGGAAGAATGCCAGTTTTGCGAAGATACGCTACATATTTTAAAAACACTAGCTGGTTTAAGCGATAAAATATCGGTAATCGAAAAGGATCATAGATCTGATGAAGCGAGAAAGTATAATATACCAATGTACCCTGCGATACTTCTTCACGGAGAAAAGGAGTATAATATTAGGTTCTTCGGTATACCTGCGGGCTATGAGTTTGGGGCGTTAGTCGAGGATATAGTAGATGTATCGACCGGGAAGCCTAAAGTAGATTCAAAAATAGCTGAAGCGGTTAAGAGCATAGATGAGCCTGTATGGATAAAGGTTTTTGTTACACCAACTTGTCCCTACTGTCCGAGAGCTGTGCGTACCGCGCACAAATTTGCTATACTTAACAAAAATATTACTGGAGATATGATAGAGGCTATGGAGTTCAGCGAACTAGCCGATAAATACGGAGTATTTTCAGTTCCGAAGATAATTATAAACGAAAAAGTCGAGTTCGAAGGAGCAGCCCCCGACTCCTTCTTCCTAGCTAAAATACTGGAGGCTTTGGGCAGAGAGATTCCCGAAACTTTAACATAGTATTTACATCTGCTAAACGTAACTTTTTTCAGAAATCAAAAGCTTTATTTGCTCACCTATCTCGGCTAGCTTGCTTTTACTCCTCACTTTCTCAGACTCTACTACAAGCCTATTTTCGTCCAGTATCTTTACTGCAAACCACTTATTGGCAATTTTAATCTTTGCCCCTAACGGAGTCACTATTATATCGTCTATCTCTCTATTCTTAGCCAGATTGAAGAGAGCGTTATAAGCCCCAATAGCTTCCATTTCTACAGGGACAGAGTATTTAGTCGGCTTCTTTAACTCCTTCCTCAATTTGGAGAGAGGCTTCTCCGTCTTTGCAATAAGCTCTAATACTTTAAGTAGTGTTAGCAAGCCGTCAGGCGAGGGAGAAAATCCGGTAAACAAGTATTCGCCACAGTCAGTCCCCCCCATGGATGCCCTCTTTCTGCGAACCATTCTAGGCACGGAATCGGGCATGTACTCGACTTTGAATACTCTGAGCCCGGCTTGCTCAGCGGTGTATTCTACTAGCTGAGAGGAAGAAGCTGTAGTGACTATCGCTCCCGTCGCATAATACTTAACCAGTAGAGCGAACAACTCTTCAGGCTCTAAAGGTACTCCTTTGTCGTCGATTATAAACACGGAGCTCGCATCTGCGCTAAAAGCTACACCGACATCGATGCCCATCGCTTCGACAGCCGTCGATAAATTCTTTATAGATTCCGGTTTTGGAAGATTGTAGACTCCTTTAAAAACTGGTGGTTTATGAGCGTTTAAGGAGATTAGGTCTACGCCTAGTTGTGAGAGTAACTCGGGCAAGACCATGTTTGTGGGTCCATAGTTCAGATCAGCTATTACTCTGATGAAAGAATTGAGTATGGGGTCAGCATCTATATAGTTTATCAGAGAAGCTATGTAAATGTCGTGGATATACTCCGCGTAGGTAACCCACCCTATTCTCTCAGGCCGTGTTCTAATGATTTTTCCGTGCCTAGCTTTTTCCCTCATACTGTCTAGCCTATCCGCTGAGTATTCTATCCCATGGAAATCGAAAATTTTTAAATTGATGTAGTTCTCCTCAATATTCGACACGGAGAACTGAACTCCAGCTTTAGCCCCGAACCTCTTTATCGCGTAGACTAATTCGGGCGTTGTAGTAGCGTGAAAATCTATTACAGTTACGCCAGTCGACATAAGTCCGGCGGTAAAAGCTCTCTTAATCATGCGGGATGGAGGATAATAATCTCTAGCGGTTACAACGATAGATCTCTCGCCTAGAGATGTTCCAAGCACAGCGCCAAACTCTGCGGCTACTTCTGGGGTAAATTCCGTATTTACGTATCCTCCTATCCTCCCCCTCGAGAGGCGTAGCGACGACAATTTCATCCCCAGCTTAGCCGTGCTATCTACAGTCTAAATTTTATATAAATCTTTTGCCATTACTTATATATAGTCAAGTTTTTGAAAAATCGAAATTTAACCAGAATATCTGCTTCATTTAATTGAAATGGTCTCTTTAAGTTTCTCCTTTGCCAAGATTTTAGCTTTAGGTTCTATAATTGCATCTTTTAGAAAGGTTTCTTCTTCTATAAATGCCGCCTTTCCGATTACCGAATTGATTATGGAAACACCCTTTTCAAGCGAAACTTCATCGGCGAGGACGCTAAATAGTATCTTGCAACTGTCTCCTACAGATACGCTTTCCCAAAGTACGCTCTCTCTAACTACGGCCGACCTGCCCACTCTACAATTGTCTCCTAGAACAGCATATGGGCCTACTACGGCGTGAGATTCTATAGTAACTTTTTTCCCTATGGCTACTGGTGGTACTATTTTAGCGTTCGGTTGAATTTCAAAGTCGTCTTCAATCCATATGCCATGAAAATAGTTTCCCCTTGGCTTCAAAAGAGGTATAGAGCCTGAAAGTACATCGATATTACTGCGAAGGTACTTAGAAGGGTTTCCTATATCCAGCCAGTAAGCGTCGCCTATTATCCAACCGTGTATTGTGTAGCCGTTTTCGAGTAGAAAAGGGAATACGTGTTTTCCCCAGTCTAGGAGGTGGCTGTTCTCGCATATAATGTCTAGGATATCTTCTCTAAAAATATAGACTCCAGTATTAACGAGGTTTCCGTGTAGAAACTTGATATTAGACTTATGGTATGCTAGGCTCGTTAGGTAAAGCTCGTAGCTCAGCGGTTTTTCCAAAAATAATACTATCCTATCATGTCTATCTATTAGCGTGACTCCATACTCTAGGGGGTTTTCGTACTCTTTTAAAGCTACGGTAGCTATACCCTTCCTCTTTTTGTGAAAATTTATCAAACGTGAAAGGTTCATATTGGTTATGATATCCCCCATTGAAACTACGAAATCTCCCTCTATCTCGTTTCTCGCTTTTCTCACGGCGTCAGCCGTATCTATAGAGTTTAAGCTCAGAACTTTCAACTCTACTTCTTCGGGAAAATTTCTTTGAACCAAGTAATTTCTAATAGAATCTCCCAAATAATTCACTAAGACTAGAATTTTGGTAATACCATTTCTTATAAAGAGCTCGATAATATAGTCTATAACGGGCTTATTTCCAACAGGAACTAGAGGTTTAGGGCGGAAATACGTTAGGGGTCTCAGCCTAGTCCCCTTACCTCCAGCTAGAATAACGCCCACTGTCATACTCCCTACGCTCCACGCGAAATCTTATCCTCTTTCCGTCTAGACGAAATCTCGAGATTTTTAATGGAGAAACTATAATCTCTCCGACGGGTAAAGCCTCGGATACACAGCTCTTTAGATAATATCGTGAAGACACCATATCCCCTAAATACATTAACAGCATGATTCCTGATATATTTTCCCAATACATTATACGTTGTTAACAACCTAGCTACTAACAATTAGTGATGATTTAGAGAAGAAAGCTAAAATATACAAACACATGTCTAAGGGCAAGATATGTGATAAAAACATCCGGATTAAATTATTGACAACGCTAATTTCATTATACTGGAACCCCAGTCGTCTATTCTCCACGCGGTTACATCGACTTCCTCTTCTGGAGTATAAGATACTATAATCCAAATTTCCTCTGGGCACTCTAACATCCTATGTCTATCGGCGAGAGACGGTATTGGAGAACCTCTAACGTGACTATGGAACAAGCCTATATACTCTAACCCTCTCTTCTTGGCTTTTAGTATAGAGTTCATCCATTCCCCAACGTCAAACCAGAATCTATACTTGGACTCCAGTACATTCTTAATCTCCTCGACTTCTACCACGGTAGCCGTATACCCGCTAACATTCCCGAACATAACGCCGCAAGCTTCTAGGGGATAGCGGTTTTTAACGATGTTGAGCATGGCGTCGTAAGCTCTCCTTGAGAATATGACCTCTCTCACATGCTCCTGCAGATTAACTATACTAGACGATGTTTTAAACAACTAAACCACCAGCGGTAAATGATATCTTATACTCCTGCGACATCTCTATGAGACATGTATACTATAGTGGTGCGGGCTAAAAAGGATGCCGATGCTGTTAAAGCTATGCTTAGAGTATTTTATAGAGGTTGGGATATTAAAGTCAAAACTCTACGCGGGGTTAGGTCTCTCGAGCAATTCCGCGATAAACTGCTCGATGCGATCGATCAAGATCGCTTTAATATAGTTCTGATAGGCAGGGAAGATTTAGATAAAATGGAAATAGAGCACTCTACGCCCTTGAACGTTTACTTCTCCCTTGTGCCTAGAGAGAAGGTGCGTAACGCGAGGCTCCCGACTCTAAGAGAGGCTTTCGAGAGAGGTAGGGCTAAGTTCAGGAATACGGTTTTCTGGAATGGAACTTATATCTTCTCTAAGTCCAGTGGAACTAGGTTGAGTTTTGAGCCTCTACCTGCCTACGATAATTTTATGATTTTCGGGAATAGGGGGATCGGGGTACTCGCGCGTTTTTTAGGAGAATTGAGAAGCGTTCTTCTCCTAGTTAGAAAGCTCGGCGGAGAACATGAAGTTTACTCGGGACCCCACCTAATCGGAAAATTGAAGATACCAGATTTAGGGGAAGTTTCAAGCGAAATTATCAGGAATCAGGAAGTAGTTACCAACATAGAGAAGGTTATAGATGCAAATAAAAGAATGATGAGCTTGTATGAGAAGCTATCTCTTAAACTCTTAGAAAACCTAAAGGATAAATACACTACAGTGGTCGTCCCTTGGTCAGGCGGGCGGGACAGCACTGCAACCCTCATCTTAGCTTCTAAAGTTTTCAGAAAACGCTTCTACGCCGTCTACGTCGATATGGAGCTTGAGTTCACGCCAGTTAGAGAGTACATAGAGAGAGTTTCTAAAATTTTGGGGGTAAAACTCTTAATAGCTCGAGTAAAATTGGGCGATGAGGTCCGCAAGAGAGGGTTCCCCTCGCACAAAGATAGATGGTGTACAAAGCTTAAAATAAAAGCTCTGCACGAGAAGATAGCCGAAGTGGCCGAGGGTGAAATTCTAATCGTGGTGGGGGATAGAGACGCGGAATCGGAGCTCAGGAGCAAGCGCCCTCCGGTTAGGCCGGATGGTAGGTATATGCAAGTCGCGCCTATAAAAAACTGGTCCGCTTCTCAGGCACAAATCTACATTTTACAGAATAAGATACCCCTGAACCCTCTCTATAGCTACGGCTTTTATAGGCTCGGATGCTGGATCTGTCCCGCCTTGAGAAGCTGGGAGCGCTATATAATGAAAACCTATAGAAAAGAGTTGCTGAGAGACGTCGACCAGAAGTTATTGGATAACTTCCTAGCGCTAGACTAGTTTTCTTACAAAGTTAAGATCTGAAGTTATTAACGTTAGCTTTAACTTTTCCCTGTTCAAGTATTTTTTCAATTCCTCGTATATTCTCTCCTTTGTTCTCACTCTAGCGCCAGCGGCTACTTTATGTCCTCCTCCCCCAAGTCTAGAAGCTACTATAGAGGCGTCGTAGCTGGAGTCTCTGCTAGCTCCTATATAAGGTCTATAAATGCCTTCTTTGGGGACTATTACAGTTATAAATTTAGCTCCTCGTTTCTCGAGCAAAGCACATAGGCCGCGATATGATATATCGATGTCTTTCTCGAATTCTAGCAGAGTAACCTCCTCAACTTCTATCTTAGCTGCTATCTCCTCAGTCAATTTCCTCCTTCTCCTATTCTTCTCTATCCACGGCTTTACTCTCTCGTCCTTCAGTGCATCGAGTCCCCGCCTAGCTAATTCGTAAGCGAGCCATACCCGTCCCTCGTAGTTAGATCCTTTAACAGCGTCGTTTAAATCCCAAGCTTCTTCATCTACTATGTTCGCTGTATCAGTCTGTTTAGTTAGTTCTACCAGTCTAACCATCTCTAAGTCATTTTCCAGGTTTAGAGCTTTTAGGGCTAGAGTAGCCGCTGATGGAGCTTCGGGGTCGTAATACTCAATTTCAGCGCAGGGAGTATTCGTCTTGTGGTGGTCTACTCTAAGCTTAGCTTTTTTAGGACAAGGAAGGTCTGCAACGTAATCCCAAGTGAATAAATTAAACCAGCTGAATCTATCGCGCCTTATCTCCTGGGGCCTAGCCAGTATTAGAATTGCATCTGGATGTACTCTGAGGTAGAGAGCAGCTGATACTATGCCGTCCGCATCTTCTTCATGGCTTAGCGCTAGTTTTTTTCCTTTAATTTTAGCTTTTATAGCTTGTAGTAGTCTAGACCTCAATTTTGGCACCTCAAGGATACCTTAGATAAACTATAAAATTTTTGCTCTTTATCCACTGCTCGAATGTTGTTAACTCACATTTATAATTTTTTGTGAGTAAAATTTATAAATGCATTTAGGTAAATATTTAGCCTTGCGGGTGGCTTTTTTGCGCCTAAGGGTTCTACATCTAGGTTTTGAATCTGGCGGTAGATACGTAGTGGTTTTGGATGATGAAATAGCTAAGGAGTTAGGTGTTGGAGCTCTTGATAGAGTCCTGTTAAGACATAACAATAGGGAGATAGTCGCTATACTGAATATCGGTCAGCGGTTGCCTCTCGATGCCATAGCCGTGTACGACGAAGTGGCTAAGGTTCTTGATGTAAAAGAAGGCGAGTACGTAGAGGTGAAACCGGTAGAGCCTCCCAGATCTTCGAGCTATATAAAGGATAGGATTAGAGGAGCGAGGCTACGCTACAGCGAGGTCTTAGAGATAACTAAGGATATAGTGGAGGGTAGGCTTAGCGACGTCGAGATAGCTGCCCTAGTTACAACCCTCCATCACCAAGGGATGAGCCTAGATGAAGCCTACTACTTCGCTAAAGCTATGGTTGAAACCGGAGAACGCCTAGACCTGGGGGTAAAGCCTGTCCTGGATAAACATAGCTTGGGGGGCGTGCCTGGAGATAAAACTACTATACTCGTAGTGCCGATAATAGCTAGTCTAGGATTTTACATACCTAAAACCTCCTCTAGGGCTATTACATCCCCGGCCGGAACCGCCGATAGAGTAGAGGCGCTAGCTCCCGTAGATCTAGATATAGAGGAGATGAAAGAAGTCGTTTTGAAAACAGGAGGCTGCATGGTTTGGGGAGGTGCGCTACACTTAGCTCCCGCAGACGACGTGATAATTAGAGTCGAGTACCCGCTCTCGATAGACCCGTTCTTTACACCCTCTATAATGGCTAAGAAATACGCCGTAGGAGCTACCCATGTGGTTATAGATATCCCGACAGGGCGGGGAGCCAAAGTAAAAACCATAGAAGAAGCTCATAAAATAGGCAGAGATTTAATCGAGGTAGGACGAAGGTTAGGAATGATTGTTCAGTGTGCCGTAACCTATGGAGAGGAGCCAATAGGCTACGCGGTAGGGCCGAGCCTTGAAGCTAGAGAGGCTTTAGAAGCTGTAATGGGTAAGGGTCCGGCAGATTTAATAAATAAGGCGACGAGTATAGCTGGAACTCTGTTAGAAATCGTAGGGAAGGAGAACGGTAAGTTCCTAGCCCAGGAGGCTTTAAGGCTCGGTAAAGCTGAGAAAAAGTTGAGAGAAATCATCGAAGCTCAAGGCGGGGATCCTAAGATAAAAACGGAAGATATACCCATAGGGGATAAAAAGGTGGTTATCAGGTCTCAGAAGAAAGGACGTGTTCTGTGGATCAACAATGCTGCTATAGCGAGAATAGCTAGGACAGCAGGAGCTCCGAAAGATAAGGGGGCCGGCGTTCGGCTCTACGTTAAAATCGGAGATTACGTAAAGGAGGGAGACCCCCTCTTCGAAATAAGGGCAGAGGTTGGGTATAAGCTCCAGGCGGCTGAAGAGATAGTTGAATCTCTAATTCCGATTAGCGTGGGCAGGCTTGAGGAAGAGATGTTAATTACCAAGATACCCGCGACAACTCTAGAACAGAGACTCTTTATCGTGGAGAGATAAACCGTAATATTTTCGTTAGTTTTCATTTTTATAACGATACTATTAACGATAGTTTACTCCTTGGATATTATTTTTAGTGTTTCTCTTAAATGGAAGCCGGGAATATAGATAAATAAACCCCCATTAAGGCGGTTAAATTGACTTCAGAAGATGAGATAAATGCTTCAGAAGGAGAGATAATAATACTTAATACGGGCAAAGGTTGCGTTTTCGACTTCCCCAGGGAGTTCTTTAACAAATATCTGAAGAAAAAACTAAAGCTCATAAACCCCAAAGTATTGTACTACGGAGAGAAGACATCTAGGCTAGGAAGAGTTAGGCTTTTCGTGGATTCAGAGAAAGCTTCCGAACTCAAAGTTTGGTTGACGATACTCTTATCTGAAAATGAGGAGTATTTCCTAACCGAGATAGAAATGCCATAGCGGTGTCTGAATTGGCTAAACTGAAAATGAGCGTAGAAGCTGGTAATACTCTAATGGTCGAGGGTGAAGCTGGCGTAGAAGTGGTAAGTGGACGCGTGGAAATTTTCGGCTATGAGCTTGAAAGCGGCGCCTTCAGAGTTGACAAGTTTAAAGCGCTACCCCTCTACGTTCTGGACGACGCAGAGGTAGTCATAGAAGGGGGTAAGGTATGGCTCGTTGAGGAGAGAACAATACCGGACGAATGGGCTAAGGCTATCGACGAGATTAGAAAGTTGGAGAAACCCGTGAAGGTAGCCGTTATAGGTGGAGTAGATGTAGGTAAAAGCGGGTTTATAACGTTTCTAGTAAATAACTTGCTTGAGGATGGGGGGAGAGTTTTCATCATAGATGCCGATGTAGGGCAGAGCGATAT
>Ga0190367_1001017_pt1 | contig 17623 bp, 16 predicted proteins | sample 4872181011_MG_FD_171838 | JGI IMG/M metagenome (GOLD analysis project Ga0190367, IMG submission 171838) | Hydrothermal vent microbial mat bacterial communities from Southern Trench, Guaymas Basin, Mexico - 4872-18-10-11_MG | ecosystem: Environmental > Aquatic > Marine > Hydrothermal vents >...
AAAAGCTTTTGGTAACTCAACGATCCACTTTCTCGACGTTGAAGGCAGATTGAGTAAGAAAGCAGAACCACCGCTAGCTTTTGCTGCCAGCAACTGGATAGCATCAACACTATTCCTTGCAAGGAACTTCGAATCGTTCATACTTGCTGACATGGGTTCTACAACGACCGATCTGATACCATTCAAAGGCAAAATCCTTGCAGCTACAACGGATTACGAGAGGTTGAGGAGGGGAGAGCTGATTTATATCGGAGTTCTCAGAACGCCGGTGTTTCACGTTTTGCCCTTCTTCACGGCCCCCCTTGTTCCAGAATTCTTTGCTATTACAGGCGATGTGTTCGTGGTAACAGGAGACATAGAACCTGAAGATTATTTATGCGAGACTCCCGATGGGAGAGGGAGGAGCGTTGAAGAGTGCATGCAAAGGCTTGCAAGGCAGCTTTGCTGCGATTTACACGAAGTAGGAGCGGAATTCGTCCGAGGGCTAGCAAAAGAAACAAAAAAATACATTCTGGAGAGAATTAGCAGTGCAATGTTCGAAATCTCGGCAAAATATGGCATAAAAACGGTTATTGGCTGTGGTATCGGAGAGTTCTTACTAGAAGGGGTAGCGAAAAAACTAGACCTTGACTACGTTTCCATTAAAAAGAAGTACGGCGATTGCTCGGTTTATTTTCCAGCCTATGCGATGGCAAGGCTATTGGAATAATCGAGGGTTTGGAATGAAGGTCGTAAAGATTGGTGGAAGCGTTGCCTCCCGAATCGAAGGAATTCTAGAGGAGTTGAGCGGTGATGTGCTTATCATTCCTGGCGGATGGATTTTTGCCAACGCAGTTAGGGAATTGGACTCAGAGCGAAAATTGCCCAGCAGTGCGGCACACTGGATGTGTATAGCTGGAATGGAAATGTACGGCTACTACATATCATCTCTTGGTGTAAAAACGACAGAAAAACTTGAACGTGTAAAAGGCATCAAAGTGCTTTTGCCATACTGTATTTTGAAAAAATCGGAACTTCCACAATCCTGGGATGTTACATCCGATAGCATTGCGGTATGGGTTGCTTCGAAGCTCGGCGTTAAAGAAGTCATAAAGATAACCGATGTGGACGGCATTTTTTTGAATGGTAGGTTTATCGAAAAAATACGGGCTTCAGAACTCATTGGCAAGAAAACGTGTGTTGATAGCTTTGCCCCAGAATTGATGGCGAAGTTGGGAATAAACATGTTCGTTTGCAACGGTCTTGTTGAGGGGAGGGTAAAAGATTATATATTGAGAAGTCAAGCGAGAGGCACGCTGATTGAGGGCAGATAGGGGAGGTATGGTTATGGACATACACAGATGCGTATCATGCGGGGCAAATCTCGTAGGAACGAACTACGTTGTGTTTCCCTGTCCAGTATGTGGGGAGATGATCTACAGGTGCAAACGCTGTAGGAAGCTTGCTAATCCATACAAGTGTGAGAACTGCGGCTTTGTTGGGCCTTGAAGGGTGGTATAAATGGGAAACGTAGTGATGAGGCTGAAGGTAATGCCTAGCGATATAGATGTGAACCTAGACGAAATTGCCGATAAAATAAAGGCGCTTGATTTAAAAAACGTAGAAATAAGGGACATCGGAATAAAACCAATTGCTTTTGGCCTCAAAGCCCTCGTTATTGCTGCTGTTATGCCCGATGAAGGGAGCATCGGCGACGAACTTGCTGAAAAAATCCAGCAGATCGATGGTGTTGAAAGCGTGGAAATCGAATCGGTTGAACTTCTCTAACCTATGAATCCCATAAAGTTTGTAACTCCACCAATAGCTGCAAACGCGTACCTTCTGAAGGAAGATGGAGTTCTCATCGACGCAGGCGGGGATTCAGCCTTCCTTCTTAAAGCTATTGAGAAGTACTCAAGTTTAAAGGAGATTAAATACGTTTTTCTTACACACTCCCACTTCGACCACGCTAAAGCAGCAGATGTCCTGCAGAGAGCCGGAGTTAAGGTAGTTATGCACTTTATGGAATACGAATTCGCTTCTACAATCGCTTCCCCACTCTACGCTGTGATTAAACCAGACATTGTCGTCGAAGGTGGCGAAGTTTTTGAGTTTGAAAATGCAAAGCTTCGAGTTATCCACACTCCCGGCCACACTCCCGGCAGCATATGCCTTTACGAACCCGAAAAGAAGTGGCTTTTTAGCGGCGATACCGTTTTTGCCTACGGAAGCTTTGGAAGGGTTGATTTCCCTGGCGGCAATGCTGCAAGCTTAGTGGAATCTTTAAAGAAGCTATCGGAGCTTGAAGTTAGGAGGCTGTATCCCGGACACGAAGATGTGGTGGAAAACGGAAAGCACGTAAAAAAGGCGTACGAAATAGCAAAGAAAGTTTTGCTTGGTTTGTAAATGGTATATCTTGCTCTCGCATTTGTGACGTTGATCTACTCGAATAAGTTAAACAGGCAACTTTATTTTAAGGTGAGACTGAAGAATTCGTTAAAATTTGGATGTAATGTTTAAATTAGCTCTTCTTCCTCCTCTTCCTCTTTAATCTTTCTCGATTCGCCTTCTTCTATTAGCATTAGGTACTCCTTCAACATCCTCGGAAACTTCGACGCTTCTACGAACCTCAACCCCATGCGCTCACTCCTTCGAGCTCTTTGGCCAGCAGAAGAACGTCTAAATCGGGAGAGCTGTCGAGAATGCCCTGCCATCCTTCTTTAACCCTTAACCCGCTGTCTGTTATGGCTGTATCGAGAACGAACCTCTGTCGCATTAATTAAAAATATTGAAAATACTTAAAGATTGTGGGAAAGAGTAAAGCGCATTTTACACTTCGACTTGGCTCATACCTTGTAAACGGGTGTGTTAAGGGTATGGGAAAGGAAATCTATGTAGGACGGAGCTGGATCTATTGCTTTTGCCCTGCTGTCGTATATCTCCAGCCTTATGTTGCTCTTTTTTATCGCCGAGGCGAGTATACTTAATTCCTCCTTTACCGGCTTTCCGAAAAGGGAAGTATTTGCCTTTCCGTCTGTGATTAGAATTCCTTTAACGACGGAATCCCTGTTCTTAAGTCTGAAGCTTTTTGCAAGAACTAAGAGTGTTTGAAGGGCTGAGGAAAGAGGAGTTCTACCCCCTACAGCAACGCTTTGCAGTGCAGTCATCACGCCGGAGTACCTTCTGGTTGGAGGTACCACTACGTTTGCAGAATAACCTCTGAAGGTTATTAAAGCGAGAGAGTCCCTCTTCACATAGCTGTTCTCGATGAGCTTCGCAGCCACGCCTTTTGCTATGCTAATTCTCCGCATTGCAGCCATGCTGCCACTTGTATCGAGCATTATGACCGTGAGCCTTGGTATTCTTGCCTTTCTGACTCTAATTCTGATGTCTTCTTTGGATATGTACTTCCTTCCGTTCATTGCAGCCGCTCTTATCGTTGCAACCAAGTCTACATCCTCGCCACATCCCGGAACGCTTGAAACGGGATATCCATGGGGGTAACCTATAATCGTGGCCCTTTCATCTTTTGAACCTCTCGATGCCCTCTTGGCTGTGCCACTTTCACCCCTCGGGATGTGTAGCTCTACATCGGCAGCATCGTAGTTTCCTTCTGCGTTTCCTTTTGCATCGCTTATACTATGGCTGTTATGGCTGTGATTCTTCTCATTTTGTTTTTGCTTTCTTTTCTCATCTTTTTTGTTTCTGCTCTTGTCTTTGTCATCCTGCTTATTTTCAGGCTTTGGTGGAGGCATATTGGGCATATCGAAGGGTCTCGATTTAAGGCGGTGTGGCAAGGCGAGCTCCATAGCCCTCTTTAAGTCCTCAAGACTTACCTTCTTTCTTCCATCGAGAGCCGCTATCGCCTTTGCCGCCCTAACCGTTACAATTTCGGCTCTATGTGTCCTTATCCTATGTTCAACTATTGTTTCGGAAAGGAGCTTCAACAGATCGTCGTCTATCTCCACGTCCTTCAGGATCTTCCTTGCCTTGATTATCGACTCTCTAATTCTCTTCTGCTCTCCTTCGTACTTTCTTCGGAATTCCACCGGATCGGCCTGAAACTCCTCTACTCTCTTTACTATCTCTATCCTCTCCTCAACACTGTTTGAGCCTTCAACGCTTACAAATAGGCCAAACCTATCCAGTATTTGGGGGCGAAGTTCTCCCTCTTCAGGATTCATGCTACCAACGAGAATGAAGCGTGCTGGATGCCTTACCGACACACCTTCCCTCTCTATGACGTTCCAGCCCATCGCCGCTGCATCTAGCAGGATATCTGCTATGTAATCGTCCAGCAGGTTTACTTCATCGATGTAGAGAATGTTCCTGTTCGCTTCCGCAAGCAATCCGGGCTGTAAAGCCCTTATTCCCTCCTTCAAAGCCTTCTGAATGTCAAGCGTGCCAATAAGTCTGTCAACGGTTACGCTTAAGGGCAGATCAACAACGCGCATTCTTCGCCTTTCGATCTCACGCTCGCTGTTTTTGCATGCATCGCACATTTCGAGTTCGTTGTACGGGTTGCAGTTGAAGGGGCAGCCTTTTACCACTTCTATTTCGGGCAAAACGTCTGCTAAAGCCCTAACCATCGTTGACTTACCCGTCCCTTTGTCTCCACTCAGCAAAACACCTCCTATTGCCGGGTTTACAGCATTGCAGAGCAAAGCAAGCTTGGCCTTCTCCTGCCCAACTATGGCTGAGAAAGGAAAGATCATTCTTTCAGCTTCTCCCATGCCTCTACCACCATAGAAGCTTTTTCACCCCAATTTTCGACGTCGTCCATCGAGTAAATCTCGATAGCTCCTCCTTGCACTTCTCCGCTAATCGATTCCTCAAGAATACCCTCGATCTCACCGTAAACCTCCCTCAATTTCTCGAGTAACTCCTCATCAGCATGCCATAGACCTCTCTCGGCAGCTTCAACGAGCCTCCTCGCTATTTCCTCCAATGCATAAACGTTGTTCTCTTCAAACCACCTTTTCATCTCCTCGTCTAGCACGTATGTATTCGCTATCTCATCAAAAACCCACTTCTCAACGAGCTTTGTTGTAGCAGACCAGCCGTAGAGGTGCAGAATTTTTTTAGAGAACTCGTTAGCTCCTCTGTAGCCGTGCTTCTTCATACCTTCGATCCACGCGGGATTGAGGAGCTTAGCCCTGACTATTCTCTCGATTTCATCCTTCATCTCTTTAACGGATGTCGCTGAAACGTCCTTCGTATCGACGACTACTATCTCCGGATTTTTGCCTAAGCTTTTTACGGTGTTGTAAAAGCCGCCGTGGTAGGAGAAGTAACAGCAGCAGTTGAATATGTCGTGTTCGTCGCTTATGTGGTTTCTCGTTATGACATCCACGCTCTTGAGGTTCAGGATTAGACTTTCAACTGCCTGCTTTCCGAAGTGCTTTCTTGTGTACGCATATCCACTCCATTGAACCCATGTCTTTGCGAGGTCTTCATCACTCTGCCAGGCTGATGCCTCGACGGCATAATTTACACCAGATCCATAGGTTCCTGGCGGGGAACAGAAGACTCTGCAGAGAACGAGCTCTTTATCCACTCCAAGTTCGGAAAGTTTTGAGACGTGCTCGAGGTAGTGCTTCCTCACGTAGTTCATATCGGTAGGCTCATCGAGCATCGCTACCTTTGTGACAGCTTCATCGATCATGTAGATGTAGTTGGGCAGAGTGTCGCGAACGATTCCGCTAATTCTAATAACAACGTCGATGCGTGGCCTTTTAAGCTCCTCGAGGGGAATTACTTCAAGTCCTTTAACCTTTCCAAACTCCCAGACCGGCTTTACGCCTAAGAAGTGGAGAATCTGGGCAATTTGTTCTCCATCAGCTTTGTAGGCATCTATACTCCAGAGCCACTCGCCAATGGACTCTGGATATCTGCCGTGCTTTATTTTGTAGTGCTCTATGAGCTTTTCAGCAGTTTCAACTCCAATTTTCCAGGCTGCTTTCGTTGGAATAGCTGTAGGATCGATGGCAAAGAAGTTCCTGCCTGTGGGCAGAATTTCAATTTTACCTCTTGTTAGCGAGCCCGAAGCTCCGGGTTCAACGAATTCTCCGCTGAGACCCTTTACAAAGCCATCGTATTCCTTGCTGCACTCCTTGATCTTCTCAGCTATTTCGATGGCTCTGGAGAATGCTTCAATAACCCTTCTGATTTTTTCTTTTTCTTCTGACCTAACTTCAAGCATACTAACACCTCAAGCTGCCAACGTGCTTTTCAACGACGGCTGCAATGTTTTCACCACGTAGATCGCTCGTTAACAACTCATCTATTATCGCAACGGCCTTTCTGTGGAGCAGCTCAAGAGTTTCGGCATTCGTCATCCCAAGACTGTTTACAGCCGAAGGATTTCTCCTCATCTCGTCGTAGTCCAAGCCAATATATTCCGCAAGTACCCTCCTTATCGAGGGAAATTCGTGACTGTCGTAGGCCATAACCGTCGCAACATGTTCGGCAAGTTTTTTTACGTTTGGATGAGCAAAGATGTGCAAGCCGTCTTCAATCTGAGTCCCTCTAACTGCTTCAATATAGCGGTGAATTTCCTCGATAGCTTTCTCGTCTTTGCCTACAGGCACGTTGTTCTCCTTTGCTTTGGTAATTATCTCTTCGTAAATCTTCTCAGCTCTTGCCTCTTCGCCGAGCTCTTTAGCCTTGGAGTACTGCGTTAAAAGCTCTTCAAGTTCTTCGAGCGCTTCAGCCATCATCACTGGCGGATAGATATGGTCTACGATCGTTGCGTAGCTCCTCCTCTTCGCTATAACTCCCTCCATCGGATTCGCAACGTTGTAAACGTACAGATGCGGAACATCATCAATGCTTATCTCCGGCCAGCACGAAGGAGACAATCCAACGCCTTTACCCGGCCTGAATTCCAAGTAGCCGTGCGTGCCGAAGTGAACGATCAAGTCAGCCTTGAACACCCTAGTAATCCAGCGATAAACTGCAAGCCATTGATGCGGAGGAGGAATTGTTGGATTGTGGAGAATTCTGCAAACTTTGCCATCGCACCTGCTGCCTGCACACCCAAATTTCGGTTGAGGTGTTATGAAGACGTTACCGAAGAGCAGTCCGGGAATCACGAACTTGCCGTTATAAACCATACCAACCAGTTCCTTGTCAACCCTGCCGGACAGAACGTCTTCCGGCCTTCCCCACTCCTTTACCATCGCTTCCCTTACATCTGAAGGCAACTCGTTGAACCATTCCATGTAAGTATCACGGTCAACGAAATCGACAGCCCCACCTTTCTCTACGATCTCCTCAACGCTCGTCCATCGAAACTCACTTATAGCTTTTCTCTCGAGTATTAGGTTTATCAACTCTTTTCCGTTTTTAGGAGGACCTTCAATTTGGTATCCTTCGTCTTTTAACCTGTTCAGCAGCCTTGCAACGCTTTCGGGAACGTCCAAACCAAAGCCAACGGCAACGCTTGCTTCGAGTCCTTTACACGGCGGGTTTATGAGCACAATTGCTATCTTTCGCTCCTCCGGTTTCTTCTTCCTTAACTCGACCCACTTCTTCACCCTTTTTGCAAGGTACTTCGCGTGTTCCTTGTAGAGTTCGAACTTCTTAACTCCATCATCGCCAATCTTCGTTCCTGCCAGATAAACAGGCTCTATCAGCCCGTCAACTTCTGGCATTACAACGGTATAAACTTGCGATAGGTAGTCTATTCCTTGCTCAGCTTTAGTCCACTCGCCAACGCTCTGCGATGAAGAAAAGCAGGGCTGGATAATTGGAACGTTCAGCTTCTTCAGAAGTTCTAACCCTTCTACAACTTTAAACCTGTCATCTTTTTCCCACTTCCCGTGATCGAGCAGGAAAAAGTACGTGAGATTAACGAGTGCGTCAACTGGCTTCCCATCAACGATGAAGAACTCCCTTATCGTATCCTCCTTCGAAGGTGTGTTCAGCAGTTCATCCCTCCAGCCGTGGGTGAAAACCGGAATAACTCCCAACCCTTCACGTTCAAGAGCTTCAACGACTGCTTCAAAATGCCTCATGTTTCCGTAAAGCCAGTAAGTTCTGTGGATAAGCACTCCAACAAGGGGAAAGCTTGAAAAGGGATACTTCCTAAGATATTTTCCCAAGCTTTCAAACAGGCCCATTCTTGGGTGATATATCGCGTGCCACGGAATCTCCTCAACCTCCCCAACCTCGACATCCATCCCGACAGCTCTAAGCATAAAGCGAACGAGGTTTCTCAGGTTGTTCTCTCCACCGGTTTTAAAATAGGCAACAGCTTTATTCAGAACTTCTTGTTGCCCCCTCGAGAGATGCAGGTAGTTTTCAGAGGCGGAAACGACAATTTTAGCCTTTGATTCCTCGATGGCTTTCTCCACTTCCTCAGGAAGCTGGTACGTGTAGAGAAAAATTGCATCGCTGTTTTTTATTTCATCAGCATGAGCAGCAGAGAAAGAATCGTTTATAGCGAGATAGCTAAAGCCAAGATGCTTTGATTCTTTTTCAAGAATTCTCGTGAGCATTGGAAGCATGGAAGCTCCATATCCCATTATCAGGCTGATGTGCATGAAAATTATACGCTGGATTGTATTTAAGTATTATCGCTTCTAAAGATTTCTGAGTTTGTTAAGAACAGGGAGTACCAGTCTGAAAGAATCCACGCTAATAACTCTTACACCCATCTCGTACACATGACCCAACTCGTTTTCTGTTAGTACTTCCTCAGGCCTCCCGATCGCGTAGATTTTCCCGTCTTTAACAAGAGCTATTCTGTCAGAGTAAATACCTGCTAGATTTGGATCGTGGAGCGTTAAAATCGTCGCAATGTTTTTTTCAACGGTAATTCTCCTGATCATTTCGAGAACCTTTATCTGATTCTTGAAGTCGAGATGTGCAGTCGGTTCGTCAAACAGGATTGCCTTCGGGTTTTGAACTAAAGCCCTTGCTATTAGTGCTAACTGCAGTTGACCACCGCTGATTTGCGTGTACGGCTTATCTGCCAGATTTTCAATACCAACGAGCTTCAAAGCATTCATAGCGATCCTGTAATCTTCGCCGCCCGGCGACTCAAAGGTGGATATCTGCGAAGCTCTCCCCATTACGACGAACTCCAGAACCGTATAGGGAAAGCTTGGATGGTGGATTTGCGGGACGTATCCCATATTTTTTGCTCTTTCTCTCAAATCCATTGAATGAACGTCTTTTCCATCGAGATAAACACACGGGGTTCTGGGCTTGAGAATTCCGTACACACACCTGAGTAACGTAGTCTTTCCACTTCCGTTCGGGCCGAGGAGCGTTAGAATTTCTCTCTCGTTGACTTTCAGACTCGCATTTACTTCAAAACCGTTGTACCTAAACTTTAGATTTTTAACCTCAAGCATGCCACTCCCCTCCTCCTGTTTTCCTGAGCAAATAAATAAAAAACGGGATTCCTAGGATTGTAGTTACAATTCCAATTGGTATTTCAAACGTCGTTAAAGCTCTTGCCAAATCATCCGCCAAAACCATAAAGCCAGCTCCTATAGCAATTGATAGCGGAATCAGGGTCTTGTGATCGGGCCCAAAGGACATTCTGACGATGTGGGGTATGATCAGACCAACCCAGCCGATTATACCGCAGTGCGCAACGGCTATCGCGGTCATGAAGGAAACTATCGAGATGTAGGTAAACCTCATCTTTCCTACATCTATTCCTAGAATCTGGGCTTCTTCGCCCATAGAAAGGACGTTCAGATGCCACCTCATGAGACATATAGCCGTACAACCGGCGGTTATTGGAATGGCTATGCGAGACACGACGTTCCAGTCTGCGTTGGCAAAACTACCCATCAGCCAGTAAACAACGCCTGCGAGCTTCTCGTGCTCCATTAAAAACTTCAACATGGACGTTAAGGCTGAAAAGAACGCATTCATTATTATTCCAGCTAGAATTAAAGAGATAACGGTAACTCTTCCTCTTATCTTCGCAAGGGTGTACGTTAAGAACATCGCAACCATCGAAAAAACGAAGGCCGAAACCTCTATGCTTGCTGGCAGAAATCCAAAGGCCAAAGCCGCTCCAAATGCAGCTCCAGCAGAGATTCCTATTATGTATGAGTCAACGAGTGGATTCCTGAAGGTGGCCTGCAATACCGCTCCAGAGACAGCTAAAGCCGAACCGACGAGCATTGCAGTAGTAACTCTCGGAAGTCTTATCTGAAAGAGGATGGTCTCGTACGTGGAGGGGTAGCTTAATTCCAAGCTGAATCTGCCCAACGTTATAGCTTCAAGAGTTTTTGCACTTATCATCTTCACTATTGCGGAAAGGGGGATGTTGTAGGCTCCGATGCACAGGCTGGTGAAGAAAGAAAAGACCGGAAAAACCAGAAAAAATATTAAAATAACCTTGCGGGTCATCCCTCAAGCTCCTTTTCGAATTCTTCGTAGGTAATTCCGTATAAGTGCTCGAAGAATTCGTTCGCTATGCTGTTGAAATCCATTCTGCCTGGATAGAACTTGTCGAACATCCATGCTTGCAGTACAGCAACCCTTATGCTCCAAGTGTCTGCTAAAAGCCTTGGCTGTTTGTACACTCTCTTATTCTTAATCGCGCTTATATCCTGCCATCTTGGAACGCTTATCAGATCTTCTGGCTGATACTTTGCAGAACTCCAGATTATTATCACGTCCGGATTCCAGGCAACGATTTTTTCAAGCTGAACGTCAATGTACTTCCCTTCGAGTTCGCTTGCGGGATTTATTGCTCCGGCGTTAACGATTAAGTCGTTCGTAACTCCTGCGTTGCCTGTAACCTTTGTCTGTTTGCTCCAGAGCCATATTGCCTTAATTCTTTCCTCTTCGGGTATCTTGCCCGCTTCATCTCTGACGAGAGCAATCACTTCTTTCATTTGATCTATCGTTTCGCTGGCTTTGTCCTCCTTATCCAGAATTTCTCCAACGATTTCTATGGTTCTGTACACCTCGTCGAGGTTACTGAGCTCTACAAGCACTACCGGGATTTCGGCCTTCTCAAGCTGTTCTATCACGCTTTTTGGCGTTGAATAGCCGTATTCTCCACCGTAGGTTATAACGATATCCGGCTTCAGCGATATTATCGCCTCAACGTTCGGATCCCTACCGCTACCAACTACCGGAATTTCTTCGAGATTCGTGAACTTCGCGAGAACAGGATTCTTTTCTGCCCATCTCGTTATACCCACAACCTTATCGAAGTCTCCCCAGCAGTACATCAGTTCGGCAACTTGGCCAGCGAGAACAACGGCTCTCTCAACCTTAAGCGGAACTTTTACCTCTCTACCCTCCGTGTCGACGACAGTTCTGTAAAAGCTCACGTCGTAAAAGCTCAGCAGCTCATCTGCAACCTTCTGCCATCTTGGATAATCTTTGGGGTAAATTGCACAGCCAAACTGGTAAACTCCGACAACTATTCTCGGCCCCCAGTCCAGGAAGTGCCCGAACTTGCCTCCGGCGAGAATTCCGTACACATGCCCCTCTCTTACGGCTTTAACTTCTTTCCACCTTTCGTCTTCCTTTATCTTTTTAACAGCCTCTTCGAGCTTGCTATTATCAAACGAGATTACTATCAGCACATCGGCATCGTTCCACCAGGCTATTATCTTCTCCAAATCCAGCTTTGGCCACTGCGTGTCGAATTCCTTATCGAAGGCGACGTTGTGAGCTCCAACTATTTCAGGAATACTCCCCCATGCGCTTCCTTTTGCATAAACCGTAATGGGGCCAGATATGTCCTTGGGAGCGGAAATCACAAGAACTTTTTTCTCTGGAACCTGCTCTGAAATCCCTTTTACTTCATTCAGCTTCGAGTTCATGAAATCGACGATTTTCTTCGCTTTGTCCTCCTTTCCAAACGCCTTTCCGAGAATTTCAATGCATTTTGCATTGTCTTCAATTGTCTTCGCCTGCAGGGCTATAACGGGAATTCCAAGTTGTTCTGCTTTCTCTATGATTTCTTTATCCTTGTATTTTCCGCCGTACCAGTCCGTTATTACTAAATCGGGATTTAAGCTCGCAACGGCTTCCCAGTTCACACCCTTGAAAACGCTCCCCACTGTAGGCTTGTTTTTAATGCTTTCAGAGATGTAGTCCGATTTTGGAACGTAGTTTCCAACTCCAACGACTTTATCGCTAGCTCCAAGCAATCGCAGTGTTTCAGCCCAGTAGCTCGTTAGAACTACTACTCTCTCTGGTGTCTCGTTTAGCGTAATCGTTCTTCCAGCCATGTCTGTTATGGTTATGCCTGCCTGCGGGGTTTGCTGAATTTCTGGCTTTTCTTGGGCACAGCCCACAAGCGCTAGGGCGATTGTTAGTAATAGTAACGCGAAAAGGTTCTTTCTCATGGCCACGAATTTGATTTTTTCGAGTTTTTAAGTGTTACTAACTTGACAACAATGTTTAAAAAATTAAGAGTTTTACTAAGATAATTCTTAAAATATTTAAGTAGCGAAAGTTGTAGGAATATGCTGGATCTAGCAGCCGTAGCTGCCAAGACTTTCAGCCTTGCAACCCGGATACTTCTGATGATGTTCGTTGGACTAATAATTTCTGAGCTTCTCATCGAGGCTGCCATAATCAAAAAACTCGAAAAGGTAACATCGCAAAACTCGCAAACCTGCCACCAATTTGTGGCGTTGCGCTCGTGACGGCGTTTGGTTCTCCTGTCTCAGCTACACCATGCTTCAAAACTTTAGAGAGAATGAGAGGTTGAACGAGACTGTAGTACTCCTAGCTTCAATACTCAACTCTACAGTCGTGCCAATCAGGGAGACCTTTACCTACCATCTGCCGGTCATACTCCCCATGCTCTTTACGTCGGAGCAGTTTACATATCAAACGCTCTGGCTTGGAACCCTCGTATTGCTCCTCTTTGTGGTTGTTGCAGTACCTAAGAAAATAATTTTTATTTTCTTTTTTGATAGAAAATAGCAACGAAGTAAAGTTTATCTTTTCCAGTATTAAGTGTAAGGTATGAAAAAGTTCGTTCTTGTTTTTCTGCTCGTCCTCCTCGCTGGTTGTGCAGGAAAGGAGGAAGTCGAAAAACAGATAACACCAGAAGAAACTCTAACGCCAAGCCTAGAAGTTAGCCTTCCCTTTGAGACCTTCCCAAAGAAGTACACGTGCGATGGAGTGAACGTATCCCCTCCGATCGAGATAAAAGGTGTCAGCGAAAAAGCAAAGAGCATAGCAATAATAATGGATGATCCAGACGCCCCGCTTGGAGTTTTCACTCATTGGGTAATCTGGAATATCCCCGCTAACGTTAGTTTGATTCCCGAAGGTGTTCCTACTGAACCTGTCGTCGATGAGCCAATAAGTGCCGTTCAAGGCAAAAACGACTTCGGCAAAATAGGCTATGGCGGCCCATGTCCCCCACCCCTTGGAGGTGCTCATAAATACAGAATCAAAGTCTACGTACTCGACGCATTTCTAAATCTCGAACCGGGTGCAACGAAAGCAGAACTCGAAAACGCGATGAAGGGGCACATTCTGCAGTATGCAGTAGTTACTGCAAGCTATGGCAGGTAATCAGTGGATAATCTTTAATAACGTTTAGAATAAGTTTTGGAATAATGCTTTTATAGCCTTGCTTTAAGGAGGCATGGATGCTCCCTGACGTGCAAACGCTAAAGCCAGATATACCTGTAAATCTCAGCAGAGTTGGAGCGAAGGGTATAAAAAAGCTGGTAATGGTTACACGGGGTAAGGGAAGGCCAGCAATCCTCATCTCAACCTTTGACGTTTTTGTCGATTTAAAACCAACAAGAAAAGGCATAAACCTGAGTAGGAGCTTCGAGGCTATAGACGAGGTCATAGAAAGCCTTACAGCCAAGCCTGTGAGGTGGATAGAAGACTTAAACCTTATGATAGTCGAAACTTTGCTTGAGAGGCACGAATACGCTACAAGGGCTGAAGTCTACATGACTTCCGAGCTAATTCTCAGGAAAAAGACACCTGTGAGTGGTTATCAAACCCAGGAAGTCGTTAACGTACTTTGTGAGGCGAGTAAGGGAAGAAGTGGAGAGAAGAGGGTATTCATAGGCGTTGAAGTATCGGGAATTACGGCCTGTCCATGTGCTCAAGAACTCGTTAAGGCTAAAACCATAGAAAGGCTAAGGGCTAATGGATTTAGCGAGGAGCAAATATCAAGTATCCTCTCGGCTGTGCCTATCGCCACCCACAACCAGCGCGGAAGAGCTACGGTAAAGGTACAGATGACCGACGAGTTTAAGGTTTCTATAGAACAGCTCATAGACATAGCAAAAGCCGGTATGAGCTACGATATCTACGAGATATTAAAACGGGAAGATGAGCTTGCGGTTGTTGAGGGAGCGCACGCGAATCCTTTGTTTGTCGAGGACAGCGTCAGGCTGATGACAAAAGCAGCAGTAGAAAAGCTAAGAAACGCCCCCGATGAAATAATAGTCTTTTTCAGGCAGGAAAACGAGGAGAGCATTCACCAGCACAACGTTATGGCCGAAAGACTTGCAACCATGGGAGAGTTGAGGAGAGAACTGTCAAACCACAGCTAAAACCTATCCAATTCTTTAAACACAGATTTCATTGATGAAACAAAAAGTCAATCCTTACCAACGGCAAAAATAACGACTCCTCTACACTCATATACTCTTTTCAACATCCCATCAAAAATTTCTGGATTTGCTCCGTACTCCTTCCTTTCCTGATAGCCCACAATCACGTAACTCACGTTGTACTCTTCCAGCAACTCCATGCTCGGCTTCGTATATATCGCCCTCAAATCAGCCATCCTCTTCGCAAGCTCCATTCCATTTCCTCTCCACTGAACCTCATGACAAGCCCACCCAACAATTGTCGGATTGCCTGTAAAAGCTGCAAATCTCCCGCCATAACTATAACACTGCGAAGCAGCTTCCGCTATAACTCCTTTTCTCTCTCTGAGCCACTTTATTGCATCGTACTCTCCGTAAGCCTTCGTGAAAGCCATGCCATCCAAGGTGAATTCAGCTTTGTAGTGTCTTATGGGCGTTGCAACTACGGGATAAACCAAGCTCATTACAAAGAGAATAAGCATTAAAATTGCGCTCTTCTTCAAGCCCCTTGGACTCTTCAAGTTATTAAAGACCTCTGACAGGGCGATAGCTCCAGGAATGGTCAGCATTATCCAGGCAGCGAGATAGAGCTTGAAGACCGTGTTCAGCCTTGATTCTATGGCCACAAATTCTGGAGCGAGAACAATTACACATGCTGAGACGATAAGAAGAGCAAAGAAGTCTTCCCTAATCCTCTTTGCAGCCGATACCATGAGTGGAATAATAGGAATAGCGATGGGGACGAAAAAGCCTGCAAGCAAAGCAGCAGGAGTCGATGCTAACATGAGCTTCCACTCTCTTAGGTAATAATAGGCGAACGCAAGCTGTATAGAAAAGAACAAGAGAAACTCGGCAAGATCGCTTTTGACATCAACCAAAAGAGGCTTTGCGGAGGCAGAATGTATAGTTGTGGATGCAATGGCAGTAGCTGCAATGCAAGCAAGGAACAATGCAATGCATTCTCTTCTTCTCAAGGCCATCCCCGCAACAAGCATCAGCAGAACTGGCGCATCCCAAGAGTTCGTCAGATATGAAACTCCCGAAAGCAGAACTATCAAAATTGCAGTTAACCGCCTTCCATCTCGCCAAAAGTCAAACAGAAGTGAAATTGCCAGTATTTTGAGCGGTATCGCAACCACATGGGCGTGAAAATCCGCATGGATGAAACTGAAATAGGGAAACTCGTTAATTGTATCCTCTATTACTCTGGTTGCGTTCCAGTAGTACAGAAAGCCCGGCGGAGTCAGAGTTATAGCATGTTGCATAAGCTCATAGGCAGCATAGAGATTTCCGGAAAACAAGACGAATATTACGCCCGCTATTGCTACTCTCTCTTCAACAAGCTCATTCAGAAATCCATAAACGAGTATGCAGGAGTATGCTGCTATTCCCGCAATTGCAATGTTAAAGCCAATTTCTGGAGGAGAGAAGCTGAGCAGAGTTATAACAGCTCCGATGACGTAACCGAAGTAATAGTAGCAGTCGAGGACACCGCCAGCAAAGAAGGGGTCTGCGGGAGGAAAATTTTCAGCCCTTAAAACTGCGTTAATGAAAGCAACATCCATTAGCTTTTCAGCTCCAAAAATATCTGGGAGAAGAAAGCGGAGAAACAGGAAGTAGGCAAAGGATGCGAGGAATACGCTTTCAGCCCTTCTATCGATAAATGGCCTTCTTTTTTTGGCAATGACAACTAAACCAGCAATGGAAAGGGCAGCAAATGACAGATAAAATGCAACGCTGAAGGGCATGAAATATGCAAGCAGATAGGATGCAAAACCAACAACCACGATCGCCAAAAACCTTGCTTGGTAGTACTTCAGGTTTAGCAAGCAAAAGGGCTGAGTTATAAGGTATGAAAACGCTATGAAAGCAATAACGTTGGCAGCTTGCATTTTATCTCAACTCCCTGATTCTAACGTTCAACGCAAGCATCGAAACAACACCGAGTACGAGGGTTACAAAGTTCTTTAGCCCATGGTCGAGAAGGGAAGTTGCGAACGCAAGACTTGCGTCGAGTCTGTAGGCAAGTATGCCCGTCATCACGGCTTCATACGTTCCTATCCCTCCCGGTGTTATAGGTATGACCTTTGAAACGTTTGCAATCGAAACCGCAAGCACCACAAGAGGAAAGCTGCTAACTCCTCCTAAAGCAGTGAGAACTATGTAACAGACTGCGATGTCCGTTAGCCATACTGCAATCGACTGGATTAGTACGATTGCCGAATCTCTTGGATTCATTAGCTTTTTGGCATCCCTTGCAATCTTGCCAACTATATTCTCCATCCTCGATACGAGTATAAGGGCAGCAATAATGGCGGCAAGTACTGCGAGAGCATAGAAGGGAGAGGGATTCGACAGCCCCGTTACAATTATTGCGAGGATTGCGAGTAAAACGACTGATAATAGGTCAAAAATTCTTTCAACTGCAAGACCTGAAAGAGACGTCGCAAACGGAACATCCTTCATCCTAAAAATGTATGCCCTCGCAACATCCCCAACTCTGATTGGAGTGATTACGTTCATCGTCTGGCTTATTGCAACGCTTTGCGTCGAGAAGATAACAGGAACAGGGAAGTTTAAACGGCGGATAATGTACTTGAACCTCTCACCCCTCACAAGGAAGGAGGCGGAATAGAGAATTACAGCAAGAAGGATGTAATATACGTTTGCGGAAGTCACGATACTTGCAACTTTGCCAAGGCCCACGTATGCAGCAAGGCCGGCAAGAATGGCTATGGCGAAGGTTACGGAAAGTGCTAGAAACTTTTTACTGTATTTGGCTCTTTCTGCCCACATCTGGAACATTTTTCCGAGCATGTATGTGGTATCTCTCGCTAAGCGAACCTTACTATCTTCGCTTTGCTCCCATTCCACAGGTATCTCCTTAATCCTTCTCCCTTCCCTCTGAGCCAAAACCAGCACCTCTGTATCCCAGAACCAGTGCCTATCCCTTGCTTTTTTGCCCAAATCCAGAACAACATCCCTTCTGAAAGCCTTAAAACCGCACTGGTGATCCCTAATTTTTGAGCCAAGCAAGAGGCGGACGAGGAAGTTGTAAGCCTTCGATGCTATATCCC
>Ga0190367_1001018_pt1 | contig 17620 bp, 19 predicted proteins | sample 4872181011_MG_FD_171838 | JGI IMG/M metagenome (GOLD analysis project Ga0190367, IMG submission 171838) | Hydrothermal vent microbial mat bacterial communities from Southern Trench, Guaymas Basin, Mexico - 4872-18-10-11_MG | ecosystem: Environmental > Aquatic > Marine > Hydrothermal vents >...
AGGTGTAGGGTGAAGCAAGTGAACCCACACCAAGGGCTAACCCCCCTCACGAAATCAAAAGTATTGAAAACTATCTAGAAATACCGTGAGGGGAGAAACGCTTAAATCAGACATGGATGAAGCATATCGTATTGTTGGGAGGCTCACTACTAAAGGCTTCCTTAGATTATACTCTAGAGACACTGTACCACCAAACCATCCTGAAGCTAGATTCTTTAGTGAACCTAAGAGAAGATAGATCATAGACTCCTTAATACTCAAGTGAAAGCTCTAGGTAGACTTGCATGCCTGTCATAGATAACACCAAGCTCGTATGTCCTATACGCAGAGGAGAACTGGACATAATTCGGGATAACGAGCTATTCGGGGTTTTAAAGTGCAGTTCATGTAATAGCCTCTATTCGCTAGGTAACTATTTTCCAGGGATACCTGATCTTAAACCGAGAAGACTAAGATTAAGGTTATACGAAAAGGTATGGTTTAAGTTCTTTGGTGTGGAGTTAAGACAGGATTATGAAGTAGATGTCGATGCCGGAATGAACAAGCTACTATACTATGTTGCTCTTCTCAAAGAAGAGTACTCCACCGAATATCATAGTAATGTAGAGCGCGAATTTCTTAAAGAATTCAACAGTACTGTTGGTGAAGGTAAGGTTCTCAGTATTGGTTGTGGTAATAGTAGAGAGCTAAGACTTACCGGAAGAAAGGGTCTTGGCATTGACATATTCCCATCTAATATCATTCTAAGTAATTCACTCGGAGCAAAAGAATAGTGAGAGATAAGCTCACATTGTACTTTAAGGTCAACCTGGATAACCTCCCAACGGAACATAGCAGGAGTTTCTATGAAAAAGGTAATACAGCAATTGAATTACATATGAGTGAAGAAACAAACACCATAGGATATAATGAGTATTCAACCTTCACACTAAAGGTAGCTAATACTGTAAATCAAAACCTTACAATAGAGGGAATAGTTCCTATAGAAGTTAGTGGAGTAGAGGTAAAATCTGAAGTATATGATAGACTAATGTTGAAGCCTAAAGAGTTAAGGGAGTTAAATTTCAAATGTAGATTACTGGAAAACTTTGATATACCAGATCTATAGGTTTTAGTAAGAAAGACTATGAAATACAATTTCAGTCCATTACGTTAAATATATACATTATTTTTATAATATGAGTATTTATCTAGCTTGTAGCCTTTGACTTTTGAACCTCTTGTATTGGAGTATGTAAGTTACTATATAGGTTATTATAGTTATCGTGATAACTATTATGTTTGTTGATACACAGGCTAAACCTAGTACAAGTAACACTACTCTAAGGTGTTGATGTAGAGGGCCATTAAGCCAGCCTGTAATTGCTGATGCAAGTACTAGTATGGTTGTTATTGCACTTACTATACCAATGAGTAAGTTCATTATGGAAGTAGGGGACCAGGAGGTGATGGTCATTATTAGCATTTCGGGTTTTTGAGCGAAAATGTATGGTACTAGGTATCCTGCAAGAGCATATTTGGACGCATTTAGTGCTGTTCTCCAGAAATGACTTCGGGCAAGAGTTGCACCAGCATAAGATGCTAGTGCTACTGGGGGTGTAACGTCAGCTAGGATTCCATAGTAGAATACGAACATGTGTGCTGTTAGTAGTAATGCCTCTTCACTTAGGGGTGTGCCTCCTGAAGCTGCTATTACTATTGCTGGTGCAGCTACAGTGGACGTTATGATGTAGTTTGCTGTTGTGGGTACCCCCATACCCAGTACCAGGCTTATCATCATCGTGAATATTAAGAGTAGGATTAGGTTGCCTGCTGCAAGCTCAACTAGCTTATACCCTAGCGATGTAGCTAAGCCAGTATATGTTAGTACACCTTGGATTACACCAGCTGATGCTGCGGCTAAGAATACTCCAACACAAGCTCTAGCTGTACCATCAATACTCTTCACTATAGCCCTTGCTAACCACTTATAGCCATGTATCCTTAATGCTACTAATGCTACCACTATGAGTGTAAGTATACTTCCAAAGTATAGGCATTGAGCAATGACATCAGCTACTGAGCCTTTAGTTATTCCACCAGCCCATGGAATAAAACCTAAAAGTAACAATAGTACTGTCAATAACAACTTATCCTTTAGTCTTAAGGTTTCACTTGCATAGACTGATGCTAAGAACGCACTGCTAATACTAGCCATAACAGCATATTGTGGATCAACACCAACGAGTAAGACGAAAGTTATGATGGCTATTGGTGCAAGCATATACACCTTCCTAACTAGCCTATCTAGAGGTGGAAGCATCTCCTTAGGTAAACCAGCTAAACCTAGCCTCTTAGTCTCCCTATCAATGAAGATGTAGATTCCTAGAAAATAGAGTATTGCTGGGATAGCAGCTGCAATAATAATCTCCCTATATGGTCTACCAAGAAACTCCGCCATAACAAATGCTGCTGCCCCCATTATGGGGGGCATTAACTGGCCGCCAGTGCTTGCAGCTGGCTCTACAGCTCCAGCAATTTCAGGTGGGAAGCCTGCCTTCCTCATTAGTGGTATTGTGAAGGTTCCAGTAGTGAGGACATTGGCAACACTACTTCCACTAATTGTCCCCATGAGAGCACTACTAACAACAGCAGATTTAGCGGGACCCCCGGGTCTTCTACCAAAAAGTGATATCATGAGATCAGTTATGTATCTTCCAATACCTATACCTTCAAGGAATGACCCGAAGAATAGGAAAGCGAAAACATATGTCACCATAACCATGAGCGGTATTGAGAAGACTCCTTCAGCTTCAAAGTACAAATGGTTTATTACTGGTCTTACATTAAAGCCTGCATGCCATAAAGCATAGAAGAGGAATACTATAACAACTAGGGGTAAGACGAAACCTAATGCTCTACGTGTAGCCTCAATAAGCATAATAATGGTTAATGTAGCGAAGAATAAGTTTACAAGTGTAGCTTCAGGATAGCCTATAACAGCTACTTTCGGGAAGTAATAGAACATATAGAGAGGTCCTAGAGAGGATACTATTGCTAGAACCCAATCATACCATGGGATGCTTTCTCCTCTAACCCTTCTAGTTATAGGGTAGAGTATGAATGTGAGAGTGAAAACTGAAGCTAAAACTAAAGCCATATTCTGTTGAGTGCTAGGTACGTAACGTAGGAACTCAATCTTTAATCCTAATTGGGATAGGAGGTTGTAGAGCATAAAATTGAAGTTCATTACGAAACCTATCTCTACAAATGCTATGAATAGGCCAAGGAGGATGACTATTTTAGCTGCAAAACCTGTACGTGCCCGCCCAACACCTATTCGTTCAATCTCCTCAATAGGTGTAGTATTATGTCCTCTTTTCATGTCATTATTCCTCCTATCCACAGGGTTTACTATGGCTGTTTACAAATTAGGTGATATAGAACATTTATAAATATTTTAAGCAAACTTAGATGGGTGACTTTGAAGACGACTTTAGAGCCTTCTGTTGGTAATGGTTTACCATTCACATTTATACTAGAATTTATAGTATAAGCTAGATCGATAACCACAGTTTTTCCAAGATAACGCTGTATATCGAATGCACCTATACTGTCATTTAACAAGATTATTCTACTATCAAGATCGAAAGGACTAGAAGGATGTCCTGCTCCAAGCCCTCTCCAGTACATTCCAGTAACATATATTCCACTACTATTAATGAGCCAGATTTCAGTCCATGGCGTTAGCTCACTACTGTGTATAAAAGAATACCTAACCTTGACATTACTATAAAGTAATGTAGTTGAGTATATGAGGACTTTATCTTTATAAATTTCTAATACTGGGATTACTGGTAACATTAACAATAGTAGGATTAGTAGAAAAAATACTATTATACTTAAGAGCTTTTTGCTACTCAACTTATCCGATTACACCCTTCTCTTTATAGTACTTTTCAGCACCTGGGTGTAACGGTATACTCATACCGTCAAGTGCTTTCTCGAGCTTGATATCTTCGGCACGTTTATGTGCTTGTTTAAGCTCATCCAGGTGCTCAAATAATATTTTAGTTATCTTATAGACCACGTCTTCTGGTAAGTCTGATCTACAAGCTATCATTGCCTTAACAGCTACTGTTTTCACATCACTATCCATACCCTTATAGGTACCCTTGGGCACGATAACACTAACATAGAATTTATAGCCTTCATCATGTAGCTTCTTTAGTACACTATCAGGTATTTCCACTAGGTCAACTGGTATTGTAGCTGACAGCTCGACAATAGCGCTTGTCGGTATTCCTGCTGTTAAGAATACTGCATCAACCTGTCCTAGCTTAAGCTGTTGCGCTCCCTGTCTGAAATCTGCGTATACAGGTGTTATTTTATCCCATATACCTGCTGCCTTGAGTATCTGTTCAGCATTAACTGCTGTACCACTACCCTGAGCTCCAACAACAACCTTCTTACCTGCTAGATCGCTTAAACTCTTTATACCACTATCAGCTCTAGTAACAATCTGTATAATCTCTGGGTATAGTGTTGCAATACCTTTAATAATGTTTACGGGTTCATTCTTGAACATGTATAATCCTTTATAAGCATAGTATGATATGTCGTTTTGAATGAAAACTAATTGTGCATCTCCAGTCTTTAATGCCCTGGCATTAGCTACACTTGCACCACTAGTTACAGCTGAAGCTTCTATAGTACCATCACTATATTTGGTTATTAGTTCAGCTAGCTTAGTTCCTAAGGGGTAATATGTTCCTCCAGTACCACCTGTATATATTTTGATAGTGTACTTAGTAGTAGTTGGCTTATATAATGCTAGGTACCCTATTATACCAATAATGATTATTACTGCTATAACGCCTACAATGGCGATTTTCGACACTCCCTTAAGGGCCATACATTGGCACCTGCTTGATGCCCACTGGAAATGATGGTCTTCCCTAAGGGTTAATATATTTTTGCATTATACTCCTTCGATACTTAAGTAAAAGTATCATACAGTGATATTTTACAGTTTAGATCACTGTTCTACTCTCTCTTCTTATACCTGAATTACTGTTTTAAGGACAACATTTACTATGATTTTCCCTGTTCTCCTCAATTTTCTTGTTTTAAAGCCAGGTTTCCACACTTCACCATAGAGTTCAACTGATATAGTCATTACTATAGCTAGCTTTACATTACGATAAGCCGCTACGGTCATTAAAGCTGTTGCCTCCATATCGACCCCTAATATACCCATCCTAGAATACTCCATTACCTTATCTATTGTCTCACGAAATATAGCATCAGTACTCTATATGCCTCCTTTGAGAACCCTAATCTTCTTTTCACCCTTAACTCTCCTTACCTCATTAAACAATAGCTTAGTTAACTTAGTGTCTGGTTTTGGTATGTACTCAGGGGACATATAGTGATAACTTGTCCCCCCTCACGTAATCCCCATGTTGGTATTAGTATATCACCTATTCTTAACTTGGGATTTACGGCACCAGCTAAACTCACCATTATGAATGTCTTGCCACCTCCAGCAATTAGCACCTCCAATGCTGCAACAGCAGCTGGTGCACCAAAATATGGCAATGCTAAGAATACTTCTTTATCATTGTAAAATCCTTTAACTGATTTGAATAGGAAACCACTATACTTTATTCTCTCACATCTCTCTATAGCTTTCGCTACCATATTAAACAGTAGGGTGAGAAGAATAGAAGTACCTTGCTAGAGGGTTAGCGACAGCTTTAGAGATAAAGGTTTTTATAGGTCTGTGAAGGTTTAAAAACCTAGATGTGGGGGGTTATGCCGTTTGCCTCCCGAAGGGTGTCCATGACCCCCATGTGGAGTGGTTTGTAGCCACAATGAAGCATGGAGTAGAGGCACAACCCGCCCTAACGAAACCCAGCAATGACCTAGGACGGGAAACGGTACTCGGAGACAGTTCCCCGCCTACGGTTTGTGCTGGGTTTCCGTAGGCGGTTCATTATGGTTTCCGCCTAGCCCCCTCCCCGCCCAACCGAGGAGCGGGTATCGGAAACTAGGGGTCACCCCATCCTTTAAAAACCCGGCAAACAGGAAACAGTTTCACAACCCTTCCTGGAGATACGTTCGTAAGGGTCTATTACTGGTTTACCCTTGCCTATCTTAAACATTAATGTAACACCTAGACATGTTCATGACGGGTTAATTTTATGTTTAAGAGTGTTTTACGTATTCTACTTAGGTTCAGAAAATTTTATTAGAGGAGTAAGGGGGGTATTCCAGTAGTTTATATTAATAACCATTTTCCTAGGGGATTCTCTAATTTTGGTAGTAAACTCTTTATTGTTGGATGGAGGAAGTGTTTATCATTAGTATAAGCTATATCTACTCTCTCCTTTAACGGTAATATGCAAAGATAATCCCATATGTGTATTCCTGACAAGCTACTTAACCTTAAAGCTTCCCTATAATGTCTCCTCTTGACTTCTACTATTACCGTTCTTGAGCTTTTAAGTATTCTCTCGATAATGGTTAATGCTCTTCTTCTATCCATTCTAACCCCCCTAAATGCTAACACATGATACATCTCAGCTAGTTGATGAGTAGTAAGATATATTATATGCTCTATTAACGACTCTTGTATAATCCTGTTAGCCTTTTCATGCATTTGGAGAGCCTCTTCAAACTCGTCTTCACTTTGGAATCCCTTCCTTGCTGGTTTCTTAAAAGCATAGACCCATAACTGTGTATCAATAAATACATTCATTTTCTTTTAACCACCTGAGTCTTCATAGTCGTACTCTTCAAAGTAGTCTTCACGGTTACCACTAGCTTTGGTTTCTCTTAGTAATCTTATCAACTCTAAGGTATCTTTATCCAGCGTTCCAACGGGTCTTAAAATCACCTCACCTCCCTTAACCTCTAACTCTACCTCATCCCCATCCTTAATACCGAGTGCATTTAGGATCTCCTTACCAAGGTATACTTGTCCAGCATGAACTCTCCTTCTTATGGGCAACAAGTATTCACCAACTACTAACTACTAAACATAAAATATTTCTAGTTTTCTAAAATAGAGTGCCATTACCATTATGACATATTGTTTAGGTGTAAAATATAGTACATATAAGAGCTAATGTATATGAGGAGTAAATAGTATTTCAAGTAAAGATACTGTACCGTGTGTCCCTAGAGGGTGTTCTGTGGTAGTTTAGGGTAGGTTGGGATGCCCTCCTGGGGACTTCTACCTCTCCCATAACCCTTTTAGTAGGGTTATGGGGTCATGAGTGGCTGTCGAGGCTAACGGAACGAGCCTCCCATCTAGGTTACACCCTATGGGGCTTAGAGCACAGCTCCCATCACCCCATAGGGCTTCAACCCGTACTAAACTGAACTAAACTACCCTAATAAAGGTTTCAGCCCCATGCTCTGAACTTACTCATTTGATATCGTAGAATAGTAGAGTACGGAGTCTATTATTATATGTGTTTTTAAGGGGATCTCTTCAATAGTTTATGAGGATTAATCTATGGAGGATATACATTAAGGTATACTCTCTTTGAGCTTTGAGACTCCTATTTACCTTAATAGCTTTAATAGTATTCTTACTAGATTGGTGTTTAAGGAAAACCTATAGTGAAGTCTAAGCTGGGGTCTTTGAGAATGAAAAGCAAGAGGAGAAAATGCCTCTTAATGGTTGCTATGGTGGTTTCTTTAGTTTTTCTTGTAGTATCTATCTACCTCATCTACCTCTATATTAACCCGGCACTCTTCAGACATACAGGGATCTACAAGTATAATTCCTCGCTTAGACCTATACTTATAGCTGTTAATGAGAATTCGGACTTGATATTATGTTATACGTTCTCTATTGCTTCAGTCAAGCCCCCAAAGCGTCTTTTTCTACCTTGCTCCTCCACCTCAAGCTATGAACGTTGTAGCAGTTTTTACCCTTGTACCCATATTGGTCGCCTTCCTCTTCATTCTAATATTAAAACTGAGTAGTAGGGGTACAACAGTTTCACCATTAAGTAAAAAGATAGCTAAACCAGCAAGAGTAATCTTAGTTGTTATTGTCATGTTGGTTTCACTTTTCATGCTCGTTTACGGTATGCTACCAGTATTTTATGAGTCCTATATTAGTATTGATGATGGTAGAGTAGGTATACATCAGCTAGGGCTTCCCCATTTCATGAGAAGCTCTCTAAAGAGGAGATGGCCAAAGTTTATATAGACTATGTTATTGGACGTTTCGGAGACTATAAGACTAGAATATTTGGTACATATGTTTCGAAGATATACTATAGGCATTTTTGAACTCTCTAATGGAAAGAAAGCCTATGTAGCATCAGTAGACCCATTGGGAGAAAACTTAATCATCGAACTTAAGGATGGATCATATGTAATCTTAAGACCAAATAACTTCAAAGAGTTCATTAAGATATTCTCTAAAGAGATCCTCCACTCAATATTACATCCCATTAGGAGTTTAAAATATCACACTTAATATAAGTCTAGGCTATAATGTTTATGATGATAGATAACTGTAGCTTCCTTCCTTAAATCACTTAGTTAACTTGTATTTCAAGGTAATTTTATGTATTACTACAATCATCAGTGATATGATAATGTATATAACTATTAATATTATGGAATTCTCATACCTCAATATCTCACCACCTAGACTATGGCCAGCCGCACCTACTCCTATTCCTGCACCAGCTTCTTCATGTAACACATTTATTATCGTGCTGTCTGTATCTACAAGATTACCTATTTCATCCCGTACCTCAACAACAGCTATTAATATTGAATGGAGGTTTTCTGTTGGCTCAAAGTAGACTTTATATATAGCCTCATATGAGGTACCACTAAACTCTATACCCTTAAACTCTAACCAATTATTGGGATCAGATGAGCTTAATAGTCTTGTTCTGTAAAATTCGTATACCGCCGTATTATTGAAGACTATGGTTAATCTATCAACCCATATCCAACCCCAAGGATCCGTTACATGAATTTCTAGTGTACAGCTCCTACCAATAACCCAAACTCCCTTACCTACATGACTATATATTTCAAAAGATGTAATGTTAAATTGAGTTTCTTTAGAGTATATACTTATTAATCCCTGGAGACCATAGTTGTTACTAAGAGCTTGTGGAACTATTGTGCTAAGTGTGCCAAAAAGCGTATACCCATAGATTTTAGCTCCCGTTATACCAACACTTAACTCGCCGAAGACTAGTACGTTATGGGAGACTCCAGCTGGGATTCTAACATCTAACCTTCCAAAGAACCTATAACCCTTGGATATTATGTCTGTTGGGTTAAACTTGAGAAGACCTTTAATAAAGTATTTATATGTTGGACTATCAGTAATCTTACTACTAAGTTTACCTGAGGCAGTATACTGTGCTAGTTTTTCTGGAGGACTTCTACTTAGTACTCCAAATAGGCTATAACCTTTCTCTATCTTGAAGAGGTCAAAAGGATTAGCACCTAAAAGTCCAATAACTAAACCTATAGAGAATGAGAAACATACCAATATCACTAGTAATAACACTCTATATCTCATTAGCCTTAACCCTTACCCGGCATAGCAGTAGTATAGTGTGAATCTTATTGTTTGAAGTCCCTCAGTTGATATCGGGGTGTCTAGGGGTGAGTAGAGGATGAGTATAGAGCACTCACTTATACTTGTACCGCCATTACCATCCGTGTAAAGTATTAGTCCAGCTTCTGTAACTGTAGTACCTGAAGGTACTGATACGCTTCCCTGTATTGTTACCCATACACATGTATCATTATAGCCTAGACCTACGCTGGGGTCGCCACTACTTTCTGAGACTTTATTTGAAGTAACATTCTTAGTTATAAGGAATGTAGGGTTGGAGGTATTTCCAAATCATAATCTTATGGTTTCATGGTAATTATCGTAAGGTCATGTATTACTCTCCCATTCAAAATCAGGTGTTACATTATTATCTTCAGTATCCTTTAATGATACTTGGGTATGGCCTGATAAGATAAGTTTTGTTATCATCTCCGCAAGATTCAGTGTAAATGGTTTAGTGAATACAAACTTGTATGCAATGGATACTGTATCTCCCGCCTGTAAATCCATTGGTGGACTAACAGTGTCATGAGTTAGTAGTATATATTTATTTGCATATTTTAGTTGTAGTCCTACCTCTGTTAGCTCAAAACTTGTATCTATACTGAAGCTCTCTGATACATATGCTTCGTAGTGTGTTGTGTTATGGTAGATTGTTGGCTCCTCTACTTGCTCTAATGTAACTTGGCTAAATAGTTTGTAATCTGTGAAACTGGGTGTTCCTGTTCCACTACCTAGAGCTATATAGGCTCCTTGAATTCTAGAGTACCAAGCTGTATCTAGTATGAAATCACTCCATTCATATCCATCAGTAGCTTTTACTGGTATTACCGAGTCGGTATAGCGTTGTGCAAAGAAGGTATTCAGTATTATACCTATTAGGTTTCTAGTTAATGGATCCCCCACCTTCCTATATTCATTTATGAGTTTACCATTACGGTAATGCTTTACCTCAATAATAATCGTAAAAGCATCATTTAATTTATGTATGCTTTCTCTCACTTCATCATTAATACATGATTTAGTGTTTAATTTGTGCTTCAAGTATACTCCTAGACTATATCCTATAACTAATGCTATCATGATTATTGTTATTATTACTAATGGTTCTAGCAATGAATGTCGTTTTACCATGAACAACAACCCTATTAGTTGTTGTTAATTCTTTAATACAATTTAAATATTGTGGGTAAAAATACAGCTCGTGGTCTGAGTGATGTCTACTGTATCATCCATTTAGGTGTGGTGTAAATGAGGGGACTTATATTCTTATATTATTAACTCCGTTATCAAACCATGTTTAAGACTCTCTATGAACTTGCATAGCTTATTACTAAAGTGATAACGAGATTATGTAATATTACGATATCCTATTTAATGGAGGTTGTGCACGTCCTAGATGACCATTAATTGCTAGGTGCCAGAATCATCCTAATTAGGGCTAGTGCTAAAGAACTATTATGAGGGATGTTTATGAAGCTTGTCGATAGAGTTTATGTAGTTCTTGACCTCCATCATCCATGGGGTGTTAATTCAGGATTCATAGTAGCCAATGACGGTGTCATTGTGATTGATGCCGGCTGGACATATTATTCAGCATTAACTATTCTAGGGTATATTAAGGCTGTAGCAGGAGATAAACCAATAAAATATCTTATTTGGACTGAGCATCATAGTGATCACATTTTTGGATCAATAGTTTTCGCTAGGGAAAGGGCCAAGATCATAGCCCATAGAGAGGCTTATAGGTTTCTCAAGGAGATAGGTGGTATTAGAGGATACGTTGAGTATATGAAGATGAGAATTAATGATAGATATAAGGATTTAGTAGAGAAAGGTTACGATATAGGCTCAATAATATTTGAGCACGTAGAGAATGTGTGGCCGGACATATTAATTGATAGAGAATACTCTTTAATCTTAGGAGATATAGAGTTCAAGCTCATACCAACTCCGGGACATACACCATCAAATATGGTAGTCTACATACCTAGGTACAAAGTTCTCTTTGCTGGTGATACAGTATACTCTAGGTATCCGCCAAATACTAGGTTTTCAACACCAAAGCTAATAAAGGAGTGGATTAGATCATTAGAATACTTAAGCACATTGGATATAGAGGTGATAGTGCCAGGTCATGGACCTCTCTGTGGGAGAGAGGAAATAGAGAGGAATAAGGCTATACTGAAGGATATTATAAGGAAAACTAAGTAACAAATAAGTCTATTACTGTCGATCACGTTTTACGTATTTGGTGTAGAATTCTCGACTAATAAGCTTATATTTGTCTATTCTTCACCTTTGTCTTGGGGGATTGTTAGATGACGGAATCTCTCGTTGATAAGTTGAGGGTTATTGAGGAGCTTGTGAAGGTACCGAGGTATGGTGTTGTAGGTTTAACTCATGGCGTCCTAGTTTATGCTTCAACTATTGAGGGCGTTATCGACTTATGGGCTTTAGACCTGAAGACTAAGGAGTCTAGGAGACTTACTAGAGGCGGTATTCATAGCGTTGCGAATGTTAAGTCTAAGTCACCTTTAGTGGTATATACTAAGGATGTTAGTGGTGGTAAGGAGCTACAACAGGTTTTCGCTGTTGATGTTAGAGATGGTAGAGAGCTTAAGTTAACTGATTTTGAGCCTAAGAGAGTATTTGGTATAGCTTTTGACGGAGAAAAGGTTGCCTTTAGCTGTTCGGGAGAAGACGCCATCGACATATACATTGCAAAACCTAATGGGAGCTACGAGAGAGTATACTCTGTTAAAGCTTTAGCTATAGTGTCAACAGTTGATAAAGAGGTTATTGCAGGGTTTGGTTCTTTCAGAGACCCTAGAGTCTTTGAGGCTTTCATATTGAACATTGATAATGGTGAGTTTAAAGTTTACACTCCAAGAGAGGGAGCAACATGTAAACCTCCAAAAGCATATCAGGGGAAGCTGTTATTTGCAACAAATGATTTCAACGGTGAGAAGCTAGTAATTTACAATGTATGTGAGGGTAGGCTTGAAGAGCCTAAGTTTACACATAATGATTATGTCAGGTACGTGTTTTCAGAGTATGCAGCATACGACTGGATAGATGATGGTAGAATATGGTTTATAGGTAAAATTAATGGTAGAACAAGAGCCTTCGTTGATGGTAAAGAGGTACCATTACCTGAAGGCTCTACAGGTAACCTTGTAGTTGACGGTTCAATAGTGTATGCTTCATGGTCTTCATTAACAACACCTACAAGAATATATAGAGTGGATATGGAGAGTGGTAATGTAGAGTTAGTTTTAGGAGTGGAATTACAAGAGGATATTAGTAGACGTTTTGGTAGAGTCGTTTTCATTAGGTATAAGAGTTTTGATGGATTAGAAATACCAACATTTATTGTGGAGAGTGCTATAGCCCCTAAGCGTGGACCAACAATAATATATGTTCATGGCGGTCCATGGTCTGAAGTCGCAGATTACTGGAATACCTTTATAGCATCACTTGTAGCTATGGGATATCATGTTGTAGCTCCTAACTTTAGAGGCTCTACAGGTTATGGTGAGGAATTTAGAAGACTAGACATAGGGGATCCTGGTGGTGGAGATCTAAAGGACATAGTTTATGCTAGGGAGTATGCTATAAAATCTGGTCTTGTAGACCCCGATAGAGTAGCTATTATGGGTTATAGTTATGGAGGTTTCATGACTTACCTAGCAACAGTCAAATACCCAGAGTTATGGAGATGTGGTGTTGCTGGAGCTGGAATAACAGATTGGAAGGAAATGTATGAACTTGGAGATGCAATATTCAAGAGATTCGTGGAAATACTCTTCGCTGGAAAGCAAGAGTTATGGGGGGATAGATCAGCAATATACTTCGTAGATAAACTTAAGGCACCATTATGCATTATACATCCATAAAATGATACTAGAACTCCATTAAAGCCTATACTGAAATACTGTATGAAACTATTGGAACTTGGTAAGACCTTCGAACTCCACGTAATACCAGATATGGGACATATAATAGTGAAATTAGATGATGCACTGAAACTATTATATCCAGCAATAGTGTTTCTAGATAAATACATGAAATAACCAATTTACAACACCTATAACCTTAATACAATAATGTCCTTCCCTAGCTAAAGAACTACAAAATTCCATGCTAGCACTTTCGGTAAAGGTTTAAATCTAATTTTAAAATATAGTTAAGCCGGGATTAAGTATGGCTTTAGAGTACAAATTTACCCTTCCACCACCACCTACTGCTATTATAGTAGTTTTATCTGTATTCATCGTAATACTCTTTGTAATAGTATTACTTATCGCTCCAATAATCTTCTTCAGTATAAGAGTTTCTAAGGAAAAGATATCAATTAACGCACCACCCCTAAACTCCTACTCCTTCAGAAGAGATGAAGTTGGAGAAGTCTACATAGTAGATTTATCATTAAATAGAGAGTACCTTCCAGTCATGCGCACTTTTGGTATAGGATTACCAGGATGGAAGGTTGGATGGTATAAATTAGAGAATGGAGGTCAAGCATATCTAGCCATAACAAGTACTACTGGAAAGGTGGTAGTTTTTAAGTTAAGGAACGGTAAATATGTTATCCTACAACCTAAAGACTTCAATGGCTTTGTAGAAGCATTAAAGAAGCTGAAGTGGATGTAGTAAAGTTAAATAGGTAGACTTAGCCTAACCCATACATTACCATGTTACATTCTAGAAGACGAAATTAGGGGTTGTGTAGAGTCAAGAATGTTATGAAAAGGTATAAATAGATTAACAATTAACAATAATAATATTTACCGCGTATTGGAGGTGGTGAATTGTCATTCCGTATTCCAACTCTTAGAGACGTATAAAGCTAGAAAAATAATCTCAAAGTATCTTCCTAGAACACCACTTGTGTATTCTAAGAAGATTTCTAAGATTGTCGGATTTGATGTATACCTTAAGTTAGAGAATACACTACCTACTAGAGCTTTCAAGGTTCGTGGTGGAGTATATTATGCAAACGTCAAGAAAGAGGAGGCTGTGAAGAAAGGATTAATAGCTGCTTCAATAGGTAATCATGGACAGTCTATAGCTTATGCTGGTAAACTAGTAGGGGCAAGAGTGGTGATAGTCATGCCTCATGGTGTACCAGAGGTTAAAGTTGAAGCTTTACGTGATTTAGGTGCTGAAATAATATTTCATGGTAAAATCTATGAGGAGGCTAGAGAGTATGCTGAAAAGCTAGCCCGGGAGAAGGGTATGCTCTATGTTCATGGCGTTAATGAGCCATTACTCTATGCTGGTGTTGGTACTATGCATTTAGAGAATATTGAGGATCTTCCAGATGTTGATGTCATAATTAATCCTATTGGTGGGGGTTCTGGTGCTTCAGGAGCAGTGATAGTTGCTAAATCTGTTGATCCCAAGATTAAGGTTATAGGTGTACAGGCTGAGGGTGCACAGAGCTTCTACTTATCGTGGAAGACGGGTCGCCTAGTCTCCACAGGTAAAGCTGACACGATAGCTGAGGGACTAGCTACAAGTAAAGCTTACGAACTATCATTCATGATACTTAAGGACAGGATAGATGACATAGTTTTAGTGTCTGATGAGGAGATAAAGAAGGCTATGAAAATGCTATTAGAGCTCGCAGGTCAAGTGGCTGAACCATCAGGAGCTGCAGCAATGGCAGCAGCATATGAAATGAAAGAGAGATTACAAGGCAAGAAAGTTATAGTAATGGTCACCGGAGGTAATGTAAGCCCAGAACTATTAAGGGAAATAGTGAACATGGAACCTTGGTGGGAAAGATAAACATAAGACTTCAATAACCAAAGTAGCCCTCTATCATCCTATTACTCTTTTAATTTGGATTATTTCTCTCAACTGTTTTGCTCTTAGTCGTTCTACGTTTAGAATGCTATTGTTTTATATTTAGAGCTATATACTAATAGCTAGATGTAAGTGTAGGAGGTTTAGATTTCATGGGTGAGGGAAGAATAACAATAACCCTAACAATACTACTCCTATCCGGTATAGCTTTGGGCCTTCTCTTCGGTTTAGTGCTTTTAGGACATGAGGCAGAAATACCTAGGGGATATTATCCTATAATTAAACTTGAATACTTGTATCTTAGAGTATATAATGTTAACAGCAGTGTACCCTCTCTTGCAAATACTACCATGTTATCCTATATTGCAGTTATAAAAGTAATAAATACTAGTAATAAGACTATTGTAATTAAGAGCATAACATTAGCTATACCAGACAACGTAATATTAATGAGGGGAGAAGCTAGAGGAGAGGAGTCAATGGTCACTATGCCGGTTACTGTAACCATAAGTAAATATGAGCCCGAAAAGAAGAAGGTATGGAAGGGAAATGATACTATCGTAGTCTACGACTCTTCTATAACGAGACAAGTACCAGCTCATGGACATACTAATAGTTTACTTAGAAGTTATGGTAAGGTATATTACCCTATAGATGATATATCATACTTTATACTTAAAGGTGGCTTTAAAAGATATATTATTTCAGGTACTGTGCCCTTACCCTCATTATGGGCTAAACATATGGATAAATGGTTAAGTGGATGGACTTATGTAACAATTGACGCTGAGGGAAAGGTTGTTGATGGAAAGGGTTATGTTGAAGCACTATTAATATTAAAGGTTAAAATGAAAAATGTGGGCCTAAACGAGTATTATTATGGTTCATTACCTGAAGGTTTTAGGTTTCCAGAAACCTAAAATTAATGTGATCATGGTGTGGTCTTTTGAAGCAGGATAAATCTCAACTCTCAGGAACCACACTAAAAATTTATGCTTATCTTGTTTCTCGAGGTGAACCAGTAGGTCCGAGGGAAATTACTAGAGCTTTAGATCTTAGTAGTCCAAGTTTAGCATATTATCATTTAAGAAAACTTGAGGAATTAGGGCTTGTTGAGAAGCGAAGTGAAGGGTATGTTGCTATCTCTAGTGTTAGAATTGAAGGATTTATCAGTTTAGGTAGAAGGCTTATACCGAGACTACTATTCTATTCAATGTTTTATCTAGGCTTACTAATAGTTGAAGTAATAGTTACCGTGATAAATATAATATCAGGTCAACCAGTAAATGTAATATTATTGACTCTACTCATTGTTACGGGTTTGTCCTTTATTTTATTTTTAATTGAAGGTGTGATAGCGTATAGAAAGCTAAGGCCGTAATATAATTATCCAGTTCTAATTCTGTTTACCTCTAGTTCATATCGTATTAATTAAGTTAAAGCTTAAATAATGTATCTATTAAATCCATCTTCAGGGGTTGATTTCTTTTGAATATAATAGACGAGATATATGAGTTAATTTTGAGGGCTGATGAAGTTTTAGAGGGCGTTATTCATAGAACTCCCTTAACATACTCTTATTCCTTCTCGAAGATTACTGGTAATAATGTTTATCTAAAGCTTGAGAACCTTCAGAAGACTGGAGCATTTAAAGTTCGTGGAGCATACTTCAAGATACATTCATTAATGCCTGATGTCAAGCGTAAGGGTGTTGTAGCTGCCTCCTCAGGCAATCATGCTCAGGGAGTTGCTTATGCATCCCAGGAGTTAGATGTTAAAGCAACTATTGTTATGCCGGAGACTACACCACCATACAAAGTCGTTGCCTCTAAGTCTTATGGCGCAGATGTGATACTTTATGGTAGAGTATACGATGACGCCTATAGTAAAGCTTTGGAGATAGCTAGAGAGAGTGGAGCATACTTCATTCACCCTTTTAATGATAAATATATCATCGCTGGACAAGGAACAATAGGACTTGAAATAATGAGGACATTAGACAGTATAGACTACGTCCTGGTACCTATCGGTGGCGGAGGCCTCATATCAGGTATTGGAGTTGCCTTAAAGAAGAAATTGGGAAACAAAGTAAAGGTCATAGGTGTTGAACCAGTTAATGCACCAAAGTATTATAAGGCGAGAATGAAGGGTACACCTGTTAAGATAGAGCCTAAACCATCACTAGCTGATGGTGTAGTAACGAAAACTGTTGGT
>Ga0190367_1001019_pt1 | contig 17615 bp, 18 predicted proteins | sample 4872181011_MG_FD_171838 | JGI IMG/M metagenome (GOLD analysis project Ga0190367, IMG submission 171838) | Hydrothermal vent microbial mat bacterial communities from Southern Trench, Guaymas Basin, Mexico - 4872-18-10-11_MG | ecosystem: Environmental > Aquatic > Marine > Hydrothermal vents >...
AAATTCTGTTTCTCATTAGCTCCGATAGGCTATTAACCTTCGAAAGTTCCTCTATATCCTTAGTCGTTGGCCCCCTTTTCCATGCTTCGACGATACCCGAAACCCAGCCTGCTGCGATTGCTGGATTAAGTGAGGTCAGCCAAGCTGAACAGAAGGCTGCAAGCACGGAAAGGGGATGCGCTCTTGCAATTGCTGCTCCAAGGGCTGCAAGTATACCATTTATTAGGAACCAGTATATGAAAGCTTTCAGAATAAGAGCCGTATTGAGGGTCGAAATCAAGGCGGCAAAAACCAAGAGTACGATAAGAAATATTGTATAACCAGCTATTTTCGTTAAAGTTATTCCTTTTTTTACTTGCAAAAGCTCGTTAATTGGTGGAATGGTCTCAGGATTTGATAGGTACTTCTCTATACCCTTCTTGTGACCCGCCCCAACTACAACAACTATGCTGTCGTATTTCTTTAGAGCAGCGAGAATGTTCGCGGCCATGAAAGCGTCTCTTTCATCTATTAGGGTTTCTGCCGCTGAAGGGGCAACGTCCCGAAATTCCTTTACAATCGCATCGAGTACATCTTCCTCTAACATCTTCTCGATGTCAACATCGTCGCTAATGAAGAATCCTTTAACTAGGTGGTACACTATTTTGAGCTTCTCAAAAAGGGAAAGTGAACTCCAGAACCTTCTGAAAGTTATGGATATATCTCGGTCTATTAGAAGTACATCAGCTCCAATTTCTTCTGCCTTTTTAACAGCAGCAAGCATGTCCTCGCCCGGTTTAACGCCGTATTCTTCACCTATCTTCCTCTGGAAGTAACTGAGAAGGAGTTGAAAGAGGAGGAGGTGCGCTTCACCCCTCTTTATTGCATCAACAACGGGTACATCTTGTTTTTCCCCTTTTAAAGCCATATACCTTCTGGAACAGAGCTCTACAGCCACAGCTTGAGGTTTGATGTTCTCTATGGTCTCTTCAACCTCTTTTATGCTTCGAGGCGATACGTGGGCAGTTCCAACTATAACGACTTTTTTGTTCTCCCTATTCACCGCCAATCGCCCCTACGACTTCGAGAGTTCTTACGAGATCCGTCCTTGAAACGATTCCCACAAGTCTGCCGTCTTCAACTACCGGCAACCTTCCAACACGATGCTCGTTCATCAGCTTGAACGCTTTAAAGGCCGATTCTTCGGGATTTATCGTTATAACTTTTCTCGTCATGACATCTCTGACAATAGCATCCTTTGCTTTGGCCACATCATTCAGCGTGACTATTCCTACAAGTTCCCCGTCATCAACAACCGGATAGCCGAGGTGTTTGTATTTGAGCATCATCTCTAGAACCTCACTCGCCCTAGTTTCGGGAGTAACGTAAACGGGGTTTGGTGTCATTATTTCGGCAATCTTAATTTTCTTCAGGACGTTCTCGATGAAAACCATTTTCTCCTCCTCGTTTGCGCCCATGTAAATGAAGAGGGCAATCAAAATTAGCCAAGGATTTGCAAATAGTCCTATCACCCCCATGGCTATTGCAAGGGCTTTCCCCGTTTCTGCAGCAATCTGAGTTGCTTTTACAAAGTTGACCTTCTTTGCCATGAACCCCCTCAAGATTCTGCCACCATCGAGCGGAAACGCTGGCAAGAGGTTGAAGACTGCAAGGATTAGGTTGAAGTTTCCAAAGACAACGAAGAAAGTGGGTATAATTCCAACGTGGGCTAGTCCATAGCTTAAGGCTGCAAGGGCAAAGCTCGCAAGCGGGCCTACAGCGGCTATGGCTATTTCCTTATTCGGCTCTTTTGGCATTTCTTCGAGCATCGAAACACCGCCAAAGATGAACAGCACTATCTCTTTAACGTTAACACCACTTCTCTTGCTCAAAATCGAGTGTGAAAGCTCGTGAACGAGGACTGCTACAAAAAGGGAGATCGAGGCAATGACGGACAGTGCAATCCTCAGTGGTTCTGGTTTAACGCCAAGAAAACCGTAGGGAAACGGGTTAATGTAGAGAAAGTAGCTCAGGATGGCAAGTATTATGAACAGCGTTACATGAACCCTTATGGTTATTCCTGCTATTTTGCCTATGCTGAAGGATGACTTCATCGTTTTAATTTCTTCTGCGGAGTATAAAAGCGTACGGGGAAAAAAGTTAATATATTGTTCTTCAAAAAAACAAAATTGGTGAGTGTGATGATTAGCGAGATTTCAACGCTTTTTGGGCTGAAGGTATACACCGATGAAGGAAGATATGTAGGCAGAGTTGATGATGTAGTCATAGACCTTGACAGAAGGCAGATTAGGGGATTAGCACTCGGCGACTTCAACAAGAGCCTCATCGATTCACGGGCACCGGGGATAATAATACCCTACAGACTTGTCAAGTCTGTGGGAGATATTGTAATAATAAAGGACATCTTCAAGTTCAAGAAGGAAAAGAAGGAAGAAGCACAGGTTGTGGAGGCGTAATTTTTTGAATATGGATTAGAAAATTTCCTGAAAGCGATTGCAGTTATCTCCTTTATTTTGGCGTTCTTTTGTCATAACTTTTTACTCAGTTTTAAACTCTCCGGTGGTGTTAAAATAAGAAAAAAAACAAAACTCTGCCAGAGTGGAATATTATAAAGGCAATGTGGAATAAAAGCGGAGTAATGTGGCTGGAGGTTAATGGCAAGAGAGTTGAGAAGCCGATATTGGAGTCGATTACTTTGCTGAGGGCTGGTTCGACAAAGTTCTTGTCTACAGCGCTTCGATTCGGCGGATTTTGGGAAACCTATAATCTCAATAAAAATTAGTAGCTCTTTAGCTTATTTACTACTTCTTGGGCCATTTCCATCGTTTTAAGATTTCCTCCGAGGTCGGGAGTCGTTTTGCCTTCCGCAAGAACTTCTTCAAGTGCCTTTTCAACCTTTGCAGCCTCTTCAAGATAGCCGAAATGTCTGAGCATCATTGCTGTAGTTAGAATCATCGCTGAGGGATTTGCGATTCCTTTTCCGGCTATATCTGGGGCAGAACCATGAACCGGCTCGAATATAGCGTACTTTTCTCCAATGTTGGCAGACGGGGCCAAGCCAAGGCCGCCAACAAGGCCGGCAGCAAGGTCGCTGACTATGTCTCCAAACATGTTCGTTGTAACGATCACGTCAAAACGCCACGGATCCATAACCAGATACATGCAGGCAGCGTCGATGTAGTAGTCGTTGAATTCAACATCGTACTCCTTGGCAACCTCTCTACACACTTCCCTAAACAGCCCGCAGGTCTTCTTCATAACGTTCGCCTTGTGCAAAGCCGTTACTCTCTTTCTACCCTCTCTTTTTGCAAGTTCAAAGGCAAATCGAGCTATACGCTCGCAACCCTTGCGTGTAATCACCCTTATACCCTCTGCAATGCCCTCTGCAACCTCAAACTCCAAACCCTTGTAGAGACACTCTGTGTTCTCCCTCACTATTACTATGTCTACGTTGTCGTAGAGGCACTTAACGCCTCTGTACGACTTTGCGGGCCTTATATTTGCGAATGTCTCGAGTTCGAATCTTAATCTAACGATTACGTCCGCTGCAGTCTCACCTACAGCACCGAAAAGCACTGCTTTACTTTTTTTACATTCTTCAAGCGTCTCGTCGGGTAAAGCTTTTCCATACTTCTCGTACGCCTCGTCTCCAGCCTCCATCCACACGTACTCAAATGGCAGACTTAGTTCTTCTAGAACTAGCATAGCTGCGTTTATTACCTCCTTGCCTATTCCGTCTCCGGGGATGACCGTTATGCGGTCCATCAACGTACCAACGATACAAAAAATAAAAAAATTATGAAATAGCGTGTCAAGCTATCTTGAGTTTGGAATATCAGCAGATAGGAATCTATAGCTATGACTTCCCGAATTAAAGGACGAACTGAGGATAGAGTCTTGGAATTGGTCGATGAGGTAAAAGAATTAAAAAAGAAACTTGATGAGCCGAGAAGACGAGAGATGAAGACTTATGAATTGACGATGAGAATCTGGAAAATGGAAACAGAGAAAAACTCCAAAAACTTAAGTAGAAACCGATCAATTTTTTACCATGAGGCACCCGGTTGTAGCAGGATCCTTCTACCCTTCCAGTAGAGAGTCGCTGCTCGCCATGCTTGCAGAATTTGTGAAGAGAAATCCAGACGAGAGAATAAAGGCATGCGTTGCCCCACACGCCGGTTACATGTACTCCGGCAAGACAGCTGGAAAAATATATTCCCTAGTCCCTCCGGCGGAAACTTACGTGATTATAGGCCCAAACCACACGGGCTACGGTTCGATGGTTGCAGTTTCGACAGATACTTGGTCAACCCCCCTTGGGGAGGTAGAGGTTGATGAAGAGTTCGTGAATGCGATGCCTAAGGTTATAGTGGATATGGACGAAACGGCACATCGCTACGAACACTCAATTGAAGTTCAGATCCCTTTCCTTCAGTACGCTCACGACAACTTCAAAATAGTGCCGATATGTCTCGGGATGCAGGATGAGGAAACCGCAAAAGAAGTAGCTCACGAGATTATTACAGCTGAGGAGAAAACGGCTAGGAAAATAGTTGTCATTGCGTCGAGCGACATGCACCACTACTTGCCGGATAGAAGGTGTAGAGAAGCGGATGAGAAGGTAATCGAATCCATTCTCTCTATGGATGTTTCCAACTACTACAGAACGATTTACGGTATGCAGGCAAGCGTGTGCGGGTATGGGGCGATAGCCGTAGCGATGCTCTACGCAAAGCATCATGGTTGCAAAGCAGAGCTTGTAGACTATTCAACGAGTGGGGATGTGGCGGACAAAAGCAGTGTTGTTGGTTATGCTGCGATAGGCTTTAGGCAATAGGTTTAAGTTTTTACCACAGTTTGGGTAGTAATGAGAGCTTCCGCTCCAGGAAAAATCATACTGTTCGGCGAGCATGCGGTAGTTTACGGTAGGCATGCTGTTGTAACGGCCATCAATTTGAGATGCTATGCGGAAGCGAAGAAGAGCAACTCATTCAAAATACACTCGCCGATCGCAACGACTGGCATCGATTATGAGAAGCATCCCTACGTAAGTTATGCAATAAAGCGATTTACGGAGATAAAGCCCATAGATGGAGCTGAAATAAAAATCGAGAGCGAAGTTCCAATAGCTTCTGGCCTCGGAAGTTCTGCGGCGGTAAGCGTAGCTGTTTTGAAGGCCCTTGATGCGGAATTTGATGCTGGATTGAGTAACGAGGAAATCTTTGAGCTTGCAAGAAAAGTTGAGCTTGATGTTCAGGGTATTGGAAGCGGAACTGACCCTTTCGTTTCAACCTATGGCGGGGCTTGGCTCATACCGGAAAGAAAACGAATAAAGCTGGAAAAACTCAAAATAATCGTAGTGGATAGTGGAGAAAGGTCCGTAACAGCCGAAATGGTCGCAAAGGTTGCAGAGCTTAGGAAAAAACTTACCGACGTTGTTGAAAGGGTTTTCGATGTGATGGATGCTGTATCTCTGAAAGCGTTGAATGGTGATATCCCGAAGCTTTTTAAGATAAACCAGTGTATGCTCAAAGCATTAGGCGTTAGCACAAGGAGGATCGATGAAATAGTGCAAAAACTTGAGGAAATGGGAATTGCAGCCAAGCTAACGGGGGCTGGAGGCGGAGGCAGCATCATAGGTGTTGGAAGTGAAGATGCTTTAGAAAAGGCCAGAAAGCTTTTCAACGCAATAATTGTCGAACCGGAGCAGGAGGGTGCTAGAGTTGAAGACTGAGTTAAGGCTAAAAGGACTCAAAATACTCAAAATAGGCGGAGCAGTAATAACGGATAAATCTCCCGGAGTATTCGATAGGGCAAAGATGGACACAATAGAAAGGATAGCAAAGGAAGTCGCAACAAACCCCAGCGGGTTAATTCTCATTCACGGTGTGGGCTCATTCGGTCATCCCTATGTGGAGAAGTATGGCTTAAAAAATGGTAGATGGAACGTTAAGGGCGTTGCAGAGACGCACTTGGCATGTGAAAAGCTGTGCTGCATGGTTTGCAGCGTTCTTGCAAAGGAGGGCTTAAATCCCGCACCAATCCATCCTTTCACATCTTTTAGGATTGGTAATAGGCTTGAGTTCGACGCAAATTTTATCGCAGAGCTAGTAAATGATGGCTTCGTTCCAGTGCTTCACGGCGATATGGTTCGATCTTTTGATGGATATGCTGTTCTTTCTGGAGACAGAATCGCAGCAGAGCTGGCCAAGACCTTTGGAGCTGAAAAACTCGGATTTGCGAGTGATACAGCAATAGTGGTAGACGGAAGGATTGTAGAGGAGGTTAACAACGATAACGTATCTTTGGTGTTGAAGAAACTGGAGAAGGAAACGGGAAAGTCAGATGTTACTGGGGGTATGAGGGGAAAAGTTTTGTCCGTCTTAGAAATCGCAAGGCAATCAGAAGTCTTTATATTTAGCGGGCTTGAGCCAGGGAACGTTGCAAAGTTTCTGGCAGGGGAAAAAGTAGGAACGAAGATAAGGTTGTGGAAATGATGAAAACCTCCGACAGGAAACTCGAACACATCAGAATATGCCTCGAAGAGGAGGTCGAATCTAGTTATACGGGCTTCGAGGATATAATGCTAGTTCACAATGCTTTGCCCGAGGTTAACTTCGAGGAGATCGATACACATGTGAAGATATTTGGAAAGAAGCTATCTGCTCCTTTCCTTATAGCCTCCATGACCGGCGGACATCCAGAAACAAAAGAAATAAACAGAAATCTCGCAATTGCTGTTGAAGAACTCGGCCTTGGGATGGGTGTTGGTAGCCAGAGAGCTGCGTTAGAGGATGCCCGTCTTTCCGACAGCTTTACAGTTGTGAGAGACGTCGCTCCCAACGCCTTTATTTATGCAAATATAGGTGTTGCTCAGGCAAAAAACGTTGAACTCATTGAAAAAGCGGTTGAAATGATCGATGCCGATGCCATAGCAATACACCTCAACTTTCTCCAAGAAGTGATCCAGCCAGAGGGAGATGTCGATGCAAAAGGTTGTATTGAGGCAATAGAGGAAGTATGCAATTCCGTAAAGGTGCCCGTTATTGTGAAGGAGACGGGAGCGGGTATATCAAGAAGTGTGGCTTTAAAGTTGAAGGAGGTAGGCGTTAAAGCAGTAGATGTTGGAGGTAAGGGAGGAACGAGTTGGAGCGGCGTAGAAGCCTACAGAACGGAAGATATCGTTGCGAAAAACGTTGGAATTGACTTCTGGGACTGGGGAATTCCTACGGCTTTCAGCGTTGTAGAATGCAAGGATATACTACCAACCATTGCAACCGGAGGAATAAGGAGCGGCCTCGATATAGCGAAAGCCTTAGCTATTGGAGCCTTTGCTGCGAGCGCAGCTCTACCTTTTCTCCGTCCAGCAACTCAGTCAGCTGAAGACGTAAAGCTTGAACTTGAGTATTTCCTTCACGGCCTAAAGGTTGCAATGTTTCTTACCGGATGTTCAAGGCTCGAGGATTTGAGAAGTGTCGAGATATGCGTTTTTGGTCGCTTCAAAGAATGGCTCGAGATAAAAGGCTTCAACGCTCGGGAGTTTTGCTGGAGGAGGTAAAATGCTAAAGGAGGAGATCATCAAAAGAGCGGAGATTATAAATGGGGCAATTTCAAAGTACTTGCCTATTAAGGAGCCTGAAGTACTGTACAGAGCTGCAAGACACCTTATAGATGCGGGTGGAAAAAGATTAAGGCCTGTAATGTGTTTGATAGCTGCGGAAGCTGTGGGAGGGGATGTGGAAAAAATTGTTCCTGCTGCGGTAGCAATTGAAACGATACACAACTTTACACTAATCCACGACGACATAATGGATAGAGATGAGCTAAGAAGGGGTGTGCCTACAGTACACGTTGCCTACGACGAACCCACAGCAATACTTGCCGGAGATACGCTTTTTGCCGAGGCTTTCAAAACACTTACGCTATGTGCTGTTGAAGCCAAAAACATCGTTAAGGCGAGCAGGATGCTGGCTGATGTCTGCGTAGAGATATGCGAAGGACAGTATCTGGATATGAGCTTCGAGAAGAGGGATGTTATTACTGAGAGCGAGTACATTAGAATGGTTAGAAAGAAGACCGCAGTGCTAATTGCCAGTGCGTGCGCGATGCCAGCGGTTTTGTTTGGAATGGATGAATACGAAAAACCCCTCTGGAATTTTGGCATATACAGCGGAATCGGTTTTCAGATTCACGACGACGTTCTTGATGTTGTTGGGAAAGATAAGATAGGCAAAGACTGGGGAAGCGACATAGTTGAAGGAAAGAAGACCCTAATAATGATAAAGGCGATGGAACTCGGCGTGGATATTGAAATTTTCGGAAAAGGAAGTGCTACAAAGGAAGAGATAGAAGAGGCGGTTGAGAAGCTCCATGAGTGCGGAGCCATCGACTACGCGAGAAAGAAAGCAAAAGAGTTTGTCGAAATGGGGAAAAAGGAACTCGAAGTCCTTCCCAACTCAAAAGCCAGGTCTCTTCTTATCGAACTTGCCGACTACCTCGTGACGAGGGAATACTGAGAATGCTTCGGGGTAGGCATTCAAGAGTAGTGAGGGTGGGAAGTAGAGCTGTAAAAGTATTTATACCGGATTTTAATCTAAATTTCTGGAAGGAAGTTTATTTTCTTAGGGAACTTCAGCCCTACGGCTTTGTACCCAGGCTTTACAGCTACAACGCCCAGAAGCTTGAAATTGTAATGGAGTTTATCGAAGGAGATTATATAAAAGATTTCGAGTTTAAGAGCTCAGAGGAGTGGAGAGTTCTCGAGAGGTGCTTCAACGCTTGCAGGCTTCTTGACAAGCTCAAAATACAGAAAGAAGAAATGCACAGACCCAATAGACACATAATCGTTAGGAACGGCGTTCCTTATTTTGTGGATTTTGAGAGGGCGCATTACAGCAAAAGGCCATCAAACGTAACCCAGTTTGCCATTTACGCTGGTAAGAGGCTTGGAATATGCTTTGAGGAAATCAAAGAGATTCTTAGAAGGTACAAAGCTATGTACGATGAAAAAAGCTTTAAGGAACTTCTAACGCGTTTGGCCAAAAAGGTTAAATAGCTTCTGACGAACTTTTTTAAATTAAAATTTGGAGGTGCAAAATTTGGAAGAATTTGGAAGAAAACCTCCCGTGGAGGTTGGAGATGTAAGAAATGTGAAAATTGAGGCGCTTGGTAGTGGTGGAGACGGAATAGCAAGAATTGGTGGTTTCGTCATCTTTGTTCCCGGGACGAAAGTAGGCGACGACGTGACGATTAGGGTAACAAAGGTTCTGAGAAGGTACGCTTTTGCTGAAGTTATTGAGTGATTATTCAGTAGTTTGCAGTCTTAATTTCTAAAATATTTTACAATTTTTGTATTATTTCACCCATTTTGTTGACGCTATCCAATATCTCCTTAATCTCCTTCCTCAGACTCTCGAAAACCTTGTCTGCATCGTCTCTAACTATTGCTCCATATTGAGTGGGTTCTATGATTCCAGACTGTTCGAGAACTCTCAAAGAATAGCGAATCTTGTGCTTTGGCATATTCATGAGTTCTGCAAGCTTGAAGATGCCTATTGGCTGATTGTCAAGTACTGCCTGAAGAACTTCGAGGTGTCTGAGCGCTATTTCTGCTTCCTGCTTCAACTTCCTCAGTACCATACAGTGTAATAGCAGGTCAAATATAAAATATTTTTGAATTTAGCGTAGAATGTCTAAACTTCCGTTCTCTTGAAAAGGTAACTCGCTATAAGAACTATTGCCAGAGAGAAGGTAAAAAGGACAAAGAAGTCGAAAAATGGGCTTATTTCTGAGTAACCCGTTAAACTCCATCTTATACCATCCACACCATAGCTCATTGGGTTTAGCATCGCAAGCGGAGCAACGAAACCCAGTTCTTTAACTGGAAAAACTGCACCGGAAAGAAGGAATACGGGAAAGATAAAGAAATTAATTATGATCTGGAACCCATGAACGTCTCTCATTAGCGTTGAAAAGGCTATTCCAACACCGGTAAAGGCGATTGCCAGTAGTACCATGAAAAGGGCGGCGGGAAATAGTCCTATCGGATTCGGTGAAAAACCTACAGCAAGACTTGCAAGCAGCATGAGCCATCCTTGCAGCACTGCGGTTGTGGCCCCTCCAAGAATTCTGCCGAGTGCAATGGCAGTTCTGCTTATCGGTGCAACCATTATTTCTCTGAGGAAACCAAACTGCCTATCCCAAACAACTGAAACGCCGGAGAAAACGCTCGTAAAAAGTATCACCATCGCAATTATGCCGGGAGCTAAGAAATCCGTGTAGGAAATTGTTAGTGATGGAATATGAGCTCTTCTGAATCCGAGACTGAAGAATATAAGAAAGAAAAAGGGCATTCCTAGCGAACCAAAAAGTCTACTCCTTGCCCTTACATACCTTTTTAGGTCCCTCAACCAGAGTACGTATATCCCTTGTAGTTCCCTCATTTTTTGTCTCTCTTTTTGTGTATTTTACATTTATCTTTTCTTTATAGTGACATTCTGCTAGCTTTATCTTCTCCTCATCCTCAACCAAAACTTCCATTCTTCTCCTTCGTCCCTGATTCTCCTTCCCGTGAGGCTTACGAAGACGTCTTCGAGGGTTGGCCTTCTCAAACTTACCGATTTTATCTTCACTCCTTTACTTTGGAGACTCTCAATAATAAGTGGTATCGCCTCTTCACCGTTTTTAACCGTCATTTCGACAATACCGTTACGAACGGTTACTTTTTCAGCTATGCTTATGTTAAAATCGCTGAAGTTAACGTTTCCATCAACTTCGAGAGTTATGAGATCTCCGCCTACGAGCTTTCTAAGCTTGTTGGGAGAGCCGATGGCGATTATTCTCCCTAAATCGATTATGGCAACTCTATCGCAGAGCCTTTCGGCTTCCTCTATGTAATGCGTTGTTATGACCACAGTTACGCCGCTCTCCTTTAAGCTCTCTATGTATTCCCATATTCTCCTCCTCGTTTGCACGTCCAAGCCGAGGGTAGGCTCGTCGAGGAAAAGAATTTCGGGTTCGTGCATCAATCCCCTAGCGATTTCAAGTCTGCGCTGCATGCCGCCGCTGAAGTTCTTAACGAGAACATTGGCTTTATCTTCAAGTCCTACAAGCTCGAGAACTTCTTTTATCCTTCTCCTCCTACTTCTACCATCCATTCCGTAAAGCCTGCCGTGGAAATCGAGGTTTTCTACCGCCGTAAGTTCCAGGTCTAGGGTGGGCTCTTGGAAGACCACTCCTATCCTCTTTCTGACCTCTTCAGCCCGCTTTACGACATCGTAACCAGCAACGAAGGCCTTGCCAGAAGTCGGCTTGAGCAGTGTAACGAGAATTTTAATCGTCGTGGTCTTTCCAGCTCCGTTTGGGCCGAGAAGTCCAAAAACTTCCCCTTCGGAAACTTCGAGGTTTATAGAGTCAACTGCCTTAAAACCGTTGAAACTCTTGGTAAGGTTTTCTACGAGAATTGCAGCCATGCTGTCACTATCTGTGGAGGTCCCTCTCGTCAGCTCCGAGAACCGCAAGCAGGATGTTTGCCCTTAAAGTCTGTTCGAAATAGTGTTTGTCTGGTTCGAGCACAGCAAATTTCTTGGGAACTGGTATGAAAAGAAGGCTGTTGGAGGAGTAGCAGTATCTACCCTCGTTGTCGACTATAAGGCTGACTTTCCTTGGGCTGCCCCTAGAAGCTACTACAAAAAGAGTTTTGTCCTTGTACTTTTTCACCATTGCCATTATGTCTTCTATACTGTATTTAGAGAGTAGCACACCGTAAATAAGCTCTGCAAGCTTTACGAGTTTTGGAGGGCCAAGTACTACTTGCTCACATTCGGTATCATCCATTCGAATTATATTCCTTTTGGGCTGAATATAAACCTTTTTCTTTCTAAGCAGGCATTGTACCATAAATAGTACCATAAACACTATAAGTCGCTGTGTTAAAAGATACAGTATACGATTAAACACTATAAAAACCGAAAGCGGGGGTTGCCGAGCCAGGAAAAGGCGTGGGATTCAGGGTCCCATCCCGTAGGGGTACGAGGGTTCAAATCCCTCCCCCCGCACTTTAGGTTGTGCTTGCCATTGGCTTTCTCGCCCCCAGCCTTGCTATTGGCGATTTTGAATTCGTGATCCGCCTTCATAACTTGGTTAAAAATTTGCATGGATGGGGACAGAATAATCTAAAGTCGCATCCAAAAAGCTCGTGATGGTATGCGGTTCAGATGAACCTACGACCTCTAGTTGGTTATGACAAGCATTTTGTGTTATCAGCCAATCCAGCTGGGGTGAATGCATACAGTTCGCACGTTCTCGGCTAAATTTTCTTGCAAATGTTGACAGAAGGATAAGTTTTTTAAGCGATAGTTGTATTGCCAACGAAGGGGCATTAAGGAACACGAAGCCACGAAGGGGCCGTAGGGTAGCCTGGTTATCCTCCCGGCTTTGGGAGCCGGTGACCCGAGTTCAAATCTCGGCGGCCCCACTTTTTGATTTTGCAGCTATGTTTAACGTAGAACAGGATCCCTTTTCCCCGACGAAATCAGACAGTTAGTATGTTCACGGCCATCCCCGATGTCTGTGCTATCATTATAAAAACGGCTGAAACTGTAACTAATGCTGAATACAATGTTAAATATGGAGTTGTCTCTGATACGCATTCACGTAAAGTCTCTATGAAGTTTTATTTTTTCGACATTTGGATCACTAACTGACAAATTTTAGTGGCTCAATACATTAAAATTATCAAACTATCCCAAGTACTTGTCTTTCTGAAAACGATCTCCAAGTTCAGATCCAGACTTTAAGAAAAAACCATTGCTAGTTACTGGTCATAGATCTCGAATGTATCAGCCTTTATTTTTTGAGGATTATTTTCAATCGATTGGTTTAGTTCGACAAAGCCACTAACCCAATATTAATTAAAAATTTAAACTAGCATGTTCAACCCTTCAAGTACAGCTTCGACAGATGCCATGATTATGTCCGTTCTTGCTCCCCTCGATGTGACTGTGCGGTCTCCACGCCTAAGCTGAACTATAACGTCAACCAGCGCATCTGTCCCGCCAGTTATTGCATCAACTCGGTAGGAAACCAGTTCTATGTCTCCAAACTCTTTTACGGCCTTCTTTATTGCATTGATCGCTGCGTCAACAGGCCCCAAACCAACGGCAGCCTCTATTATTTCTCTCCCATTTATCTTGAGCTTCACGCTGGCCGTCGGCATAATTTTCATGCCGCTGACGATCGACAGATCTTCGAGGACGACTTTCTTCTCTCTCTTTATCTGTAAAACAGTCTCTATTATCGTTCTTACGTCTGCATCCGTCACTCTTTTACCCTTATCGCCAATCTCCTTTATTCTCTTGAGTATTTCTTTCATCTGCTCCTTCGTCGCTTTGTAGCCGAGCTCTTTCATCACGGCCTCAACACTCGCTCTTCCAGCATGCTTGCCAAGCACGAGGCTTCTCTTTCTTCCCACCATTTCCGGCGTTATGGGCTCATAGGCTGAAGAATTGCGCAGAATTGCAGAGGTGTGTATTCCGCTCTCATGCGTAAAAGCATTCTCTCCGACTATAGGCTTGTTGAGCGGTAGAGCCACTCCTGTTAGCTTTTCAACGAGTTTGGATGTGTTGTATATGTTCTGCTTGTTCACGTTCGTTTCGATGCCGTATAGAACTTCCAGAGTCATCACAACCTCCTCAAGTGCAGCATTACCCGCTCTTTCACCGAGCCCATTTATCGTTGCATGAAATTCCTTCGCTCCTCCTCTAATCGCGTATACAGTATTTATGTTCGCAAGCCCAAAATCGTCATGGCAGTGAATTGCTATGGGGACATTGAACTCCTTACAGAGCTCTTTCATAATGCTCTCACTTCTTTCAGGTGTCAGAACACCAACGGTATCGGCAAATGTTAACCTATCGGCCTTTGCATCTACGGCAGCGGAAAAAAGCCTCTTTATAAAATCCAAATCTGCTCGTGACGCGTCTTCAGCCCCAAATTCAACTGTAAGTCCACGCTCCTTTGCATATTCCACCGCTTCGACTGACATCTCGATTACGTCATCCTCACTCTTTCCCGGAAACTTCGTTGAAATGTGAATGGGTGAAGATGGAGCAACCATAAAAACTGAATCCGCATTAGCGTCTGCGGCAGCATCTATATCTATCTTCTTAATTCTAGCAAAGCTGCAGATTTCAGCCTTAAGCCCGGTGTTGGATATCTCTTTAATCGCCTCAAAATCCCCTTCCGATGCGATTGCGGTTCCAGCCTCGATTATATCCACACCAAGCTTGTCTAAAGCTTCGGCAATCATCAACTTCTGTTCAACGCTCAACGAAACACCGGGCGTTTGCTCACCATCTCTCAGCGTTGTGTCGAGGACAAGGGGTCTCGAATCAGGCTTTGCTTTCATAGCGCATCCTCAATGAAGGATAATTTTAAATTTTTTTTGGTAAAAGGAGCGGAGTGCATTAAAAAGCACTTAAACGAAATAGCTTTAAGTATATATTGCCTCAAGAACATAAATACCCAAAAGAGCAGTCAAAACGAGCTGCAAGGCCATAATTGCCCAAAGGAAGTACAAAGCTTTCTCACCGAGTTTGAGGAAAGCCTTTTCAACCCCATCAAAGAATTTCTTCCCCATGACTACAGCCATAACCTCTTTCCTTCCATATCTCACTTCTGCCTTCTCAAAATTTGCTGTGCGGAATGCCCTCGAGAGGAAGTCTGAAACTACTTCCTCGTCGCTTTCGTCACTCCCGACCGGTTTGTATCCAATCTTTGGAGAAACCCCCGTTTTGGAGTGGTTATCCGTCGATACAACGGTTAGCCTGACACCATGCCTTAAAGCAAACTCTTCGAGTTTTAGTCTAAACTTCCTTTCCACGTTGTTTCCGTCGAGCATGAGTATTCCGTGAATATCTTCTCCGTACTTGAGGAGAAGGAGAGCTAGCCATCCACATATCGTGCTGGTTTCGCACCTTTCCTTAAAGAAGCAGTACTCCAGCTCGGATTCAATACGGGGAAAGCTGCATGCCCGCCTTATGAGTTCTTCCAACTCATAGAAGTCCTCAGCTTTGATTTCGTAGTCTTCCATGTAGGCGTTGTGCGCCTCCACAACCATGACCTCGCCAAAGTAGCGCTCAGCAACGCTATTTATCTCTGGCGGCATGTCATCCGTTGCGATTTTTCCGCTGAAGATTAGAAGATTGACGCTTTCAAAGGGAAAAACCTTAAGCAAAAATCTTTCTCCTTCCACTTCATAGGGTCTGTATGCTGCCATTGTGTTTTCTCCACATTCTATACTTGTCACAATGCGCTCAACGTCTTTCAGCGTTGCAGGATTAAATTCGTGTTTCGTTGCGGAATGCAGGTAGATAGCGTTGGGCATTTCGAGAATTTTTTCCACGAGCCTTGCTCCTCCAACGTTTCGCAGTGGCCCGGGATGAAAAGACGTTGAAATCAGCTTTGCTTTCCCGATTGACAGGCATTTCACCCACCCATTCCTCATTTCGCCCACTTCTTCGAGTCTTTTTTCGAAGTAATGTGGTTTAGACGTTAGCCAGAAGAGTATGAACGATTTTAGCAGGAGCTTCGTGTTGAATCCACCGTAATCCTTATCGAGGTACTTAACGTACGTTAAACCCAGCAAGATGCCGGCAACGCTTGCAATTGCGTAACTCGTCATTTTGTGGGGAGAGCTAAAGGAGTAGAAGTGGTTTATGGGATAGAGGGCAAGGAGTATGAATAAAACTGCAATAACCACCTTTTTCTCGCTCGCCTCGGATGTAAAGTACAGAACAAGGGTCAGAAGGGCTGCGATCGATGCGGGAGCTAGCACTATGAGCTCAAAAAAGCCTAAGTGTATTACAGCAAAGTCAAAAACTTCTACAAATACGAGCAGAAGTAAGGCTAGAAAGAACACCCTCCTGCTATTGAACGCGAGTCCTATAAAGCGTGAAATTGCAAGCAGTAAGGCTATCAGGGCAAGACCTATAAAGAAGTATCTCTGAGCAAAGAAAGCTTTACTTACGATGCCGTTTAGAATTGATGCCAAGATAATCGTTACTAGGCCAAGGGACGCGGATATGCGCTTCCTAGGTATTGTGAATACTTTGGAGTAAAACCTCTCAATGAGCTTCTCGTCGATCATCTGCATGCGATTGCGAAATGGGAATTTAAACCCAACGTGTCGAACTCGTTTCGTAGCATAGCTCAAAACTCCAAAACTTTGCATGTTGTTAAAGGCCGGTATCGTTTTTAACAAGCATTGCGCCATCCTAAAACGAGCAAATTCGCTTTGCAATTCACCGAAAATTAACTTAAAAGACATTCCAAGATAAAGATAGTATAGAAGAATTTTTATTCCTAAATCATGCAGTTCCCAGCATGGACAAGTTTACGGCTTTGGCAATAGCATTCGTTGCGGCAATAATTGCAATTGCTGCAGCAATAGTATACTACTTTGGATTCGTGTTTCTTCTTCGCCTCGCCCTCGGAATTTGCTACGCTCTCTTTGCGATTCTGTTGGCAGTCGTCTTCGGAATACTAGTTTACGCAAAATCAAGGTATGCGCTCTTGGCTTTGATAGGATTGATTCCTGCAGCCTATGCAGCTTGGCAGTGTTACGAATGGAGCCAGCCCCTCCATGTTGGCTATATAACCGCGGGCTACATTTTAGCTGCCGTTTTTGGGCTATGGTGGCTTGCAGAACCAGATATGAGCATAACAGAGAGATTGAGGAGTGCTGCATCCCTCGAAAAGGCGGGAAAATTCAGGAGTGCTGCAAGGAAGTACGAAAAGAAGGGAAACTACGGAAAGGCTGCCGAGTGTTATATAAAAGCGGGGATGCTCGAATCTGCAGCATGGTGCTACGAGAAGGCAGAAACGTACGATAAAGCCGCAGAACTCTACGAAAAACTGGCAAAACAGAAGAGAGAAGGATACTATTGGAAAGAGGCCTATGAATTCTGGAAAAAAGCTGGAAAGAAGGAGAGGGCTGCCGAATGTCTCGAAATGTACGCTAAGGATGAACCTTGGTATTGGGAGGACGTAGCTAAGCTCTATACAAAGGAGGCTGAGGAGGAAGGAGTGTTCTACGAGGACGTGGCGAAAATATACGAGAAGCTCGGCGATCATGAAAAAGCAAGGCAAGCGATGGTGAAGTACGCGGAATACTGCGAAAAAGAAGCAGAAAAGGATGCTGCATGGTGGAAGCACGTTAGCGAAGCGTATGAAAAGCTTGGAATGAAAGAAAAAGCTGAAGAAGCAAGAAAGAAGTACGAGGAGTATAGGAGCAGAAAGTAAGGGGGATTTGTTTGAAAACTGAAATAGAAACAACAGAAACTATCACAACGGCTGAAATGGCCGTAATCGACCTTAACTGCGAGTACCACGGTCTCTCAAGACTCCAGCTTATGGAGAATGCTGGCAAAGCTCTTGCTGAAGAAATAAGGAAAAGATTTGACGAAGGCAAAATAACGATCTTCGCAGGTTTGGGAAATAACGGTGGGGATGCGTTCGTTGCTGCGAGGCATTTGAGCAACTTTGACATCGAAGTTTTTTTGCTCGGAAAAACTTCGGAGATAAAGACTGACATAGCAATGAGAAATTTCGAAGTG
>Ga0190367_1001020_pt1 | contig 17612 bp, 19 predicted proteins | sample 4872181011_MG_FD_171838 | JGI IMG/M metagenome (GOLD analysis project Ga0190367, IMG submission 171838) | Hydrothermal vent microbial mat bacterial communities from Southern Trench, Guaymas Basin, Mexico - 4872-18-10-11_MG | ecosystem: Environmental > Aquatic > Marine > Hydrothermal vents >...
CTATTTTAGGTACGTCATTAGGACCTACATATATGTACCTAGGTAGCTCATCGTTATTAAGTATTTTATGTGCTATATCTTTGATAATAAGCTCAGCCTCCCCATCCACTACAGTATCAACACCCCATCTCTCCCATAATTCAGGTTCCCAAAGCCACTGCCAAGCCGCTGGTCCACCAACTATTATCTTAAAATTATACTTTCTCTTCAGAGCTGCTATCTTTTCCATAAGCCTCATTAAGGATTTTCTATTCACTGGTTCTTTACCAGTTATTAACCACCATTCAGATGATGGTGGGCCATATGCGAAGAAATCATGATGACCTATTAAAATTGCCTTAGCTTGTCTTACATACTTATCTATGTGATCAGGATCTATTACTGCAGCATTGAATCCTGCATCAATTAATGCTGCCTCTATCTTCCTTAACCCGTAAGGAGCAACTATAGGTTTACCCTCATCATCGACCTTGGGTTTAGGACAGCATATGTGGTACCAGAGACTTTCAGGAAGAAAGTATGCAGGACCTGTTGCAAGGAATCCAAGAAATTCCTTACCGTGATGGTCTGTCATCATGGTTCTGTCTGTAGTCAGTATGAAGTCGTAAGGCATTCCAACACCTGTAGAAAGGTTTCAAGACTGTTAAAATAAAAGTTTAGTTAGAATGTATTGTAGGGTCTGAAGTACTGGAGTAAACAATGGGTGATTTAACGCTCATGAGTAGCGCATTTGAGAACCCTTGCGAAGGTGATATCATAGTACTCAACGACTCAAGTTTATGGATTGTTAAAGGATGTTTCCATCCTATGGACTACATCATCGCACTACCAAGAATTATTAATGGAAGGAAGGTGAAGAGATTAAAGGACACATATAGAATCGTTGGAAGGTACTATGCACACTTCCTAAGGTACGTCCCAGAATTAGGTCTTAAGGTTCCCTTAGTACCTAAAAGATCTATAAAGATATTTTACCATGCTCTAAGCACTAAGTGTGTTAAGGGTCTAAATAAGTTACATGATGTCTGTAGGGAGCTATTAGACGTTATTGAGAGTAGTTGCGGTACTATATGCGGCATTACGGGTTCCCTTCTTGGCGGATATTACAGTGACAGTTCAGATATAGATTTAATATGCTTAGATAAACCTAAACTATACGATTGTTTATTGAAATTACGAAATGAAGGTGTATTATCACCACTCACGGAAGATGTATTTAGTAATGAACTTATCGAGGTGAGTGAAGGATTAGATAGTGAAACACATCTTAAACTAATTACTCATAAAGTCCTTCAAGGTACTTATAAAAATTACCGTTATACGTTACGTATAATTAACTGTTTAAGACTAAATAGCTACTTAGGACCATACGATTACATACTAAGAGTACCCATAGCTATACTCAAAGTTGTTACCACAGACTATAGAACACCCACGATATTCATTACTGATATCATTAAATCATCACTAAGTGAATACACTGTACTTAATAAGGGTAAATCGTTATGTATGTCTCATAGACTAAGGTATACAGAAATACCGATAGGTGCATTAATGGTAATAAGTAATGCGTTAATCATGATTAAGAAGAATGTTATCATATTTAACCTTGATTTCTCCGACCATGTCATCATAATTATCCCATAACCTATAAAAGTTTCAGTACTAGCAGAAGTAGTAGTTTAGATAGAGTATGTAGGTACTATGAAATGATAGTCGGATAACATGCGTGCTCTGTAATTAGGTGGGAATGTGAATTTAAAGAGGAGAAGAATTAAGGTGTACGTTGATGTATTAAGTGAATTAGTACTTAGTGGGAATCCTAGTAGGGAATTAGCTATTAAATTAATTAAGGATAGACTTGAGTCTGAAGGTATTGAACCATTTAGAGGGGCTTCAAAACCTGACGATATATATGAAAAAGAATTAATTAGTCTTTACATTATAGCTAGTAAAGGTTTAGGCATAAAGGAGGACTACCCAGACATCTTTAATAGAGTATTTACTGAGGAAATGAAGTATGAAGTAGCTGTAAACATTCTCAACTCTAACAAGGATAAAAAATACATTAGAGACCACATTATGGAATTATTTAATGGAAACATTGAGGGGTCGGTAATAGCAAAGATACTTAGATTTGCTGTAACTCTTTATTACCTTAACTTTGAAGATCATAAGTTCGTTATTAATACCATTAGAAGATTCTATGAGGTGTTTCCCGAGCATGAAGACACCATTAGAAGATTTACTAAATTCTTTATTGCCGTAAAAATAGCCGAAGACATAGCTTTAGGTTCAATAAAGAATAGAATTGATAAGGAAATAGTGAAGCAATTAATATCTCTAGAGACTGGAGTACCTAAATCAACACCTTCTGATGAGTATGTTGCTAAAGTGGCTAGAGTTGTTTACGACATTCCTCAGAAAATTTTAGATAGTATATTAATGGGGAAGACGTCACCTAAGCCGTAATGAAAATTATTAGTTAATGCTGTTTCATTATGGTTTTTAATAGGCTCTATCTAAACGTCATTAGGGTGTAGTAGGTGCTTAAAGCAAGTAGAGATGCAGTATACTACGTAAGTAAGGGTGATAGGGAATTCATAGTTGAAGTACTAAGAACTCCTGATGGTAAATCCTTCGTAGCTTTACATATGACGTTCAATGGTAGGTATAGGAAAGGTGAGGAGGAGAAGGAGTGGAACTTACTTGAGTTAGAGCAGTTTAGGGAGGTTAAGGATGTTAAAGTTGATTACATGTCATTACCTCCCGATGTTAGAAGAGCTATATCTATGTTACTTAAGTAATGATTTATATAGTGTTAATAGGGTATAGATTAAGTAAGGCATTTAAAGGTGTCCTCAAAGTTTCTGAGGGTGATGTAAATCGTCAGGTACTTCACCAACACTTAATTATAGATCAATAATACCTTCATTACTTGGTGAACAAGCATTTATATACATTGCTAAAGCTAAGGAATTACAAAGTAAGGGGTTCAATGTAATAAGTTTTGGTGTAGGTCAACCTGATATACCAACGTTTGATCACATTATTGAGGCAGCTAAGGAGGCTCTCGATCAGAAGTTTACGGGTTACACAGAAACCCCAGGTATAAGTGAGTTAAGGGAGGCCATAGCTGAACATCTTAATGAAAGGTACGGTAGTGACATTAAACCAAGTGAAGTCATTGTTACTCCAGGTGCTAAAGGTGCTATATTCCTAGCAATATCTGCTTACTTATCGCCTGGTGATGAAATAATCGTTCCTGAACCATCATATCCAGCATATCCCGAAGTAGCTAAATTCATTGGAGCTAAAGTTAAATTTGTACCACTTAAATGGTTAGGACCTGACGGAGGTTTTGCTTTAGATATTGACGCAATCAGGAATTCCATAAGTGACAAGACGAAGATGATAGTAATAAATAATCCACATAACCCGACAGGTGCACTCTTTACTCCTAAGGAAGTTGAGGAGATAATGAATATCGCTAAAGAATATAAAGTTGTGGTACTAGTTGATGAAATATATGATAACTTCATATATGAAGCTGAGTTCAAATCATTTATGACATTCCCTGAATGGAGAGACTACGTACTCTACATTAATGGATTCTCAAAGACATTCTCAATGACTGGTTGGCGATTAGGATACCTAGTAGTTCGTGAGGATGCAGCCTCCAAACTAACTAGACTAGCTGTTAACATATGGTCATGTCCAACATCATTTGCACAAAAAGCTGCAGTTAAAGCATTAAAGGGGCCGTGGGAGCCCGTCAAGTCTATGATAGAATTGTTTAGGAAGAGGAGAGACTTAATCGTTAAGAGACTCAGGGAAATACCAGGATTTGAGGTATGGCCTAGTAAGGGAGCTTTCTACGTGTTCCCAAGGGTTAAGAGGATACTTGATGAGACAGGAATGAGTGTTGAAGAATTTGTTGAAGACGTACTATACAATGAATACGTAGTCACATTACCGGGTACAGCGTTTCCGGACAAGGCAGGTAAGGAGTTCATTAGATTAAGTTTCGCCACTAGTTTTGAGGCGATAGAGGAAGGTACTAAGAGAATAAGAAAAGGTGTTGAGAGAATATTAAGCAAGCGTAAAAAGTAACTCTTCTTCCTGGGGTACATAGAGGAACATACTGAATTTTTTAATTACTTTAACTAAATTACTTATGGATGAAGAACGCCGTCGCTACTGAGCAAATGCAATGATTGAAGAATCCCCGGCTGATGTACCCTCTACAGTTCATGAATAACTAAGTATGAACAACTAACATTAGGGTTTCATAGTACACTAACATTTTAATTATGCTTCCCTGCTTAAGCTATGACAACTCTTCTAATTCTATACTTGAAGTATTGTCTTGGACCAGCATTCTTTAAGAGCTCCATTATGGCCTTTCTTATGGCATCTGATCTAGTCATACCATTCCTCATAGCATACTTATCGAGCTCTTCAAGCAATCTTTCATCCATCTTAAATGTAACTACTCTCATCAATTATCCCATGCATCAATCCTTTCCCTACTATTTAAAGCGTTCTGAAATCTACTACCCTAGAGAGTGAGTAGTGTGAAAGTATTCAATAAACTAAACCTTAGAGGTTCTTATACTAAGGTATTACCTCATTTACGCTCTACATTAAATTATGTGTACTTTCACCCCACTTATATGGTGAGCCTAGAAATTACTATTTGATTTAAGTTATAGCAAATGGAAAAGTCCTTTTCATGATTAGTGAAGAGATGGGGTATTGCTATACATTCTTGGCAAGTTAGATGCAGGGAACGGTAGTAATATGCTGTTAAGTATTTGTTAAGCACTCTAGTAGTGTCTCCATGATTAAAATCAATACTTATTTCTTAAAGCCTTAATAATTTTTCTAATTGGTATGAACTTATCTGGAACATGTTTCATGTATTCAGCATATAGCTTTCCAAACTTCTTAAGCATCTCCTTCTCTTCCTTAATGGCTAGATAGTAATGATACGATGTTAGAGCTAAAGCTGTGATGAGAGCAGGTATGCTTCCGAAAGCTAGAGCTAAACCGAGGAAAGCCAGCATAAGGCCTAAGTAGCCTAGACGTCTTACCCATGCATACACTCCGTGAGTAGCTACATAGTCTATGTCCTTAATGTCAGAGTGTGCCTTAGGATACTCCCTATGACTAAGATAATGAATGTAAAAAACCAAGTATAAATAATGTCCATCCAATAATATTCAGCACTACATTACCATAATTAATACCTAGGAGCTTACCTGCTACAATACCTATGATGAGAGCAAGCCATGGGATACTATGTGTAGCGCCTTCCTCAAAGTTATTAGGCCCCTATTACACATTACGAGTTATGTAGATAAATATGCGGTCTAGATCATTCATGGAGTTACGTTAATTAAGTATTAAGGACTCAGGCTTTAACTTCTAAATAATGAAGATGAAGGCTGACTAATATTCATACTTAATATATTCAGCAACACGAAGACTTAGCTCCCTACCTTGTAGAATTTCAATAAGCTTTAATCCTAAATCTATGGAAGCGGGAATTCTTGCAGCTGTAATAATATTATCTTTCACAACAACTCATTGATGAGCAGGTATAGCCCCCAACTCTCGTGGCATAACCATCCTTAAGATGATGAGTTGTAGCTTTCTTTCCCTTCAGTGCTCCAGCCTTAACTAGAATTAGAAAACCTGTATAGACCGGCAACTAACCTTTCCTGACCATGAAGCTTTCTAATAGCGCTGAGGAGTCGCTGATCATTCATAGCATTAATGACAAAGTCTCTACCACCAGGAACCATAAGGACTTCACATTTATCAAAATCTTCAATAACTCTATGAGGAATTATAATAAGTCCATTTCTACACTTAACTATATCCTTCTTATAAAACGTGACGATCTCAACATCTATACAATATTCAGAGACCTTCAAGCACCAGCTAAAACCTCGTAAACACCTACAAAATTAAGCTCTTTAACACCCTCATCAACCACTATACATACTCTAACCATAGCTATACACCTTTAAGAATACATATAAGAGATATGATTAGAGCTTTCATTCATTTTAAAGAGTTTGTCTAGCTCGATATATTCGTTTGGTGTATGTGCCTGCTTTAGATCTCCAGGACTCCATGCAACTGCTGGCATATCTGCCCTTATGAAGTACCTAATGTTTAGGAAACTAAGGCATGGAATAGGTTCAGCGTCTTCACATAGTGATTCCTTAACACTCCTTTGTATTAGCTTTACGAGTTTGTGGTTAAGGTCTATGTAGCTTGATTCTATCCTAAGTAGCTCCTCTAATTCAACATCAACACCAGGTTCTGCTTCTTGAATTCATTAACCATAGCTCTGATCTCGTTCTCAACATCATCGATGTTTTCCCTAGGTAGAACTCTTCGATCAACGATGAACCATACCTCTCCAGGAGGCAATATTCACAGCATCACAACAATTACACATACCACCTATAGCAACAAGAGCTCTATTACCCTCCATTGGATATGCCTCAAATTCGCTGGCCCCCTGCTCAACGACCTTTCTGTATTCTATAAACTTCATGGCTAGCTGAATCATTTTCCCAAAAGCATTGATACCTAGATGCGTAATGTTGCATGTGCCTGCTTACCCCTAACTCTTACCTTGTATCATAGACAGCCCTTATGAGTATGCCATATGTAAGTTAAAGACGTTTGTTCAGGCATGATTGTGTAGTTAACATTCTGAACAATTCCCTTCTCAACTAATTACCCAGCATCAGCAAGACCGCTAGTTTCTACACCTGGCGTGATGGAGATAGCCACTTCACCATAAAGATCTAAGTCTAGCTTTTCAGAAAGTCCTTCAACAATCTTAATAGCATAGATAGTCGCTACTATAGCATTCTTCATATCTGATACCCCACGACAACAGAGCTTCCATGTTCGATAAAGGGTTTAAATAAATATTTATTCCAACTAGAACCAGAAGAAAGAATAATTACTGAAAGTCGCAAATTCACAATAATTTATGCCAGGGAGGATTAACTGTGATAATAGAAATGGACTTTTTAGATAGCTCAATATCTTCACCCTCAAATATTGCCTCCGACATCCTCTCTAGGTCAAGACCGAGATTTAATAGCTTCCCAACAATTAGTTATCACCTCATATACTACCCAGTACTTGAGGTATTATGATTGAGTAATCTCCCATGATATAATTAGCTTAATTTTTAGAACTTATACTTAATGAAGGCTCCTATTAATCTCGGACGATTATTCATGAAAAAGAAAGAGTCTACGAGTTTGGTGTTGTTATCTTAGAGGGTGAAAGTGAATTGCAGGAATTTGAACCCCCGGACCACGGAGAATCCTAACGCTAATAGTGACACTATCCACGTGGCACACCATATGTATGCTACTAGGAACGTATTTGTGAATAATGTATTACGTAAGGAATGGAGCATTTACCTTTATTAAACTGAGGGAAAATTTACTCATTAATCTTTTTATGTTAGCCCCATGTTTAGGTGAGCTATTCCCATAGGTCGCTAGCTTGCTTCGTGAGTCCTAGCTCCTCGAGCTTCTCTTTCAGTGGCTTACCTGTTTCTGGGTCTATCTTCCTTATGCTGTAGTACTGCCTGAGGAGCTCCTCGACGTTAGGTATGTTTCCTGCGGTACCTCCTCTCGGTATAGGCTTCAGGACTATCTTAGGTAACTTCTCGTCCTCCCTCTTCATGCCTAGCCTTACGTTGATGCACCTCTTAATCATGTATATCCTCTCGCCGAGTGTGTTGAGGTCCTTAGGCTCTACCTTAATGCCTGTTATCGCTGTGTAGAAAGCAGCTACGGTGGTTAGCGATATTGGTGAGAACTTACAGAGGATTAAGGAATCGTAGATCTCCCTAACATTCTGGAACTTAATGAATGCCTTCACCTTCTCGGGGGTTGAAGCAAACCTAGGCGAAGGCTTAATACCTAGCTCTGAGAGCTCAAGCCCTTCATCGATTAAGTAGTAGTCAGGCCTCATGTGGCACGCACCCCTAGAGCTTGTTGCGTACGTCAGCGCTTGAAGGGTGAACGCTCTCGGGTCATGCATGGGTATCTCGAGACCCTTCACATTAGCTGCTTCTTCAGGGTTTACACCTAACCTTTTAGCAGCAACTCTAGTACCTTCAGCTAATATAGCACCTATACCTTCTCTCCTAATTATCCTATGTAGTAGCTCTACTACGACACTGCCGTCGCCCCATCTTAGTGTTAAGCCTCCCAGCTTCTCCTTAGTTAATATACCACGTTCGTAAAGGTACATAGCGAAGGCAATTGTTACACCAGTAGATATAGTATCTAGACCATATGCATTACATAAATAATTGAGGTAAAGTATCATATCGAGATTGTCAATACCACATAGGGGGCCGAGAGCTGTCTGTGACTCATACTCTAGTGTATCAACCTTCTCTATGCCGTACTTACCGAAATATATTATCTTACCACACGCTATTGGGCAGCCAGTACACGCTAGAGGTCTTATGTAATATCTCTCCCGTAGTGCTAAACCACTTATTTTATAGGCAGGAAATATTGAATCCTGGAAATATTTAGCCGGTACGTCACCGAATGACATTCCAGTGGTTATGTAGCCCGCTGTACCATAAATCCTCAAAGAATGCGTAAATGGGCTTGATTCAATTTCCTTTAAGGCTTTGGAAACCAACTCAGCTACCTTGCCTGGGTCAGCTATAGGTGGCTCCTTACTTCCTGAAACAGCTATTGCCTTGAGGTTCTTTGCGCCCATGACGGCACCGAAGCCACACCTACCAGCTGCCCTACCTTCATCATTAATTACTGAGGCATACTTAACTAAGTTCTCGCCTGCAGGACCTATACAAGCCACCTTAACGTCCTTGCCGAGCTCCTCTCTAATAGCGGCCTGCGTCTCATAGGTGGTAAGGCCCCAGATGTCTGAAGCTTCCTTAATCTTGACCTCCCCATCATTGACCCAAATATAGACGGGTTTTGGAGACCTACCAGTGATCAGTATTCCATCGAAACCTGTTAGCTTGAGGGCTACCGGAAAGTGTCCACCTGACGTTGATTCTCCCCAAATACCTGTTAACGGTGACTTACCAGTAATTGCATATCTACTTGATGAAGGAACCTTACTAGCTGTGAATGGCCCTGTTATAAATAGTAACGGAGCATCGGGTGATAGTGGATCTAGATCCTTAGTTAAGTGATCATAGAGCAGAGCAGCAGCTAGTCCAGTACCACCTACGAAGGCCTTCAGTACATCATCGCTTAACTCAATCGTACCTACCGACCCAGTACTTAAGTTTATCTTAAGTACCTTCCCGTGAAATCCTCCAATCATCTTAATCACCCAACTTACCGTACATGGCATCAAGGAACAGCTGTTTGATTTCCTCTATAGATATGGGCCTAGGTGAGTACAGTGTACATGGATCCTCAAACGCATACTCAGCGAGAACATCCAGCTTACTCTTCAATGCTTCCTCACTAATACCTAGCTCCTTGAGTGTTAGCGGCGCGCCAACCTCCTTGAAGAATGTGGTGAACGTGCCTATTAAGTGACTCAGCACGGTGCTACGGTCATGCACGTCTAGTCCTAGTTCCTCAGCCAGCTCTAGGTACTTATCCGAGACCTCAGAGTAGAACTTAGTGATGTAAGGTATGAATACTCCTACGGCGTAGCCGTGGTGAATACCGAATACTTTACCTAGCGCATGACCTAAGCTGTGAGTAAGCCCTATACCTCCATTACTGAAGGCTAGTCCGGCTAAGGTAGCTGCTATGTGCATCCTAAGCCTAGCCTCTACATCGTCAGGGTGTTCAAGTACTCTAGGGAGCCAGCGCAGGATGATCTTAATGGCCTTTACAGCTAGGGCGTCAGTTAATTCAAAGGATGAGTGTGTGAGGTAGCAATCTACGGCGTGAGCTAGAGCATCCAGTGCGGTACCTAGTGTGAGCTTCTTAGGCATCCCAACAACGAATCTCGGGTCGATAACTGCGAAGTCAGGTACTAGCTCAGGATGTGTTACAGCGAACTTTCTAGGAGGCTTGAATGACTCATCAGTAATTACTGCAGCTGACGTAGCTTCAGAGCCTGTACCGCTGGTCGTAGGTATTGCTGCTAGGAGAGCCTTCCTTCTAAGCCCTAAAGGCTTCAGGGGATTAATCAACCTAAAGTCCACGTCAGGCCTCTCATAGAGTACCCAAGCAACTTTAGCAGTATCTATGACGCTGCCGCCACCAACAGCGACTATCAAGTCGGTACCGAACTCCTCCATAGCTTCAGCGCACGGCTTAAGACTGGATGTAGGTGGTTCAGGAACTACCTTATCCCAAACCCTAGTGGTGAAGTTTAATGACCGAAAGATCTCCTCAACACCAAGCGCCAAGGCCTTAATGTTGGGATCGGTAACTATGAATACCCTACGGTGCTTGAGTAACGGAGCTACACTCGAAGCAAACGCCTGGATAGCTGCATATCCCATAAATATCCTCGGCGCAACAAATGTCGACAGAACCCTCCTGCTTTCGGGAGAGCACATAGATTGAATAGTCTGCCTAACGACGGGGTTGTAAAGGTGCCAGTGAGACATGAAAGTTTCCCAAAGATATTTTTATTATTTAACAATTAATATCTTAATTCAGAATTCAGTAAAGATGCTATGAACTATTTAACAGTAAATAATTTTAGCCTTCTTACGTAATTGCTAAGGTATCTATGGGTAGGTTAAGGATAGAGCTTATTAGGCTCACCTTGAGGTAAAACAACTACCACTAAGTAGAACCACATCAGAATTCATATAAGAATTATTTGGTGGGGCCGCGGGGATTTGAACCCCGGACCACGGGGGTTCTCGCCGTGTGTGGTCGGACCCAAGCCCCGCATTCTACCAAGCTAAACTACGGCCCCTCTTATACTCCGTAGATTTATGGTTTTGTGGGGGGTTATGTTTCTTTTGGTAATGCTCATGTCTTGTTAAGTTGCTGCGTTCATGTGGGTTAAGTCTCTTTAACGCCCTATACCCTTATAGGTTAGGGTAGGTATTTGTGGAGCTAGACATCGTAAGGAAGTTTGTCGAGGAGCTTGCAAGACCTTTCGTTGGTCGTGAGGAGGAGGCTCGAGTTATTACTTTAACATTGCTTGCTAGGGAACACATGGTATTCATAGGTGAGCCAGGTACTGCTAAATCAGCTATGGTTAGGAGAGCTGCAGAACTCCTTAATGCTAAGTTCTTTAAGTACCTACTCACAAGGTTCACAGAACCAGCTGAATTATTTGGTCCTCTAGACATTAAGGCCTTGGACGAAGGTAAGTACGTTAGGATAACTAGGGGTAAGCTACCTGAAGCTGAGATAGCATTCCTTGACGAGATATTCAAGGCTAACTCAGCCATACTTAACGCACTAAACACTCTACTACAGGAGAGGGTGTTATACGATGGATACACAGAATTCATAGTACCTCTCTGGTCACTCTTCGGTGCTAGTAATGAAGTACCTGAGGAATCCGAAGTAGCTGCAGTCTACGATAGATTCCTAGTTAGGCACTTCGTAAAGCCTGTATCGGAGGATAAGTGGGTTGAACTACTGAATAAGTCTTGGATAATAGAGAAGGAGCAGTACTTTAGTGAAGGTGTAGGTGCTGAGAAGATAATGAGTATGAAGGACTTAAGAGCACTTCACGAGCAGGTACTTAACGTTAACTTAGAACCAATTAAACCTAAATTAGTTAAGTTATTTGCGGTATTCGAGAGTAGAGGTATTCACATAACTGATAGAAGGAAGGGTAAGTCTCTAAAGTTAATAGCAGCAAACGCTATACTTGAGGGTAGAAGAGAGGCCCAAGAGAATGACCTAATAGTCCTTAAGTATGTAGTACCTAGAGATTGGGATGAGCTTGAGAAGGTGAACACTATACTATCTGAAGAACTAAAAACACCTTACAAGTACATTAAGGAGTTAGAAGAGATAAAGACTAATGTTAAGGAGGTAATGAATTACGTCATATCATTACAGAATATTGAGTCAAGATTTGTTGAGATGAGGTTTAGACAGATATATAGGGATTTAGAGATAACGAGGGATAGGGTTATTAGCTTAATGCTTGAAGCTAAGAATGCTGATGTTGAGAAGTTAGCTAGTGATATCATTGAATTAATCGATAAGACTATAAACATTATAAGGAAGAGGCTAGGGTAATGCCTGGAGTCTTAAAAGGAATAAAGTATGATGACCCATTAACAAGGTATAGGGGAGAGAAGGTACTATCGATTGCTAAAAGACTTAACAGGGAGGTTGGTTCCTTAGATCTTGACTTAGCAGTAGATATATTTTACTCATTCTACCTACCATTCCCCGTAACGGTACCTCTCAATAAAGTTCCTAAGGGTAAGGAGAGGAACTATTACCTAGTCCGTGAATTACTTGATCTTCAAGACTTTCATAAGGTGAAGAACTACACCATAGCTAATACCCACATGAGTACGTTAATTTCAGCTTCATTCCTTGAGTACGTAGTTAATGAGTTAAAGAATGAGGTAATGCAGGGCGGTAAGGAAGGTGAGGAAGGTAGTGAGAGTATAGATAGAGCATCCATCAGTAGAGCTGTTAAGAGAGCTATGGAGAAGGTTAAGGAGGAGTCTAAGACGTTAAAGAACATACAGAAACTGTTATCGATAGGTAATGAGCCAGGTACAGGCTCTGTCTTCGATATGGAGGAATCAGGTGATGAAGTGATAAGACTTGCAAGAAATACTGATATTAAGAGATTACTTGAAGTCATATCGATGGTTCCTCAAATAACTCATAAGGTCAAGAGGCGTATTGAGAGATCAACCAAAGGTGAATTAGTAGGTTACGAATTAGGCTCAGACCTAGAGAGGGTAGTACCTACAGAGCTTAAGCTTCCAAAACTATACTTTAGGATAAAATTTGTTGAGAGTAAACTATTGCTGTATGAGAAGGTATTACCGAAGACTCTAGGCCCCTTCTATTTACTGATTGATAAGTCCGGTAGTATGGAGGGTGAGAAGATTATGTGGGCTAAAGCTACAGCTATAGCGTTACTAATGAGGGCAAGAAAGGAGAATAGAGACTTCTACCTCAGATTCTTCGATGGATTACCTCACCCATTGATTAAAGTTCCTAGGAGGATGAAAACTTCAGATACGATTTCATTAATAAAGTACTTAGCTAGGGTTAAGGGTGGTGGAGGTACTGACATAACTAGAGCTATAGTTACTGCATGTGATGACATAACTTCAGGAACAATTAAGGGCAGGTCTGACGTCATCATAATAACTGATGGAGAGGATAGAATATCAGAGACAATAGTTGAGAGGAAGTTAAAGGCGGCAAACGCAAGACTTATCTCCGTCATGATTCTAGGCGAAAATAGAGACTTAAGGAGGTTAAGTCATAGATACTTAAGAGTGTTGAGATTATCAGGTGAGGAAATACTTAAGGTTGTGGAGGCTTAACGTAGAAGGGTATCTTCCCATCAAGGTAATCCCTTATCAATGCTTTAGCAGCCTCCTGAAGTATGGGCTCTCTATCCTTCCTATAGAGCCAACTCCTCTTTACAGCTATAGCCCTCAGTATTTCATTAGGATTCGTTGACTCTATACCGTATGCTTGAAGAAATGCTTTAGGATTATGCTTAACTATCTTATTAATAAGCTTTATAGCTATTTCAACAGGATTTTCAAGCTCATCTATAGCTTTAGACCTAATTAATGATTCAACATCATTAGACTCTGGAGGCACTATTCCTGGTGTATCTATTAAGTAAATATTACCGCCAATTCTGTATAATTGAGCCCTAGTTGTGTAACCTGGGGTTCCCGGATATGGTGATGTTCTTGCTGAGTGCCTACCCTTAAGTATGTTTATGAGTGTTGACTTACCAACCTTAGGTATGCCAAATATAGCTACGGTTATTGGAGTCTTACCAGCTACCTCCTTAATAGTTCTCCTCAAAACTCTAGTACCCTTCCTATCTCTAGCAGCAATATATACAGTCCTCACACCTTCCCTTAACTCAAAATACTTCTTCCAACCTTCAGCAATACTCCTAGGTACCAAGTCTGATTTATTAAGAACTAATATGAAAGGTATACCTCTCCTCCTAATGAGTAATTCAAGTCTAGGGCTACGGGTAGCTAAAGGATCTCTAATATCAACTAACTCTAACGCAACATCAGCTAGGTCGAGAAGCTCCTCAACCAACCTCCAACTAGCTAACCTCAAACCCTAAGCCCCTAACCTAAGGATTTGAACCTTAAAATTTTATCATACTTAAGGTAATGAGTTAATGCCTTTAAGCCTTAAGAACCTAATCCCTACATCCGACCTATAGTACTTCCTAATAAATTCGTTATCGTTGAGCAGTATAGATAGTTCCCAGTTCCTAAGTGAAGGACATATATAGCACCCAATTCTATAGAACCCCTTAAGATATAACATATTTAAGGGTACTCCATTATGTGCTAGGTAAAGATGAACATGTAGTGCACTCCAAAGCTTCAAAGGATACACATTTATTACATTCTCATCCTCATACTCCATAAAACCTTTCCTTGACCTACCTATAGACTCAGCATCCCTATCTCCTAGAACTATCAGTATTTTCTTATTCCTAAAGTAATTGTTGATTACTGATCTAATTGATGCCTTCTTAAGACCTGTACACCATCTGTCATCATGTGTTGGTAGTGAATGACCTAGTTCAAGCTCCTCACTAACTGGAGCTCTTACGTATATGTAGTTAATTCCTAGTTTCCTACTGACGGACTCGATGTATTCCATGTTTTCACGAAAATCAACGCCTGTATCTGAGTATATTGCCGTAACATTAGACTTACCGAATGCTTTGATAGCTAAGAGTAATGCTACGGTACTGTCCTTACCGCCAGACCAAGGTATAATTACCTGATCTACACCATCCTCAAAGGTCTTAAGTAATTTCAGACTTATCTCCTCATAAGTTTTCAATACTTCAACGCTAAGTGATAATGTATTCTCTAAGTTAACGATATGATGTTCAATATCAGTGGTTTCTTTACTTATTACCTCAGGTTTGCAGCCCATGTCTGAGAACCTTATTATGGCTACTTTCTTACTTCCTAAGTAAACATCGTGGATACCTCCATGCTTTCTGATCAGTAAGACCATGTCGCTATGTAGTTCTAAGTTAATGATCCTCTCCAAGTGTTTAACTCCGTCTTGAACTAATGGGAATACATCATGTAACGGGTTAAGTATGTCCTTACTCAGCACTTTGTCCTCTGACACCTTAGCTTTATATGCGTTGACTTCTGACTCCCAACCTACAGACATTCTAAATTTTACTCTAGCTTGGTTAATGTACTTAGATATTTCACTGAGAGTTGCGTGCCTAACTTCAGTTTTAGGAATTAATGCTGTAGCTACATGAGGTAGTGCGTCAAGGTGGAGGTAATCCTCAGTATTGTAGTCTCTACGACCAGTTAGGACTATGTTAAAGGTGTCTCTATCCTTTATTAACTCATTTACTCTATCCCAGAACTTACTACCTCTAACACCACCTACGTGTATGACTTCACTAATAACTCCTTCATGAAATCTTTCAATGGTCGCCCTTACAGCTGAGGCATCAGTACTACTCCTAACTATGACCCTTAACATACTTACCTAGGAGCCCCACACATTACTTATAAGGTTAAGTAGGATATAATGTTTAGATGAAGAACACGCTCTTCGCTGACAAGTGATGAAGAGCCATCAAACTGATTCTAAGTAGGGCAACATACATGTGAGTCCATTATATGTACGTTTTCGCCATCGGTTATTATTGATGAGCCATAAATCCTTCTTAGCACTTTAGGGTTCATTACCTCGCTCACGTTACCGTAAACATAAAATCCTCTACCTAAGAGTAAGATCTTCCGTGTGAACCTTAATAGTAATGAAGGATTATGACTAGTAACTATGATTAATTTTTTACTGGATAGCTGACCTATTAACTTAGCTATTTCAGCCTTACCCAGAGGATCTATTGCTGATAAAGGTTCATCTAACAAGAGTATTGGAGGATCGTGGGCGAGAGCTCTTGCAATAAACACCCTCTGTCTCTGACCACCACTTAACTCCCATATATTACTGTTCATCACTGATTCATCAAGACCTACAACCTCTAATAACTCCTTAATGAATACCTTAATATCATTACTAATACTCTTAACTCTAATCTTAAGTGATGTTTTTAGGAATTCATAAACACTCATGGGGTAATTACCACTAGGTTGTAGTGTAAGTTGAGGTACATACCCTAAAAACTTACCAGCCCTACTTGGATTACCAGTAACATTAACACCATTTATAATTACATAGCCCTTCATAGGCTTAATCAATCCCGCTAAAACCTTAAGTAGTGTGGTCTTACCTACGCCATTAGGTCCTAAGAACTGTATTAAACCAGGGCCTTCAATTCTTAAATTTAAATTCTTGATAACTTCAAAACCATTATAGCCTGCAGTAAGATTTCTAATCTCTACGTAGCACTCCATGTCTTTGCTAATATTTACACTTATCATTGTTACCCGGTACATATTTACTGTGCACAGAGCATTTAAAGATTTAAATGAGGTGTGCACAGGTTATGAGTAGGGAGTTATGACATCATTGAAGATAATAAACGTAGTTATGATCCTATTGATAGTAGCGATTATAGTATCTCCCCAAGTAGTTTCAGCTAATAGTGGAGTCAGGATAGTTGTGACATTTGACTACCTAAAATATGATATTGAACCATTACTTTGCCCAGATGATGTTATTTACTCCCTAGTACCATCAGGTGTTGACCCTCATGACTATGAGTTAAGACCTGATGATATTAAAGTATTGAAATCATCAGATATAATCATATCAACAGCTCATGCGCCCTTCGAGATTAAAATTAGGGAGTTATACTTACGTGGTGAGCTAGGTAATACAACATTAATAGAGATACCGTACATAAGTGGTATGAAAATATATATGAATCCATTACTTAATAAACCTAATTTACATGCAGTAACGTACGATCCTAATAACTTAATTATATTCATTAAGTCTGTAGCGAATGCATTAATAAAGCTTAGACCGGGATGTAGGTATACATACATAGCTAACATGGAGGAAGTAGTTAATAAGATAGAGAGTTTGATGTCTCAAGCTCCAAGACTTAACTTGAGGGGTATAGGGTTATCACCATTAACACAATATGCTGTTTCATGGCTTAGTATAAACATAACTTACCTACTAATTAAGGAACACGGTGTTCCAGTACTACCTCAAGACTTAAAAGTCATTGAGGAATTGGCAAGGAGTGGGAAGGTTAATGTAGTCATTGTAGTAACTTCGAGCATTATGAAGGACTCTATGGAGTTAGCGTATGGATCTAACTTACTATTAGATCTAGCAAGGAAATATTCATTAAATGTTATTTATGTTCCATCTCCATTGATACCTAATAGTACTATATCTAAGCTAGCATTCATATTAAGTCAAGTTAAATCCATGGCTATTAGTATGAGTAAAGGTTTTGAGGAGGTTAGTAAAGTTGATATA
>Ga0190367_1001021_pt1 | contig 17571 bp, 28 predicted proteins | sample 4872181011_MG_FD_171838 | JGI IMG/M metagenome (GOLD analysis project Ga0190367, IMG submission 171838) | Hydrothermal vent microbial mat bacterial communities from Southern Trench, Guaymas Basin, Mexico - 4872-18-10-11_MG | ecosystem: Environmental > Aquatic > Marine > Hydrothermal vents >...
AGGTAGTACAAGCACCTATACAGAGTGAGATAGGCGCGGGGGTGCCCGAGCTAGGACAAAGGGGGCGGGCTGAGGCCCCGCTGGCGTAGGCCTGCGTGGGTTCAAATCCCACCCCCCGCACCAACCTCTCTATTATTTCACAGTTCCCTAGTGAAATGCTTCTACGCTTCCCGCTTTCAGGATCATACCACTCTTTATAGAGATAGTATTTGCCGTTTACCTTTTTAACCCTATAAAAAACCATACTACCACACTTCATAATACCACCTTGCAATCTATATTATTTACCGAAATGAAAGAGTTGAATGTGGCAACAGTAGACACAGTCACGTAGATAACCATATTAAGAGTTCACCTTTGCCCTCTCGTATATTGTGATCTTCTTGTTGACCATGCTTATGTGTATGCTTTCTAAGTTGTCACCATAATGGTATTTCAACAGGTATATGATGTCCACTAAGTCCTCGAACTCATACTCGTATATGCGGAATCTAGCGACAAGCCTAACCATCAAGAGTTCACCTCTACATCAAGTCCATAATCCCTAAATATCTGGATGAGTTCTTTGCCTGCTCTCTCAATATCACTCTTTAAGCCAAAGACGAAGCCTACGGTCTTTCCTATACCAATTGAATACCTTTTTATCGTCATAGGTATATACCCATCCTTCACCATACAGTTTTTAAAGTATCGGATTTCCCCAATAGTTACCCAAGGCACTTTCTCGATAACACCAATAAATAACTCGGCAATTCTTCTCGCTAAATCAGGTGGCACCTCAATAACGTTGATAGTATCATACTCTAGCACAGCATACTTACGAAAGTAAGTTATCTTGATTTGAGGGGATTTACCTTTAACCCATTTAGACAAATACCTAACCCTAACCATCTAAGATTCCACCTCTACTATTTCGCCTTTGATTTTTAGCTGTTCGATTATGACTCTTGCTTCTGCTTTGAGCTTGTCAATGAATCTGCCTAGGTGAATCCAGTATCTGCTGGGTACCGCGTAGTAGTTTTTCTCGTCACTATAGAGCTTTGTCCTCTTGGCTTTATGCTCTCTCAGTAGCTCTAGTACTCTCTTGGCAGAGATGAACTTGACGAAGCCAGTGTCATCGCTTACGTAAGCAAACCAGACATTATAGAGGACATTGTATTTTCTTGCATAGTCTATTTTAACACTTAGAATGCACGGCATCTTATTAAAGTGGTAGTACCCAGTGACATCCAAGTAGACCACTGGAACCTTAAGAGTCCTACGAGAGTCATTAATGATACGGTAGATGGTGAAGTCATACTTGTCCGTAACCTCACTATGATAGTGGGGCACATAGCTATCAGATAATGTTCCAACGCCAGTAGGTATTATTTGGAATTGTGGCGGTAAGTATAGCTTTAGTAATTCAAAGACTAACTGCTCTCTACGTTTGCCGATAGCCCACTTGTTCTTGTATCTTTCCTTGAAGTCTACGAGGCTCATTGCTTTTTACCTCTCATGCCATGCTTTTCTTAGTGTTTTGGTGTAGACTGTGATTCCATGTTGTCTGAGTATGTCTATGAGTTCCATGGTCTTGTGTAACGGTGGTTCTGGTAGTCCGCAATTATAGTTATCATAGCCTACATAGACGAATTCAGGGTTTGCATCAAGTATTCTCTCTGGGAAGCCCATTGTGAAGTCGAGTATTGGCTCAATGCTTATCATTAGCCTATCGCCTTTCCTTCTAAGCATGGCTAGGGCTTCAAACCTAGAGTCAGGTGTAGGCGCATAGCTTATCATTCTCTCACGGTACATTACCGAGTCATCAGTCTCAACCGTGCAACCCACTATTACATTATCAAGGTCAACAATGAGGTGGTGAAGGTGAAGGTAACGCCAAGGGTTCTTAGTAAGGAATAGGAATGTTGTCTTCGGATACTTCTTGACAACCTCTAATACCTTAACTATCCATTCAGCGGGAACCCATGAACCCCACATGTCACCCATGTCCGCTACGAAAACGAATTCACCAGGTTTGAACTTGGCGTTAAGCTCTCTCTCATGGAACTTGGGCTTAAATCCTTCACGGTACTTCTTAGTATTCTTTAGCCTAGTCTCTGCTAGTCTTCTAGCCCAGCAGTAGACACAATAGTGAAGACAGCCCGTTATAGGATTCCATGTCCTAGTAACCTTATGGAACATACGAGAACCAGCCATCACTCATTCACTTTTTCTTTGGCTTTTTCGAGTTTAGCTCGGATCGAGTTTAGAGCATTGTATTTTCTCTTAGCTGTCTCAATGTGCTTCATGTATGATAGCTCTGCCATGTAGATGTTTACAGCCTCAATGAGAAGTGCAAGCTCATACTCAGACAGCTCAACACATGTAACCTTAGACACCATCACTGTTTCACCTTGACTGGTAGAATTCTCTTTCTGGAACTATCCGTAGGATGGGTTCCTCGGTTAACTGTGGTAGCATCCTCAATGCTCTATCAAACTTGTCAGCATAAACAACAATCTTAACATTACGACTCATAAAATAGTATGATGCCATTACTGTACCACCCCTAGTTCTTTGAGGTAATGGTAGTCTTCGTCTTCAGCTAGTGCTGCTTCCTCGATTTCCCGTAGCTCTTCCTTTGATACTGGTTGCTCTATGAGCTGTAGCAGATTATCCTTGATTCTTCCAACCTCTTTTAGCAGGCCAGCCCATAATGATAGAACACGCTTCCTAAAGCACTCTCTACAATAGTAGACACTATACCTCTTGAAGCCATACTCGAAAACCAGCTGTATAGCAGCTGTGTTCTCATAGCATCTATCGCATTTCCTACTAGTGTCCTTTAGGACTCTGACACCTAACAATTTTCTATCGTTAAGATGCCCCATCGCCCTAGCTAGTATTAGCTTCCAGGCCTCTGCCTCGCCAACCGTGAAGCCGAATAAGCTTCTAACGTTGATGAAGCTCTCGTCCTCACGCCACCTAGGCTTATAGTAAACATAGTATTCTGGCGGGAACCTTCCTTTAATGAACTCTACTGCTTCATCTAGGCTGCTGAACTCGTGTTCCTCGTTACCGCTGAGTAAACCTCTAAGAATAGATACATCAACCGTTCCATTAGACCTCTTGAACACTAAAACCTCTGTATTATACCCGTACCATCTCTTCTCATAATAGTCCTTAGGTATAACCTTAAACCTGTCATTACGCTTTAGAAACCTCTTCAAATCCTTAATCCTAGGCATAAAAGAAGTCACCATTGCCTTACTGCTTCTTGTAGTGCATTGATTGCTCGGCTTATTTCGGCTAAGATCATTGTGAGGCTTGTTGTCTCTTTCGATAGTCTCTCTATGTCGTTTTCTAGCTCGTCTAGTTTCCTGCTGTATTTCTCTATGAGTTCCTCTTGGTCTCTTATGATGTACTTTTCAGAGCTGTACTTGTATATCTCGGATAGGTCTGCTGGCTCACACAGCTTAGCCAGGGTGTCATTGTATTCTGTGATGTAGCTTCTGAGAGACCTAGCCTTAGCCTTATACGTGTCATGTAGCTGGTTGTAGAGGCTCTTAAGCATAAGCACTAAGAGCCTAGCATACTCTGAGATATTAAATGATGCCTCTAAACGCTTACACCCGTCGACAACCTCTAACGCTAAATCAAGGTTCACCAGAACCCTAACAATAGCACCATTCTTGCCCTGAACCTCACACCATAACGGCGCAAACTCATCAAGCCTAACCTCTGAAGCCTTAGCCTCAAAGTCCTTAAACAGTGCTGCAGCATCCACCATAGCCGCACTAGTAGCAGCCTCTTCAGCCCCTTTAGACTTAGAAGCCTGGACAGCCTCAACCATGCATCTTCACCTCTTCTTCGTCTTCAAGTTCCTCTAAGTCTATGCCATGATCTTCGAGAATGTCCTCATAGTGCGCTTGAACCACCGCCCTATTAGCCTCGATCTCACCATCAATCCTCTTCAGAAGCTCATTGAAATCATTATCATCAATATTATACTTCTCTTTAAGCTTCAGAAGGTACTCTTTAAGCCACTCACTAACCCACCTAACCACCACGGCTCACTCACCTTCATCTTCTGTTTCAATCACGTAGTCATAGTAGTTGTCCCACTCTCTGTGGGACCCTGTAGCAGCTTTCCACCATAAGATGTCCTCATAATCCATACAAGCAGACATCACTCACTGCACCTCTTTGAGGACTTCTTCATGTTCTTCAACGAATTTTTTAATCAATTCTTCAACGATTGTGCTCATGTCTTTGCCTTTGTAGTTCGGGTCTTTTATTTTCAGGATGTTTGTTATTGTTTTGAATTTGAGCCAGGTGTCTGCGTCTATTTTTAATCCGATTTTTATTCTGAGGTTAGACATCTAGACACCCAGTTGTCTACTTGTCTAGACGAGTATTTAAGTTTTTCTCTACTTGGCTGACGGTGAAGATAAAAAGAAATAAAGACAATTATTCAGGTAGGTGAAACAATGAGTAGACCGAGCGAGCTAGCTAAACACCTGAAGCATGCGGTCTTAGTATTTAATTATGTATCAAGCAATGAGGGTTGTAGTTTAACCGAGATATCTAAGAAGACAGGGTTAAGTAAGGAAACCGTTAGGAACACAATTAGAGGTCTAGTTGAACTCGGATTAGTAACTGAGAAAGTGGTACTTGGACCACCAAGAAGAATGAGTATCATGTTAACCGAAAAGGGTAAGAAGGCGCTACCTTACATGAATGGCTTGGCCAAGGTCATCTTAGAATCTTGAAGACGCTTGGGTTTACAGTATCTATATATTTATACTGTAAGAATAATCTAATCCACTTGCTTATTGTTCTTTTATCGCCCCCTCGAACCTCAGCTATAGCCCATTCCAGGTCTCTACGGCTGATCTGCTGAGGCATGAAGCCATACTTTTCTTTAATCAATTGTCGAATCCTATCCCAGACTTTTTCAATCTTGCCACCTTTAACTGGGGGTTCATCAGTAGAGTTTGTGTGTTTTTGTGTGTGCATTCTCACCCAGCACCAGAGGGCTTCCTCAACTTCCTGTGATAGTAAGCCCTTCCTGTACTCGCCGTGCTTCCAGCTAATAAGCTTCTTCAATTCGTTTAAGAGCTTCCTAGACACAATAACGTTTAGTTGTGCCTTATCGCTGGGTAGACGTGGCATTGTCTAGACCTCTACTTGTCTAGTTGTCTAGACGAGCATATAAATATTTCTCTACATGAGCATAACACAAACTAAAAAGATACAATTTAAAAATAAAAATAAAAGAGTTTTCTCATGCACGTTTCCTACATTATTTCTAGAAATCTAGAAAAAATTCTAGAATTCTAGAAATCGCTCATTAAATTTGTGCATATAGCACAAAAACGATGGCAGATTTCTAGAAAAGCTCATGGTTGGGAAAAAGAGAGTGAAGGTGAGAGGCGGGTGCATACACGCCAGAGTCTCTGCACACAAATTCACACAAACTCGCTTTTTCGACGGATGCTAGATTCCAAGTTCCCGCTCTAATTCCTCAATAGTGCATTCCTCAAGTCTTACCTTAATATACTCTATAGAGTCTAAGAGAACCCCTCGAATAACCCTCTCATCTATACCCCTACGCTTCATAGCATCATAAACATACTTTTCAACAAGAGATAAAAGAACTAAAGCCTTAGCTTTCTCGTGCAATCGGCCTTTTCACTTCCTTCTAGTTTTTTCAATTGGTTTCTGGTGTTACTTGGCTATAAAAACTATATGGGTACCTGTTTAACCTAGACTGGGGGCTAGCCGAAAGTATTCCCTCTTTAAAAAAGAGAAATAGGGGGTTTATTGTTCTTGTTTTCTTTGTTCTAGTTCTTCTGCTACGGCTTCGGGTATGTACTTGAACCATGCTATTAGCATTCCGAGAGAGTACAGTACCAGCCCTATTATTGCGAGTGGTGCTGCGACAAGCGGGTTGGTGAACATGAGTCCTAGCGCTGCTAGCAGCATAAACCCGCCAATAACCATGAAGATTAGTGTCGCCAGAACCGCCTTAAGAGCATATTTGAATGCTGTACCCCAACGCAAATTCTCACCCTATGTGGGTGTAGGATTCTACCTTATCCAAGCTTAATATTAGCCTGGCATTATTGCCTAGCTTCTTTATTCCTTTTACTGTTATGTATATTCCATACTCGTACTTGGTTGAGACCATTATTGGCTCTGGTTTAATAGTGCTCACAACTTTAACCTTCCACACGCCATTCTCAAAAGTAGCTGTTCCCCTGCCAACCTCTATTCCTGAAGTTATGAACCTCACTTGAACCTCTAGGGTGGCGTTTTCCTCTAGTTCCATCCCCTCTGGTTTAACCGTGAAGTGTAATATAATGTATTTTGTGTTCTCATCTACAACCTTGAATTTTATCCCAGTAAAGTAGTTGTGTGGCTCGGCCTTGCATATCTCGGTTGCTAGGGTGTTGAATTTTATTACCTCTTTACTCATGTTTAATGTGAAAACGTACATTGCCGCGTAGGCTACTGGTATCATAGCCAGTAAGACTAGTACTGCGATTAGAACTGTCTTCCTCAAAATCCCCCACCGGTCATAACTATTGTAATGTTAAAAAATAAAAATTTAGATTATGGCTATCGCCTTTTACTCTCTACGTGTAATAGTGAACCCGCTATCGCTAAAAACACCAGCATAAATGCTAAAACGTATGGGTTATCTCTCAAGATCCCTAGGACGCTTAGTGCTGCCAGTAGTATGTTAGCGAATGCTGATCCTAGGGCGCTCGCCAGCCACTCTATAGTCCCCATCCCCATCGCTAGCCACCCTTATACTTCTTCTCGTATATTTCGAATGCCCTGTCAGCAGCTTTATCATAAATCTTTGAAGTCGAAAGCAACTCTCTACGCTCTTTAGGTGACAGGTTCTTTCTCTTAGCACTGGCTCTCGCACGGTTAGCAGCATACTGTAATGCACGACAGATTGTTAAAGCAGTCTTCTTACCTATCTTCCTCTTACCTATCCTTCCACGCTTCAGCCCGTTCACCAGCCTCTTCGCAGCCTTACGGGCCTTACCTGGACTCTCAAATGTCACTATATCCGCTATCCACTTGTGCCTTGGCGGCTTGAATAATCCGCCCTTGGCCATCGCTGTCACCCCCTAGTAAAAACGGGGGTTATCTTCGCTTCCTACGTTTCCTTCTTTTCCTTCGACCTTTCCTTCTCTTCCTACGGGCCACCCCATTTCACCTCTCTTTAGATTATGGGTAGTATGGTTTTGATCACATAGTATAGTACGAATACTACTGCAACAAACATCAACGTCAGTATTAGTGGCGATAGAAAGCTAAACGGCCCCAATAAGCTGTTCAGTGCTGCATTAGCATTATTCCATGCCTGCATTATTGCTTGTGCTGGCGCAATAACAACGCCAATAACTGCCTTGCCTAAACTGGTAAAGGCATCACCAATTGTCTTCGCGATACTTGAAAATACTGAGCCGATAGCTTCACCAATGCTCTTTAATGCGCCAGTGATCATTTCGCCAAGAGGCTTAAGAATATTATCCTGCACCCATTTACCCAGATCGCTTAACGGGTCAGCAGCATAAACATTGTATGGCACTAGTATTACTATGGTCAGAAAAAATAGTAGGATGGTGGCGACTGCTTTACGTATCATCTTTGATTACCCTTGTTATTTTATTCTGAATCTCTTCTCGGTTAGCATGAACCAGCCGACAACAATTATTAGGGCGCCGAAGATTGTTAGTAATGCTGAGTTGGTTGTTATTGCTAGCAGGAATGATGTCATGGCACTTGTTAATGCGGTAATAACCTTCCTTAACGCTACTATGCATGCCAGGGCTATTGATGTTAGGAATCCAGCCACAGTACTAGTATCAGCCTTAATGCTACCGTAGAGCTTGATTGACTGCTCTGTGCCAGATGCTAAACAATCAACCAGGTTACCGCTTGAATCATAGAACTTTATGATTATCCATACTGGCTGGAAGTCATCCATATTCTCGGTATCTTCGGGGTCAACTGTTAAGATTGCCTTCTTCTCAGACTCTTTAATTGAGCCAATGTAGATGTCTGTAGATCCATCACTGAGATAGACCTTTGCTAGTTCCCATGTGGCCGCGTACTCACAGTCTGATAAGTCAACGCTAACACCAGTAAATGACCCCTTAAGGTCTTTCCAATCATCTTTTAACGGTATTTTTATTATTGCGGCTGCAGCGCCAAGCGTAAACTCTAATGTATCACCATCAGCATTAACATTTGTTGCGTTAGCGTCTGCACCAGAAGCAGTTAATGCTTGCACTGATGCTGTGTTAATTCTCTCAGCGTTCCATACTGGCATTCCTAGAACAAGGTATGATGCACCTAATAGTGCTATAGCGATTATTATGAATAATCCTATCGACACAACCATTTTATTCGCGTATCTTTTTGTCTTAGCCCTACGGCTCATAAGTTAACCCATCACCCCCGTCACTTTTCTTGAGAGTATATACTCTCTTGTTCTTAATAAATACTGGAATTGTGTTTTAGTGTGTTCTCTAGCCTCTTACAAAACTCTACATAGACTACAGAACTTTACAGAACTCTATAGAGTTCTGGCGTAAACTTTAAACAGTATATACGTAGAGAGATTTCACATGGTGGAAGCTTGACTTACTGGTTTAACCCCCAGGCCAAGATAAAATTCGAGTCCTACGAGGAATACGTTAAGTTCAGAACTAAAGTTGAAATCGCCGTAGCCCGATTAGGCTATAGAACCTTCCAGGAATTCTTAAGAGACCTGTTCTTCGCTCTAGCTGAGACCGTACCAGACAACCATGTTGTTGAGAGTGAGAGGCGAAATTTCCTAGTAAAACTGGTAGAGAGGGTGCTTAAACGTTGATCCCACTCGACACGATAATGATAATAATAGGACTCTTAAGCATTATAGTAGTCTTTTACAAGTGGCTACACAAGATTTCAACTGTCTCAATGAGCCTTGGGAAATGGTTTGTATTCAGCCTTGCAATGCTAGTCCTAGCCTGGGGCCTCTACAACTATATCGGCGTAAAGTTCCAACTCTGGGAACCTCTATCCCTTGATGCCTGGATTAACGCTCTTGCCGAGAGATTACATCTTAAGTGGCTCTTAGACAATTTGAACAAGATCTTTAGATGGTGATAAATCATGTTAATCGTGGGTATAGTTGCAATTATAGTTGCTATTGCGATTTTCGCTTATACTGCTTGGAAGCTAAGAGACTACCCAGCATCATTTAGGGCTTGGCTTGCAAGTGAAGTAAAGAGCATACTAAGCTTCAACATTGATGTTGCCGAGCGTATTAGTAAGCTTAGAGAGCTAGGCGTAGACTTCCAAGGGGTAGACGATGAGGCTAAGGTGCCAGAAAATAAAGAGCTAAACACTATCAGTATTGAAATCAACATGCCAAGAGTTATCAAGCTAAACATTGACCAAGAGGAATTATTATCTTATCTAATGTATAATCGTTACAAGCCATACTTCCTCGAATTGGTCATGACTGAGAAGCATAGAGAAAGAGCTGAGGGGGAAGAGTCTAAGGAAGCTGAAGAGTCCAAAGAGAAAGAACATGAAGAGAAGGGTGAGGGTAAGCTACCATTAGAGACTCTCTTAAGTAAAGGACTAGTTAAGGAAGGGTGATACTATGAGAAGGCAATATATCGGTTTGGTATTCTTGGCTCTGATACTGTTTAGTATTCTTCCAGTAACCAGCAATATATACGCTTTAACACTAGAGAAGCCACTCTTAACCAAAAAATTCTACGGCTCAATATGGAAGTTCTACGACGATAAAGTTGTAGTCTACGTGCCAGAATCCAATGAGACTCTCACTATCAGATTGATCTTTGCTAAAGCGGTTAAGCTCTGCAAAACCCTAGGTGGTTTTGAGTTTAACTATACGGATAGAGAGGTAAGATACTTCTACAGCTTCAAGCATGGAAGCCATAGTATTAACATAACGAATATATTCAGATTCGCCCTTACGCCAGCGGTTAAGATTAAAACGGAAATCGAGGCTGACGGTAAGCTACCCAGGTTCCTTAAGTTCTCTTACAGCATAAAATACCATCTTAGAGGGCTAAAAAACCTTAAACACAGAATCAAGGGTAGGAAGCTCTTATTCGACTGGCAAGATATAGTAAGGCATAGGATAAGGCATGATGTCTCTAAGTCTCTTAGTAGTCTAAGTATAGACATAGACTTAAGCAATAAACAGCGCATAATAATAGATCCTCTTGTAGCCGTTAGTGAGGGTGAGGCGCCACCACAGGACGTTATAGCCCGTTATATTGATACTTCTACTGTCTCAAAAGTTATTAATGTAGTTGATGTTGACTCTGACAGCGCTTCAAGATACTGCTATGGCGATATAAGGCCAGGCCAGGTTTTCACAATAGACTATTGTAGAGTCGTCAACGTGACAATAACTATACTGAAGAGCGGTTCACCTGGCGACCTAGTATGCGAATTATGGAAATGGGATACTAGTAACAACATGCCAGTCTCATTAATAGATAATGTGACGGTTCCTGCAACAGATATTCCAACATCCGAGACCTTACTGAACATTACATTTAACAATCTCATAGAGCCAGGGACGTATGCAGCAATCTTCCATTGTACTGGTGATTCATCAAACTACTACTTCATCACATCATGTAATGATGACGTTTATGCTGATGGCTATCTAGTGGTAAGCACTGATGGCGGATCATCGTATGATAGCTACTCTGACGATCTAAGAGACTTCAGGGTCTACGTTAACCCAGGGTACTCTGAGACCACATCAACAGTCTACAGCTACTACTGGGCTTACAGTGACAGCAACGCCACATACCGCTACGACATGAACTACACCTTCCCATCTAGCGCTATAGAGCGAGAGATCAAATGCACCTTCCCTAAGGGCCATGATGTACTGAATGTTACATTACCCAATGGCACGGCTATAACTGGTTACACGGTTGAATCCTTCAATAGCACCCATAACGTCATTGTCATACCCGAATCAACAATAGCAACATACGGCGACAGCTACATACTGTATACTCACGCTTGGAATGCTATCTACGATCTCTTTACCAATCATACATATTATGGTTATGGGCGTAATGCCACAGTCTACGCGGTATTAAGAGACCCGTATGGTGACCCCCTCAGCGACTATGAAGTGGACTTCGCAATGAACTTTAGCAAATGGTATGACATAAGCGGTAATGGAAATCACGGGCAAATCTACGGTGCAAAAATAGTCAACGACACCGAGCTGGATAGGTACGTGCTGGGCTTCGACGGTGATAAAGACCGTGTGATAGTACCGCATTCAGATATAATTGTTCCTCATCCTTTCACTATTGAAGTTGGGGCGATTATGAGAGGTGTAGGTGTAGGAAGCGGTGAAAACCCTCATCTTGTGAGGAAAGAGTACAGTTATGGCTTGTGGGTGAGAGAATCAGATTACAAGATTTGGGGTAGAATATGGCAATCAGACGGTAGTAGAGTGGAATTGGAACCAACTACAACTATTGAACTGAACAAACCATTCATAGCGCACCTTGTTGCAGATTGTTCATACCTTAAACTTTACGTTAACGCTGAGTTTAGTACTCAAGCATCTTACGATGGAACAATGGGTGTTAGAGCAGATTACGACTTGATAATTGGCAACATTTACGATCTGAACGATGGATGGGAAGGCGAAATCTTCCTCATTCGCATATACGACCGCGCCCTCACCCAACAAGAAATCAAGCAAAACTATGACAGCATATTCTATGGTAACACCACGCCAGTCACGGACGGGCTAGTATTATGGTTTGAGGATAAGTTCCTTGTTGACCAGGCCTTCGCTAGTGCAGTATCAGATAGTGATGGTATAGCAGTGGTAAACTATACCACGCCCTCAGAGGATGCAGTATGCTTCATAACAGCTAATTGCTCTGGGGATTACGCTGGCGTAAAGTGGACTCTAATCAAGGTAACGGATATATCATACTCTATTGACGTACCAGATATTGTTACTAAGAATGAGTCATTCACTTACAGCATTAGCGCATGGGCAACCATAGACAATAGAGAGGTAGACACCATAGTAGTCAATGGCACAAGCTATACTGGTGGCTCAATATCACTAAGCTACACTTATACTCTTAGCGGACATCACAACTTCACATTGAACTTAGAGTTTATCCTTGAAGGCGCGGATAAGAGTCTAACCTATACTAAAACATTATTCGTAGGTGGCTCGGTAAACTGGGATGTAGAGAAGATCCCCGACCTATACTATTACATTGTAAACCAGAATGTAACCATCTCTATTGACGTCTTATACGATAATGGTGAGAGAGTTTCACAAACCCTCTACGTCTACTTGGATGGCTCGGCGCTGGCCAGCGGCCCGCCGCCCATGAACGTATCTGTAATCATGGACTCTGACCATAGACTCTACATAAACTTCACTGACATTGATGGACGAGTCTACGAGTACTCATTAGTTCTCTACATGAACGTACTGCTAGTAGACATTAGCTCTTACGGCTCACTAGAGCTTACAGAGCTAACTATTTCGACAAAAGCGGGGATAGGCGTAGTGGGCGAGCATGAATGGATACTATATATAGCGCAACCCGACAATAGCAGAGAGTACAGCTTTGACATAGTCACCTCTGGCAATGCCTCTAAGATGGCTATCCAGGGTTTGAAGCTGAAACAGTATAATAGCTCACTGGTTGAAGTCTCTACCATGCTCATAAACTATGCTAGTATCGAGAGAAGCTTCAATATCACATTCAGATTCTTCAGTAATTACTCAGTAGTCTTAGGTGAAGCATTAGTATCTGTTAGCATTAGGCCAAATGACATAGCCAGCATAGTAAAGAATGTCACATTGGATCTAAGCCTAGACTACCCAGTATACCTGAATGTAAGTGTAATCTCAGATGATGGCGAATACTTAGAGCACCAGCTTTTAACACCCATCATAAAGCCAGATCTCAGAGTAGTCTACTATACAAGGCTTGACCCAGCGCTCACAAGCCAGAAGCTAACACTGGCACTAAAAGACTATGTTGACCCTGGCAAAGAGGTATATGCCTATGTCTCTATAATCAATGATATGAAGCTTACAACAAAGAACTCTACGGTAGTTAAACTGCAATTGCCAGAACAAGCATGGGTATCTCTTAGCATAGAATTCAATGATAACCGTATCTATGAGTCAGGTGACAAAGTCTTAGTTAACATCACTTTGCTAACTTACCCGCAACTTAGCGGTAAGATAAGACTCTATGTTGACGATAAGCTTGTCAACGAGTGGGATGTTACAGCAAATACCACCATCACGGAATATATTACTGTGCCACAAGAACTAATAGAAACACTAGTAGACGTACAAGTGAAATCAGAGTTTCAAGAGAGAGTCTCAGAGAAAACCCTAGCTACCAGCGGCAAAATATTGTATGTCTATAACTCTGGCCCAACTATCCTATTGAATAGCCCGCCCGAGGGCTCTACACTGAATGGTACTGTAACTATTGATCTTGCGGTTTCAGATAACTCTGGCGTGGCCTCAGTTATATGGAAGTTCGACTTTGAGGAAGCATACCATAACGTGACAGAAACCTATGACATAACAATTGACACGTTAAAATATCCCAATGGTCTAGCCAGGCTCATAGTAATAGCTTATGATACTAAGGGCTTTAAATCTCAGAGGACATTCTACTTTAACATTTACAATAAGGTTACAGAGGCAAGGGTGTTTAGCATCTGGGAATCAATAGGAACACTAATATCGAGATATGCATTCTTGCCTGCTATTGCTGTAAGCTTTGTGGTGCTACTTCTAGGCTACGGTCTTGGTAGGGCTATGGCATCCAGGCCTAAACAGCCCATCATAATCCGCATTGAAAGTGAGAAACTAAAAGCCAAGGGTGAAAAGAAATGAGGGCTAAACTCTTAATACTATTATTAATACTTGTATTAGCCTTATCCTCAGTGAGACTAGTCTACGCCCAAGAGGTTTTAGAGGACTTCCTCTTCGACGTTGTAGTAACCTATACTAGTGCTGATGGCTGGGAAATAGTAGCCAAAGACGGATGGCAGGTGACAGGCGACCTTAAGGTTATAGTTTACACTAACCAGCCAGGCGTAGTTAGCATTACAGCTGTTATAGAGAATGAGAAAGTCCTAGACGTTAAAGAAAGTATAGAGTTCAAGAAGGAATACAAGCTCAGCATTCCACGCTCAAAGTATGGTAAAGTAATAACATTCACCATAGTGATGACCTGGGGTAGAATATCAAAGACTATTACTAAGAGCTACACTATTGTAAAAGCCCCAGTAGCCCCAAAAACCTCAATGATTAACTGGCTATCACCCAAACAGTGGAAGAGGCTCTTAGAGAGCGTGAAGTGGGAAACAATAACCTTCGCATTATTCGTTAGCCTAGCTGGTATAGGATTCGCAGTATTCCTAAAGTATAAGGCTATGATGCTAGAGCCAATAAACGCCTTACAATTGCCTGGAATGGCTGCTGCACTCTTAGCATTATACTTCATTGACCCAGAGTATTTCGCAGGATACTTCATGATATGGTTGCTAGCAGACTTCCTATCATATAAATTCTTGAAAGGCCCCAATTTAGTTGGGATACTAGAGCTAAGAATGAAAGACCGTGAAATATGGGATGTGATGCTACCAGTTTATGTGACGGAAAGCGGAAGGCTGGCTATTGCACTGCAGCGCAGCGACTGGGCTATTAGGCGGCTCTTAGGTAAGCATGTTTACTTAGAGCTTAAGGGTAACCCGAAAGAGCTTTGGAAGAAGAACGGTGGCTACGACTGTATTATTGCAGAGAGTACTCAGTTAAAGCAGAAGGAAATAACGTTTCATACACCAGAGGAAGCCACCGAGGGGTTAGAGCTTAAGAAAGAAAGGAAAAAGGAATGGGTATTCGAGGTTGAAGTGGCAGATGCTCATACATTGCATTTCATTAAGAAAGTATCGTACTTTGATAAGCTTAAGAAAGCAGCTAAGCAGGCCTTTGAGGAAGTAACGTTCTTAAGGGAAACACTGGGTATTGAGAGGGCTAAGGCCAAGGCAGAAGCATTATATGAGCTTGATCAACTGTTAAGCTCTGTAGGTGGTGGTGAAGGTGCCCAAGGCTAAACGCGTTCACGAAACAAGAACAATATACATTAAAAGCCCTGTTGATGTACAGTTAACCCTCTTAGCCAGCTTAAGTAAGAAGAGGGGAATAGAGGATATAGTGCTTACAGCGGATAGCGATAGAGTGGCAGAGTTCATATTCTTCATTGAGCTAGCCGAGAGAATGTTCAAGAGGAAACTGCAGCACATCCGCAGATGGCTAACACTAGTGCAGACTGGTAAGGGATTAAAGATTAAACGTGAGAAAGAAAAGGAAATAGAATCCATGATGGGTGCCTCATTTGAGGATCTAGCAAAGCTTCTATTACAGAAAAGCTATGAGGTTAGAGAGTCGCTATGACTGCATTAGATGATATTAAAAGTCTATTAAGAAACGAGGATGTTGTACAAGTCTGTTTAACTGGAAAGATGGGTAGAGGTAAGACCAATGCGTTAAAGTATCTTGTCAAGCTTCATAAGAGTGATGAGTCATACTACTTCAACGTACATGATAGTGGCGGGTTTAAAAGTGTAATTGAGGCTATGATGAAGCTTAAAGGACATAAAGTGAAAGGTAAGGGTAGAGTAGCATTACTCTTTGACGACATCTCATGGTATGCCATGCACTACAGTGAACAGGTAGAGCAGTTTCTACAGCTAATAGCGAATATAAGGCGGCTTATCCATGCGAGAAGATATTTGATAGCTGTGGTTCAGCACTACCCCTACGCTACACTGCCTTTCATTAGGGAATCACATGTCTACGCGGTATTCAGTATTACAAGTAAAGAGGAATACGAGGCATTCAGCGAGATATTCAGCAAAAGATACCTAAAGCGCTTCAAGAAGCTATTCCGTAACGAAGTCCTAGAGGGAAAGAAAGGTCTAATGCTAGTGAACGTGCTAGGAAAACAAGAGATAATAAGATTCCCCAAGGTAAAAGGCGAACCCTGGACTGATATGACCGTCAGAGCCGACATATTGTCAGAAGAGAGAGAATACTATACTATAGTAGAGCATGCTCTCTACTCTAACATTAAACCATGTAACGGCACAACTTACGTATATGTTAGGCTATACGAGAACAAACTCAAAGAGCTACTAGAAAAAGCCAGAAACAGCAAAGAACGAGCAGTCCTAATACCTGTACTAAAGCTGAAAAGAGTAAAATAATATTGTTCATGATTGTTTTAGTTGGCGGTCTATTTCTTCTCTTAGTTTTCTAGCGCATTCCCTGCACAGTAGTATTCTAACGTTCACAGTGCAGTTAGGGCATGGAACATAGAGTTCAACATAGTCTTCTTCAAGCTTTAGCTCTCTACCACACATCATACAAAACCATGAAACACCCATAAGACAACACCCCACACATATACATATATGTATTATATTTTATTTAGTATGTTTTGTTTGAGCCATTCCGCGTATCTTGGGTAGAAGTGTTTGGCTTGCTCATAGTACCATATGTAGTTTTTCGAGATGGTTTTCGGTTTGTGGCCTAGGATGTAGTCTGTTACTGATTCTGGGCAGCCTAGCTCGATTAGCTTGTTCTCTACAAGCTTGCGTAGATATTTGGGGTTGGCCTTGCCGTACCTATCTATGTATCGTGAGAAGTTGTCTGCATCAATATCCTCGCCAGCCATCCGCCTAATCAATTCTACAGCATAACCATCAAGCCAAGCGTAGAATGACAATTTAAACCCACGCTTCCACAGTAAAGGATAAGCAAAGACGTTATCGCTTATTCTTCTCAAGAGCTTCTCATCGAACTCTCTTATGACCTTTATTACCTCTGTAGCCCTAAGCCCACTAGCCAGTATAACATAGTATACTGTATAGTAGTCTAGTCTACCCCTATCCCTTAAGATCAAGAGTGTTTCAGTAACATCCTCAACCTCTATTACTCTTGCATCCTCGCCCGTCTTCTTTTTCGGCACGGCCTTCCTAAGCCTACGGATAAAGTCAGCTGGGTAGCCCATGACATCCTCTAGGAAGGTTAGCAGATTCCTAAACGCTTCATTAAACTTTTTAGTGTTGCCTACTTTCCTAAACAACTCTACAACATCCATTGGTGTCCTTATCTCATAGTCGCCTAATTTCCTATCGAGAGCGCTGACATAGTCTTTTATCTGATCTTTAGAAACGCCTTTACTCTGCTTCCACTTGATATAATCCTTCTTTAGGTCTGGCCAGTAGACTACCAGTCCATCACTTTTACCACTAATCACATGCATATCAGAGGGTACATTACTGTGGCAACGATTACGAATACTTAATATGGAACGAGATGAAACTCTGATTTTACTCTGGGCTGAGGCCCCGCTGGCGTAGGCCTGCGTGGGTTCAAATCCCACCCCCCGCACCAACCTTCTCTGAAATGAAAGAGTTGACTGTGAGAGATGTTCCTCG
>Ga0190367_1001022_pt1 | contig 17569 bp, 13 predicted proteins | sample 4872181011_MG_FD_171838 | JGI IMG/M metagenome (GOLD analysis project Ga0190367, IMG submission 171838) | Hydrothermal vent microbial mat bacterial communities from Southern Trench, Guaymas Basin, Mexico - 4872-18-10-11_MG | ecosystem: Environmental > Aquatic > Marine > Hydrothermal vents >...
TGAGTATGACGCAGGCCCCCTCTATGGCGCTCAGCGCATACCATGAATGCCACGGGTACCTAGATGAAAGCTCGCGGTAGACCAGCCTAGTGAGCTTAAACCTAGATGTCGCGCCGTGCCTAAGCCCCGCTTGAATGCAGTAATTAATCATGTCCCTGAAGTCCCTTAGAAGCTCGACTGGAGGCTTGAAGGGAACCGTTACTGCCTTGTACGCCTCCAATGCTCAAGTAGCCTCCTTATAACGTCGTCGTAGGGCCCCCTACGGTGAACCTTAAGCTTCTCTAGCTCGGCCCTAACCTCCTTGGAGACTCTTATGCTCGTGGCTCTCTCCCTTTAGGACATCCACCACCAAAGCAGTAGCAGGCTATCTAAACCCACCTCTCATCAACCATCAAAGTTAACAACCAGCCTGAAACAACCAGCTAGTTAACAGAACCCCGAGGGGTTAAACCTTAACTACTTTTGCTGCAATTAAAGATTTAGGAAACCCTAGACTAGCTGCGTAACCAAGAGCTTAGCGGCGTAGAGGGTTCCACTTGCCGCCTCCAGCCTACAGGGAGAGGGTTGAGGCCTGTAACGAGGTCCTAGCTAAAGTGCTGGCTTGGAGGGTTGATAGTAGAGAGAGGGTGGTGGAGCTCTTAAGGGAGAGCTATGAGCGTAGGGGCATCGAGCCCCTGAGGGGGTGGTCCGCCTACAACCTCTATGACAAGGAGATGGCCTTACTTTACGCTCTCGGAAAGTACGGATTAGGCCTAGACTGGTCTGAGTATCCATATTTATCGAGCATATTTTGGAAGGAGGAGGCCTACGAAAAGGCCTACCGCGGCATATTAGCGGGCACGCCGCCCCCCGAGGCCATTAAGGAGAGCGTGGGCGAGCTAACCCAGGAAGCCGTGTTTAGGGTGCTTAGGCTAGCTGTGTCGTTAGTCGTGTTAGGCTTTGAGCCTGAGGAGCACTTGGCTAAGGTCTTCCACGCCTCGCTAAAACACATGGAGCAGTTTAAGCATAACCTCTTCACTTTCATGAGATTCTACGTCGCCCTTAGGACGGCTGAGCACATAGCTAGCGGCGAAATTAGGTCTAGGAGCGAGAAGGAAGCGTTTAAGCTAGCTCTATGCCTTAAGATGGGGGCTCAAGGCATGGCTCCTCCCGACGACCTGGTCAAGCTTATAGCTAGGTCAGTGTTTAAGGTAGGTGAACGGAGGCTTTTAAGGATCTTCTCCTAACGTATAGGCTAGCTAACCTCTATTAGCTCTAGCGGAGAGCGGTCTAAGACCTTACACCCTCCTCCCTGAATCACCACCGTAGACTCCAGTCCAACCCCCTCGTACCCTGGGAGCACTATTTTAGGCTCCACGGCCACCACCATGTTGTCCCTAAGCTCTAAGTCGTTATCGCCCAGCGTTGGAGGCTCGTCTAGCTCTAAGCCTAGTCCATGACCCACGAACGGCACCTTCCCTTCACCTCTACCCATAAAGCCCTCCTCAAAGCCAAGCTCCCTGGCCATGTTAATAGCCCTCCCATAAACCTCGCTGCACTTAACCCCTGGCTTAAGGCTCTCGGCCACGAGAGCCCTATAGATCTCGCTTACAGCGTTGAAGGCTTCTAAAACTTCAGGCTTAGCCCTACCTACGACGAACGTCCTGGTTACGTCGGCGGTGTATCCCTTAAACCTACCAGACAAGTCAATCCACACTACGTCCCCTCGCTTAATCTTCTTCGGCGTACTGCCGACGGGACATGCGCTACTAAGCCCTGGCCCAACGCCAGCTGAGCTTAACCTGCTAGGTTTAACTGAACCCGGAGACAACACTACGAGGTTAGGCATGTAGTCCCCCCAGCTCCTCATGTTCAGGTAGCCGTCATGGCCTACGAGGCGAAGCAGCCTCTCAAGCTGGCTAGCCGCGTCAACCTCCGAGACTCCCTCAGCCAACACGTTGGGGACCTCCTCTAAGACCTCGTCGCACTGCCTAGCCGCTCTCTCCACTAAGCTAAGCTCCTCAGGGCCCTTAATCATCCTCATCTTAAGTATGACCTCGGATACGTCCGTAAGCCTCCATGGACCATTAAGCCTACGATATAGCTTGGCGGGTAGTACTTCCTCCTCTACGCCGACGACCTTAGCCTTTAGTTCCTTAACGTAACTTAAGATAGAGCTTAACTCCTTCGCTTTTAAACATTTAAAGGGAGTTTCAATGCATGCTCTCTCAAACCACCTAACTATAAAGAGCTGGGGCTCACCGCTTGAAGGTACGATCAGCGTCCCTCGTTGAGCGGTCCCAGCTAAATAGTAAAGGTTAACTGGGCTCATTATAAGGGCGGCGTCGATACCTTCCCTCCTCAACTCTCCTTGAAGCTTATCGACTCTCTCCTCGAAGATTCTCGGCTCACCCTCTAACAGCCCTCAGCACCCTGTATTATAGTCGAAGGTCCCTCTTAAGCCTTTAACTCCTTCTTCATTAACCTCCTCCTTTCCTCATCCCTCAACTCTCTTCTTAGAAGCTTGCCTACCTTGCTCTTAGGTAGCGCGTCCCTAAACTCTATGTAGTGTGGGACCTTGTATGGTGCAAGCCTCTCCCTACACCACCTTATTAAGTCCTGAGCGCTTACACCCCTAACGTCCTCCTTTAACACGACGAACGCCTTAATCCTCTCGCCTACAGCTGGGTCGGGTACTCCTACGACACAGGCTGCTAAGACAGCTGGATGGTCTTGAAGCACAGCTTCAACTTCAGCTGCGGAGACCCTATAAGCCTTGTATTTTATCGTGTCAGCGGCTCTATCAACGAAGTATATATTGCCTTCACTGTCCATCTTAACGTAGTCGCCCGTCCTAAACCATACTCTACCTTCAAGGGTGATAAAGGACTTCTTTGTCTCTTCCGGCCTATCTATATAGCCTGGAGGCATATCGTCGCAGCTAACTAAGAGCTCGCCTGGAGTATCTACGGGGACGGGTTCTAGAGTATCGGGGTCTACGACCTTAAAGAGCCGGCTCGGCATAGCCCTACCAACGTAGGGTGGGGCAGGGTCTGGGTGTTCAAGGTCGGTTACCGAGTATACCACCATCTCCGTCGAGCCATAGACTTCATGTATCGGCACCCCTACCTTCTCCTTCCACCGTCTATAGATCTCTAGGGGTAGAACGTCGCCAGCGCTCCAACAATACTTAAGCGAGCTTAGATCGTACATGTCGAACCTGTCGTTTTCAAGTAGCATACGGTAGAGCGCTGGCACCCCAGCAAAGAGCGTGGCCTTATACCTCTGGATGGAGTCTAGGATAGGGTCGGTGCCTACACCCCTAGGTAGTAGCACCGCTGTGTTGCCCCTATATATGATGGTGCCGAAGAACATATCCTGCCAGAACATGTGGAATAGTGGGCCTGCGAACACGAATACATGCTTAGCCTCCTCTATATGCCTAGAGTACCTAGATACGATGTCTTTAAAGCCGGTAACAACGAACCTATGAGTATGAGGTATCCCCTTGGGGAGTCCAGTGGTGCCTCCGGTGTAAAGTATGTGCGCTATATCTGTGTCCTTAACTTCTACCTCCGGTGGCTTTGAAGAGCTTTTAAGTAGATCCTTAAACCAGTAGATATCCTTGCCCTTCTTTACCTTCCCCTCAGGCACCCTATCGAAGATCTCGCCTATAACCCTCTTCCACCACGGCAGCAAGTCAGCCATATTGGACCATATAATTCTCTTCACAACCTTAGCCTTACCCATTACGTCTAGGGCGTAGCCAAAATTCGTGTCACCACAAATTATGGTTTCAGCCCTCGAGTTCTCAGCCATATAGCTAACCTCGTAGGGCGTATAGATGGGCGATACGGGCACCGGTATAGCGCCTATTTTTTGTAGCCCCAAGTAGGCGATAACCCATTGAGGGCTATTACCTATGTATAGTATAGCCCGATCGCCAGGCTTAACGCCGAGCTCAGAAATCCCTGAAGCAAACCTGTTTATAAGCTCCTTTAACCTTGTATAGGTGAAGACCTCTCCAAGGTATATTATGGCGGCTCTATCAGGGTATTTGTTACATGCATAATCAAAGCCGTCGAAAACCCTCGCAACATCCTCTGCCATGCCCTGACACCAGACCTCTAAAAAAGTTGAAGCTATATAAATTTTCTAGTCGTCTCAAAAGGCGATTAGACAGCATAAAAACTTTTAAACTCAGAAATAGAAGAACAGGGACTCTGGTGAAGGATAGATGCCTAAAAAGGTCATGTATGCAATCATAGCTATCGTAGTGATAGCAGTAGCTGTCGGCTTAGGTTACTACTTAACACTACCTAGAGCCCCTCCACCTAAGAAGTACATAGTGCTTGGCGCCCCCCTAAGTACAGCCTACCTCTATGGCTTTAGCGCTGAGAAGGGTTTACGCCTAGCGGTGGAGGAGATTAATGAGGCTGGAGGGGTTAAAGTCGGAGGTGAGACTTACTACTTTAAGCTGGAGGTCATGGACACTAGGGACCTAGAACCCGGCGTCCCAGTATCCGAGGCGCTTATGGTGGTAGAGAAGCTAATAACCGAGAAAGGCGCCGACATACTTATTGGTGGGCCTGTACGCTCTGAGGCAGCCTTAGCATGTATGGACTTAGACGCTAAGTACCATATAGTCCACATATACACCACCGGCACCTTAACGCCTAAGCTACATAAAAGGATAGCCGAAGAATACGACAAGTATAAGTGGATCTTCAGGATAACGCATGAAGCCGCTGGGCTATCCAAGGAGGCCCACGAGATACTATCGTACCTAAGGGACAAGTATGGCTTTAACAAGGTCTACATAATGGTTCAGGATGTAGCTCACGCTAGGGCCATAGGCAACATACTCAAGAAGATGCTGGTTGAGGAGGGTGGCTGGGAGGTCTGGGGCCCTGACATATACCCGACAGGAGCTACGGACTACTCCACGAGCCTGCTTAAAGCCAAGGAGGTTGGTGCTCAGATACTCTTTATATGGATGGACCACCCTGAGACTTCCATCCTCATCAGGCAGTGGTATGAGCTTAAAATCCCGGCATTGCCGGTAACCGGTATATGCTCAGCCATGGAACAGCCTGGAGCTTGGAATGCTACCGGCGGCTACGTAGAGTACGTGATAGCCTGTCCGTGTAACACGGGCAACGCGTGGTCTAACTATGAGCCGGCCATGGACTTCTTCAGGAAGCACAAGGAGAGGTGGGGGGTTGAGCCCGAAGGGTATGGGGCAGTCTCGAGCTACACCGCCGTATACGTGTTAAAGGACGCTATTGAACGTGCACAGTGGCGCCCAGGCGATGACCCTGAGAAGCTGGTTAAGGCCTTAGAGGAGACCGACTACATGGGGCCCTACGGTAGGATAAGGTTTGACCCCAAGAGCCACCAAGTAATACAGAGTTACGACCCAGACGAGGGAGCTGTAACTTGTTGGTTCCAGTGGCTTGACGGTAAAAGGGTCCAGGTATGGCCTCCTAACCCAGAGGTTAGGTTATCCGATATACAGATACCGCCCTGGCTAAAGGCTGCTGGTTAACACCACCATTTTTTGGTGGTTAAGTTGATGGACGTGCTGATATATGGCTTAATAAATGGCGTGATCCTAGCTTTAATAGCCTCAGGATTCTCACTTTGCTACAGCGTTAGTAGGCTCGCTAACTTCGCTCACGGAGCTCTATATATACTGGCTGGATTGACCGCCTGGACGATACTCCAACCTCTTCATTTAAGCTATCCTCTAGCCTTCTTGGGGTCCCTCGTCCTCACGGCTTTGATAGGGCTGGCGGTCTATGAATTCATGGTTATAAGGATTAGGGGTATGGAGGCCTCCGAGATCATCTTAACCTTCGCCCTCTCGCTAGTCATCATAGAGCTACTTAGATACCTCGGCTTTGTAGGCCCCCGCTTTACGCTCCCCGCCATCGCCACGGGTAAACTCGACGTATTGGGCGTCCCAGTAGATTATCACCGCATAGCTATAATAGCTGTGGGAGCGGCCCTGACCGCCTCGCTATGGCTCTTTACGCACCACACTAAGGCAGGCTTGGCGCTGAGGGCCATTGCCCAGGACGACCAGGTGGCTATGATGCTTGGCATCGACTCAGACTTGACCGCAGCCTTAGGCCTATCCCTCGGCTCAGCGCTGGCCGCCCTCGCAGCCTTAACGGTGCTTCCACTAGGCGCTATAACCGTCGAGTCGGGTTATGGAGCCTTAATACTCGCTATAGCTGTAGCCATTATAGGAGGCCTTGGGAGTGTGACGGGCTCTTTCCTAGCCGCTATGGTCCTAGGTTACGCCATAGTGCTGGCCTCTAAGCTGATAGGTCCCCAGTATCAAATGGTGGTTTCGCTAGCTGCTATAGTGATAATCCTCATCATAAGGCCGTCAGGCCTCCTAGGTAAGCAGAAGGAGTTAGAGGAGAGGGTTTAGGATGGAGGCGAGGAGGAAGGAGAGGATAGATAGACCTGTAAAGGCTCAGACCGACGGCATCTACGCCCTTGCTTCGATGAGGAACGTAATGTACCTCCTAGCTCCCAGGCTGTTCCCCGCCTTAGCTTTGATAGTGGTTCCAGCCTTATTGCCTACGCTGTATTTAAAGAGGATAATATGCATTGCCTGCGTGTACGCCCTCTTAACGCTAGGCTTCGACTTCCTATTGAGCACCGTGGGCTTAGTATGTCTCGGCGGCGCGCTGTTCTTCGGCTGCGGCATGTATGCGGCTGGAGCCCTAAACTACTACTACGGGCTACCTCCCGTGGTCACGATACCTCTAGGCACTCTTCTAGGCGCCTTAATCTCCACCGCCCTGCTCATACCCTGTCTAAGGCTTAGGGGCATATACTTCGCTATGGTGTCTCTAGCCTACCCATTGATGATCCATAGGATAATAGAGGCCACCTTAATTCTAGGGGGTACCGACGGGCTACTAGGCCTAGACGGCCTCCCCAACGTGTGGGTTGAGCTATACCTAGTTATAGGCGTCACCCTTATAGCCCTCTTTGGCCTTAGGAGGCTCTACCATACTGACTTCGGGATGGTGTTGAGGGCTATAAAGGACAACGACCAGGCTGTTAGGGCCTCCGGCATAAACATAACCCTGTATAAAGCCATAGCCACGTTCATAGCCGCTCTCTTAGGCTCCTTTGCTGGTGCCTACGTAGCCCACCTCTACATGTGGGCTGGGCCATCTGGCTGGGCCCTTGACTACTCGATCTTCCCCATCGCGGCGGCGGTGGTGGGCGGTATGGGCACCTTAAGCGGGGCTGTAGTAGGCTCCTTTATACTGGCCCCGCTATCAGAGATGCTTAGGGCCTTTGCCTCGCTACGCATAGTCTTCTACTCCTCAGCCCTCATAGTCTTCATAATGCTCTGGCGTGAAGGGTTAATGAACTGGCTGGAACGTAAATACCATCAGATAGAGAGGTGGGTTAAGGTATGAGTGAGGAGGTTTTATTGAAGGTGGTAGATCTAAGTAAAAGCTTCGGTGGGGTTAAGGCGGTGGACAAGGTTAGCTTTGAGCTACGTAGAGGGGAGGTGCTCGGCATTATAGGCCCTAACGGCTCGGGTAAGACTACCTTGGTTAACATGATTACGGGCTTCGTTAAGCCCACGTCAGGTAAAGTATACTATCGGGGTAAAGACATTACGGGGTGGCCCCCGCATAAGGTAGCGAACTTAGGTATTGCTAGGACGTTCCAGACCCCTAGGCCTTTCCTGAGGCTGTCAGCATACAAGAACCTTGTAGTCCCGCTCTACTCGCCTAGGGCTAGAAGGATAGCGGCGGCTGGAGGTTTCGGGGACAGGGAGACGGTGGCCATGGACCTGATGGAGGACGTAGGCTATGAACGCGACTCAAGCGTCCCCTATAAGCCGGCCGCAGCCCTACCCCACGGCTACCTTAAACGCTTAGAGCTGGCTAGGTGCCTTGCTTTAAGGCCTGAGATCATAATAACCGATGAGCTTCTCTCAGGCCTCACAGTGGCTGAGGCCTCCACTATAGCCCCGTTAGTCGAGAAGCTAAACATGGAGGGCATAACCTTTATAATGGTAGAGCACAGGCTAAGAGAGCTTTTCAGGTTAGCTCACAGGGTCATAGTGTTAGAGCAGGGAAAGAAGATAGCTGAGGGCCCTCCTGAGAAGATATTAGAGGATGAGAGGGTTAAGAAGGCTTATATGGGGGCGGAGGTGATCTAAACGCCTCCCCTATTAAGCGTCGAGAACTTAATGGTTTTCTACGAGAACGCTATAGCCGTTAACGACGTAAGCTTAACGGTCGATAAGGGCGAGATCGTAGGCGTCATAGGCGCTAATAGTGCTGGCAAAACCACATTAATGTACACTATCTCAGGCATAATCTTAGACATCAAGAGGAAGGAGGATATGAGGGGAGGGGAGAGGATTACGGTCTTAGGGAGGGTGGCTTTTGACGGTGAAGACATAACTAACTTAAAGCCCAGTGAGAGGGCTAAGCGGGGCTTAGTTCTATGTCCTGAGAGGAGGAGGGTCTTCCCTGAAAGTAGCGTGTTAGAGAACTTGAAGATAGGAGGCTACCTCCTTAAAAGCAGGAGAGAGCTAAAAGAGATGTTAGACCTTGTCTTCAAGTTATTCCCCGAGTTAACTAAGTTAAAGAAGAGACCAGCTGGCTTCCTAAGCGGAGGCGAACAACAAATGCTTGCTATAGGCAGAGCCTTAATGGCTAAGCCTAGACTGCTACTCTTAGATGAACCATTATTAGGCTTAGCGCCTTCAGTACAGGCAAGGGTTATCCAAGCAATTAAGGATATCAGGGAGCAGATGGATATTACCATCTTAATCGCCGAACAATACGCTAAGCCTATACTCCCCATAGTAGACCGAGGCTATATCATAGAGAATGGTGCAGTCACCCTCTCAGGTACAAAGGATGAGTTATTAAACAACCCGGAGGTTAAGGCAGCATACTTCGGAGTCTAGGTTTTTAACTAAACATCGATGACAAGTCGCGCTATGTGAAGTGCATAGCGTTAATTGCCCAGCTAGGCTAAGAGACTTAAAGGATACGCTACACAACTCGGTTTAAGGCGCAATAAACAGTGGTTAATGTGGTCTTTTTCGTTAAACCCTTCGTTGCTGAGGATAAAGCAGTCAAACAAATCGAGAACTCGCTTAAAGGCTTGACGGACAGGAAGGGGGATCTAAAGAGGGGCTTCACGCTATATTATCCATTTTATGAAATCGAACTTAATGCTCGACCTAAACTGTCGAGGCAGGGCCCTAGCCTTGACTGGTCTTTCCTGGTGGACGGCATAGAGGGCTCTCCTTGCAACTACGTACCTAGTGACGGCATCATAAGACTTGGAGACTAGCTAGTCAGTTTATCTGGGGGCTGAGGAGAAAGTAATGGAGGCAATCTTAGACAGGGGTCGCTTAAAGCTGAGGCTCTCGTGGACCTCACAGGGCTTTCAAGGAGGTCTGTTGAGGAGGCTTTAAGGTCGCTGTCGGATAGGTGGTGGCTGGAAGCCGTCAAACGAGCTATTGGCGTTCTTCGATCCTACTTTACTTGCCTCAACTACCCGTGAGCTGGAGCGTTTAAGAGAGCAACCATAGAGAGGGGGATGCCCAAGGGGGTTAAGCTTGAGCCTGAGGTGAGCGCCGAGGAGGTGGTCAGGGCTCTAAGGCTTCTGTGGGCTGAGCCTCGAGTTAAGCTTCAAGTCACCTACTACGTGGTCAGGGTATCCTATAGGAAGGGGGAAGGCCTCGTGGTCATAGACTTGGTCAACGGCAAGGTGTGTAGGGAGATAGCATCTACGCTTAGCTCCCTAAGCCGACTAAGCCCTTAAACCTCCTACTCTCCTTCACTAGCCTGCTCATTAAGTGCACGTAGGGGGGCGAAAGGCGGCCCTCCACCTTAACATCCCCCTTTAAGATGGCTTCTCTGACACCGTCTAATCCTTCAGCCTCCACCAAGACCATAGCCCTGCCTAGCTCTAGGGCGAAATGCGCGTCGCTGCCGGCGGTTACAGGCTTACCCTTAGCCCTTGCCAGCTCAGCAGCCCTCAAGTTGGAGTGCATGGAGAGGCAGCGGGAGTTGAAGACCTCCACAGCGTCTACGATCCTTGCTAGCCTCTCAACTCCTCTAATAGTGCTGCGCCTAGCATAGTCATAGGGGTGGGGGAGCACTACGATGCCGCCAAGTTCCCTAATCCTCTCAGTCACCTCTAAGGGGTCGCCTGGCTTCACTTCCTCTTCCACAAACAGCGCAAGGAGGTCCCCCTCCGTCGTCTTAACCTCCACCCCTGGAATTACTAGGAATTCTTCAGGGCTAAGCTTCCTAACAACCAGACCCCCCTTAACCGTGCCGTGATCGGTCACAGCCACGCCATTTAAGCCCCTCTTAAGGGCCTCCCTAGCCACGTCCTCGGGTTTAAGCCCTGCATCCAGCGAGTAAGCGGTGTGTACATGCAGGTCTAGCTTCAACAACCTGGGCACCGCCACCTAGAGGGGGTCGTCATCCTTAAACCTACTGTAGCCCTTAAGCTTAAAGCTCTCTAGCCTGAGCTTGGGGCTGAGAGGCTATGGGGCCAGTTAAGGTAGGCGTAGCTGGAAAGGGGGGTAGCGGTAAGAGCGTGTTGGCCTGCTTAATGGCTAGGTCCTTGGCTAGGAGGGGCCTCGAGCCTCTATTAATAGACGCCGACGAATCTAATCGAGGCCTCTACTGGATGCTTGGACTTAAGGAGCCTCCGAAACCCCTCATAGAGCTCTTAGGTGGAAGGAAGGGGGTCAAAGCTAAGATGGGGTTTAAGCTCCTCGACGAACGGCTCTTAGACCTCAATGCCCTTAAACCCCCATACTTAGCTGAGGTAGACGGCGTCAAGCTTCTCGTCGTGGGCAAGGTATCAGGTTTCTCTGAGGGTTGCGCCTGCCCCATGGGGGCGCTTAGTAGAGAGTTACTCATTAAGCTTAGGCTGAACGACGGCCAAGCCGCCGTGGTCGACTTAGAGGCGGGAGTGGAGCATCTAGGCAGGGCGGTGGATGAGGGCCTAGACGCCCTCGTCGTCGTGACCGAGTCCTCCTACGAGTCGCTTACGCTGGCTAGGGAGATAGTCTCCATGGCTAGGGCGGGTGGGCTTAAGAGGATCTACGTGACCCTAAACAAGGTAAAGTCGAGGGAGGAGTCTGAGAGGCTTTCTAAGGCTTTAGCTAGGATGGAGGTGGAGACCGCTGCTATCGTTAGATACGACCCCTTAATCTTTGAATCCTGCCTTGAGGGACGCGTGCTCGAAGCTAGGGAAGCCGCGGAGGACGTGGACTTCCTCGTGTCCAAGCTTCTAGCTGAACAACAACTTAGCGTGAGGCCCCGTGGAAAGCCTTTACCTAACTCCACACCCCTACTTTAAAGGGGCTAGCCTTGTCCTCTAAGACCTCAAGGCTACCAGGCTTCCATAAGCTCACCCCCACCGAGAGGCTTAGGGTCGTTAAGGAGTGGGCTGGGCTAAGCGACGAGGAGGTTAAATTGTTAAGCGCTGAGGGAGGGCTGCCGTTGGACGTAGCCGACCGCATGGTTGAGAACGTCGTGGGCTTCATGCCTCTACCGCTGGGCATAGCCACTAACTTCCTGATTAACGGGAAAGAGTACCTCATCCCTATGGCTATAGAGGAGCCCTCCGTGATAGCGGCGGCCAGCAACGCAGCCAGGATGGCCAGGGCTAAGGGAGGTTTCAAGGCAGGGTCCACGGAGCCCATCATGATAGGCCAGGTGCAAGTCGTAGACCTAGAGGACCCTTTCACCGCCCTAATCAAGCTGCTAAAAATTAAGGAGGAGGTGTTGGCCGAAGCCAACCGCAAGGACCCAGTGCTCGTTAAACTGGGCGGAGGGGCCAAGGACCTCACGGGGAGGGTTATAGACACTGAGATGGGCTACATGTTGATAGCCGAGCTACACGTTGACGTAAGGGACGCCATGGGAGCCAACGCAGTGAACACCATGTGCGAGGCCGTGGCCCCCCTCATAGAGGAGGTCACCGGCGGCAGGGTACTCCTACGCATCCTAACCAACCTAGCCGTGGAGAGGCTGGCTTGGGCTGAGGCTGTGTTCGACAAGGAGGTTATAGGTGGCCCCGAGGTAGTGGAGGCGATATTGAAGGCCTACGCCTTCGCCTCCGCTGACCCCTACAGGGCGGCCACCCACAATAAGGGGATCATGAATGGCGTCGTCGCCGTGGCGCTAGCCACAGCCAACGACACTAGAGCGCTAGAGGCAGGTGCTCATGCCTATGCTGCTCGTAGCGGCCGCTATCTGCCCTTAACCTCCTGGTGGCGCACCGAGGACGGCGACCTCGCCGGCCGCATAGAGATGCCCATGGCGGTGGGCGTGGTGGGCGGAGCTACCGCCGTACACCCCGTAGCCAAGGTAGCCCGCAAGATACTCGGCGTCACCTCAGCCCGCGAGCTAGCTGAGGTTATGGCCGCGGTCGGCTTAGCCCAAAACTTCGCGGCCCTAAGAGCCCTAGCCACTGAGGGTATTCAGCGCGGACACATGAAGCTGCACGCGAGGAGCCTAGCTATGGCCGCCGGTGCTCGAGGCCACCTCGTCGACCTCGTAGCCCGCAGGATGGTTGAGGAGGGAGTCATAAGACTAGATCGAGCTAAACAAATACTTGAAGAGCTGACTGGAGGCGGCGAATAATTATCAAGCGTGTGTTGAGCTGGCGGCCCGCTTTTTTCTTTAAGAACCTGCGAGCCTAGGTTGAAGGAGTAGCAAGGCTTAAAGCTGCACATGGCCACTTACTATAACCCGACCGTCGGTGACCTCCGTGCGCTCGGCGGTCCCTCTACTAATCTTAGTTCTTATGTTCTCATTAACCCTAACCGCCTCCGGCAGGCCACACCTTTACCTTGAGGGGCCCTCAGCTCCCCTTAGCTACGAGGAGGTCTCAGCGAGTCACTTTGGTGGAGGAGGCCTAGGAGGCCTCGACTTCGAGGCCATGGAGGAGCTGGGGGTTCACTGGCTTCGAGTCCCCCTCGACATAGTCTACGATCCCTCCAACCCCTACGGCGAGGGGGGATTGAGCCCCCTCGACGAGCTAATCTTAGAGTGCCAGGAGCATGGTGTAGCGGTCTTCATGGTGGTTAGCGCTGTCCGCAACGAGGAAGGTGAGTGGCCTCCTCCAGAGTTCTTTGCTGAGCAGCTTAAGAAGGTTGTTGAACGCTATGACGGCGACGGTGTCGACGACCTACCGGGGCTCATTTACCCCGTTAGGTACTGGGAGATCTTCAACGAGTACGAGGAGGGCATGGGCCCTTGGGTGGATCTAAGCAAAGAGGAGTACCTTGAATATTACAGGCTTGCTTACCAGGCCATTAAGGAGGCCTGTCCTGAATGTCAAGTAGCTCCGGGCTCCATAGTAGGCCCCCACAGCACAACTTTAGAGTACCTAGTGGAGGCTGGAGCCTCCGACCTCATAGACTTCATAAGCTACCACTGCTATGAGGAGTACTTGAGGGTTGACGAGCTCCGCGTTTTCCTTGAGAGGCTGGGCCTCGCTGATAGGCCCATATGGCTCACGGAATCCCAGTTCGGAGGCATGATGCAGGCCTACGGTTCAGAGGAGGACGTGGCCCGCTGGCTAGTACAGAGCTACGTCTACGCCTTAGCTCATGGCTTTAGGGTAGTCATGCCGAGCGAGCTTAGAGCCCAGCCACAGTTCCCTGAGGGGTTAAAGTGGTCGTGCCTAATTGACGAGGACGGGGTTAAGAGGCCCTCCTTCTACGCCTATAAGACCCTAATAGCCAAGCTTGAAGGCTTCACTGAGGTCGAGGTGCTCAGCGTAGGCGAAGTGGAGGTGCCAATGCCTGGTCAAAGCTGTACGCAGGGGCTCTTTGCCTTCAAGTTCCTGGTCAAAGGTAAGCCCGTGTACGTGGTGTGGGGCGAAGGCGAGCTGCCGAGTGAGATCAGGGGGCTCTTAAGGGTCACCAACCTATACGGCGAGGAGAGAGTTGTCGACGCAAGCGAGTTAAAGGTGAGCGAAGACCCAGTTTTCATAGAACCCTTAAGCGAGCAGTCTTCATCCCTAACCTTGAGCGTGGAGCCCCAGTCTGTAATCCTCGGCGGTGAGGTAGTGGTTGAAGGTTATCTAACCCCTCCGCTTAAAGGCGAGGTCGTTGAGCTTACCTTCATCCCGCTTCGAGGACCCCCCTCCACCGTCAGGGTCACAACCGGCGATGGGGGCTACTTCAATTATACCTTCACCTCTGAATCCGCCACCGTGTGGGCTGTGACTGCGAGGTGGCCTGGCTCTGAGCGCTACGGGGAGGCTAAGGCTGAGGCTTTCTTCACGGTCTTTAAGGAGCCAGCTACGCTCCCCTCAAAGCTCGAGATCCACTATAGGCGTAGCTTAGCCGCGACGCTTACGCTGGAGAGGTGGGTGAAGAACTGGGTCAGGGTTAAGAACGTGTGGGGTAAGCCTCTCAGCCTCTCCTTTGACGTAGCGGTGAAGTGCGAAGAAGGCTGGGTTGGCGTATCACCGTTCCCTCAACCCTTCAACCTATACCTGGATCCAGGCGAGAACCAGACCATCTGGTACTTCATAGACTTGACCTATAGGAGCTGCGGTGCAGGTAAAATGGATAGGGGGGAGAAGGCGTTCAAGGCCCTGGTGTTCATAGAGGACGCTGAGCGCCCAGGGGACTACGTAGCCCTCTTCATAGACTACGTCGTCAGGGTGCAGCCTGTCGAGGAGCTTGAGCCTAACTGCGTGGTTCAGGGCTATGTCAGAGACCCTGAGGGTAGGCCCATCGCCCACGCGCGCGTAGAGCTCTGGGGCGCCTACGGTAGCCCTCAGCTGTTTACGGAGGCCGACGATAAAGGCTTCTTTACATTTAGGGCTTACGCCACAACCTACTCGGACACGGGCGAGCCTCACGGCTACAACCTAAGAGTGGAGGCCGACGGCTACCAGGGCATTAGCAGGGCTCTCTTCCCTAAGCCCGGCGAAGTAATCAACCTAGAGGTGACGTTGAAGCCTCTCGAGGAGAGAGCTAACTACAAGCTCGCCGTGAAGGTTGAGACCAGCGGCTACCCTATATGGGAGGCCGCTATGAGCGAAGACGAGGAGTTTATCGTCTTCGCTAACGGCCACCACACCTACGAGAACCCTGACCCCTCCAAGCACGGAATATACTTCCTCTCCACCAACGGCACCATACTGTGGCGATATCTAACCACCGACCAGGTATGGGGGGTCGACGTCTCCAGCGACGGCAGATACGTAGCTGCGGCTTTCCTAAGAGAGGGCGTGGTGAGGCTCTTCGATAGGGAGGGAAGGGTTTTATGGGTTTATCCCTGCGGCGAGACTAGGGAGGTCAGGATAAACCATCGAGGAGACCGTGTAGCGATAGGAACCACTTTCGGTGACTTGATCCTAGTTGACCTAGAGACAGGCGGAGAAGTTTGGAGGACGTTTCTTGAGGGCCAGGTGAGGTGGACCTGCTTCACCAAGGACGACTCAGTGATCTATGCTGGAAGCGGAGACGGCTACCTCTATAAGGTGGACGCGGCCACTGGCTCCATCCTGGGCAGAGCCTACGTGGAGGCTTGGCCTTACCGCTACGGCCTAGCGCTGTCAGACGACGAGCAGTACATAGCCACCGCCAGCAAGATCGGTAGGGTCTACCTAGTTAGGACTAGCGATATGAAGCCTCTCTGGAGCTTCGACACCAGGGGTGGCTGTCACTGGGTAGACATAGCGCCCAACAACGCTTACGTCCTAGTCGGCAGCGGAGGAAGCTACGGTAGAGCGTTGTTTTACCTTAACGGCACCCTCGCATGGTTCGGCCCTGTATCAAGTAGCGGTATGGCCTTAGATGAAAACCACGTGGCGGTGGCTGAGGCCAGCATAGATATCATGACGGTCGACGGGGGCCTTCTATGGAGCTCTGGCCCCCTAGACGCTGGCGTAGTGTTCCTCAGGTTCTCAGAGGACAAGTCTAAGATATACGCGGTCACGGATAAGGCTACGTTTTACGTTTTCAAAGGGGGCTTTGAGAAGGTCGAGGAGAAGGTTAAGCCGCGAGTCGAGAAACTTAAGGCGGACGTTAACGGCGACGGCAAGGTAGACTTACGGGACGTCGAGACGCTAAGGGGATGTTACGGCTCAAGGCGAGGCGAGCCTAGGTTTAAGCCTACAGCCGACCTAAACGGCGACGGCCAAGTAGACATCATCGACCTTGCCATCCTAGCCTCCCAGCTCCTACCATGGGTTAGCGACATAACCCCAGCTCAGGGACCAGGGGCTCCTCCGCCTGACATACCTGAGGGGGCTGATGGACCGTGGAACCACCGAATCCTCATGGCCGTCTCCAGCGACGGCTTAACTTGGTCTAAGACCTATAAGGTGCTAGCCGACCAAGCATCGGTGCCCGACGTCCTAGTGGACAAGGAGGGCTACGTGAGGGTCTACTACGTGGACTACGGCAACGAAGGCCTCTCAGTGGCTATCTCCAGGGACCTCTCCACCTGGGCTTTCCTCAAAGTCAAGGGCCTACCTCCAGAATGGGTCGATCCCTCCGTGGTTATCCTACCTGACGGAAGGTTTAGGCTCTACGCCTCATACATGCCTCTACAAGGCCCCCAAGACAGGATAGTCTCAGCCATATCAAAGGATGGCATACACTTTGAGGTGGAGGAGGGAGTACGCTACCAGGAAGAAGGATCAACTCTAACAGACCCGGAGGTTATCTATGTCGACGGAAGGTGGATAATGTACGTCTGTAAATTAACTGAACCTAAACCGAGGCTCGTAAGGCTAGTGTCCAGTGACGGGCTTAGCTTTACGAAGGAGGCTGAGTTCGAACTTGAGGGCACGGTTCCATGCTTAACCCCCTACGATGGAGGCTATAGGCTATACGTCCACGCTGAGGACGCCACCGCTATACTATCCTATTACTCAACGGACTGTCGAAGCTGGAGCGGGCCGGTAAGGGTCCTTAAACCGGGGCCGCCAAGGTCCCTAGACGAGTATGGAGTGGCCGACCCTGCCGTAGCGAGGTTGCCCGATGGCACTTACGTCATGTTCTATAAGACGTGGATCCAGAGGCCCGTGAAGCTCGGCTCGAAGCCCTAAATGAGCCCCTCTATGGGTAAGGCCTTGGCGCTAAGGCTAAAGCAGTCGTTAAGGCTGAGCTAGCCGCGGAAGTAGGTGCGTTGTGAATGAGGCCACCCTAACAAAAACGGTGCGCCTCAACTTAAAGAACCAACACAGCTATTATCCACCGCTGAACCAGTAAGCAAACCGCGTTAGCTCTACGACCTCCTCAACCCACCAACCGAACCAATTTAAACAAACCAGTAAAAAACCGTACCCCCAGAAGACACATCAAGTAAAAAGCAACCAAACACACGAAACCACGTCCAAAAGACACCAAAACCAAGAACAAAGAAAAAAGAGAAAAAACCACGCTGAAACCAAAACAGAGAACAACAGAAAAAGCTTTTCTTCATTAAAAAACCCTCAGAAACAGCAGAAAACTCAGAAAAAAGAAAAAATTGATGTAAAATATCGTGAAAAAAGAAAAAATCGATGAAATTTAACTAAACCTAAA
>Ga0190367_1001023_pt1 | contig 17560 bp, 19 predicted proteins | sample 4872181011_MG_FD_171838 | JGI IMG/M metagenome (GOLD analysis project Ga0190367, IMG submission 171838) | Hydrothermal vent microbial mat bacterial communities from Southern Trench, Guaymas Basin, Mexico - 4872-18-10-11_MG | ecosystem: Environmental > Aquatic > Marine > Hydrothermal vents >...
CAGCGATCTGAAGTCCTGCTGAAGGAACTCCACAGAGTTCACATCGAGGAATATGTCCATATCCCTCCTTATCCTGCTCCCGTTAACGTCAACTCTAACTATTCCGTTCACTATTATCTTATCCCCTGGAAATACGCTGTTTATAAGCTCATCCATGAGTACAACGTTGAGAAGTCTCGGAGACTCACCGCTGTCGAGATTTTCTGGAAGATCCTGAACCTGTATCCTCTGTATATTTGTCAGCTCGCTGTCGTCTATTGAAAGCTCTATCTGCTCCTTTGAATTACAGAAAGGACATCTCCTCGGCTTTGATACGTACCTTCCGCTCGGAATCACACTTATCTTTTCACCGCAAGTCTCGCATATGAAAACGGCCTTGGTAAGGCATGGCTTTGGTTCCGTTATCTTCCTCACTATGCACTCTATCGACACGAACCTGTTTATATGCCTGAACTCAAGCTGCTTTACGAGAATCCTCCTTCTTGGAGGTATGTTCTTAAACCTCACCCTGCATCCGCTCAAACTAACACCGTATATGTTGTGAACCTTGGAAAGACCATCCTCGGCATGTTTCAGAACTTTATCGGGATACATCAACAATTCCTCAAAGAGCTTACCCTCTCTGAAGTTTATCAGATCCCTACCGACGTTTACGTAAAGGGTACCCTTAATACCCTCGCAAACATCCATCGCGAGTTTTGTTATCTCGTTTTCATAATAAACCTCGAAGAATTCCTTCCAGACATCTGGACTGCTGAGCATTAAATCAAATATGTTAGGACGTAAAAAAATGCTGTGGTCATGTTAAAAATATTTTATTTTTATTTTAACCAAGAAATCTAGGTATAAGCCCCTGCATCATCATGCAGTCGACTATTACGATTGCAACCATTGATTCGAGAACAGGTACAGCCCTTGGAACAATGCACGGATCATGCCTTCCCCTTATCCTTATAATCTCTTCCCTCATCTCCCTGTAATTAACAGTCCTCTGCTCTTTTGAAATTGAAGGTGTCGGCTTTATCGCAGCCCTTATAACTATGTCCTCACCGTTTGATATTCCCCCAAGTATTCCACCCGCATCGTTCTTCTCAAACCTTATCTTACCATCCCTTATCACTATTGGATCGTTGCACTCGCTTCCTTTCATCCTTGAAACCCTGAATCCGGCTCCTATTTCAACTCCTTTCACAGCAGGAACGCTCATGACTGCAAAAGCAAGATATGCATCGAGTTTTAGAAAAACAGGCTCTCCAAGCCCAGCCGGAGGATTTTTAACGACTATCTCCACTATTCCTCCCAAGCTGTCACCTTCTTCCATTACCCTTATTATCTCATCCTCCATAGCCCTCGCAACTTCCAGATCTGGACATCTGACCGGATTGCTCTCAGCCCTTCTGTACATTTCATCGTCAAAGCTGCTCGGATCTATATCACATCTTATACCTCCTATCTCCCTAACGTACCCCATAATCCTAACGTCGAATCTCTCGAGAATCTTCTTTGCAACTGCCCCAGCCATAACCCTTGCAACGGTTTCCCTTCCAGAAGCCCTTCCACCACCTCTCCAATCTCTTACACCAAATTTCGCGAAGTAAGTGTAATCGGCATGTCCGGGTCTGAAGAGATCCTTTATCTCCTCGTAAGGCTTCGAATCGACATCTCTATTGTATACGAGCATGCTTATCGGAGTTCCCAAAGTTTTACCTTCGAATACCCCCGAAAGTATTATCACCTCATCCTTCTCCCTCCTCTTAGTGGATATGATTCCTCTCGGCTTCCTCCTGTCAACCTCCACCTGTATGTCTTTTTCGCTTAGTTCCAGGCCAGCAGGGCAGCCGTCGACGACGCAGCCAACTGCTTTTCCATGGCTTTCTCCCCAAGTGGTAACCCTGAAGAGGTATCCGAACGTATTCCCCATCATCGTTTTATTTTTAAACACTCGTAATTAAAACGATTGGTGGTAGAAGAAAAGGTGGGGATATGCGGATACATAACGGAAGGTAAGGGAATAGATGGAAGAGTAAAGGAAGATCTGGAGGATTTTTTTGTCGAGGAGATAATAGATTTAAGAATAGACGGCGATGGACCTTATACAGTTATAAGGGTTTTGAAGAAGAACTGGGATACCCTTAACTTCGTCAGGGCTCTTGCAAACGCCCTAAGGATAAGTCAGAGAAGGATAAGTTACGCCGGTACAAAGGACAAGAAGGCTATGACAGTTCAGTACTTTTCGATAAAGAATCTGAAAGATGATGAGTTGATGAGGCTGAAACAAATGAGGATAAAGGATTCGGAAATATACGTTCTGGGAAAAACCTGTAAGGGGATACAGCTGGGAGATCTCATAGGAAACAGATTTGTCGTAAGGATAAGAGACGTGAGGAATGGAAAGGAGATAGAATCGATATTGGAAGAACTGAAGGAAAAAGGAGTTCCAAACTTCTTCGGATTGCAGAGATTCGGTTCGATAAGGTTCATAACACATGAAGTAGGCCTTCAAATACTCAAAAGGGACTACGAAAGCGCTTTCTGGACTTACGTCGCAAAACCATTTGAGGGTGAGAATGAGAGTGTTAGGGAGATAAGGAAGATTCTTTGGGAAACGAGAGATGCTAAATTTGGACTGAGGGAACTCCCCAAGTATTTGAGATACGAGAGAACACTTCTTCAGAGGATTAGGGAGGGTAAGAGCGAAAGGGATGCACTTCTGCTTTTACCCGAAAACCTGAAGATGATGTTTGTTCACGCCTATCAATCCTACGTTTTCAACAGGGTTCTTTCTGAAAGGATAAGGGAGTTCGGTAGTTTAAAGGTCGTGGAAAAGGGTGACTGGGTTGACTTCGTCGAGAAAAACGGTAACTATTTCAAATTCAGGGAGGATTTCGTGAAGGTTAGGGATAACAACGTGAACAGGATAAGGTTCCTGATAGAAAAGAGGTTCTGCGTTCTATCAATTCCCCTGCCCGGATATGAGACAAATCTCGGCGACGACTGGACATCTCAGAAGATAAGGGAGTTTCTGGAAGAGGATGGTGTGGATCTGAAAGATTTTAGGCATGAGTACAGGGAGTTCTCGTCGAAGGGTGGTTTGAGATCTGCTGACATACCGATAGAGCACACGGGATTCAGGTACGATCTCAGGGAAGGAGATGCTGTCTTCGAGTTTTTTCTTCCAAAGGGATGCTATGCAACGGTTTTTCTAAGGGAGTTCGTGAAGAAGCCGTTGGCCTAGTTTATATAAAACGCGAAGGTATTATATCTGACCTCCTCCCCGCCCTAAAGGGGCGAGGGTTCCCCATAGGGGAACCACCTAACATCCGTCTCACGACAGCATCATATGCTTCGGTTTGTGTCATCGGGTTGGGTCAGAGCAACCCTCTAAGAGAGGGGTTAAAGAGGAGGGAATAAAAATGTTTCGGAAGAAAAAAGCGGGCTTTCCTCTCCGCCTTGAAAGGCGAAGCTTCCAGCCCGCAAGGAGTGTGAAACACATGAGGGTATGCGTTCTCTATTCGGGAGGAAAGGATTCAAACTTAGCACTGCTAAAGGCACACGATGTATTCGACGTGGCATGCCTCGTAACTATAAGTCCAAGATCTGAAGAGAGCTGCTTATTTCACTATCCGAACACGGAAATCGTAAGACTTCAAGCTGAATCCCTCGGATTGCCCCTAGTTTCAGAAAGGTGTTCCGATGATGAGACAAGCAGTTTGAAAGCTCTTAGAAAAGCGTTGAAAAATGCGATAGACTTTTACGGGATAGAGGGGGTCGTGACAGGTGCTATAAAATCGACATATCAGGCAACAAGATTTCAGAGGATATGCGATGAACTTGATCTCTGGTGTTTCAATCCCCTATGGCTTAGAGAAGAGATATCTCTACTTAAAGAGGCTCTTGACCTGGGATTTGAAATAGTTTTCACGAGGGTCGCAGGATATCCGCTCGATAGATCCGTACTCGGCAAAAGACTGACAAAGGATACCGTTAAGATGTTAGGAGATGTAAGGAAATATCTGAACCCCTCCGGTGAGGGAGGAGAGTACGAGACGCTTGTGTTAGACATGCCACTGTTTAAAAAGAAACTGAAGATAGTCAAATTCAATGTAATCGGAAGGAATTACGACGCAACGCTGATAGTGAAAAAAGCTGTTCTCGTTGAGAAATGATACTGATAGTTTCCACCTGCAGTCATGTCATGAGCGAGGAGGAGTTCGTCAGGCCAATAGCTGAAATCGTCCGTGAATGCGGATACAATTACGATATAAGGAGGTATTACGAAAAAATCGACTTCAAGGATTATTCAAAGGTTATAATATGTGGAACTGCAATCAGGGATTTCGCATATCTTAATAGCATTGATTCATTCCGAGATCTGACTGAGTTCGAAGGGGGAGTGCTGGGCATATGTGCGGGATATCAGATAATCGCTAGGATTTATTCAAACGAGCTTGAAAGGATAAAAAAGATAGGTGTTTACAGTGTCAGAATTTTGAAGGACTGTCCAATTGTAAAAAAGGGTGAGATTAGAGCTTATTTCCTTCACGCTTATGCTCTTAAAAGTGTGAAGAGAAATCTGGAAGTCATTGCCGTTCAGAACGATGAGATTTGCATTTTCAAGGTAAAAAAAAGGGATTTCTACGGAGTTTCATTTCATCCCGAGGTTTTGAACAGGGAAATCATAGTCAACTTCCTAAATCTATAAATTTCTTCTCCTGAACATCATCTCGCCGAAATCGAACCTCCAGTACTTGAAGAAGAAGTAAAGAACTATAGGGATTGCTATTGCCGATCGTATGAATATTGAATAATACGACCACTTCCTGTAAACTATTATCTTCTCCGGAAATATCCTGTCGTCCTTCAGATATCCAAGCACTTCCACCCTGTCGTCCCTACCAACGTCAAGATCAGACATAACCTCTATAACCCTTTCTTTACCCCTGTACTCTATCAGGATGTAAAATCCTCCATCCGTCCTGTTTATTACAAATCCGTGCACGGATACTACTCCGTTTTTAAATCCCTCAACAACGTCCTCGTTGTCGGGATATTCCTCGTGCATCTCGTGGTTCGTGTAGTAATAAGCGCTTAAAAGGATTATAAGAGAAAGTACTATGACCGCCAGCGTTATCCTCCTGAATCTCATACAACCGATTAGACAAATAAGTCATTATTAAGCTTTTTTATATAGCTTGCAAAACCTTGCATTTCAAAGCTGGGATAAGCGAGGAGGATGTTAGAGGTATTTTTAAATATTGAACTAAAAAGGAAGTTTCCGATGATGTCCCTCTGCGGGAAAGAGTTGAGTAGCGTTTAGCCAATCGGATAATGAGTCCGATGGGCTTCAGGAGCAAGCCCTTAACTTCCGCATGAAGCCTTAGCCGTAAAGGCAGTTAGAACGGGAGAAACTCCGCCCTCCTTTAGCTCACATCATCTTTCATCCCGCAGATGCAACGGATTTATGAGGAGAAAAAAATTACAAAATGTCGCTAAGAAAGCCTTGCAATTCAATGTGTGGATGAATTAGGGGAGGAGGGGAGAGGTGTGAGCATTAGTCTTATAAAGACTCTCTCTGATTTATCGAATGGGAAGGGTAAAACAAGCCTTTATAACACCGAATTCCGTAAGGGATAGGATAACGGGGCTTTGACAGGCCACATGCATATCCTATAAGAATATGCACAAACATTCCCGCTAGAATCCTCGCACTTCAATGCGGGGAGAGCTTAAACCCGCTAAGTCATGTATTAATTCTTCAGCGGAACGAGAAGGAGACTATAATTTCAATTCTTTTACGAATTCTTCAGGAGTTAAGCACTTAAAGATGTTTTGAGCCTTTGCAGCCCTCTTAATAAATTCTCTATTTTCTGAGACTAAATAATCAACATTACCTGCCAAAGCAGCTGTGAATATGGCCAAATCCTTTCTTGGAACCTTATTTTCGTACATTTTCATCAAGTCTTTGTAATACGTTTGAGGAATAAATATGGGCTTAACTTCAGCCCATATCAATGCAATTAATCGCGAAGACCAATCTTTGTCACCAACTCTTTTAGCAACCCGAATTATCTGCTCTTGCAATTCCTTTGTTATAACCACTCTAAACTTTTGATTAATTGCAGCTTTGATTATCTTAACTTCTACCGATTCAACGTTCTTTGCCAAATCCAACGCTGCAACAATGTAAACGTTTGTATCAAGGAGAACCTTCACACAATTCCTCCTTTACTTCGTCAACCAACTTGAGTACGTCTTCTTTCTTTTTGTATCCTGCTTTTTCTAAAAGCACTCCCAAATGTTTTAGCTCTGTTAGCAGTTCTCCTTCACTCTTTACCTTATACAGTGTTAGGACTCCATCAACATCTATCAATGCGAACAAATCTCCTGGCTTAAGTCCATACTTCTTCCTTACCTCCTTTGGAATAACTATATCTCCCCTTTTTCCCATTTTCACAACTTCCATTCTCTCACCTCTCATCTTCTCATATATGAGAGAATAGTTAAGTGTTGTGTTTGCTTTGTTAAAGGAATATGACAACTTCTTGACGTTTAAACTGTTCTCTCCTTAAGGGATAAACAGTAACATTTAACCACTTTGAGGATTTCCTCTCTCTAATTTTCATAGAGAGGCATTCAGGGGGGACGGGGACTCCTGATCAAACAAGCTATAACATCTCTATCGTTTTCATAACCGCATTTACACTTTAACAACCTCTGTCCATTCGGTGCTAATTTTCCACCACATCTTGGGCAGAGGCTAGAGGTCTTATTTGGTTTAACATAAACTACAGGAATTCCGTTAAGCTTAGCTTTGTATTCTATGAAGAACTGTAACTTTCTGAAATTCCATGAATGTAATCTACGATTAAGGTTTCTACCTTTATTTACTTTCTTTCGAATTCCATTCAAATCTTCCATTATTATTCCAAGATTATGCTCTTTAGCAAAATCCACGATTATCTTAGCTATTTTATGACACAAATCATGAGATTTTCTTTTCTCTCTTCCTGAATACTTTTCCATAAGTCTTTTAGATTTTATCGGTTTATACCTAGACAACTTTTGGATTCTTCTCCTTATTTCAAAATACGTTGTATGAATTGTCCTTAGTCCGTGTTTAATCCTTGTAATATGAAAAGATTAAGAACATGCGGGGGGAGGGATTTGAACCCTCGAACCCCTACGGGACCGGACCCTAAATCCGGCGCCTTTTCCTGACTCGGCAACCCCCGCTTTCCCCTCAAGATTATAGAACAGGATTAATTAAGTTTTTGCAAATTATGATTTATAAAATAACCTAATAACCTCTTACCTTCAACCTCTCCTTAACATCACCTATCGCGTACATCAGATCTTCTTGCTTTATCTCTCTTCTTCCCTCCAGAAGGGCTTTCAGAACTGCTTCTCTGACGACTAGCTTTATCTCAGCTCCTGTGAAATCATCCGTCATCTTTACGAGCTCCTCTATATCGTAATTACCCGGTATTTTTGCCAGAAATATTTCAAATATCTTTTTTCTCAGCTTCTCGGATGGTTTTGAGAATTCAACTATCTTATCGAATCTCCTCCATACAGCGGGATCCAATAGATTTGGATGGTTTGTTGCCGCTATGAGTATTACACCGTCTTCCACGAGATTTATCTCATCTATCGATTTGAGCAGCGTGTTCACAGCTCTCTTAACAGCTGCATGTTCATCGCTTGTTCTAGTCTTTGCCACGTAATCGAACTCGTCTATGAAGAGTATGCACGGGCTCAGCATCTTGGCAACTTCGAAAACCTTCTCTATGTTCTTCGAAGTTTCACCCAGGTACTGGGAGGTTATCATTGATAACTTTACCTCGACCAATGGTAATCCGAGTTTCCTGCTCAGAGCTCTGGCTGTTGTAGTCTTACCCGTCCCTGGAGGTCCTATGAATAGTAACTTTCCTATATCTATCAAACCTATCTCCTTTAAAAATTCCCTTTCCTCGAGCGCAATTTCTATCTTCCTCATCTCCTCTATCTGATCATCTGTAAGAGCTATGTCCGAGAAGTCAACCCTTATGTCTTCGGGAGAATATATCCTGACAAGGCTTAGCATCTCGGCAGTTTCCTTGTTTTTTTCCAGTTCTGAGATCATGTACATCAGCCACTCCCTGTCGCTGTACTTGGGTTTGTTCATCTTTTTAGCGCTCTCATACGAGACATTCAGGGAATCGTAGTTCTGATAGTAATATGCAAGAACAGGATTTCTCCTTATGTTCTCAAGCCCGTTCTGCAGGAGCCATTTTATCGCTATTTCAAAAGACGTCAGTTTTATCTGCTTTGTAAACGTATTGTAATCGACAAAAGGAAGTTTTTTGAGCACGGAATCGAGATCCTTTCCTATCAGTCTCTTTGCAGTATCGTACTTAATGACAAGGGGCCTCTTTATACCTTCCCTTCCGTACAGGAGTTTTCTTATATCCCTAGGTATGTCGTCCTCCGTGAGCTCCTCAAACCTGTTATAGACTTCTGCCGTTAATAACAACTCGACGAGTTTAATCGATTCCATTTAGCTTAGACAATCTTCAAATCTTTTTTTAAAACTTTTGCTAATGCCAATAAATAAAAAATTTTGTTTTAAATCTAAATTTTTTCTATTTCCTTTTTTACATCCTCTATCAGCCTCTCAACCTCATCCAGTTCGACAAATCTGAATCTTCTCTCTTTAACATCTGCCAACTTCCAGAACAATTTAGCTATGATGGGTATGAGCTTGCCAGCATATCCCGGTGAATGATATAGGAGAGATGATGCAAGATCTCCCAGTTTTTTCATAACTTCTCTGTCCAACTTGTCCAGCTTTTCGCTTGCAGTTACCAGAAGTGATATGCCGTTGCCTAGTATTTTTTCCCTTTTAGCGTAATACTTTGCGGTCTTGCTTGTTATCCAGTGGATCCCCATATACGATCACCTCCAATAGTACTTATACTCGAAATTATTTAATAGTTTCTCATTATAAAATTTAGAGATAATTGAAGAATTGTCAAAGATATTGACAATTGAGGCTGTATGGCTAAAAAATATTCAAAAATATATTAGATGTCCATGTATTTCATGTATTCCCATGGAGTTATGTAGAGACAATACTGATTCCACTCGTCTATTTTTATGCTCATGAATGCATCGAAGATGTGATCTCCAAGTACCTTTTGAATTACTTCATCACTGGCCAGATGATCGAGCGCATCTCTAAGTGTTGTCGGAAGTTCTCCTACTCCCAGCTCCCTTCTCTCCCTTGGAGAAAGCTCGTATACGTCTTTTATAACAGGATCGCCCGGATCTATTTTCTTCTTTATTCCGTCCAGTCCTGCTGCAAGCTGTGCAGTAAAGGCGAGATATGGGTTGCAGCTTGGATCTACACATCTGTACTCAAGTCTAATAGCAGATGGTTTCTTTATATACATCGGAACTCTCACAAGCGCAGATCTGTTTCTCGGGCTCCAGCATATGTATATCGGTGCTTCAAATCCAGGTACCAATCTCTTATAACTGTTAACGGTAGGACAGCAGAGGGCTGTTAGGGCCTTGGCATGTTCAAGCAAACCTCCGATGTAATACCTTGCCAACTGGCTTATTCCGTATTCATCATCCGGATCAGCAAATAGGTTTTCACCCTTAAACGGTTCTCCCTTCCAAAGGCTTTGATGCGTGTGCATACCACTTGCGTTATCCAGATAAAGCGGCTTGGGCATGAATATCGCAATAAGTCCCCTTAGATTTGCTATGTTCTTTGCAACAAACTTGTATATGTAGAAGGCATCTCCAACATCCACGAGCTGCTTTGGCCTGAAATCAAGCTCGATTTGACCCGCCGTGGCGACTTCGTGATGATGGTATTCAACGATTACCCCCATTTTTTCCAAGTAGTACACGAGCTCATTCCTGTATTCTACGGTTGTATCTTCCGGCGGTGGTCTGAAGTAACCTTCCTTCGGTCTTATCACGAAATTACTTCCAGCCCTAATCTCGGGGCTTTCGGGTACTACCCTTGGTGCGCCCCAAGAATCTCCTGCCCCGCCGCTGGGAGATACCCAGAAGTCCCATACGAGCCTCATGGGATCAAGTTTTTCAAATACGAAGAACTCTATTTCCGGCCCGAATATGGCCGATTTTCCCTCTTCTTTTAGCTTTCTTTCAAATCTCTTTGCAACGTAGCTTCTCGGATCGCATTCGGCAAGCTGTTCTCCACCGGATTCGTAAACATCTCCGAACATTATCGCCGATTTTTGTATCGGATCATTTATCCAAGGTATTATCCTCAGAGTTGAAGGGTCAGCCTTCCAGACCATGTCGCTCTCCTCTATACTCTTAAAACCCCTTATGGAAGATCCGTCAAATCCTATCCCCTCGAACGCATCTCCCTCTATAAACTCCCTTGCGGGTATTGAAAAGGTCATGAGGTATCCTCTCACATCTGAAAAGGCACATAGAACCTGTCGAATGTTGTTCTCTTTAAGAATTTTTTTTACGTCCTCTATCTCCATTTTGATCACCCCTCAAAAACCGACTAACTTGTTATATAATCTTTTCGATTTCTTAAGGATGAGTAAAAAATTTTCAAGAATTTGAGGCATCTTTTTAAAATTGTTAATTTAAATTCAATTAAAAAATAGATTTATTATCCTTCAAAAGTTTAAAATACTTGAAAAGCGATTATATGATACGAAATGGGCAAAAAGATAAATTTATATAAAGAGTGTAGCTCCGCTAACCGACCCGAGATCATGCTTATCACTCGGGTGTGAGATGCGGAGCTATAATAATTAAGCCCGGATATATTTAAAAGTAACGGGGGTAATTGTAATGGAGGAAAAGGAGCTTAAGAGTATTAAAAATAGAGAGATACTGGATTTAGAGGATTTACCCGGAGTTGGCCCTGCCATAGCCGAAAAACTGAGGGAAGCTGGATACAGTACAATTGAAATGCTTGCCGTCGCATCTCCTTCCGAGTTAAGTGCAGTTGCTGATATAGGTGAGGCCACTGCTCTAAAGATAATTACAGCTGCCAGAAAACTCGCAGATGTCGGAGGATTTGAAAGCGGAGAAAAGGTACTTGAAAGAAGAAGGAATATAGGAAGGATAACGACGGGAAGTAAGGCATTGGATTCCCTGCTTGGCGGAGGGGTGGAAACGCAGGCAATTACAGAACTGTTTGGAGAATTCGGTACGGGGAAAACACAGATATGCCATCAGCTAGCTGTAAACGTTCAGCTTCCTAGAGATCAGGGTGGTCTTGAGGGTTCTGTTATAATAATAGATACCGAGAACACATTCAGACCCGAGAGGATAATTCAGATGGCCGAGGCTAAGGGACTTGATTCCAAAGAGGTTTTGAGGAACATATACGTTGCTCAGGCTTACAACTCAAACCATCAGATGCTCCTGGTTGACAATGCAAGGGAATTGGCGCAGAAACTCATGAGAGAGGGAAGACCTGTAAGACTGCTCATAGTCGATTCTCTGACATCACACTTCAGAGCGGAATACATAGGCAGGGGTACGCTTGCAGACAGACAGCAGAAGCTTAACAGGCATCTTCACGATTTGATGAGATTTGGTGAGGTTTTCAATGCTGCAATAGTCGTTACAAATCAGGTTCAGGCAAAACCCGATACGTTTTACGGGGATCCAACGAGACCTATAGGAGGTCACGTGCTCGCTCATACGGCAACATTTAGGGTATATCTAAGAAAGAGTAAGGGTGAGTTGAGGGTTGCAAGATTAATAGATTCCCCGCATCTACCGGAAGCCGAAGTTGTTTTTAAGATAACTGAAAGGGGAATCGAAGACAAATAAAATCTAGAATAAAGAAAAAAATAAACTGAAATTTAAGTTCTTTAATTTATCTTTTTTATTTTTGATGAACCAAAAAAGTTTAAAACTTATTAACGAGTTATTTATAACTTAATTTCGGTGATGACAATGAGAGTTAGGACGGGTATATTTGGTCTGGACGAGCTCCTAGGTGGAGGGTATAGATTGAATACCGTTAATGCTGTTCTGGGATCGACAGGAGTTGGAAAAACGATATTTTCTTTACAGTTCATACTTAAGGGTCTTGAAGAGGGAGAGAAGTGTATATTCGTATCCTTTGATATGGATGAGGATTCAATAATAAGTACGGCGGAATCCATAGGATGGGATCTGAAGAAATTTATAGATGATAAGAGGTTAAGCATAGGGAGGTTCTACGTCGAAGATATATCATATCTCAACAGCGGTCTCATGGCGTTCATACTAGATAACCTTGGCGAGAGAACTAGGATAGCAATAGACTCCTTCACACCTTTGGTAACATCTCTTAGCTATGAAATGAGAAATGACGTTAACTGGTTCTTCCAGAAGTTGAGGAGTGTAGGAACAACTGTTATAACACTTGAAGAACCCCTTGACGGAAGCATGAGCAGTCCATCGCTTACTATTCCCATATTCCTCAGTGACAGTTTAATTCATCTGAAGAGGTTCGGATACGGGGAGGCTTTTGACAGGACGTTAAAGATAGTAAAGCACAGGGGATCATGGCATGCCGAAGGCGTATTTCCATACAAGATATTGAAGGGTTTGGGAATAGTCGTCGACAGCAGCTATTACCTTGAAAGATCTAAGGCCAAACTGGATTTGAACAGCGTTCTGAAGTCCATAGGGGTAAGTAAGAGAAAGATTTCTAAGGAGCTTCTGGAAAAGATTGAAATAATGCTAAGCGAAGAGCTTTATCATAGCAAGGATGAGATTATAGAGATACTGAAAAGGGTGATAAGATGCTATCAGAAATAGAGAAAACAATGGACATAATCAGAAATTCGGATGTAAAGCTCATAGCCCTGTTCAGAATAGACGGTGTTCCGATAATAGTTAAAACGATTGAAAGAACCCAGAGGATTCTGAATTCTATATACTGGCTTCAGAGACAGATCAAGGACTTCCTCAACCAGATATTCATAGGTGATCTGGATGATCTCAAATTCAAATCGGGAGATCTCATAATAGGGATATATCCGATTTCAAAGACGCTGGCGTTGATCGTAATCACAAGTGATGAAATTTCTCTTTACAAGCTCGAGTCCGACATAGAATCCATATGTCTGAAGATAAGGGATATGGTATGATAAGTGTCGTGTATACACCTTATTCGAAGTTCGATGAGATAGTAAGAGATTTAGAGAAGAAGTTAAAGCTAGATTTCGAACCAGAGTTCTTCTTTCTGTTTTTAACCGAAAGCACATGGAAGGATTATAAAAAGATCCTGGAGTATTTGAAAAAGAAGTTTCCCAATTGCAAAATGGCGGGATGCATAGTGGAAGGATACATAACAGATGAGATATGGATGAGAGGTTTGGCGATCGTATTTTTTGAGCATGGTGTGAATGTATTCTGGGCAAAGGATAAAAATACGACAAAAACTTTTGAAATTTTAAAAAATAAGATAGGAACTAAATATAGCTCAGTAATAACAATTTTTCCAATGTTTTATTTTTCAAGTAGATTTGATGTACTGAAATTATTTGCAAACGATAGACTTTACTGGTTTAAATATAAGAGAGTAAAGAACTTAGAGGATAAGCTTAAGATATTAGATAGTTACTCAAAGAAGCTTGAATCAAAGTATGTTTTTCCAGTAAATAAAGCATTGAGAATATTTGATGGGAACTTCCCTGTCATAGGTATGAATTTAATGCCATTAGAGGCAGGATACGGTACTCCTTTAATTATTGCTAATTATAAGAATATAGGAAGAGGAGCGGTTGCAGTTTGCTTTAAAGGAAAGACAAATGCAATATTTTATGATGTATTTCCAGAAAGGGGAAAAAGCTTTGAGGAAACTATTGAAGTAATAAAGAACTATTTTCCAAACGTGGAATTAGTAGATGTTATTAAAAAAGGTGTGACTATTGCCGAAGTTAATAATGTAGCACCAGTTGAATTTTTAAAGAGAAAACTATATAAAGGAATTGCTGGGGAAGAAGAAGTCCTGAGTAGACTTGAAAAAGGCAAACTTTCTATGGTCTCTCCATATGGATTAGCATTTATAAGCAGGAATACATTAGGATGCTCGTGTCTTGGATTATTACCATATCCACTTAATATATATTCATCTTTATTTGATTTAGATATATTTTATGATAAGGCAATATTTTTAGGTGAAAGGATTAAAGGTGGTATACATAGTTTTGGAGAGATCTTTGAAAATAAATTATATTCAGATACATTCGATATATTTATGATAGATTCTAATACCATAATGATGTTCGGGAAAGGTGTTCATAAAATAAAGAACTTTGCACAACAAAATTGTAAGGAATTTTTTGGTATATTTACACTATGTCCATCGTTTAGACTTTCTAATTTAATTAAAGCATACTTCTCTGAAATAGAGAAAGGTTTATGCTTTAACAGTTCTGGAACTTCCACTATGCTTGAGATAAAAAACCTGAGATTATAAATAATGTTAACGAAGCAGTATTGGAATATACTAGGATTTTTAAAGAATTCTTTGTTCTTAAGCTTATTATCCAATTTACTTTTCGTAATTTATAAAATGATATTATCATAAGAATTACTGGCATTGTTGATAGCAATGTTTCTAACCTATATACACCTAAGATTGTAAATACTATTATCGAAACGTAATACATTACGAGTGGAAAAAATGAAGATTTCAAAAGTTTCTCTGGCGTATATACAGCCCCCAAGGTTTTTAATCCCGCTAATCTATCACTTGTGGCGTCTTTTATGTCTTTTAAGAGAGTTCCAAATAGTATAAAGAACAATATAGTTGTAGCTAGAGCTAAAGCCTTAATAGAGAATAAATCGTCAAAGAATATCCATATCAAAACTGTAAAAGTTGGATAAAATATTATAAATGATATCAGTTCAGTTAGATAATGATCCTTAAATCTTTTGATAAACCTTCCCAGAAATATTCTGTCCGAGTACATCCAAGTTATAAGAAAACAAAGGCTGAAAAGTATTATAGAAATTATTTTTGATTTAGAACTTACAACAAGTATAATAAAGGATATAGAGTATAAAAATATAACTATAATAATTGTTAATCTTCTAACATTCTCATCATAGATAAGAATACTTTTTCTTCCTGCTAACATATCTTCTTTTATATCATTTATGTGATTCCAAAGATTTACAGCAGGATAAAATGTAAATGAAAAGGCTAATGAAGTTATTAAGGATATTAAACTCTTGTTTGATTGAGAAAAAACAAGTAATTGGAGAAAAGGGATTGGATATATTATCGTTAGAGGTTTTGTAGATAATCTTACAATTTCGATCAATTTTTTAAAAAACATAAAATTAGCATAAAATTAGTTAAGCTTTTTAACCTGCAAAGAACAATCTTATCTCCTTCATGACCTTCTCAGCTTCCTCCTTCTCAACCCTTTCCTTCTTCTCCATTTTTGACACCTCCAAATCATAACTTCGTCTTAAATTATTTATTTTTTTCTTTTTTTATAAAATTGTTACTATTATAATCACTCTCTTAAGTTTTCAACCGATTTTATAGTGAATTAAGATAAAAATAATAAAACAGAAAATAGATAAAATTAAAAATAATACAACTTCTAAAAAATGTTAAATTGGTGTGTAAGCATCAGTATCAGAATATTTCATAAATAATTGCTTGATTTGCAAATAAAATTTAATCAATCTTTCAGAATTAATTATATGTAATCAGGAATATTCTCTCCATGTCTTGCCGCATTTTGTGCATCTGTAAAATCTCACTTCCGGTTCATCTGCAGCTCTAAGCTGTCTTATCCACCAGTAAGCTTCCTTGTTGCCGCAGGCAGGGCAAACAACTCTGGTGGTCGGTAAAGTCTTTATATCGACTTCTTCTATCACCGGTACATCGTTTTTATTTCTCTTTGAAATTAAAATCATTTCGCAGTTTTCAGCCTCCTTTTCGAATCCGCACTTCCTGCAGACGTATTTACCCTCTCTGTAGATCATTATGCTCCTGCACTTCGGGCAGAATTCCATTGAAAGAAGTGATCCTGTTCGTTTTAAAACGTTATCGCTTTACAAAAATTCGCTAAGAAATCATAGGTTTATACAGTAGATTACGAAGTTGACAATTAGATTCATGTGGATAGGGTTAAGAATTTTTATTTTATTCTAAGATTTTCTTTGAATTTTTATCATATGATCAGAATATTCCATATACTGTTTAGTGCTGGGAAGATGTCAAAAATTCCATGAGATACCTTTTCGCATCCTCTATCATTTTGTTATGATCAAATGCGAGTCTTGGTATTTTATCCAATTCGAAAAGTGCTATTTCCCTTGCATCGCTCATCGCTCTTAACTCTCCACCTTTGGGAATTGCCAGAAAGCATATGGAAACGAAATGTCCTCTTGGATCCCTTTCCGGAGATGAATAGACGCCAACAAGTCTTTTAACCTCGACATCTAATCCAGTTTCTTCCTTTACCTCCCTTTTAAGTGCCTCCTCAACAGTTTCACCGTATTCAACTATACCTCCAGGCAGTGCGTAGAAGTCTTTGAAAGGCTCGTTTTTCCTCTTTATGAGAACTATTCTTCCCTCGTAAGGAATTATGGCATCCACAGTAAGGGTTATGCACTTCCTCATAATCTCAACTAGATCCTGGATTTTTTAAACCTTAGCACAATATCCAGCAATTCCCTTGCGGCATTTTCCGGATCTTTTGAACATGCTATTGCCGATATCACAGCTACACCCTCAACACCAGTTTTAAGAACATCCAGAATGTTCTCCCTGTTTATGCCGCCTATTGCAACGACTGGTATCCTTACGGATTCAACTATTCTTCTCAATCCATCTATTCCTATTGGTTTTCCTGCATCTCTTTTTGTCTTCGTATAAAAAACTGGACCTGCACTTATGTAATCAGCATATTTCTCTGCATTTTTTGCCTCTTCAACGTTATGCGTTGACACACCGATTATACCGTTAAATATGTCTCTGACAGCCTCGACTGGCAGATCGTCCTGTCCTATGTGAACACCATCGGCGTCAACGGCAAGTGCTAGATCGACCCTGTCGTTTACTATAAACGTTGCACCGTACTCCCTTGTGAGCTTCCTTATTTTCTTTGCAGTAAAAAACATATTTCTGGTGCTCATTTTCTTTTCCCTGAACTGAATAATCCTTATTCCAGCCTTCAATGCAATTTCTGCCAGATCTTCATGCTTTCTCCCAAATCCCGAGTCTGTTATGAAGTAAAGATCGAGTTTCATAATGAAATTAACTAGCTTCAAATATATTTCTGCAAACAATTTCCAACTATCCCTGATGAATAGATACAGGTTAAAAATATTGCCTCGCGAAGTGTTCAGCGGACATTTGATAGATTTGATTTTGACTCCATATTCTAAGTGTTCTTCTGCTTCATAAAAACAACTTTCGTGCGGAAACATTGCCTCGTGTAATAGTTTCATTTTTAGTAGAGAGTTTCGAATAAATGTGAAAGTCTAAGCAGTAACAATCTAGAGAAATAATATAAACGGTTTGGTTAAGTAACAATTAACTTGAAGC
>Ga0190367_1001024_pt1 | contig 17557 bp, 9 predicted proteins | sample 4872181011_MG_FD_171838 | JGI IMG/M metagenome (GOLD analysis project Ga0190367, IMG submission 171838) | Hydrothermal vent microbial mat bacterial communities from Southern Trench, Guaymas Basin, Mexico - 4872-18-10-11_MG | ecosystem: Environmental > Aquatic > Marine > Hydrothermal vents >...
GTCGTATGGTAATGCTTCTCCTGAGTACCTCTGGGTGTTCATATCGCTGGTGTTCATACCGCCGATCGCCATAACTGCTGTTCTGGTCTACTGTGTCAGGAGGAGGAAGAATGTGGGGACGCGTCCATATTATAGTTTTTCTCTTTTTTAATGTCCTTTTGAAAGCTTCTTTGTATAGCGTTTTAGTAGGTATCTAGCCTTTCTGACTAGGCTTGGCCTCACCAAACCGTCGTACTTCGCCAAAACAGCCTTCACATCCTCAATATTCGTGAATATGTGGAGACCAAGCTCACGCTTCAGAAATCTATGAAACTGCTCATCAAAGTTACATTCGGGAGCATACTTCGGAAGCCAAACAAACTTGATGTTATGGGGCGGACGACCCCAGAAAGAGTGAAAACTGGCATTATCAAGGAAAACATAGACGAGCCTATAGTCCCCATAACGCTGAACAACCCAAAAGAAAAGACGCATAAATGCGTCCGAATTAGCCCTATCAGCGAAATCTACATGCGTGTTTCCATCCAAATCAACGCCAGTCAGCAGAACGGTCTTCTGGCGCCTAGCAAATTTGTGCACAAGCCTAACTTTTTCCCGCCTAAAACTCCAAACCCTAACGAGCTTAAAGGACAGGACTACAATGCTTTCATCGATCCAGACCGCGGTGGCTTTATGCCCCTTGCTCCTCAGCTTTGCGATCTTCTTAATGGCCGATGGCAACTTGTGTTTCCAGTAGAACTCGACTTCTTCTGGATTTTGCCTGATGTCTTTTGGGTACGGCTTGCGAAGCTTGCCCCTTTTTTTCTTAGGAGACGGTACATGTATTTGAGCTCATATTCCACGCCGTAGTGGTCTCTGATGAATATTCTGATGGTTTTTGTGTCCCAGAGGTCTGTGTCGTAGCCATAGTCTCTGGGGGATTTGTTGTCCACTATGTTTCTTATTTCCTCCCACGCATCATCATCGAGTTTTTGTGGTCTGCCCTTCGGTTTTTGTGGTCTGAATCCCTCAAGTCCTCTTTCGTTCCACTGTTTTATCCATCTTGCGACCGTTTTTGGTACGATCTCTAGTTCTTGTGCTATCTCTCTGTTCTTTTTTCCTTCGTCCTTCATGAGGATTGCTCTTAGTCTTCTTGCGTATCTCTTGTCGCCTTCTGCTATTGCTCTCTCTAGCTCTCTGTTGAGGGCTTTTCTGTCCACGGGTCTTACCAATTCTGTTTCTGGCCTAGCCATGTCATTCACCAAAACTACATGAGTATTACTAAAAAGACATTTATAAAGAGAAAAACTATATCATCTATGATGAATACTATTAATGATTTTTCATCGGGTATTTCATGGGCACTAGTACTTTTGCGAATTTTATGTGATCTCTCGTAATCGGACGATTGGGCTAGGCCTACGGATTATCACTATTGACTATTCCCCTCCTAACGTAATAGTACTTCTATTCAGTTAATTCCTATGCTTACTTTTCTTGGCCAGATCTCTCATCGCTACACTTGAGGCTATAACTATGGGATCCCATACTGGGGCGAACGGTGGGGAGTATCCTAGGTCAATATTATACAGATCGTCTATGCTGAGGCCGGCATGTAGGGCTGTCGCTACGACATTTATTCTCCCGGCGATTGTTTCTCCTCCTATTGCTTGCCCCCCGAGGAGCTTCCTTGTCTCCTCATCATAGATAAGCTTGAGCCATATTTTCCGTGCTGTGGGATAGTAATGGGGTTTATCGCTTGCTTCTATTCTCACAGTCTTGACTCTATATCCCTCCCTTTCTGCCTCCCTACTATTTAGGCCTGTTATCCCTATGGAGAGGTCGAAGAATCTGAGCAGGCTTGTCCCAGCGACACCATTGAACTCCATTGGTACGCCCCCTATATTTGATCCAGCAACTCTCCCCATCTTGTTTGCTATCTGTGCTAGTGGATACCATGTCGGTCTTCCAGTAACAACATGAGTCATCTCAGCAACATCCCCTACCGCGTAGACCCTATCTATATTTGTCTGCATCCTTGGGTTTACTCTTATTGCTCCTTTGTATCCAAGTTTTATTGGGGAGTTCCTGATGATATCGGTATATGGTTCCACTCCAATCCCAACAATCACCAAATCAGCATCATACTCTCCCTTATCTGTTATGACTTTTTTCACCCTGTTGTCTCCCTCGAAAGCCAATACATGCTCCTCCTTCCTCAGGTCAATGCTCTTTGATATGAGCTCCTTTTCAACAATTTCACTCATGTCTGGGTCAAGTCTAGATAGTACCCTTGTGCCTCGTGTTATCATTGTCACCTTTTTCTTCTGCCTAATGAATGCCTCAGCCATCTCCACATTAATGAAGCCGGCACCTATAAGCACAACATTCTCTATTTCTGGTAGCTTCTCCCTTATGGGTAGGGCATCCTCCATGTGTCTTATATGGAATATATTTTCTAGGTCTTCGCCATCAACATTAAGCCTCCTTGGCTTGGCCCCCATGGCTAATACGAGATAGTCATAGCTTAGCTCTAATCCTTCTCCGTCTTGGCCAATAGCATAGACAATATTGCCATCAAAGTCTATCTTCTGGGCTTTTGTTCTAAGCATTATCTCTATTTTGCGCTTCTTGGTGAATACCTCAACTGGATAGTGGACAAGTAGGTTTGGGTCATCAAAGTAGCCCCCGATATAGAATGGGGTTCCACATGGGGCATGGGAAACAAATCCTTTTGCCTCCAACACAATGACCCTCAAGCTTGGATTGGTTCTCTTTGCCTTCGATGCCGCCGCCATACCGGCGGCTCCACCACCAATGACTACCACAACCTTATCCATATAATCACCAGCAAAACCTAAGAATATAATAAATAAAACTGAACCACTAAACCTATGGTCCTCAAGCAAATCATGTAAAGCTCCAGCAATATCGTGGGTGATCTGTCGTCTCCTTTAGCTCATCATGTATCGTTGGCATACAGTAATATTATAGCGAACGTATACCCATTTTTCCTAGATTACTCAAGCGGATGGGGTCTCTAGAGAAGTCGTGATCTATGTAATGATTTTCATGAATTCTCTATATATTTTCCTTGCCTGTTGGAGAACTTTTGCGGCATGTGTCTTATTGAATATTATGTCTCGATGATCAGCACATTTTCTTTTCTCATACAGACTGGAAATTTCGGGTACTAGATGCTTTAATTGAGGATAGTTTGTACGTATTAAGCGGTGTATTATTGAGATCAGTTTGTTTGGTTTTTCGGTATTGGTAGTCCTCTCTGTATTACTATGGCCCTTAGGAGGGCCTCGATAGCGAACCATGCTGCTGATACTAACTTATTATTGCAGCCTATTGTTAGATCCTTCTCAGTCTCTGCTAGTAGTATCTTAGCCTTATCCAGGTATTGTTTATATCTCATCCTCGTTCATCATGGCGATCTCTGGTATTATCTCTCCTAGCATACCGTGTTTGTCGATAATCTCAAAGACACTTCTCATTATCCTGTCTATTAGTTCCGGGTCATCCCTAGTCACTACTATTCTCAAGTTGGCACCATCCCAAGAATCCGTAGAGCTAACGCCAACGACCTCTGGAAACTCGCTGAAGAGTGCTTCAGCCACTCTGAATACAACTTTTTCGTTCAATCCGAACCTCCCCTTTAGCTGGATGAGTAGGCTCATCCCAGCCGCCAGATCTATTCTATACTTAATAAACAATCGCTATTCGTATATAATCATTAAATTTTTTATTGAATATGGGTGTTTCGTTTTGGGGGTGAAATATCCAGTAAGAATAGAGTTTAGGGGTAAGGAAATAAGCCATACTGCCTGCCTAACAAACAAATTATGGTACAATGCGGTATCGGAAAGGTTCTTTGTGGAGAATTTTGGTGAGACATGGAGTACACTAAAGAAGCCATATAAGTTCGCGGTTATGGGAGGAGAGGTAAGTGTGGATAAATATGTCGTCCTCAAGGTAACAATGGGTACTCTATCCTTCAAGGAAGAATTCTTCATCTCGGACGCACTAGTGGGAGTACTCAAGGAGAAATGTGACATAGTAATAGGTAGGAGAACACTAGAAAAACACAGGATCAAGGTATTCGAGGAATAAGCACCAGCATACAAAACCGATAATGGTAACTCAAACCCACATAGAAACATGTGTGTTATCATGTAGGGTCTTGGCCGACACACCATATTATTTTTCTTATATGTTTTTGTGTGGTATAAATAAAAGGGAGTCCATATATTCTTGTGCTTGGATTGCTTCGCTGGGCCCTCATTAGGTCGGCTAGGTATTATGCCAGTTAGATCCTCATAGCCAGCACGTAGATAGCGTCTATGTTGTGTCATATCCACCTATATTTATAGCAAATAAAATGTGGATGCTTAAATAACCTAATATTCCATTCGCAATCACTCATGAAAAGTGTTCAAAATGAAGAAGACTCTCGTCATATTGCTGATATTCTCACTACTCGCACAGAGCCTCATCAGTATCCAAAACATAGATAATGGCGAAAAGAATAAGCAAGGTGATGTCCGAAGGAATAAAAATATTGATGCTAACCGCATAAAAATCCATGTTACGAATTCTTCTCAAGATCATGTAGTGTTTCTTTCTCAGGGAAATGATGGGCAGAGCTTATGGTGGAATAGGAGCTGGGAATTCCGTGTGAATGTTAGTGTTTCTGAGTCCGGGGTCATCAACCGTACTGATTGGCCCGTGGACGTATATATGTCCTTTGATCCGGTAGCCCATAAGTACTCTATTCGTGTTGTTAGGGTTCTCTCCGCAGATCCATACTTCATCGAGATTCCATACCAGCTATGGAATGTTTCCCTTGTAAATTCTACACATGTAAGTCATGCGACCATAACATTTATGGTGTCGATCCAAGCTGGCTCTACGGAAGACTTCCAGATCTATTGGAGTACCAGAGAGATGGATCCTCCAAGCTATACGAAAAGAATAACAGTCTCATCACAATCTGTTTCAGATGGGACAAAATATATTGTCATGTCCTCGGAGGGTTGGAGTGTGGAGATCCTTCCCAGTGGTGGGGGAAAAATAAGTAATCTGACGCTTGGAAGTGGGGATACTGTTGGCCATTCCTACATACACTTTGGGGTCTCCCGAAACTATACCCTAGGGTACGAGGGGTATTCTGGCTCTGGAAACACAAACAATGGATCCTATGTATGGAGGGGCTTTGTTGAGGAGCAGACATCACTGGAGAGCATATTCATGGGGGTCGTCTTCGCTACATACGAAGTGAGGAATGTCTCCCTATACGATAGATACGTGGGCTCCATCGGGAAGGTGAACTATTCATATAGGTTCTATTCTTGGGGGGTTATTGTACGGGAAGGGATGAGATGGGATACTGATGATTACGCGAGCTACCTATTTGGTGGATGGGTATTTGATCAGGATGATGGTTCTGGCCCAGCCCCAACATTTAATATAGTTGGGAGAAAGGGGAATATTACTAATCTCCCTGAGGTATACCAGTACCCAACAATGTCAGGAACAACATCGGCTACTTGGAGTAAGAGGCTTGATGGCGGGGAAACATATCCATGGGTAAGGGTTCATAGGATAAATCTTGATTCCCTAGGTACATACACCATAGAGGTAGCAGCCATGGATTCGCTGTTTGGCTTGAGGGATGATCCAGGACTAATAATATATTCTCCAGACGGTGTATATGTCGATAGTACTACTGGTAACAATAGGGTATCGCTATCCGTGAATACATCAGAGTTTGGGACAGGCTACTATTTCCTGGTTATATATTGCTCTGATGAGGATTCCCAAAATACCTACATGGATTATGATATCTATGTCGACTCAAACCTCGTGGATAGTGGTACTGTTTCGGCCTCAAATAATTATGGCACAATACCTCCTGATGCCCTCTCGGTCAATGATCTATATGTGGATTCAGCATATGGTTTTGAGCATACAGTCTCGCTGTCTTGGCAGACCGACGATGACCTAGACCTATTTATCTTTGAGTCAGATGGTAGTCTCGCTGGAAGTTCTGTTGGTGTCTCACAGGGAGAAAGCGTTGTCTTTAATGCCACATATGTTGGGCATTATTCCATACTTGTCCATAGATATTCTGGTAATTCCCCTTCAGTCTCATATACCATAGATATCATTGTTGAGGTTGGGCCAGAATACATAGATGCCTATGACTATGGGCCATGGAATAATATCTCCTTTATTCATTCCTCCGAGCCGAGAGGTATAGGGATCGATATTTTGTCCGAGGAATCCACAACACAGGTCGCCTCGACTGATACTCTATGGTATAATGAGGGTAATGACTCAGACATAGACTATATATTCTGGGCGAGGAGATACTCATCGATGACAATACAGGATGGTGATACACTAGGTATGAGCTATGTGCTTATTCCTTGGGAACCAGCGGGTGATGGCTATGATAGATATGAGGGATTCAACAGGACATGTATAATGGTCGAGAACCCACTAAGTATGTCCATCGGCACATATGAGAGGTTCCTAATAATGGTGGAGGTCAATGTTACTGATGGCGATGGCTATGGAATAGGGAGTGCTAATGTTTCCTTCTATAATAGCTCCGGAAGCATGATATATTCTCTTAAATCCAACAGTGATGGGGTTGCCATAGTCAGTATTGAGAGGGTATGGTGGAACATCACAGTAGTGGTGAATAGTGGGGGTAATAGCTATATTAATGGCACAGTTGTTACATATAATGATTCCTCAAGATATAACTATACGGTCCACAGTGTACGCGAAGAGATACCACTAGACATAATACGTTTCACGATAAAGGCCTACAATAATCTCTCAGACCCAAGCATAATACAGGATGGCTATGTTTATCTTAATAGTAGTCCAGAAAACAACAGCTGGGGAGAAGATCTTGATGTGGAGGGGTATACGGACTCCCTAGGAATATTTGATGTGTACATCCCCGAGGGGAATTGGTCCATAAGGTTCAACAAGACTGGGTCATGGGACAGAATAACCCTATATACGGACTACAACATGACGGACAATATCACGGGGGTCGGTTGGATCCACAGTATCAATATCGTGTCTAGGACAGAGTATTATCTAAGGGACTGGGACTATCCTGAGTCTGAAGTGACGGTAGTATCCACACAACTAATAGTCACTACAACCCCTACACCACTAGATATGTATTGGAAGGAAATATTCAACATTAGTGTTGAGCTGAGGAGATCCGACATAGATGTATCGATCAATGGTACAATCCTCTGGTGGATTCTTGATTCTCAAGGAGTACTGGTGGATCATGATATTGGAACAACAAATGGGTCAGTATTCGTGCTGATATATAACACCTCTAACCTCCCCGCGGGTTCGACCTACACAATAAAGATAAATGCTACCGTCTCCGAAGAACCTCCCCCTAATGTGATATTCCAAGAGCCCGTGCCTGTCGAAAAATCACTAATAGTAAAGGATAGACCGACAACAGCTAACATATATTTTGACCCAGCAACAGCCATATATTGGAATGAATCCCTAGGAATAGTTATCGAGTATCATGATGCCCTAGACTCATCAGTGATTACTGGTGCATATGCGGAGGCAAACATCCTAGGGGTCGGAATATTCACACTCATGGAGGTATTAGCTGGAATATATAGGGTGGACATCAATAATTTTTATTGGGACGCTGGGACATATACAGTGGTCGTATCAATATCCAAGGGGAACTATGTTGGGAGAGAATGGACATACACCATAGTAATCTATGAGAGACCAACAGACCTAAACGCCCCCACATATATCGGTATACCTTGGCAGGACAACTATACGGTATATGTGGAGTATATAGATTCCCGATATGGCTCATATATTGAGGGAGCCCTTGTTGAATACAGTCTTCTTGATGCTACGAATAGTGAGATTGGGAATGGAGTAATGGTTTTTGATGGTACAAGGTACTATGCCACGATAAATATCTCTGCCCTATCAGAGGGCACATATACAATATATGTCCATGCTGGGAAGGAAAACTATGAGAACAAGACAGCAGACATAGTGTTGGATATCAGGGCTAGGGCAGCAGACCTTACACCAGAAACAACGAAGGTATCCATAATATATGGGGAATGTATACTAGTCAGGATAAATTATGATGACATAGACTTTAATGAACCAATAATAGATGCCTCGACGACATATACACTCATGGGTGTCGATGTGGACTTTACCCTTACCGGGCAGCTGGTAGATCTGGGAAATGGTACCTATCTTCTCAATATATCAAGCGTAGATGTAGGTTATCTCGGGACATTCATGATAGATGTATACTTCACGAAGACACATTATCAATCACGGACAACCACAATAACGGCTGTCATAAATGAGATACCTACAACAGCAGTAGCATCAACCACGATTATTGAGGTGGAATGGGCCACGAATATCTCCATAACAATAGAATATAACAGGACTGACACTGATGTCGGGGTGGAGAATGCTACAAATGCCACATTTAGGATCTTCCATAATGATACACCAATACTATGTGGATGGCTTATCGAGGTTGGTGGGGGAGTATACCTCTTTAGGATAAACACCACTTGGTTTGTGAATGAGTCTTATCCTTACCTAGGGACGTATCAACTATACATATTTCTGTTTAAGGGATTCCATGAGAACCAGACATTGGTCGTATCGCTAACAATACTCGAGGTGTCCACGTCGGGATCCTCGCAGCCAAACGATCTATCCATAATATGGGGCTATAGTAAGAATGTATCGATCCTGTATAATAGGTCTAGAGATGGTGTCTTCACTAGGAATGCGACAACAATAGTTATATCCTCACCAGAGGCCCAAAATGCGTTCCTTGTTGAGGAGGTATACGATAGCTACGTACTGACGATATATTCCCAATACATGGATGTCTATACAACATACATAGTCAACATAACACTCAAGAAACAGTTTTATGCCCCGGTGTCACTAATAATCAAAGTAACTATAGATCCAATACCAACAATAGCTACTGCCTCAAACACAGTACTGAGCGTCGAGTATGGTTTGAACGTAACCATTGTTTGCTGGTATAATAGGACGGATACATCACCATCAGTACCTGTGGATGCTGAGAATAAGACATACATAATAGAAAATTCCCTAGGCCAAGGGATAATATATGGCACACTTATGGCTGGGGATGATGGCCAATACTACCTCATAATTAACACAACAATAATCGTGGAGTCGAACACCACACAATCACTGGGCACATACACCATAAGGATAATCTTCGAGAAGACAAACCACGTGGAACAGGAACTCATAATAACCGTAACAATAAACATGGTAGACACAACATGCTATGCATCAACCAGCAACATAACCATGGAATGGAACTCCACATTTACCACGGAGATATACTATGACAGGGTAAGGGATGGTGTATTTATCCATAATGCTACCTACAACATGACGATATTCGATGAGAATGGAGAAATCATCATGGTGCCGGGGGGATTATTCGTAATCATCGCGACAGGCGACGCGTATGAACTAAGAATAAATTCCTCATCCCTCCAAACAATGCTCTACATAGTGGAGATATCCTTCCACAAGAAATATCATGAGAGTGATTATGTGAGGATATTTATTAGTGTCATACCAGTCGATACGTATGCTGTTCCCTCACAGAAGTCTGCCGAGGCAGAATATCCAAAGAACTTCACGTTTAAGTTCTGGTACTACACAGAGACATACAATATAACTGACGCTAACACATCATACTCGGTATACTATGGGGATATACCCATAGAGGAGGGAAACCTCACCATAAACACTACTGATGAGAGCTATGAGCTATTCCTATACACAGTAGACATCTTCGAGAAGTCCGGGGCTTCAGACCTACCCCTCACCCTAACAATAAAGGTTACCCTCACTAGGAGGTATCATGAGGAGCAGGTACTATATGTGGCATACACGATAAGCGCTATAAACACAAAACTCACGGTGTCCGAAAAGACAGTCACGATAAGATTCGGGCTGAACTGGACATTCTACCTGAACTATACGGATACTAGTGGGGAAATAGTACTCTCCGATGCGAATGCGTCATATAGCATATATATCAACGGCACACACGTCAAGGATGAACAACTAGTATTTAACAGTAGTATAAATGCCTATGTTCTATTCTTCAGTTCGGAGGAAATTGTTGGAATCACTGGGCTACTGGGGATCTACGAGATAAGGGTGGTGTTTGAGAAGAAGTTCTATGAGAAACAAACAATGATTCTCTCGGTTCAGGTAGATCCGATGGAGGCAAACCTTGAGGTATCAGAGACATCAGTAGAAATAATGTATAATGAAACACACATGTTTTTGTTTGACTATATCGACATAGCGGTCGGGGAGCAGATATTGGAGGCGGAGGCGTCATACCGCATCCTATATAATGGTTCGGAGGTTCTACGAGGAGAAATAGAATATAGCGATACAGAGGGACATTACTATCTTATCTTTGATAGCTCAGTACTCATTAATGAAACCACACCAAACCTAGGGATATATACAATCGAGGTCACATTCATGAAGACATATTATGAGACGGAGAAAAAGCTGTTGGCTGTAAATGTAGTACCCAGAAGCACAATACTTGAGGCCTCCGAAAAGTCCGTAACCATAGAGTACGGAGAGGAATATGTGTTCATGTTTAGCTTCATGGATGCCGAGACAGGGGACTACATAATGGACGCAGAAACCTTGGTCGAGATATATTATGGGGATGCATTCATAATGGGTGGAGAGCTGGATCAGGAGGGTAGTGAGTATTATTATGTGTTCAGTAGTAGGGAGATAATAGATGGTATATGGCCATACCTAGGAACATACACAATTAGAGTCCATATAGGTAAGCCATTATATGTTCCCAGGGAAAAAATCGTATCCATAACAGTAACGGAGATAGGAACAATGGCATACTCCTCACCAGAATCCATATCCATTGAGTATGGGGATAGTGCGGAGGTACTTATATACTATATCATGGAAAACGGCACAAGAATAGGGGACGCAGATGTTATCTTTTCGGTTATTGGGGACGGAACAATACATGGTGGTACTGCGGACTATGACCCAGTACTGGGCGCATATATAATTCATATAGACACAACAATACTCATACATGAGCCCTTCCAGGATGACTGGGTATCCTTCACAGTAAGTGTCAATATGTCCCGACATTACTACGCGGAAAAACAACTATTGGTATTGCTGACAGTGGAGAAGATAGCTTGTAGTGTTGAATTGTCGGACACAGAGGTTGTGGCTGAGTGGGGTGAGGAAGCAAACATATGGATCAGAATCATACAGAATAGTACATTGGCAGGAGTGTCAGATGTGAACATTAGTGTGGATGGAATACCTCATGAGGCATGGATCATTAATCTTGATGGTGCTAGATATGTATTATCAATAAACACGACATTGCTTAGGATTACCGACGAGGAGAATGGGAGCTACCTCGTAACAATAGTATTCCAGAAGGATTTCTATCTAATACCCCAGAAAGTAATAACGGTAACTGTGAGGAAAATAATGCTTGACCTAGGTTTTGCTGAGGACCCACCAGAATTCGTTGAGAAGATACAGATATTAGATGAGAAGAAGACCAGTGAGATCAGTATAGTTTTGACGCATAGGGGTAGTCCCGTAGAATATGCTGAGCTCTTCATGGTATTCTATAGTGTCGAGGCTGGCTTCAATGAGACATTATTGTCGAGTCCAACAAAAATCCCAGGGGTATTCAAGTTTATGATTGATTGGTCTCCATATCCCCCCGGCTATGTCTGGATCATGGAGATATACGTGGATATGGCATATATATATGGTGTTAATGCTACTTCGGAGAGGATTGTCTATTCATCACTGGGCTGGAAGATAAGGATGGATTACCTTACGGGATCACAGGAGGTCTCGATACCCATAGTGAACAGGAAGATATATGTGGCGAATATGTTCTATTATCCCCTACTAGCCATAATCGGCATACTAATTTTCTATGGGGGTTATAGATTCATAACATGGTATAGACTCCCAGTGGAGGTCAAGGAGATAAATAGGATACTGAAACGCATAGAGAAGGGAATATTTGACTACTCGGCCCCTGATAGGCGTGAATTCTTATCCAGTATGATTAAGAAGGAGGTGGGATAGATGTATAGGCAGATTGGGGTGCTGATCCCAATACTGTTTTTTGCCCTTCTAGTGGTAAACCCAAATATTGAAGGCGGATCGATCAGAGGGAGGGATACATATCTCGATGGTAGAAATATCTATGATGCGTCATCAGGCATTATGGTAGAGATGCTAGATGCTGGATGGAGGGTCGGGATTTCGAGTGAGGAAATAATATCCATGAACCTGACTGATAGAGGCCTCATAGGTAAAAACCTATACAATGTGACGGACATAATATATAGCATGAACTCCTCCAGTGTATACCTATATGATATCAAAAATTACCCAGGCACAAGGTTTATATACTATGCGACATTGATTGGTGTGAGTGACTATAATGTATCAGGCGTACAGTACCGCAACATCACTCTAGGAATACTGAGGATAAACTACACGGCGAATATTAGTGGTTGGGACGCCAAGCCATCAAGCATTGAGTGGGTATTCACAAACACCACCACATTTAGGTGGGATGAACTATACTCCGGATACTATGTGGCCCCGAGAATAAATTTCCTGAAAACAGTGTTTCTAGAGAATAAGACATATATTATTATCTACGATATTGTCCGTTATGCCTATAATAGTACATTGGATGTCATTGTGAAAAATACGACGCTTATTGCATATAGGTTTGAAAATATGGACACACCAATAGCGGAACCAATATGGAAACATGGGACATTTCTCGGTTTCGTGACTGGTATTACTCTTACATCATACAATAACACCCCAGTTATGGCCTATGGGGAGGTAAGATATGTTTTTCGTGAATCAGTAATGGCTCTTGAGTATGGCATCATCATTAGGGAGGGAGGGGATGTATACAGCATAGATATGGGGGATAGATACAATCCCCTAGAAATAGGGAGAGCTGTGGTCATCCCAAAGAACAATACTAGTGATATAGTCATTGGTGGTATCATGAAAGATATACTAGAACAGAAAAACATGGTTGTATGGATAATAGCCCGAGGGACACCCGGCTCAAGAAATATAGTGCTGAGGGTTGTTACCGATGACCTCGCCATAGAGAGAAAATTTGGAATCGGGTTCGAGGTATCCTATCCCCTTGTCGCGTATTTTGGTATAGAGAATATATGTTGGAGCATATTTACTATGTCTGCGGACATTGAACAGCACATGGCAATACTTACGGTAAACTATTCTAACCTTGACGAGTTTTACCTGGAAATAATGGAGGAGGAGTATATTTCAGTTGCCAACCCGACAAAGCTTGCTGGTATGGATATAAACAACTCAGCTTTGCTTCTGACGTTCCTAGAGAGGAGTGAGGGGGACGCGAAGGTAGCATATATAAATATAGGATACGATGATGGAACATCATACCCACCCCAGGACTATGTTTTTAGGAATGATGTTTCTCTCTTTGATTATTCCTTGGATACGAATGCTTTTATGGATACTGTGGGCATGATGTCCGAGAGGACTCCGGCTGGGAGGATGTTCTACATAGCTATCGCGTTTCATGATGATGACTATGATGGTGTTGGCTCATGGGAGGAGGAAGAGATCTATGGTCTTGATCCGAACAGGTCTGACTTTGATGGAGATGGAATCAATGACGGGGGAGAAATATATCTATACTCTACCGATCCCTCCAGTGTTGATGGTGATAGGGATGGCCTAGATGATAGATTTGAGATAGAAGTTCGGCCAAGTATTATCTATGAGGAATATAACAATACCAGAAACATATACTCTACAGACCCAAACAACAATGATACTGACAACGATGGCTTATCTGACTATGACGAGATAATTGGTTGTGGACCTAATGATCACACGACAAACCCATTGAAAAATGACACCGATGGTGATGGAATCGGCGACTATGAGGAGGTATTCGTGGGGATATCCTACTGGATAAACACCACAGATAATAGTTATCTAGTATTTTCAGACCCAACAGAGGGGGATAGCGATAATGATGGATTGAGTGACTGGGAGGAGAAAATATTCAGTACCAACCCATTATCCAATGATACGGATTCCGACGGGGTTGATGATTTCAAGGAACTAAATATGTTTGGTACAAATGTACATATTTGTGATGGAGACAGCGATGGCCTTCGTGATGGGGATGAAATATATCTCTATGGCACCAACCCAAAGAACTGGGATACGGATGGTGATGGTTTGTCAGATGGTGTAGAGGTGAGCATATATGGTACTGACCCCTTATCCATCGATACTGATCAGGATGGATTATCGGATTATGAGGAGGTATACCTGAATATCAATCCGCTGGATAATGATAGTGATGGGGATGCCTTATCTGATTATTATGAGGTTATTGTTGTGGGTACGAATGCCTCAGATAAGGACTCGGACTCTGATGGACTTGGGGACTATGAGGAGGTCAGCGGGATACATATCTATGGGCTAGGCATAGTATATCCAGACCCCCTGAACAACGATACTGATGGGGATGGAATAACGGATTATGATGAATGTAGGATACTTGGGACAAACCCAGTGAGCATCGATACCGATAATGATGGCATTGATGACTATGATGAGATATATAGCTATAATACCAGTCCAACACTAATGGACACGGATAGCGACAACCTGACTGATTTTCAGGAGATAAGGAAGTATAGTACGAACCCAATAGTCCCAGATACAGATAATGATGGTCTCCTTGATGGGGAGGAGATTCTGGGGGTGTATATTGGGAATATAGGGGTAAGGAAGACAGACCCATTAAGGGGAGATACGGATGGTGATGGTCTCACTGACTATGCCGAGGTAAAGATATATAATACTGATCCCGTAAAGCAAGACACTGATGGTGATGGTCTAAGCGATCCAGCCGAAGTAGAGATATCCTCCGACCCTCTCAATCCCGATACCGATGGTGACGGCCTACTCGATGGCGAGGAGGTATACTCCTACAATACTGACCCGCTAAAATCTGACATGGATAATGATGGTCTTAGTGATTATGAGGAGGTAAAAATCAGGGGGACAGATCCGAGATCGAGGGATTCAGACGCAGATATGATTGGAGATAAATATGACATACTACTCCCTAAGACTCCAGACTACATAATCATACTGGTGATACTTATCGCCCTCCTTACATACAGGGCCTACTCTTATGGCTCATTCAGGAACTGGAAAAAGGACATCCTAATCCTAGGAATTTCAGATTCTGGTGGAACACCAATGTTCATGATCCCCGAAGATATAAAGCTATCAACAGACATAAACCTCATAAGCTCAGGGGTCTCCGGTATAATAGCGATGACAAGCGAGATCTCGGGAGAAAAACTCCAGCTACTAACACTATCTGGAAAAGTACCAATAATAATAAGCAGACAAAAGAATACCAATATGTGGATATTCATACGTAAGGAATACCCAAGGATAAAGAAGAAGATCGCAAATATACATAGAGAGCTGGAAGGCAGGTTTGGGGAGAGACTCTCAGAATGGGGAGGATTCGTGTCAGAGACCCGGGATGCGAAGGCATGGTTGGAGACAGAGCTAGGCTATAAGCCAACAAGAGACGAAGAAATCGAGGAGGAACAAGAAGGAATAGACAGCATATTCGCAAGGCTTGACGAAGAGCTCGGATAGCACTACAATAAGGGACTACTAGGATAAACATATTTTTTATCTACCAAAATGGAAATAAACAATCAGGAATTTGTCTCAGTAAAAACTTTGGTGCTTTGGCTTGTGGCTCGCCGGAACACCCTGACAGGTTCCCAGTTTTCTATTCAAGTTCGGCTGTTTTCGTCTTTATGGCCTCTAGGTATTCCAAACTATGTTTCTTTAGTTCATCTAGTATCCATTTGTTCTGCTGGATTAGTTTGTCTACTAGGCTTAGATACCTCGCAACCCTTATGGATTCTGGGGAGATTCGGACGATTTTTTCTCCATCCACAACCACATAGTGCTCCTTGTCCACCCTCTCCCCCAATATATATACTGCCTCATTCACGGCGGCATGTAGTGTGAAGCAGTGGGGTGATCCCTCAATAGTTACTATCTTTATCATCCGTGGTCTTGAAGACTTTATCATTGAGGCTATTTTCCCATATACAAGCTGTCCGTTTTCTTCTGGACAGAACTCGAGGATTATTCCTTCTTTTTCGAGATCTTGGTATATCTTGGGATTCACATACCGTAGGCACTTACTACATATGATCCATTTGGCATTCCTCAATTTCTTTGCTTTCACCCATACACTAAGTACCTCAGGCATCCTACACACCAAGCAAATGTATGGTAAAACACATATTCAACATAGTATATATACTATTCCTCCCCTCTAATTATCTTCTCCAAGATAACATACACGCAGAGAGGCCCACACATAGTGCAGCCCTTATCACCAAAGGAACCAAACTGTTGATGTATTCTTCTAGCCAGTGGTGGCTCAATAGAGAGGCTTATTATTTTCTCCCAGTCAAGCGAAGCCCTAGCCTTAGCAACATCCAGATCCTTCTTCATGGCTCTCCTCCCGTACTTAACAATATCCCCAGCATGGGCGGCTATCCGAGCACCAATAACACCGAGCTTTACTTGTTCCTCATTGGGAAGACTTAGATGTTCACTCGGAGTAAGATAGCAGATAAAATCCGCACCGGAAGCCGCAGCTATGGCTGCCCCAATGGCTGCTGATATATGATCATAGGGTGTGGATATATCGGTCACTATAGGTCCGAGAACATAGTATGGTGCACCTCTAGTTATTCTTTTCTCAAGCTTTATATCCATAACGACCTCATTCAGGGGGACATGTCCGGGCCCCTCAACCATTGTTTGTATATTGGCCTCACGTGCCCTATGTACAAGCTCAGCTAGCGTGACCATTTCGGCTATTTGGAAGTAGTCATGCGCATCTACTATTGCCCCAGGTCTCAGCGCATCTCCAAGGCTTATTACTGCATCATATTCTTGGAACATCTCTAGTATGTAGTCAAAGTTCTTGTATAGTGGATTCTCGGACTTGTTATAGTACATCCATGCTGCAAGTATGGCGCCCCCCCTACTAACTATTCCAGCAATCCTCTTGATCTTCCTTAGCTTCATGACGTGCTCCATTCTTATTCCAGCATGTATTGTCATGAAGTCCACTCCATCCTTGAGGTGTTTCTCTATGACGTTAAGCATGTCGTCCTCAGACATATATACTGGAGACTTCTTCTTCCTTACAGCCTCTATGTATGCCTGGTATATTGGGACTGTCCCAAAGGGAACATCGGATAATGATATTAGTTCTCTCCTTATATGGTCGAGATCTCCACCAGTACTCAAGTCCATAATGGTATCG
>Ga0190367_1001025_pt1 | contig 17553 bp, 17 predicted proteins | sample 4872181011_MG_FD_171838 | JGI IMG/M metagenome (GOLD analysis project Ga0190367, IMG submission 171838) | Hydrothermal vent microbial mat bacterial communities from Southern Trench, Guaymas Basin, Mexico - 4872-18-10-11_MG | ecosystem: Environmental > Aquatic > Marine > Hydrothermal vents >...
AAGTAGGAACGATCACGTGGCCGCAGCTCTGAGGATCCACATGAAAAGGCTTGTCCGGGAATTAATGATAAGTCTAATTGAGTTAAGAAGAGCATTGATTAATAAGGCAAAAGAGCATATCGAAACTCCAATTCCAATGCTCATGCATCTCCAACCAGCTCAACCAATAACACTAGCACATTACCTACTTTACATTGAGGAGGAGATTTCAAGCCATTTCACACTACTGAAAAGCACATTAACAAGCTTAATTGATAAATCACCACTAGGCGCGGCGGCAGGAGCAGGTACATCTCTTCCAATAAATAGGTGGGAATTAGCCAGAAAACTCGGATTCAATGATTTGGCACTTAACACACTCTATGCCACTAGCTCGAGAAGCTTCTTGACGATAACTTCAAGCATAATCACAAACTTAATGGTAGCTCTAAGCAGAGTAGCTGAAGACTTCATTATAATGTGCACCCCTCAATTCAATTACTTCAAACCCCCAACAAGTCACCTCGCAACTAGCAACATAATGCCTCAAAAAAGGAATTTAGTAACAATGGAAATCTTAAGAGCTAGAGCTGGCGAATGCATTGGATTATTGAACAGCTTATTTTCAATACTTAAAAGCACACCCTCAGGCTACAATCTAGATCTACAGGAACTCTCTAGAAGTGCTTGGAAAATAGCTAGAAATGCAATTGAAAGCATTAAAGTAATTTCAGATTTCATAGAGAAACTAGAGGTAAACAAGGAAGTGCTAGCTAGTGAAGTCGATAAGTATATGATGCTGACTGCAGACCTGGTGGAAAGCCTATCGATAAAAGCAAAAATACCTCATAGAGAAGCGTACAAAGTAGTTGCAGAAGCAATTAAGAAGTGCAGAGATCTCAAAGAGCTAATAGATTACTTAAGGAACAAGCTAACCATAAAATTCGATTTCCCAATCAAAGCCATAAATGCAATTGAACTGAAGAGCACATCTGGCTCACCAAGTAAGGTTAGAGTACTTGAAATGCTAGGTGCAGCAAACTATCGATTAACTGAAGATATGAAGTGGTTAAGCAGCTACTTCAGCACTAAAAAATATGGACCTCTGAAATCCTAATTGGAGGTGAATACTCTCCAATAGGCTGACCCTTCTCAACAGTAAATCTGGAATCAACAGCTCTACCAACAGCATCAATTTTATTTAAAGCTTTAAATGTTGAAAGCCTTACCTCCCTCAAATTAACTGGCTCCTTAACTTCACCCCTCTCAATTAACCATGCATCCTCAGGTATTAAACTAATAAAGCCATTGATCAGCTCAGCCCTAACAGCATCATTCACTAGAAAACCGAGTCTAGTTTCCTCAATCATTTCCTGCAATTTCCAGTCTCGGGGCTTAACTTTAATGTTAGACATTAAAGCCTTTGGCGGATAGAAAAGGCCCCTACCATTACCTAGAGGCTCAACACCATAGATGTGCGCAGACCATCTATTGTGAATTAAGTTTACTATTACACCATCCTCAACTAACGTCTTCCTCCTAGCAACCACTCCCTCATCATCGAAAAAGTAGCTACCATAACCGCCTGGAATTAAGGGGTCATCGATGACCGTCAAGTCCCTCGAAGCCATTTTCACACCAACTCTTATAGGTCGACCCCTTTCAATTGCAGTATCGGCTTCAAGTGGATGACCCACAGCTTCATGAATTAATGCTGCTGCAGCCTTCCCATTGAAGATCACGGGAAAACTAAAGCCCCTATAGACAGGATTCAACCTCTTAGCTATCACTCCTGAAGAGCTTCTCCTAGCCAGTTGATTGGCAAGTTTCTTAGGGCTATAGCTTAAAATAACCTCTAATCCACCAGTTCCTCCAACTGCTATCGATGATACCTCCCTTGAACCCCTAACCAAAGTTGAAGCCACGAAGTCAACAATGGGCTTTTCCTCATATGCATTTGTACCTTCACTTGAAACAATAAATCGCCTAACCTTACTCGCAGTTACAATTACCTCAGTATACTTAACCACTTCACTCAGCCGCTCCTCAACCTCAGATGTAAAGGACACTATGTAGTCCGGAATCTCCTCATAGAAATTATCGGTTATGGATTGAGCTTCAGGAAACTTATATGAACCCCTCGCCATTCTACCTCCAGCAAGCCCTCTAACCCTCATCCCCAATGAAGCAGCCTTAATTGCACTCCTAACTAATCGATCCTCATTTGGAGCAGTACTTGAAGCAATACCCATTCTACCCTCAACAATAACCCTGACACCATAAACGATCGACCTGGCCTCATTCGATTCAATAGAGCCGCCTCTAAAAGCCTGCTCGTACTGCTCAACTTCATAGATTATTGCATCAGCGTAATCAGCACCCAGATTGAGAGCCTTTAATACGGCTCTCTCAGGATTAAACATTGCTAGAGTTAACTAGGAAAGCTGACACTTAAAGCTATCCTAGTCAGCCTAAAGTCGACTAATATCCCTAAACGCCCTCTCCCTTAGCTCCACATACTTGTTATAGCGCTGATCTCTCCTCACAAAATCTAGTACTCGATTGTAATTCCTCAGCTTAACCATTAAGTCAGGCATGCTACCAGTAAGCAGTACGGACTTCAATCTTTCTTCAACCTCAACAATCCCCGCCTTAGCCAGTTCATTCACTGCACGCTCCACTTCACTTGCGCTAGGAATTAATGGTGTGCCCAAAGTCCTCCTGAAACCCTCAAGTTCCGACACCAACTCAGAAAGCCAAAGCCTCCCGAGATAAAGGCAGAGAACCCTAATGATATCACCCATCAAGAACTCCAATCCATCAAGCTTACTAAGCACTCTTTCGATAAAAGCCGGATTCAAATTAAATTCCTCCACTAAACCCTCAATTCCTCCAACATTACAAATAATAGCACTTGCAGTATTAATATGAATATGCCTTCATCAACTGTAAGCCTATTATCATCCATTATAGCCTTCTTCACAATCCAAAGCGAAGCAGCTATAGATGCAAGCTGAAATAAAACATATCCATCAAGTGGAATAGGAGCAAATAGCGAGACAACGCCAAGCACAACTAAAACGCATTGACTAATACCGGAAATCAAGTTGGCTACTCCAAGCTCGATATGGCCTCTATGTGCCCCCACGAGAGCTATACCGTGCTCAGGAACACTGCCAATGCAACCTATCACCATTGCAGTTAATATTAGCGGAAAACTCAATTCATGAATCACATATTCAGTTGCACTAACAATGAGTTCACCGCCAATTGCAATTAAACCGAAACTTAAAATTAGACATAAAACTGTGCTCCTAAAGTCCAATTCAGGTTCAATCCTCATACTTACTCTCTGGCTCCTAATCATGAAAAACAAGTATGAAACATAAGTTGCAATAAGAAATAAACCAACCTCCCTAGGCAAAAAGCCACTACAACCCTCTATAACCCCCAATGCAAAAATGAGCAGACATGTGACAATAGTCATTCTAATGAGATCACTCTCATGAGCAATAGCCCTATATGGAAATTCAATTTGACCAATTCTCCACGAAACAATAACAATTAAAAGTCCAAGCAACAGCATATTAAAGCCCGCAGCAATCATAACAGTTAAGACAGAAATTTCAACGAGCTCAATTGAACCAATAGATAAGCCCCTAATCGCCATTAAACACGCAATTACTAGTTCAGGGGCATTTGAAGCTAAGCTAGAAATCACACCAGCAGTATACTCTGTTTGACCAAGATGAGCTACAAGAGACCTTAAACCAACAACAGCCCACTCACTAGACCAAAAAACTGCAATCAAGCCTATAATAGCACCAAATAAAATAACTAAAACTCTCAAATGATCTGGAAGATCAAGACCTAAACTATCAACTGTGAGAAGTAGAGAAGTAATGATGAACGCAATCAACATTCGCTTAAAATCAATCTTCATACAAACCACTCACCAAGCATACATTCACATACAGCCCAACTCCATAGTTAAATTTAATTAAAGTATAGAGCAACTTAAGCTTGGTGATTTCATGGTTGATGAAAGAATTCGAAAAGTAGCTGAAATCCTAGTTGACTACTCAACAGAAGTAAAGAAAGGAGATAGAGTACTAATTCACACAGGCTTGGAAGCTAAAGACTTAGCACTAGAAATCTATAAGCTATGCCTAGTTAGGGGGGCGCATCCATGGATAAAAGTCGACTTACCAAGAGCAAACTACATATTCTATAAGTACGCCTCAGATGAGCAAATTAAATGGTTCCCAGAACATGAATACTACGAAATTCAGCATACAGATGTATACTTCGCATTAAGAGCACCAGCAAATGTGAGGGAGCTAGTAAACATAGATCCAGCAAGAATAAGTGAACGATTGAAAACACTAAAACCCATTAGGGAATGGAGAGTGGAGAAAACAAGGTGGGTGGTATTCTACTATCCAACAAATGCATTAGCTCAAGAAGCAGGAATGTCACTTGAAGAATTTGAGGAATTCGTATTCAATTCATGCCTAATTGATTGGAGAGAAATGTCAAAGAAGCTCAAGAAGATAAAGGAAGTACTGGATAAAACAGATAAAGTAAGAATTGTGAGCAGCGACACGGAACTGGAATTCAGTATTAAGGGAAGAAATGCACTCATAGCTGATGGCAAGAAAAACATGCCAGATGGAGAAGTATACACAAGTGTAGTTGAAAATAGTACAAATGGATACATAAAATACGATATACCAGCAGTTCTCCTGGGAAATGTAGTTGAAGGAATATACTTGAAATTTGAGAATGGAATGGTAGTTGAAGCTAGGGCAGAGAGAAATCAAGAATTCCTAGAAAAAATGCTTAAAACAGATGAAGGAGCCAGGAGAATAGGCGAATTCGGCATAGGCCTAAATTACAACATAACAAGACCAGTCAAAAACATATTGTTCGATGAGAAAATAGGCGGAACAATACACTTAGCCCTCGGCAGGGGATACAAGGAAACAGGAAGCAAAAACGAATCTGCAATACACTGGGACATGATCAAAGACCTGAGAAAAGATGGAGAAATATATTTTGATGGAAAACTAGTAATGAAGAATGGAAAATGGCTAATTATATAGCATAGCAAACTCCCAAGTCCCTTTTATAAAATATTTTTCAAAGTCATTAAAGGAAATTTTAAAGAATTTACATTTATTATCTTAATATCCATTTATTTCATGTTATTATGCTAAAACTTTAAAAGAAACTTGTTAATGAGCAGATCTGGCATTATAAGCATAGTAATATGCACAAAACCTGTTAATAATGATGAATTTAAGATCCACAATTAATACTTGATTATTAATTAAATTGATAAATTTAGCTATAAATTAATATTTTATAAATATAAATGGCGATAATTCATGATGACAGTATAAAAAGTGAAATTAAATTCACATCGGCTATAATAATTATTCTATCATTTCTATCGCTTCAGTCAATAGTTATGGCTAATATTTCACCAGAAATTATTGAGGAAGTCTATTACATAAGTGGAGAATTAGCAGATGAAGAAGATACACATTATGTAGATTCAAGCATTTTAGAAGTAACTGTTAAATTAAATTGAACATCAGTTCATGAAAGCAACTGAGTTACAGTTTATATAATAGAGGTCAAAATAAATAATACAACGATTATCAAGGTTTACCCAGATAACTATGAATATATTTATGCAGTTTACAGTCCAGAGAGCGATCAAAGTAACATCCATGTCGAAATAGAAAATAGCCACAACAATAGCGAACTCACGATAAAGTATGAAGGTACAATATAAAATTATAACATGACGAAATTTATATGTCTAAGCCCAATTATCTACTTTTTATTCTCCATTATTTCTAATAAAAATTTAAGTTTAATTAAGGCTACTTGTTAGACCAAAGAAGAAATTACATGACATTTCTTCATCAAGATTCATCAGATCTTATATTCCTTAAACTCCTCGACAATATTGCTAGCCTCTGAGTTTTGGTGCCTTCTTTCAGCAACTACTTCTTTCTCGACAATTTTAATGGAGCATTAGCATAGTCAGCATAAAAACTAATTCCCAGCCATATGATAGCTAATACAATTGTAGTCGTCAAAACTTCTTCTCAGCTTAAAACTCATGAAATACCACCCTAGTGAAAGCTCCAGATTGTTATAGTTTTTATAAGAGTTATGTTTTGATAGTAATTTGACTTAACTAAAACTTTTAATTATTTAAATGAAGAAGCAATTGACATAGCAACATTAATTTGGCTATATATGTTAATTGAAAACTGATGAGCATAAAGCTTGGCCTAAAGAGAATAGGCAATGAACTGTATTACATTGAAGCATTAAATCCAAATACCTATGTTATGGAAAAAGTGAAGAACATTGTCTACACTAAGAAGTCAAAATACCAGTTAATAGAGATAATAGATACATATAACTTTGGCAGATCACTAGTACTTGATAATACGACTCAAATATGTGAAGTTGATGAGCATATATACCATGAAGTATTCGTTCACCCGGCAATGATATGCCATCCAAAACCCGAGAAGGTATTGATCATTGGTGGAGGAGATGGAGGAGTTCTAAGGGAAGTATTAAAGCATCCCTGTGTGAAGAGGGCCGTATTAGTTGAAATAGACGAGGATGTAATTAAGGCAGTAAGAAAGTATATGCCATATGTTCCAAAGGGAGCATTTGATGATCCGAGAAGCGAAATAGTAATTGAAGATGGACTCAAATACGTAGAGCAAGCAGCCGAGAAATTCGATATTATATTTATGGACTTGACAGATGAAATTGGACCGTCCATACCACTATACACGGTAGAGTTTTACAAGAAAGTTCGAAGAATACTCAATAATGATGGTATACTAATTACGCAAGCATTGGGAATCGATCATAGACCTGAGGCTCTAAGAAAAATATGCTCAGACCTAAAAAGCACATTCAAAATAGTTGATTACTACTTCATTTACATACCATCATTTACTGGTAGGTGGGCATTTGCATTGGGATCAGACAAATATAATCCCATGGAACTAAGTCACGAAGAAGTAAGGAAAGTTTTCGAGGAAAGAAAAATAGAAACGAAATTCTACAGCCCAGAGATTCACTTAGTGATAAAGATAATGAAGAGAAAGTTGGATGGTAGGTTTAAAGTATGAGCAATGCAATCAGGTTCGTATGCCCAAGATGTGGATGCAAATTAAAGCTTGACATGACAAAGTACCCATCAATGGAACTCTTCGTACTGGCAAGTCCACCTAGACCACTCATAGCAATAATGTACTGCGAAAAATGCGGACGCGCATATCACATAAACCCAGCAGACCTAACACTACCGGAAAGAAGCTTTGATACACTCTGCACAACGTGTATTTATGGAAAAGTAACTTGCAATGAAATTAAATGTATAAAATTCAATAGAGTATTTTCAAAAAGAGATAAAATCGTAAAATGCGATTACTATGTCAGAAAGGAGGTTAAGAAGACATTTGGAGCAAGCACAATTATTAGGAAACTCATTAAATTCATGGTTCAACGGTGTATTCAATCCTAACAATACCCCTACCCTTACTAGCCCTCTTCAAAAGTTTTATCCTCCCAATTTCACTAGTTCTCCTAACATGAGTGCCCCCACATGCAGTGGCGAACCAATCCTCAATTTCAACTACTCTAATTCTCTCCGGTAAACCATACTTCCGCAAATACAATTCCAAGCTCTCACCAAATCGCCTGATATACTGTTCGGCTTCACTTGGAGACATATACTTTATTAAGACCCTCCTATCCTCATCAACAACCCTATTAGCTATCTCCTCTATACTAGGTAGCATTTCTCTAGTTATCTTAGCCTCAAAATCGAGTCTACCTTTCCTTACATCCTTTCCAGCACTAACGCACTTAACAGGCGACTTAAAGTACTCCCTTACAGCTCCAATTAGTATATGGGCAGATGTATGCATTCTCATCAATCTATAACGCCTATCCCAATTAATTACACAGCTTACTTCCTCACCAACTTCAAGAGAACCCTCCAACTGACCGAAATGCAGTATATTGCCACTTTCATCCTCAATAACATCCTCAACCACCAGCTTACCATTAGCACCAACTATGAAGCCAGTATCATTCGGCTGACCACCAGCTGTTGGATGAAATATCGTTCTATCAAGCAGCACACGCCACCTATCATTAAATTTACTGATACCAGCAATCCTTGCCTTAATCTCCCTAATATAGGAATCATCGAGAAACACTTTAATAGTCAAGAATTTCACCTCTAACTATCTAGACTAAACCCATAAGATAAGCTTAATTAATCAAATAATAGGTCTAACCCAATCCTCTTCAGCCAAAGTGTGGGGATTAATCTTGATATTTCCAAAGTGCATTATTAAGTCCCCATTCAAATTGGCATTAGTTAGGATCTTAAACTTTAACTGCTGGAAGTCTGCATCAACAATTATACCTAGCCCATCAAAGAGCTTATCTTTACCCTGAAAAGCAACAAGCAAATGCTTGAAATATGCTGGCGTTATTACCTCAACTTTCTCTACTCCAAACAACTTAGCTATCATGGTCTTCGACCCATCATTTATCCTTCCAGACTGAACTATTAACACCAGTTTCTCACCAACTTTCTCACCATATACAATGCTTGCACTCAAGTTCTTAGATAAGTAGGAGATCATTGCTTGTGGAAGTCTCTCACCAGCAAATAGTGAGATACCCATTGGAATTATCTTCTCGAAACCAACCTCCTTAACTGAGGCACCCTCAAACCACTTCATATATTGGGCTTCCCTTATTAGCCTACGCTCATTCCTACTCCTACTCCTAACATGACTTGCAGCTGGAACTCTAATTACACTATACCTTTTCTCAGCCCACTTCAATAACGGCTCCAATTCACTGCTCTTCTGAACTGCTATAACATAGTCTGGATTCACAGTGGAAATTTTAGAGACCTTGAAGTCTCTACCCCTACTATCAATCCAACCAGTAGTGTCTATTAAAACAATATTGCACTTCTCATATTCGAAGGCAACATTGAGTAGCTGAACTACTGCTGAGATAGCTCGATGAAGCAAGCCTGATGGAGAAGTTGAACCTATGAAAACTGCATCTACAAACCTAGCCTTACTAAGCCATGGAGTAGGCTCCTCAACCACTGCTAAGCCAATTGTTGTCGGCGGCCCAATATCGCTTTGACCTACATCCGCATCTATGACCCCAACTTTAAGCCCCCTTAACCTCATCTTGTTAGCAATGTATGTTATGAGAGCTGTCTTACCTACATCAATTCCTCCAAGAACAATAACTTTTCTAGAAGGCCTTTTCCTAAAACCAATTTTCGAAGGCAGCTCCCTCCACTCCTTAGGTATAGTGTTTTCTGGAACCAAGTAGGCCTTACCACCATAAATTTCAGCAGTACTCCTTTTCTTAGCATATATGGGCAAAACCTTTAATGACTCAACTTCAACTACATCACCAGCCTTAATTGGCGCACCAAAGGCTTCAGCACTACCAGACTTAAGCTCAACTCTCGCTGGACCCTCAACCATCAAAGTGCAATTCCTCTTGATTAGCACTTTAAGCGGCTCCCAATTCTCGTTAACCACTTCCCTAAACCTCCTAGTTCACTAATCAGCAGGTTTACCGTGAATACTAGTTACCACTGAACTATGCTGTTCTGCAATTAGTAGCTCAAGTGTAATTAATTAACTTTACTTAACCAGCAAAAACTAATTCAATACTCTACCCTAAAGTACTCCCGTGAAAATTGAAGTTAAAGAGTACGGCAACATACCGAGGGAGCTCAAGGAGCTAACGTTAAACATTGTAAATGAAACCATAAGCGCCACCAATAGGCAACTCAACATACTCGACATATACTTCTTCGAAGATAGAAGCTCCATGGCCGCCTATTTAAATAAGGAAAAAATGGAGCTCGGATTCCCGCCAACATGGGAGGCTGAAGACTTTTATGCTACACACGACGCATGGCTAGGTACTCCCAGGATAATGATATCAGCTGAAGCTTGGAACTCCATGGATAGAAGAGCATTCATTGGCTGTATTAGGCATGAAATTGCACATGCAATCCTTCACGGAGATGTATTCCATTACGTCTTTGCAGTACCAAAGTTACTCAAGCAGTTAGGCCAGCTCTCATCTAAAATAACATATTTACTAGCAATCGCAGTTAAAGACTACGAAGTCACCGAATTCCTCATAAAAATGGGGTTTATAGAGGATCAAAAGCACTACATTAAACATTTACTAAGTATAAGTGAAGAGGAAATCCAAGACTACATGCTCGCAGAAGCTACTGGAACTGGACTGACAATTGCTTATGCACAGGTGCTGAAAATTGTGATGTGCACGCTTCCATTGGCAAGGATTGATGATGAAATAGGAAAACTGCTAGAAAGCTACTTAACCAAAATACCGGAAAGTCTTGAAGGAAGAGTAAGGATCATAGCTAATAAGGTATCGAGAAGCTTTACGGGAAGCTTTAAGGAGAAGCTGGAGAAAATATCTAAAATATTTATGGAAACACTTATGCAGTAATTCCAAGATAGAGCTTACCAAGCTCTGGATGAGCAAGCAACTCCTTAGCTGAACCCTCAAATATAGTTCTACCGCTAACAAGCAAGTATGCTCTATCACCAATTTCCAAGGCCTTCCTAGCACTCTGCTCAACTAGCACTATCGTTAACCCTAAAGTATCTCTTAGCTCAATAATCTTGCTCAATACTTGGAAAGCTATTTTCGGAGCTAAATGGGCAGTCGGCTCATCAAACATCATAACCTTAGGCTTCCTAAGCAAGGCCATAGCCATTGCAACCATTTGCCTCTCTCCACCACTCAAATACCTAACTTTCTTAGTCCAGTATTGCTGTATTATTGGAAAAACGTTTTTAACCATTTCAAGCCTATCTTTAAATTCATCCTCATCGAGCATGTATCCAGCCATTATCAAGTTCTCCTTGACGGTTAAATTTGAAAATGTACTCTCCAACTGGGGGAGATATGCTAGTCCAATCTTAGCCCTCTCATGTGGAGGAAGTGTGGTTACATCTTTACCCTCAAACACTATGGATCCAGAGTAAACCGTGGTCAAACCCATTATTGTTTTTAGGAGAGTAGACTTTCCACTACCATTTGGACCGACAATAACTGTTATCTCTCTAGGCTTAGCTGTGAAATTGACATCGTAAAGCACGTGGATCTTGCCGTAGCCAGCATTAAGCTCCTTAGTTTCAATCATCAATTTCACCCCAAATAGGACTCAATGACCTTTGGGTCATTTAAGACCTTTTCCGGTTCACCTTGAGAAATAACCTTACCCGCAGCCATGGCATAGGCATAATCAGCATACTTAACAGCAATATCGAGTCTATGCTCAACAATCACAAATGTTATTCCAAGCTTATCTCTCAGCTTAACTATGTGCTCGAAAATATTATGAGCCAATACAGGGTTAACGCTTCCAGCAGGCTCATCCATCAATATGGTCTTTGCATCAGTCATAAGAGCCCTACCTATCTCAAGTAACTTCAATTGGCCACCGCTAAGCTCATATGCAGGTCTATTCCATAAATGGTCGAGCTCAAGCATCGTCAGCAATTCAAATGCCCTCTCCACAGCTTCAAGCTCACTCTTCAACCACTTACCTTTAAATAAGGACCAAAGAACACTTTCGCCAGGATTATGCTGATAGCTTACAAGCATATTTTCTAAAACAGTTAATCTTTGAAATGGCATTGGTATCTGGAAAGTCCTCACTAACCCCATTTTAACAATTTCATGCGGAGGCTTTCCAGTGATATCCTTACCCTCATATATAACTTTACCAGCATCCGGCTTATACAGTCCAGCAATACAGTTAATCAGTGTAGTCTTACCGCTCCCGTTAGGTCCAATAATCAACGTCACTTTCTTCTCTGGAACATTCATATTAACGCCATCAACAGCCCTTAATGCACCGAAACATTTGGTTAATGATTTAATTTCCAAAATAGAACGTGCCATTTACTAACCTCCACAACGTCATAATGATATTTACAAGTTCTCAGAAATAAAATTTAGCGTTAATGAATACTTACAAAAACATTAATATTGTATCAATTGTTAGATAAATTGAAATAAATACAAGAATTCCTCTAATAAAAATAAAAACATAAAATATATGTATTAGAATAATTTCATCCTTCTTGGCTTCCAATGGGTATTAACCATTCAACAGCATCTGTCTGGTAGTTGTATACTCCGACAATAGCCCAGTCTATTTCTTCACCTATTCCAGCTCTGTTTAGTCCGTACTTTTCTATTGTTGTAGAATTCAATATTGCCCAAATATCATAGTTACCAGCTGCTCTGTCGCCTGCTTCATTAAACCTGCACCACCCACTTGCTCCAAAGTAGCTTTCCGCAATTCTCGGTAGAATCTCTTTAATTATCTCTGGATCCGTACTGCCAGCCTCTATAATTGCCCTCGTGAGCAACCACAATGAATCATACAAATACGTATCATATGCCTCCGGGTAATACCCAACTATACTTTTATACTTCTCCGCGAAACGCATGTAGATCGGAGATCTTGTAACACCTATATATGTACATAAATGCTTTACCTTTACTGCATTTTCACCTTGCTCGGTTAATAGACGCTCAGAGATAACATGGCCATCAGATCCAAACCAAGGAATACTCATGAGAGCTGGATAATCTGCTGCAGTAGCCTGTATCGGGGCTATTTCTTCAAAGCCTAGGAACAGGAGGGCTACCTTGCTCTTACCGTATTTCTCAATAGCATTTGAAATTACATCATTTAAAATAGAGATTTCTGCTGAAAACTCTGTTTTCGCAGGGTCGTATCTTATTCTTTCAAGTATTATACCTCCAAGCTCTTTGAACCTTCCCTCAAATGCTTCGTAAAGACCATCCCCCCATGTGTCGCCTCTTTGTAGAACTGCTACAGCTTTAACACCATAATCGAGAATCATTCTGGCTATCGCCTTTCCTTGAAATCTGTCATCGCATGGCATTCGGAACAAATAGTCATCAGCTATAGCTAGTGCTGGTGCAGTTGATGCATCACTAATCAGCAGTATCTTATGTTCATTGGCATACTCTAGACACGCCTTAGCATGGGAACTATATCTAAAACCTAAAACAAACTTAACACCTTTCGCAGCTAAACTCTCTAATTTCTCTAGGCATTTAACTTCGCTTCCTTCAGCATTTTCGAATAATAGCTTAAACTTCAAAGTTAATCCTAATTTCTTAAGATACTCATTCACCTCCTCAAGCCATATATTGGCAGCTGCTTGCTCGCCCTCAAGGTACCATGTATCCGCATGAATTATCCCTATAAGAACCTCTTTATCAGCTAGTGGATGTACTGGTACCTTTTCAACTTTAGTAATAACTTTGGGGGGAGCAGTATATATTCCGACACCGTAGCCTATTGCTATTCCTACTATTAGCGCTATTACACAAGCAATTATAATTTTCCCAGTAATTTGTGCCATTTTGAATCACCTATCTAAAACTCATATGGAAAAGGATTTATACTTTACGAGTTTAGTTAGAGTACGAAATGATTCCGCCAATAATCAAAGATGCTCTTGTCTATGCAAATTTATTACTAATGCTTAGCATTGGTTTTACATTAACATATCTCACAGCAAAAATACCGAATTTTGCACACGGAACACTGGCAGGTATAGGAGTTTATATAGCATTTACTGTTGCGAGAATATTGAAGTTAAACGCTTATTTGGCACTGCCCATAGCCTTTCTCATAGTTGGAATTGTAGAATTGGCACTCTATATTACAGTAATAGGGACATTGAAGAGAATGGGCGCAACCTTCATATCATTAACAATAGCAACAATAGCTCTAGAAATAATAATCTCTGCAAGCATCAATATTTATGCAGATTACATAAGTAGAGCGACCGGAGTTTTCTCAAGGGCGTTTCTCATGCGGAAAGAAGACTTCAATTTATTTGGACTCCCAGGAGCACTTATCGTTTCTTCAATTCTAGTTGCAACACTCATAACAACACTACACTTAATGTTAACGAGAACAAAATTTGGCATAGCAATGAGAGCCACTGTGGAAAATCCAGCCCTAGCTGAGATGATGGGAATAAATACTGAAAAAGTTACTGCAATTTCATGGTTTCTAACGGGGGGACTCGCAGGCTTGGCCGGAGCACTTCTACCACTATGGTTTCAAGGTTACCCAGAAATTGGAAATCAACTTATAGTAAGCGTCTTTGCATCAAGTGTTTTGGGTGGGCTTTCAAGCATTTATGGAGCAATGATAGGAGGTTACATTGTAGGCTTAACTGAAGTTCTTGGAACTAAGATGCTTGCAAGTTTAATAGGTGCTTGGATAACAGCTTATAGACTGCTAATACCATTAACTGTTCTTTCAATTGTTCTCTTAATCGCGCCAAGGGGAATTAGTGGAATAATTGAGGATATCATGTTAAGCAAAGCACTTTACAAGCAAAAAATAATGTCCGGCAGCAAAGGGGGATGATAAACATGACCTACATGATCAACATCGATTGGATAATAAGCGTCCTGGCATTCATATCTATATATCTCATAGCTGTAATTGCACTCAATCTTCAGTATGGATACACTGGAATACCGAATTTTGGATTGGCTCTTTCCATTGCAGGCGGGGCATTTGTAGCAGGAGCCTTAACTGGGAGAATAGCCATGTGGTATTATGGTGTGGATAGCAATTTAGATTTCATATCTGATAACAGCATAATCACGAGCATTATTAATCAAAGACTAGCACATGATCCACTTGGAGGAATTACAATATTCCTGCTGATTATTGCAATATCCATGTTAATTAATGCATTTCTAGGATTCATTGCAGCATATCCGGCCATAAGGTTAAGAGAGGACTACTTAATCATGGTACTAATAGCTATGGCTGAAGGGATAAGGATTATCGGTATCAATTATAGACCTTTAGTGGGAGGAACATTATGGGTTCATGTACCTGATTTATTTGCATGGCTCGGAGATCTACGTAGAACCATTTACGTAATTATAATGTTCATATCTTCAATGCTCATATTTGTTCTCGTTCAACTGCTAGTAACATCTCCATTCGGACGATTGATTAGAGCAATTAGAGAAAATGAAATTCTAGCAGATTCTCTTGGCAAGAACATAGTCAAGGTAAAGATGATAGTAATGGTACTAGGATCAGCACTTGCATCCATCGCAGGAGTTCTATTTGCACTATATACTGAAGTAGTTATGGCGACATCGTATAATAGAATTGATTGGACTTTCTGGCCCTGGCTAATGTTAATGATAGGAGGTATGGGTAATAACGTTGGTGCATTTGTCGGTACAATTGCAGTGATATTAGCACGGCGATTAATAATATTTTATAAGCATGAAATAGAGCACTTCATACCATTCTCAGTTGTATGGCTTGAGCACATATTACTCGGCATAACATTAATTCTGTTCATGGCCTTTAGACCGCAGGGACTCATGCCAGAGAAACCAACCAAAGTAAGGGGACTAGCAGACTATTCAAAAATATATACAAAAGTTAAAGAAAAGTTAATGCAAAATAATGAATAAAGCTTAAACAAAAGCAAATAACAATAAAGATCAATATCACTTTATTTTTATTCTGCTCTTAAGCCATTTAGCCACTTCTCTAAGCACAGAATTATATGATACATTTACTACTGGAATTTCCAGCGCATCAACTTTGACTACGGACTGATATTCTGGCATCAATGTATACGATACTGATGGCCAATAAACCCTTCCATTAACAAATTCGCTGAATATCTTGTCAGTTGTTGGTGAGAGCGATGTATGCATGAAAAGCACGCCCTCAGCCCACGCCAGCACTGCTGGTTGGCCAAGCTTAACAAGTATCTTTAGACTTTCAGCTAGCTCTTGAATAGTTGGATAGTAGACGCACTCGAAAATCACTACCTCTCTGATGGGCTTAAAAGTTATTTTAACCAAAGAAAGCACCTCCAGCTCAATAAGTAATGTTGCTAGTAAAGAATTTAAAATAGTTTTTTATAGAGTGATTAAGGTGGGTTCAGGGTGATGGGTGGTCGAGTTTGGTAGAGTTGAGACACTAGAAAAGAAGACGGATTACACCAGGCTAATCGAGGAATTCGGTGCCCAACCAATTACAAAGGAAATCGTAAGATTCTTCAAAAATAAAAACAAGCTTCTTGAATACGAATTCTTCTTCGCCCATAGAGGATTTGATGAATACTTAAAAGCATATTCAAGAGGTGAGAAGGTAGCAGTTGTTTCTGGTAGAGGACCATCCTACCACATGCACCTAGGACACCTAATCATATTTGGATTTGTCAAATGGCTTCAAGACCAGCTTGGAGCTGAAGTCTATATTCCACTATCAGATGATGAAAAATACGTGTTCGGCAAGGTTAGAGATCTAAATGAAGCATATAAGTATGCAATTGACAATGCACTTGACATTGCAGCCCTAGGCTTTAACCCAAATAAAACGCATATGTATATTTCATCAAGAACTGATTGGGTCTACAGCCTATCCATTGAACTCTCCAGGCACCTAACTTACAGCACAGTTAGAGCTACATTTGGACTCACAGACAGCACCAATGCAGGTGTAGTATTCTATGCTGCCGTTCAAGCAGCACACATATTAATGCCCACAATAATTCATGGAATGCCAGTTGTAGTTCCAATAGCAATGGATCAAGACCCATACATGAGATTAACTAGAGACATTGCAGGTAAGATAAGGGCATTTAAACCCGCATCAATATACTCAAAATACTTGAGAGGATTAACTGGAGAACCAATGTCAGCATCAAACCCGGAAACATGCATATTCACAACTGATTCACCAGAACTAGTAAAAAAGAAAGTATGGAACGCATTAACTGGTGGCAGGGCAACAATAAGGGAGCAAAAAGAGCTTGGAGGTGAACCGAGCAAATGCGTAGTATACGAATGGCTGATGATATACAAGTTCAATAGCATGAAGGAAGCATTGGAACACGCAAACCAGTGTACTTCAGGACAATTACTATGCGGGGAATGCAAGGAAATGCTCAGCAAAACATTAATCAAGATACTTGAAGACCATAATAGAAAGAAAAATAAAGTTAGAAATGAACTGCAAAAGTTCTTCGACCATAAAATCGATCTATCTCCAAAATAATGTGGTCAGCGACTCAGCTATAAAGCGAAAAGCAAAGAAAAACATCACAACAGCCAGTACTATATTCAACATTCTCGCACTCCTATCATTAAGAAAACTCCTACCCTTACCAGCCAAATAGGATACTAGCATGAGCCAAACGTAATCCATCCAAACATGGGCAAAATACATCACAACAACACCAGTCATGGAGGCAATAGCCAGTGCATCAACAATCAGCTTCAATCCAACAGTAAGCCACCAAACAATGAAATATGGGTTGAAGGCGGTTAAAGTGAAGCCTATCCAAAAAGCACTCCCACCGACAACTCTACCGCGAGAAC
>Ga0190367_1001028_pt1 | contig 17499 bp, 21 predicted proteins | sample 4872181011_MG_FD_171838 | JGI IMG/M metagenome (GOLD analysis project Ga0190367, IMG submission 171838) | Hydrothermal vent microbial mat bacterial communities from Southern Trench, Guaymas Basin, Mexico - 4872-18-10-11_MG | ecosystem: Environmental > Aquatic > Marine > Hydrothermal vents >...
ATGAAATTGCGCAAGGTCAGACCCGCCGAGATGATAAGATTACATCTGAAGAAGGATGAGGTTTCGCGCGCGGAGGGTGATAAAATAACCGTGAGCGTAGAGGTGAGTTGATTGGGTGAGAGAACCATTCGCGTGAAGTGCATAGTGTGCCCCTTGGGATGTGAGATTACGGTCACCCTTCGTGATAACGAGATTCTGTCCATAGAGGGTCACAGTTGTTCCAGGGGAGAAAAGTATGCGAGAGAGGAGGTCTTGGAGCCGAAGAGGGTACTCATGACCGTGGTGAAGGTAAAGGGTGGGGACCTGCCGGTGGTATCTGTAAAAAGCGAGAAGCCAATTCCTAAGCAACTAATATTTGAGGCTATACGGGAATTGTCAAAAGTTGAGGTGGATGCCCCCGTAAGAATAGGTGATGTGATAATAGAGAACCTATTAGGGCTTAACGTCCGGGTCATCGCAACAAGAAACGTGGAAAAAGTTTCTGAATCCTAGTGCTCCCACTTTTTACACATCTTTTGATTTAAAGCAAAGGTATAAATTGTATACATTGTACACTTCGTAGATGAGTGATGAGCCATGCCCACGGTGAGAGTATCTCCTGAGACTCTCCGTCAGCTTCACAGGCTGGCGGGTACGCTACACATGTGGATGGAGAAGAGAGTCTCATTAGATGAGACCATAAGATTTCTTTTACAGAGTTTTGAGCAGGAAAGCAAAATACTTCCGTATGCCGACAGTGAAATGAACTTCGAGTGCGATGAATTGTGTTTCCTTGATTTCCTAAAGAAAGTCATGGAGATTTTGGGCAAGCGGCGCGTAATACTGGACTTTTGCACCCTGACTATTCCTAGAAGCGAGGTTGAGAGGTCGAGGATCGATGACAAGTTATGCAATATTCTCATGGATGAAGGTGTGTCGTTTGAGCGCGACGACTTCGTTGATGTGCATGTCGAGTTGGAGGTGGAAAAATTGATAAATTTGTTCAGGAGGCTGAGAGAGGAATTCGAGTGGAGCAGCGACCTGCCTCCCATGACCTTAGAGGCGGACAATCTGACAATTTACATCACGGACTGGGGATGCCTCCAGATGGATGCCTCCCGGATTCCCGCAGACGATCGAAAGAAACTGATAGTCGAGTTCCTCAGAGCGCATAACATTGATGAGAAGACGGCACTGGAGATTGTCAGCAAACTCCCAGATAAGTACAAGGTTGTCTTGAGAAAGATAGAGGGCATTGGAGTGTTAATTGAGCTGAACGATACGATCATTTTCACTGGGGGAGGATGAGTGGAGCGCGACCGGAGGCAGAGGATGTTGAGGCGCCTCGGAGGGTTATTTGAGCAATTATTTAAGCATGGCATCAGGGACACCTTAGTTCCCTACGACCATATATTTAGGCGCATTTTAGTGCCGATGTGCAGAATACTGGCGTGGATCGAGGAGAACGGCACCGCTAAAGACTTCAGCGAGGCTTTAAGCATAATGAGCAACATCTGTAAGAAGAGAATTGCATCCGTGACTCCATCATCGAGCGGTTGAGGAGTTTCTGCCTCTATTCGTTTTAATATCCCCGAGAAAGCTACTCAACTTCTCCTGCCTGAGAGCATCTAGGAGAATCCTGCTGTTTTTTATCCATTCTCCGAGCGGGAACCTGAACCTCTCGCCGATATAGTCGATAACTTCCTTAAAGTCCTCAAAGCGGAGGGGAGGGTTCATCAGGGCCCTCCTGACAGACTCTCTCACAAACCACACGCCGACGGGCATTACGTACCCGGAGTGCGCCTCTCTTAGTATGAGGACGGTCGCCTGTCTTTTTTCCTTTACCAGCTTTTCCGTGACCGCAAGTCTTGCGGCATAGTAGCATCCGCCCATGCGTGCGTAATTTCTCCTGCCCTGATATCCCTCCCAATCTCCGATCACAAATATGCTGTCGTGGGTGGGGTTCCAGAGGGTCTCAGGGAACCACACCTCTATTGACTCGTATGTCCATGGTCCCGGCATAAATATTACCAGAAAGCGGTTGTCCAAGTAGTTGACTTCATAGATCCGGTACTCGTCCAGTTGAGGAAAATCTTTCACCCTGTCGATTAGATGGTTGGAGATTATGCTGTCCACGGCGGTGATGCTCCACCGCGTCGGCACCAGCCTCCTATCCTTTCCAACACCCATTATTCCCATGCTGAAGGCCCTCTGTATCTTCGAGACCGGAACACCCTTCTGATAAAGTTCGAGTACCGCCTCCGACGCCTTCATGTCCGTGTCGTAGAACACCTTTTCGAGGCGTCTATCAGTTTTCACGGAAGAGATCTGCAAGTCCTCCACTAATCCGAGAGGGCCCATCGGTTGAACCTCATCGTCGAGCAGGAACACCTTCTTGGGAGGTTTCCTGAATCTGGTTTCCGCGTCCACCGGGGTGGAGGAGATTGCAAGTTCGATCGTATTGCTCAGAAGCCTATCGGGATTTGTTGCCTTCCTCACTTCCGTCTTAAAGCATGCCCTCACCATCTTCAGCCTGAAATCTATAATGTCACCGAAGTTCCATCCAAACCAAACCTCGGGGGTATCATACGCCCCAGTATCTCCGATCTCGGGAGGAATAAGCGGTCCCACGAAGACCTTGGGGTACCCTATTCTTCCAACGAAAACGCCAGGTGGGGATGATCCCCTAAGAACATCGGATTCTATGAGAGGTCTCACCTTCAAATACGAGAAAACCTTCAATACAATGGGACACTGCTTCTTTCCGCAAAGGTTACGTGCGCCTCTGCATTCTAGGCATATGCTGCGCTCCGGCACTTTATATGTAACATCTGGGGGCAGGAGATCCTGCGCCACGCGCTTATCGTCTATTACATGACCAACCCATGGAATCTTCTTCCTCGCAAGCTTCACGATCTTGGGTTCTTCCTCCAAAAACGGTCCCTCTTCTAGCACTTATAAGATGAAGAAAAAAGCAAATATAAAATGCTAGTATTATGCTCGCGGTATTGCGTAAGATCGTGCCTGACCTAAAACCTATGAATTAGTGTTCCGAGAAAGGATGATAGTATGGTTTTTATTGCCCTCGTTGTTTTTCGAAACTCCAAAACTCTATATAAAAAACTCATCTGATTTCCTTAAAGGAAGAGCGGAACGGTACTAATGGTCTCAACTCAAAAAGAAGTCTCAGAAGAGAGATAGAAAGAGAGCAATGTCCTGCCTTTTAAAAGAAAAGAAAGAGAAGTGTCAAGATGTTCACTTTTTGATCTCTATTCCATAAATTCGTGCGGCGTTTTCTCCAAGTATCATATTTATTTCTTTCTCGGTGAACTTTATCCCCGCAGGCGCCTTCTCCGGAAGTGTTCTTATGAAGTTTACAAAGTCCTTGTCCGGCATGGCTGCTCTTAGGTAAGGACCGTCGGTTCCGAAAAGTATCCTATCCGGGCCAAATGCGTCAATTGCCTCCCTTAGCACTTGGCAGAAGAAGGTGGGATTGTTTCTCGCGGTGAGTTGCCAGCCCGAGAAATCGGCTACTAGGTTCGTCTTCGTTGATCCCATGTGGAACAGTTCATACCTCCAGCCGAAGCTGAGATGCGCGACTTGGATCGTCAGGTCGTGAAAGTCTATGAGAAGGTCGTCTATGTAGATGGGGTCGCAGTACTTGCTCCTCAGGGGTTGGACCACCTGCCCCGTATGGAAGAGTACCGGCACTCTCAACTCTCGGGCTTTTTCCAGCATCCTATACACTTCTTTCGAGTTGGGGTAAAAGCCTGCTCCCGGATGGAGTTTGAGACCGCGCATACCCCATTCCTTTACTGCCGTTTCGAAGAGGTCCACCGCACTGGGACGTCTAGGATCTATGGTGAAGAGTGCAACTATCCTATCCGGGTGTTTGTCTTGGAGTTTTGCAATCCTCCTGTTCTGCTCCTCTATTGAGACCTTAGGCTCGCCAAGCGCAAGTCCGAAGTCCACTGCAAACACTATACTTACGTCTATCCCCGCCCTATCCATCTCCTTTAGAAGTTTATCCCCATTCGGATCGTAGAACTGAGGAAAGATCATCCTCTTGACGTCATCTTTCGTAACCTTTGTTCCGAGTCTTTGAAGTTCGTGCACATAAATTTCAGCAAGTGCATCCCACCAGAGATCTGGCAACCAGTCTTTGTCTAAGATGTGGGTGTGCGCATCCACTATCATCTGTAACCACCATTATTTCTTTTGCACTATCAGAAATAAAAAGCAGTACTATGAACAGCATTCGCGCATTTTTGGTCATTCTACTTCTTTTCCTCAACTTGGGCGCCCAATTTTTCTTATATAACGTTGCTCTCAGCACTACTGGCAAAAAGGTTCATTCGATGATGAACTCTCCTCTCCCTCTTAGTAAAAGTTATAGTTAAGATAAGAACCTGTAAACATAGGCATACAGTATTTAACAGAAATTATGTATGGATTGGTGCATCGCGTTGAAGAACGGAAGAGAAGTTCCGGACTATATTAAGGAGGAGCCCTGGGAAAAGGCATCGATTCCGGAAGTTAAGGAGTGGATGGAAAGAATAGGGTCGCCGCCCGAGAATAATGACGTTATGCATCACTGGGGTTCTAGGATCGAGGAACTGACGGTCGTCACCTCAAATGGAGTGCCACGGGAAGGTCACCGAGCAGGAGATAATAGGGTGGTGTAAGGAGTGCCTCGCTGGGAATATCTCCGTAGGGTCTTACGTCAGAAGGAAATAGAAAAGACGAAAAGGGAGGGTAAAATATGATAGTAGATTTTCACATCCACCCCCTCGTGAACGTTAATAGGATAGTTAGCGAGATGGATAAGGCGGGTGTGAGTCGAGGGGTCATTCTTGCGACGGATCTTGTGGACTCCGTTCTGCACAACAAGAAGATAATGTCGAAGATGGAGGAGAGATTTTATTCCTCGCTCACGCTTCTCTGCACTCCCGGGATATGGCAAGCGATATTTGGGCGCGGTCTTTCCATATTTGAGTTCTCGGTGAGAAAAGTCTTTGAGAAGTTCTTTAACGACCTCAGACTAGCGTATCCGGAGGCGCGCATAACAAACCGGGAAGTCTGGGAGATAGTGCGGCAACATCCTGACAGGTTCATAGGGTTTGGCTCTGTCAATGTAAACAGGAGCGCGAGAGAGATAGAGAGGGAGCTCCAAGAGATAAAGAAGTACGGTTTCAAGGGGATAAAGATGTTGCCGACCCTTCAGTTCTTTAACCCCATAGAAAACAAGAACTTCAGGAAGGTGTGCGAATTCTGCGAAAGGGAGAAGAAAATACTGCTGTACCATACGGGGTGTGACCCCGGGCCGTTCGAGATACCTGAACTTTCGGAGGACGCGAACCCCTGTCACCTAGAGCCTATCCTCGATGAGTACGAGTTCCCCATAGTGCTGGCACATATGGGATCCTACAGCATGATCTCACCGGGAATATGGTTCTATGAGGCTCTCCGCCTCATGAAGAAGTACGACTACGTCTACGCGGACATCTCGGCGGTAACAGGGTTCCTACTCCAAGAGAGGATCATTAAGAGGATAAGGGAGGCCATCGGTATGGAAAGGGTTCTATTCGGCTCGGACTTCCCGGTAGTATTTGCATCAACCATCTCCTCGGAAGTCGAGATGGTGAGGAGGAACCCGTACCTCACCGAGGAGGAGAAGGAGCAAATCCTCGGACTCAACGCGAAGGAACTACTGAGGCTATAAATCATTCCATTAATTTTGCCTTGAACTCGTCCAAACTCATAAGTTTGAGTCCGTATCCCGTTAACCTCTTAAAGTGGGAGATGTTCGCTGATACCAGCGGCAGATCATTGACTATCGCCGTGGCGCCTATTGCCAGATCCTCGAATTCCAACTGTATTCCCCGTCGCGTGAGCTCCACATCTATCTCTATCATTCTGCTGAGAATCTCCTGATCCAGCGGAATTATCGATACCACCCTTTCGAGGCCCCTCTTCGTGTCCTCCAGCTTCCTGCCGATGTATACTTCCCCGAAGAGAAACTCGTACAGCGTGATGAACGATACGTAAATGTGGTACCTCTCCAAGGCCTTAAGAAAAATCTCGCGATTCCTCTTCCTGTGCAGGTCTATCAGGGCATCCGTGTCCAGCATTATTCTCTCCTTCGCCACCAGCTCCGCCTCCTCTCTTCCAACAACTTCAGAATCTTATCCGCCTCCTCGTCATCCATCTCAAGAACACTCAGAGCCTCCTCTATCTCCGCCCTCCGAAAGTTATCTATTAACACCTTCAGTACATCATCGTACGCCCGTACCCTGAGCCTCCGCTTCAGCTCCTTCAATTGCGCCAAGGTTTCCGGAGAGACCGCAATTGTCTTCAAGTTTACCACCTCATCGTATAATTATAATCTCACGCCATAGTTACAGGTTATAATTTTTTGAGTTGTTATAAAATTGCTCGTTCATAGTAGCTACATCCACATCTGTAAACTTTAAATACAGAAATGTGATGTAAAACTTCAGAAATGTGGATAACATATTCATCATCCGGAGGAGAAACATATGGCTGACGAACTCCGCCGACGCATTTCCATTTTAGAGAAACGCCTCAAGGAGCTAGAGAAGTTCTTTCTCAAACTCGGAATATACGGACCCACCGAAATCGGCCGCCGCATTCTTCGAGAACCCACCTCTGAAGCCCGTGATAGGCCCGTTAAAATAAGGATCGTCGAGGACGTGAAGGAGGCCGTCAGGGAGAAAATGCTGGAGTTCATGGGCATCCCCGAGGAACACCGCAAGGTCATAGAGTCGATGGATCCAGAGGTCGTGGAAAAGGATCTCAAGGCCCTCGCAAGCAGAGAAAGGCTGGAGATCCTAAAACTGTTGGCAAACGGCGGACTCTACTTCGGTGAGTTGATGGAACTCACGGGGCTTAACCCCTCACCGCTGAGCTTCCACCTTTCCAAACTGGCGGAGGCGGGCTTCATAAAGCAGGAGAGGAGCCGCGGGAGGTACATCATCACCTCTAAGGGGATGATCGCCCTCGCGCTCCTTGCCTTCCTCTATAAAACCTCACCGGAGGAGGTGGGAACTCAAGATGTCGAGCAATAGTCTTCCCGTCGCAACAGTATTTGTCTCCCTCCCGTTACTGCTCACCACCTACGTCTTCTTAGTAATGTTCGCGCTGGCGCTCGCAACGATAATCATTCTGCTAATAATCCTCTCCCGTGAAGGCCATGCACCCATGGAAGAGGAATCATATGAATGGACCCAGGAAGGAGAGGAAGTGCCCGTGCACGCAAAATATGAGGATGAAGGAATCTCCAATCGTGAGGAGTATGACTCGAAAGTATTTGTACTGACAAGGAGATGTTTGATAGAAAGCGGAAGAGCAAAAGTTCGCATAGAGCCCCTTTCGTTAATTCTAGAACTTCGCAGAAATGGACAGTCAGAGGGACTGGGGTTCGTCGGTAAGGGCACACTGACCATAGAGACCCCGATCCGCAGCATAACGGAGGAGTTCAGTGGAGCGGGGGTCGTACTTGCAGACCTCTCGCTCAGAGATGTCAAGAGCCAGGGAAATGTGTTAATACCGGCAACAAGGGCCCATCTTCTCACGTGGAACTTCAACTCCCCCGCTGACGTTTCTTCAGTAATCGAAGATTTGTGGAGGAGGGCCCGCAAGAGGGAGATACCCACCTCTGAGACAGAGACCGGAGCTATACGTCTCCCCGGAATCTACATAGAAGGGGGACCTCTGAAGAGCGTGTTAAGGCTCCCGTTCGTGCATATAGTCAGTGAGCCTACACGGAAGTACGTTAAGGTGGGGCCGCTTGAAATAAGGAAGACCCCGGGGCGGTCGGAGATAAGGCTCGGTGGAATGGTGTTTACATCTGAAAGCGGGGAGGAAGAGAACCCCACATGCATTCTGATAAGAAGGGGCGACGGGAAGATCATATGGATAGAGAGGGTGGAGGACTCGCTGGTCTACGTGAAAGACGGATTCACGCTGGTCATTGAGGGTGAGAAAATTAAAATCAGTAGCGGTGACGTGCAGGCCGAAGTGAATACCGACTGGAAGAACATCAAAACGAAAGATCTCAGCATCATCGTAAGAAAGGGAAGAAGAGCGGTGTTGAGAGGTGAAAAGGTCTATGTGAGAGTTAATGCACAGACAGGTATCGTCGTCTATAGAGAGGGCGGTGGAGGATTCCACATTCTCAGAGATCAGGACTTTTCAAAAACGTTGCTCGCGGAGATAGACAGCTTATCGGATGAACTCATAGAAATAATAATTAGCGGCGGAGAACTCGGTGACGTTGGCGATATGATACGGTCAATATTTAGGAAGATGAAGCCCGACTGATGCGGTTGGGAAGGGAGAAAAGGTGAGCGGATGGATCTTTCCGAAGGACAAATGGATGCGATGGTATGCAAAAATAATTTCTTCCTTGAACCTGAACTTCTCGGCGGATCAAGAGGCCACCGACCTGCTGAGCCGCATCCTGACAACCATGGAAGGGGCAATGACATTCGATGAGCTGAAGAACGTGATGAGCGGATTACGAGGCGTAGTTGTCGTTGGTGCGGGACCTTCATTGGAAAAATCGGATCAAAAAATCAGAGAGTTGAAGTTAAAGGGATGGGGAGTGTTCTCGGCGGATGGGGCGACAACATTCCTTCTGGAACATAACATAACCCCCGACATCGTGGTGACGGATCTGGATGGGAGAATCCGCGATCTCCTATCCGCAAACGAGCGGGGTTCTATCGCGGTGATACATGCTCACGGTGATAACATTCCAGCTATCAAGGAATTCGTGAAAAAGTTCAAAGGAAGAATCATGGGATCGACGCAGGTGGAACCCCGTCCATTGGTTTACAACTTTGGCGGGTTTACCGACGGGGATAGATGTGTCTTCTTGGCGTATGCTCTAGGGTATAGACGGATAGCCCTCGCGGGCATGGACTTCGGCAACGTGGTCGGAAGATACTCGAAGCCGTGGCTCTCCTCCAACACTCCCGCTAACGCTGTAAAGAGAAAGAAAATGGATATTGCGCGCGACCTGATAGAGTGGTTGGCAAAAAGCGAAGGTCTGGAGATACTAACGGTCTAGCGTTCTCTTTCTATCTCTATACCCGCGATTCTCGCAAGAAGACGAACGTTGTGCAACAGTTCTCCATGACTGTAATGCCCCATCGGTGTCTGTATCATTATCAGATCACCGCCACCGGTTCTGCGGTCTAAGAATACGAAGATCACGGCCGCTGGCTTCGCGATGCTTGTCGCAACTAGAACATCGCTCCTCGGAAGAACCGTATAAAAATGCTTTTGGTCGAGTTTATCCCGTACCTCGTATAGGTTCCGCGACTCGCTGTACCTCCATTTGAGTACCACCACATGCTTCAGTGGAAACATGAAGTTTCACCGAGGCTTCAGGACTGCTCGAGTATCTCCGAGATCTTCTTACCTATTTCGAGTATCTCGGCGTACCTCCGCGCCTCCTTACCCCTCCAAGTACTCCATGCCCACACGGCAATTAGTCCCACGAAGAGAATCGCCATCTCATATAGGGCCGCGTGTGTATAACTCATCCCCCAGTACTCTATCGAAAAGTGAAGGATCGCCGCCACGATCGATATCAGAAGGGCCAGCAACAGCCTCTTGTTGCTTTCCTCCAGTCCCATTGGTTTAAAGACATCCATGAATACCGTTGAGAGGAGACCCTGACTCTGATAGTACAGCTTTATCAGATCATCCCGGATCTGACGGACCGCCTCCGCACTTCTCCTCGAAATTCTTGAATAAATATCCTTCTGCAACTCGAGAAACTCCCTTGTCTTGGCCGCAATCACGTCGAGTTTCGATAATCTTGCGACCGTCGGCAACAATAGGACGACGCTCGCAACTATGAGTATTGTCGACGCCCCTAGCATGATGCTCTGGAGCGCCTTGGGCTCCACACCTAAAATTTCCGCGCGGGATCCGAGCGTGAGCATCGTTCCATTCGCGAAAAGTATAAATATCGCCGTTCCCCTGAACGATGCCTTCTCCCATCCCATGAAGACATTAGTGAAGACTATCAATGTGGAAAAGGCCAGCATCGCTATTAATGCATAATCGAGTATCACCGGGGGCCCAGCAACCTGTAGCCAGCCTGCAGAGTTCATGAGAACGAACGCAAGAACAGCATACGAGATCCCTAGAACGAAGTCCTGCATCCTGCAGATCCATTGAATTCCCTTCAGCACGCTCTCACCAAAGGTCCTTGCAACTTCCCCGACTCCCGGAGCCTTTTTACCACTCTTCATTTGAACTCCTCCTCACACACTCCTCCTATAGTTTCTCCCGTTGTTACTAAAAAAGCTTAAGGTCAGAGATGAAAAGTGCCTGACTATTACTAGGTTATGCACGGTCATATCACTACTTCTAATTCATCCTAATCGGGCTAAAGGTCCAGCGTGCAAGATCACGGTCATTAGTGCTTTTAGCATACGGATTCTCAAGTAATCAGTGAATTAGCACCTTGCCAGTCGAATATGCCTTGAAAAGAAGGAAATAAGGTTCTCACTCGCTCTTTATTACCTTATACATGGCCTCGAACTCTATCTCCTCGTCCCCCTCATAGGAGTCCCTGTCGGGATCGAGCTCTATCTCCTCTATCTCGACCTCCTCGACGTTCCCGCCATACTTCTCCTTTGCATCTTCGTCCTCCTTGAGGAAAAGCATCATGAGCTCCTTTAGCTTGTCTATGAGTTCATCCTCGAGGAAATCCCTATCCACGGGCTTTATCAATACTATTCGCCCGTGTATCGTCTCGCGCTCGAGGTCAACCTCCCAATCCTCTACTTCAAATACCTCCCTTACGTTTTCCGCCATCCGTAATACTTCCTCCTACAGCTGTATTAAGACCCGTAGTAGCAATATCAAACCTACAATTTATTAGCGTTATGGCAGAACCGCTTAGAGACTTCCGGTTCTCCGGTCCCACTACCGCAAAAGGAAGTCTGATTGTGCTTTAATCTCCAACTTTGGTCAACTTACTGAGCAGACTCAACCACTTTTCCGAAATCCTCCTAACATCAAACTCCATCGCCCGCTCACGGCAACGCCTCCTCATCAAGGACGGATATCCCTCCTTCCAGATGCGAACGGCCAATCTCACGATATCCTTAGTGTCAGATGCAAGCCACCCCGTAATCCCATGAATCACCGTCTCCCCGGGCCCCTGTCTCCTATACGTCAAAACTGGAGTGCCACAAGCCATGCTCTCAATGGGTATGTACCCGAAGGGTTCCTCCGTAAACGGGAAGAATGTGAAGAGTGCATTAGAGTATAACCTCACCAAGCTCTCATCGTCAACGTACCCCCTGATGTCGATATTTGGGTGATCGAGCAGTTCTCCCGGAACCACAGACAACGCCTTGGACCCGAACGCAACAATTTTAACACCAGCATCTGCCACCGCCTTGACCGCCGTGTAATCGGTCTCCTTACCGAAGTACACTAGAACATAGTCTCCCGACGGATCACTAGTGGACGGGCGGAAAACCCCCGTATCTAAGGGAGGGTATATCACGTCATAAACCCTGATACCCCGCTCCTCGTACGCGCGCCTCTGACTCTCCGAGTTTGCAATTACGACTCTCGAGAGCCCATAAACCCTCCTTATAAAATTTCTATCTACAACGTCAATGAAAGGCCTGAGCGCGAGGTATCCAACCTTATAGGGGGCGGGAAGTTGCGAGTACATGTTCCTTAGGGCTTCCGCAACAGAGCCCTGTACGTACCAAACGTCTGCGCGCGCCGCAACTGTGTTGGAGAAGTTCACAACAACGTCCGGCCTTTCCACATCTTTTAGAACTCTCTTCATCTTTTTAGAATTGGTGGAAAAAACCGCCTCGCGCGCCCAGTGCTCGAAGAAGCCCACTGACGGCTCTCCCTTCATTAGGGTCCATGTATCGAGATTTAAAACCCTGATGCCGACCCCCTCAAACTCCTTAATATCGGCCAGAAACACAGGCGAAATCATGTAAACTTCATGACCCCGCTTGGAAAACTCCCTCCCAAGTAGGAACACCGGAGTTACGGGACCGTACCTTGACAATACCGGATCTGCAATCATGAAAATCTTCATCCCTAACACCACTCGCGCCAACACTCCCCTAAAAGCAAAATATCGGGAGACTCTAACCAAACAACGCCCCAAGGGATAGCAAAATATCCTTCGATAGATTTCACAAACAAAAAGGAAGCCTCGCCCTTTAGGGCGGGGTGGGTGATCTCGGCACCATTTAGAACATTGGGGGATGCCTGCCTTATTAATATCGTGTCAAGGCGCACCTCAATATCACTCCGGATCCACGAAATGTACACCTTTACGTTAAAGGCAACGGTGCTGGTCCTGAAGATCATCGTCAGGCTCATCCATATACCCTTTGCCACGTCCGCCCCGTAAATCTCCTTGAGAAGAGTTGTGGACATGAGATTTTCGGCTTCCAGCGCGAGAACCATAACCTTATCCATTGGGGAGAGAAGGCCATTTATCTTGAGACGTAACCTCACCTCATAAGTACCCGGGGGTAATGCGCTGACAAAAAGCGTGAAGAACCCATGGGAGGACGAACCGACCCCGTGCACCAGCACCTTCCCGCTCTCGGACGTTTCATCGCTGGCTATGTAACCGCTCTGTAAAGAAATACTTCTGTGATCGTAGACTTGAACAAACGGTACGTACTTTATAAGTTCACCACGATACCCCAGCTTAAACAGCATGATGCCATCAACTGATGCAAGTAAACCGTATGGGTAGTCTCGTAGGTACCTGTAAAGGGTATCATTCATCCTCGCCGGAACGGTGTCATAAAATATCGGAGGCCTCACAAACCACCTGCTCTTCACATCCACCAATATGTACTCGGGCACGAGCCCCGGCGGGAGGTTGGGACCATAGACCTCAAAGCGGTTGCTCAAATGTGGAAGAAGATCGTTCTGCGACAAAACGGAGGCGTTGCCCGGAATAAGAGCCAAAACATCATTCAGGTACTTGTGCCTCTCGGTAATCACCGGAAACTCCAAGTTCTCCTTCCCACTCGCAAATCCCAGCGGGCTCAGAATGATCGCACAGATAAGCGATACCAGCAGAATCTTCTTCAATGTTCTGATCATCAGGTCCGTCGGCCTCGGAACCTGCAACCGCTTCAAGTTCCTTAACCCATAAACGAAGGCAACGAAGATCTGCCCGGTCACAAAACCCGTATACTGCATGTATATGGATAAATACACGCTCATTCCCGGAATCTCGCTGTGCGGATCCGCCCTGCTGAGCAACGCCGGGATTATCCACGCCAAAGCCGGAATGAACTCGATAGGTGCAAATAAGGGAACGAACAGTAGCGGAAGCAGGAGCATTATCGGATATATTACCTTGTACCAAGGCGTTATCATGAAGAGAAATGCATCAACAGGATGCGTTATCACATTTACCACTATCTCGAGAGGTGTGCTCCCCCACTGATCCCAGAGCCGCGCGGCAAAGGTGCGCGCACCCACATCCCCCGCAAGAATATTAGAAACCTTAACCGATAGAAGAAACCATATCGCACTCGCAACCGCCACCACAATTCCGTGCACCCAGTCCTTCCCCTTCCTTAAGCCCTTAAGCAGGAAGCTTACCCCTATCGCCGCAACTATTAACGCGGTGAATTCTATCGTCGAAAGAGCCAAGACCATGGAAACGTACATCCACCGGAACTTTCGCATCTCGAAAAAGTACGCCATCAGAATTATGAACAACGGTATGAACGCTTCCGGATGAAAATCAAACCAGTTGAGCCCGTGAAGGGGAGGATAAAGCAAATATATCACGGAAACGACCACCGCCGACGTCCGGGATTCCAGAACTTCCTTCGCGAGAAAATACAGGGGAACCGCACCAGCCCCAATTGCCACAGTCTGGATAACGAGAAGAGTCTCGGCACACGGAAACAGCATGTAAAGGGGCAGTATCAGGAACAATATGGGGACAAAGTGCAGCCCGAAAAAGTTCCCGCTCGGAATCTTGTTCAGCTCATACGAGTAGTAAAAGGGACGGCCGTGGAGCGTGCTCCATAGAACCTGCATGTATATCCCGAGATCCCACCCCGTCGTCAAAAACGCATAGTGCTTCATTACGGTCACGCTGGAGAAAACCACGATGTACACGAAAACCGCAATCATAACTACGAGCGTGCCCGTCTCGCAACTCCTATACAAAATCCTAACCCTTCTCGAGAACAACTCCTCCACTCGGCTCTTCCCATACGCGCCCGCCATAATCCCCATCCTCATTCAACAGTCATTAATACGACACCAAGGCACATCATCCGTGGATACGGTGATACGAACATCACATCTCCTCATCTCAACCGATGACTACGAACATTCTTACAGCTCTCTGGATTAAAACTTGATGCTCTCAATGCATAAACATTCCAAAAAATTTGCCGCAAAGGACCCCTCTCGACAACGCATCAGCGTATTTTTCCATATGCCCACTCTTACCCTCCCGTGAGACTCCATCACGGTATCGGCTTTCTCAACAGGAAGAATATCGTTTTCCGCCCCTCCCTCTTCACCGACATGAGCAAACCCTCCTGACACACGAGTGCCAACATTCTACGCACACCCGATGATTACGCTTATATACGTCTAACGATGATTACGCTACACCGTTCTAGAACCCTCCACTCCACGATTTTTATACTATCTATTGTCCTCCAGAGAGGTGCTAACACCATGTCCGCAAGACGCGCCGTCATATCACTAACGGCATATAACGCGTTCCGGGGTCTGACCGTGGGAGGCTTCATGGCGCTCCTCCCCATGTACATGAGTTATCTGGGCTACTCCATGAGCAGCATCGGCGGCATAATTACCATCGCAAGCCTCCTACTGGCACTTATCCTCCCTGCCATGGGCTACTTCATAGACCTACACGGACCCAAAACTTGGATCATAATAACCGGAATACTCATCATAGCCGCACCCCTAATGGCGTCAACCAGCACCACCCTCTTGGGTCTAGGCCTCGCTTACGGGCTGTTCCTTCTCTCATTTCTGGCAGGTCAACCTGCACGCATGACTTTCATTGCTGATAACGTCGACATAGATTCTATGGGAGGAGCCGTCGGAACCATTATGAGCACCTTCAGTGCAAGCAGAACCATTGGACCGCTGATAGCAGGCATTATAGCAAGTTTATACGGATTTGTATCCGCATTTCATGTATTGGCCTTCTCTTCAGTCATAGGTCTATTACTATTCATATTCCTGAGCAGAAAAGATTCCCCCCGCAAAAGAAAACCCAGAGGATCACTAAAAGACTCCTACCTGAGGTTCTTCAGCCCGCCCCGAGGGTTCCGGGTAGCACTCTGCCTGATAGCACTCGACAGGTTATCATGGACCCTCTGGTACCCCATGCTCTCCGCTCACCTCTACTCTCACGGATACAGCGAAATAGAGGTAGGAGCAATGTTCTCCACCACCGGCGCCATTCAGACGATACTATCGCCAATCGCGGGATCTCTCACAGACCGATTGGGCGCATACTTAATACTGGCCTTCAGTGAATCCCTCGGAGTAATCGCCGCAATCCTTCTGATATTCCCAACCTCCGCCGCCGCGGTGTGGACATCAATGGTGGCAATCGGAGGAAGTATTGCCTTGTGGATCCCAGCATATAACGCCCTAATAGCAAAAGTCGGCGGCGGAACCGGTGAGGCCTTCGCAAGCGCAAACGCCGTCAGAGGCTTGGCAGGCGCACCGGGACCCTACATTGGAGGTTTAATATACGACATTATTGGTCCTGCCATCCCATTCGCCATCAGCAGTATCCTGCTAGTATTAACATCCCTAATCGCAATGACAGGTATCAAAAGCGCAGAAAAGGCCGTCTCAAAAATGCATAAATTCCCTCAAACGAACGACATGCCTCATAAATTTGAAACCTCATGAAATCGACAGAATAGTAAAAACTTCTTGCCTAAAATCGAAAATGCAGGAATTAAATCCGTGACAAGAAAACGCGAAAACACGGTAATGACATACCAAAGGCGTCCCTACTCGTAAATCGACCAACTCTTATCATTTCTGGTCCTCATTCCACCGTCAATTCCGTGCTACCGTAAAAGTAATTTGCTCGTCCGATTCTCTGTAAATAAACCCGCCACGAACTCAATTCTTGTAAAAGGATGCAATCAACGGTGTGACTAGGCAGTACTACCGGTGAGTAATCATGGTAAGGAGAGAAGACGTGGAATTGATAAGAAATCGTGCCTTGAGCATGCTTAGAGCCGCGCAACAGCATCTCGCGTCCGGCGATTATGACTTAGCGGCATTTATGGCAGAACAGGCAACACAACTCTTTTTGAAGTATAAAATACTCGAGTTAAGCGGGGAAATGCCAAGAACACTTGTTATAAGACAACTTCTCGGAATACTAGGTGAAATCTCAAAAACACAAGATAAAATAAGCAGATTTGTGAGAGAGAACAAATCCATAATCATCAGACTTGAAGAGGCGTACATCGCATCCAGATATTTATTTAAGAGGTACGAAAAGGATGAAGTGGAGGACCTCGTGGATTTCGCAGAAAAGGTGATCGATTTTGTTAGAAATATTCAGATTCCGCATGAAGATGAGAAGTATGGTTGAAAAATGGAAAGAATTTTCGGAAAAGATCGCAAAAGCCGCACGAAAGATTGTAGGAGAGTGTGAAGTTTACGTTTTCGGTAGCGTGGTCGAGGGAACGTGGACGGGTGGCAGCGATGTCGATATACTCATCGTGAGCGACAACATTCCAAAACGGAACAAAGAAAGAGGAGAGATAAAGGCAAAAATCGAAGACGAAGCATGCCTTCCGCCAATACATCCGTTCGAGATACATCTGGTGAGAAAAGAAGAGGCACAATGGTACTGGAGGCATATAAAGAAATACAAGAGGATTTTATGAGTTTGAAAATCACCGAACTGCTGAGGAGAAACGAGAAACGTAAGCATATAATCACAATAAGTTCTTTAAAGGGCCCTACCCGAGTAAAACCCCATAATAAACGTGAATTATTTATAAAGCAAACCCGGCAATGCATTACTTTCAAAATTCCATTACAACCCCTCTACGGATGAATTTAAGGGGTAACCCGCCTTCTTGAGAATTACCAGGTATTCACAGGATAATGCATCTAATAACTCTCCAAACAGTTCCTCCAACAATCCATTATCCTCTCCTAATCCTTCCTGAACGCCCGTATCACCACCCTCTTCACGCCCTCAAGTCCCGGCGGCAACGCAATGAAGTCCTCATCCGCCGTCAATATCACCGCGCTCTCCCTCCGCGCCATCATCAAAATCTCCGCATTTGAAAGGCCATGTGGAGGTCTCAAAACCCGAACCCCTCTCCCCCACTCCATAGACCTTCATCTTTACTTCTGCAAAATTGCGAAACTACTCGAAGCAACTTTTGATGTTCGTTTAGTTTAAAAACATTATATTAAACATCAAGT
>Ga0190367_1001029_pt1 | contig 17472 bp, 20 predicted proteins | sample 4872181011_MG_FD_171838 | JGI IMG/M metagenome (GOLD analysis project Ga0190367, IMG submission 171838) | Hydrothermal vent microbial mat bacterial communities from Southern Trench, Guaymas Basin, Mexico - 4872-18-10-11_MG | ecosystem: Environmental > Aquatic > Marine > Hydrothermal vents >...
GCCCAGTACTGCCGCGTTTTCCCGACGACAGAGATAAACTCGACGTTCTACTCCCTGCCCACCCCCTCCCTATCTGGAGGGCTAGCTAGGGCTACTCCTAGGGGCTTCGTATTTTCAGCTAAGCTGTATAAGGGCATCACCCACGAGAAGAAGTTGAACCCCAAGCTCGGTGTTGACGTCCTCTTAAGGGAGTACTTCAACGCCATAGAGCCTCTCAAGAGGAGCGGCAAGCTAGGCCCGATCCTAATTCAGATGCCTCCCAGACCTCGAAAAGATTTCCCGTACTTCGAGGATTTCCTGTCTCTACTACCCGAGAACTTTAAGTACGCTGTCGAGTTTAGGGATCACAGCTGGCTCGACGACGGCGTCTTCAAGTTGTTGGAGAAGTACGGCGTCGCTTACGTCATAGTGGACGAGCCCCTCCTGCCCCCAATAGTTAAGGTGACGTCAGATATAGCCTATATAAGGTGGCACGGGAGGGGGGCTAGGCCCTGGTACTACTACCAGTACAGGGAGGAGGAGCTGAGGGAGTGGGTGCCTAGGGTCAGGGAAGTAGCTGGACAAGTAAACACGCTGTACGGGTATTTCAACAATCACTTCAGGGGTTATGCGCCAAGGAACGCCTTACAGATGTTAAGACTGCTCGGAATAGCGAGTAAAACCCAGTTGAGGGTTCTAGAGCAGATAGACAACTGGTTCCGCGTAGGTGAGGCCTTAAAGAGGCGCGAAACAGCACTGAAAAAACTATCCGAGGGTGCGAGCCTGGAAGACATTCTCTCAGCCTTCACGACTAAGGGGAGGCTGGAGCGCGGAGTCCAGATACCCGACGACCAAGTAAAGGTGGAGTACAGAGGGCCTGTAATTACGGGGAGAGTCAAAGACTACAGCTTCACTATAGATACCGCTAACAGGGTGATGCGCCACGACTGCGCCGACTGGGAGAAGACGAAGGAAACCAAGATGCTATGTAAACACATGGTAAAAGTGTTTTTATCGATACCCGCACAGAGGTCGAGGGAGATACTTGAAGACTTAGCGCGCAACATGGAGCTATGGGTCTTCGAGTAAACAGTTCATATATGCTTAGCTCCGGCTCTCAAAAGAAACCCCTTATAGCTTTAACGGCAACAAATTCTCTTCGGCGAAAACAGAACAGCTAACAAGTAAGCGGATGACGCTATGAGACCTATCACAGCGCTTGTCGGCAAGTTAAAGAGTATCGACACTAGGAACCCCGCCAGTGACGACGCCAAGGCTATGAGGACGCTCAAAATCATAACTTTCTCAAAACTATGAGCTAGCTCTAGGGCTGACGCCGCTGGGGCCACTAAGAAAACGGTGGCTAGAATAGAGCCGACAACTTTTAGCTCTACGACCACTACTAACGACACTAGGACCACATGTAAGTAATTGAGGAAAGTCACGTTCACCCCGTAGGCTTCAGCCGTCTCTTCATCGAAGGTCACCATTTTCAACAGCTCATAGAATATCGCTACCAAGAGGAGTGAAGCTACAGAGAAAGACGCTAGTACTAGTAGCTCGCTTTCAGACACTCCTAACACGTCTCCTAGCAGGTATGTGAAAGCTAGGGTAGAATACTCTCTTGACAGGGATAGCGCTAATGCGGCTAGCGCCGCTGAAGCGCCGAAGGAAACACCTAAAGCAACATCCATGTTACCGCCTCTTCTCCCACTGTAAGCAACTAATAATGCATATGTCACGCTAAGAACGAGCGCTCCGAGTAAGGGTTCTGTTCCCGCTAAGTATCCTAGGAGTGCTCCGGCAAAGCTAGTGTGAGCTATGGCTGCCCCCGCTGTTGATAATTTTCTCTGAACTGTGAATACACCAATGGGGGCTGACGCAACTGCAGCCAACGTTGCAGCCGTAATTGCCCGAAGAATTATGGGTTGTACGTCAAGCATGGCTGTCACCGCTTAAAACGAAACATGCCCCTCCTATTTTTATGACTTCTACTTTCCTCCCGTATAGTTGGAAGAGCCTTTCAGGGGTTAATTGCTCTAGGGGTCTCCCGAAGCCTATCACTCTTTTGTTCAGCAACAGGACATAGTCGGTTACATCTATCAGGGGGTTTATGTCGTGGGTCACTAATAAAACTCCTATTCCCCTCCTGACGAGGTCTCTAAGAACTTCTATTATTATCTCTTGAGAAGCGCTGTCAACCCCAGAGAACGGCTCGTCGAGTAAGAGTAGTTTGGGGTCTGAGGCTAGTGCCCTAGCTATGAGTACTCTCTGTTGCTGACCGCCTGACAGGTGTTTAAACGGCTCGTCCCAGAAGTTATGCATACCTACCACTTTCAGCGTCTCTAAGGCTTTCTCCTTGTCCCTCCTGGTGGGGGATCTACCGAGAGGCTTCCTAGAGGATATACCCATCAACACGACGTCTCTGACGAGTACTGGGGCGTTCTCAGAGATATACTCTCTCTGGGGCACGTAACCTATCATTCTCCTAACTTCGTCCGGCGCACGAGCCACGTCTAATCCTAGAACTATAACCCTTCCTTTCATCGGCCTAATGAGACCTAGCGCTACTCTGAGCAGCGTGGTCTTCCCAGCCCCGTTAGGGCCCAGCACTGTGACGAAGGCTGGCCGATCTACTTTGAAGCTCACATCCACCAATGCTGGTTTGCCATTGTAAGACACGGTAACATTATCAAATTCTATCAGCGGCTCCGTGGTGACCACCCCGTCTTTATTATTAACGCCTCTATCACGGCTATAGCAGTTAATATTCCGAAGGCAGACCAGGCCATTAACGGGTTAATACCCTCCACGCCTCTCCCAGAGCCGGACACTATCGACGAGATGAGGGCTGCAGTGTTGTACTTGATGAACTCCGTGTACGTATCACTGGGATCCAGCGGAATACCGTAAAGATACACTACAGGCACCCCCGTATCTCTGGATACAGCCTCCCCCAGCCTCCCCTCATCCCCATAGCGCTGGGTCGCCAATACCACTATAACTTCCGCCTCCTTCCTCTTAATCTCTTCCTCAAATTCCGCCAACCCCCTGGGCGAAGCCACGGCACCTCCTGTGGGGAGGAGGACGCCGACTATCTTCATCCCTAACCATTCAATGAGGGGCTCGAAATGCTTGCCTACGAGCGCTACTCTGGCGCCTTCGACACCGTAAGCTTTAACCGTGTTTCTTGCCCATTTATCGAGTTCTTCCATTTTCTTTTTAAATAACATTAGCCTCTCGTAGTAATAATCCCTGTCCTTAGGGTCTAAGCGTACCAGCGCCTCGTATATCCTCTCCGCGACTTTAGCAGCGTTAGGGGGATAAAGCCAGAGGTAATGTGGATTTCCATCCTTTATGTAGACTCCGGATGAAAGCCAGCTCTCCCAGGAAAGCTTGATCCTACCGGGGTTTTCGGGTAATGCTCCGAGAAATCCCTCCCGCCCAACAGCTATAAAAAGGTCGCATAGCCTAACGAGTTCCAAGTCTTTGGGCGTCATGGCGTATTGGTGAGGGTCGCTGCCTGGAGGCACTAGGTAATAAACCTCTACTAGGTCTCCTCCGACTTCTTTCGCTATGGAGGCGAGAGGTGGAATTGTGGCTACAACTATGAGTTTCCGTTGGGGTGCGCTTAGAGCCAAGGGATGGAGTATACATACTATTGCGATAAAAACGGGGAGAAATCTTCTTACCATCTACTCAACCTCCTCTTTTCCATTTTCACATCTTCCTCTACACATAAACCTAGGAAATAGACAGATGAGCGCTTTAAAAAGCTTAGCTAACGCGTTGAGCGTCTAATCAGACGCTGTACTCCCTTAAGGTTAAGCCAAAACTTATGGTTCCCCTATACCCTATACCTTGATGAACACAATAGGTGTAGGGCTCCTGGGTACGGGTTTCGCGGGAAGAGCGCACGCGCATGCTATCTCCTCCTCTCGTAGGTTCGGAAAAGTAAGTCCTGTGAAGGTCGCAGTCTTCTCTCTAAACCCAGATAAGGCTAAGACGTTCGCCTCCACCTACGGCTTTAAGAAGTGGTATGGAGACTGGAGAGAACTGGTGCGTGATAAAGAAGTCGACGTGGTGATAAACGCTCTACCCAACTACATGCACGCAGAGCCGAGTATGGGGGCGGCCCGGGAGGACAAGGCTATCCTCTGCGAAAAACCACTGGGAAGAACAGCGGAGGAAGCTCTGAAGATAGCCGAGTCCGTCAAGGAGACGGGAGTGATAAATGGTGTAGGTTTCAATCACAGATGGCTCCCCGCCGTCCAATTAGCCCGCAAACTCATAGATAAGGGAGTAGTTGGTGAGATAAGGTACTTCCGCGGCTATTTCCTGGAGGACTGGGCCTTCGACCCCAAAATGCCGTTTGCCTGGCGTTTTGACGCTAAAGACGCTGGCTACGGAACAGTGGGGGATAACGGCGCACATGTCATAGACCTGGCGAGGTTCTTGGTCGGCGAGGTCGGGAGAGTAGTAGCGATTTCTCGCATCTATATCCCGGAGAGACCGAGTAGTGAGGGGGTTAAACGAGTTACCAACGACGACGCCTCGGCCGTGCTGTTAGAGTTCGAGAACGGGGCTATCGGGACGCTGGAAGCTTCTAGGGTTTTCCCGGGGAGAACCAACTACATGGGGTTCGAGATTTACGGCGATGCGGGGGCGATATTCTTCGACTTAGAACACTTGGACGAGCTAAGGGTGGCTGACTACAGCGAGGACGAGGAGGTTCGGGGGGTTAAGAGGATAAGGGTTCTGGAGAGGTGCCACCACGGGGTTAAGAATTACTGGGCTAAACACGCTCTCGGCTGGGCTGAAAGCTTTACCCTCCAACTAGAAGCCTTCCTAGAAGCCGTTCAAGAGCACAGAGGTTACAAACCAGACTTCTTCGACGGCGTAGCGGTAAACGCTGTCTTAGACGCCATCAAGAAATCTTCCTCAGAGCGTAGGTGGGTCGAAGTAGAGAGGCTCTGGTAGCTACTTTTCCATCTCCTTAACGCTTAAAAGCAACCTTTGCAGTCTTTCTTTACTTCTTAGGAGGAGGCGGTTTGCAGCTTCAACTAGTAGCGGCAACCTTTCTATGGGAACTATGTCTACCTCGTGTAGTCTTAAGGGTACTTCTATCCTTTCGGTACCTATTATTTCTACGGGGTATCTATCCTTCTTCCCTCCCTGTATACCTGCCCTCTTGAAGCCTGAACCCCTAGCTACGTATAGCATTTTAAACGCGGCTTCAAGCGACCTACACATAATGTGAAGTATGGGTGGCTGAACGGAGAACCACAAGTTAGGCTCGGCTGATTCTCTGATCACCCCCTCGACGACGACTACTTCTACTGGTTCGTGCCATTTAGCCAAAGTCTTCATCAGCCCCTTCTCCCCGGGGAGTTCAGAAGCTACCACCTGTATCCTACCGCTACAACTACTCGTAGTATAGTACTCGTTAAGGGAATTTATCGCTCTTAAAAGGGGGATTATGTCCCTATCGACTCTACCTACAGCTATCTCCCTCTCCAATCTACCTACGAAGGCTTTCTTCCTCTTAAGCCACGAGTCCTCCATGTCCACCTACCTTCTAGGCTCCTTTTAGAACACAGTTAGATAAAGGGTAACGAGCCGCAGATGCCATTATAGGGCGAGAGAATCCTTGTTTCTCAATGTCCAAAAATTTAATGAATTATTGGACACTAAGAAACAATTTATATACCCCCACAGCGTAGATGGAGATGGTGGAAATATATGAACTGGAAGAGGCTCCTTAAAGCATATATTAGAGCCTTGATTACTCGCCGCTCTCTCGTCATAATTCTAGCATTATTCGTAGCCTCGCTCTTAGCTCCGCTAGTGTTTGGAGATCCATCTATCCAGCCACTGGGCGGAGAAAAAGATCCTGACCCATTTGGCACGCCTTAGGGAGCGTTAAATGCCCTGCAAGCAAACCAATATTTTAAGAGTCAGACAACGTAATATTCCGTTAATCATTGCTGCTTCTCGTTCTCTCTCTATTTCAGAAATTTCCCGAATCGCGCACCGACCGAAGTCGTCAATACAGCACTTCTTTTCCTCGCTGATCGAGCGGCGCAAGGCGTATTTGCGGATGAGGTTCAACTACTTAGCTTTTGGCCTTTATGGCGCTGTGGTTCTACGGGAGCCCCCTCATCCCCATACTGATTTTTACACATTTACTATCCGCCGCGTTAACCGCTTGGGGGCTTGGGCGTTTTTATCTTTCCTTTTAACGCCCTATCCGCCCATTGACAGTATTTCGGGGTTATTTGTTTCATGGTATCCTCACCTCTCTTTCGAAGTGGGAGCACTTAGGCGCGATGGCTCCTTCGACGCTGATACTGCGTGGAAGCATAGCGACGTAGCGATGGAGGTCGTAGAGGAGATGCTTTCTGCAAAGAGGCGAGTTCCAGATCCTGTGGATGCTGCTCTCCTCTTTAACTCGTTTTTATCCTACACTCTTCCATGGAAGAGACTTAAGTTGCCTCTTAAAATCGCTAGAGAGATAGGGGTGTATGACTCTAAAAGGCTATCGTGGCATTTCAACGCTCACTTGAGGCCTTACTGGATATGGAACTCCTTCACGCCTTTCCCTGATCTCTCCACAGCCCCACAGTTGCTGTTTATACTTCGCGGGAAGGATGCAGCTAGAGTTGTAGCAGCTTTCAGCGTCTTCTACCCCTATGGGTTTGGCGTTATTGGTGAACAAAAATCTGCTCTTCTAATAAACCTGCCATGTCCATTGATGCCTGGCTTTTTCGACGTGTTATCCCGGGCGAAAGTTGAGGGGGAGTACTGGCTCGTGGAGCCTGCTCTAAGAAGGGAGGTCCCGAGATTTTGGAGGGCGTTAAAACGCGATGGCAGGTACTACGTTTGGCGCAGGATGGAGGCGGTGGTCAATGCAGGACATTGAGAAGGTTGGGAAGCAGTGGGACGTTATTAAAAACGCCCCTTCAGGGGAGTACATCGACCACATAGTTCGTAGGTACTCTAAAAAGCGACCAGAGGAGATGACTATGAGCGAGCTTTTCTTTGCCGTTTATACAGCGCTCGTCAATGAAGGGATGAATGAAGAAACCGCGAGGTTGTGGGCTAACTTCGTAGTCTCTCTTGTAAAGGGGAAAGAGGTTGATAGCACCTATATACTGTGCTCTTCTCCATGACAAGTGTTAAAGCATTCCTTAAGGATTTCCACGAGCCCAAAGAGATTATCTGAGTAAAGGTACTCCCTTGAAACGGGCACGCCGATCAGGATCGCCTTAGCGCCTGCTTTTAAAGCTGCGAGATAATCTTCCTCTAAATTATCTCCTACGTGGAGTAGCTCGAAAATCTCTACGCCTAGCATCTCAGCAGCTCGCTTAAAAATGAGGGGAGATGGTTTAAACGACCTTAGCTTGTCGGGGGTGAATATTTCATCGAAAAATGCAAGCAAGTTTACCTCTCCTAAGACTCTAACTACTTCTCCCTCTAAATTATTCGTTAAGACGGCGAGCTTTAACCCCCATTTCTTTAAAGTCCTTAAAACCTGTTCCGCGCCCTCCGAGGGTTCAGGGTCGCAGTATCGGAACCACTTATTCATGAGCTCCTCCTCCCAGCCTTCCTCGTACGCGCCTAGTCTCTCCAGGACGGCCTTGTTGAGAGACAAATAGTAGGCGAGAGGGTCTTCTTTCTCCCTGAGTGGCAGTAAGAGAGCTACGCACTCTGAGAGCACTGATCTAACCTCAGCCTCAGATACAAGTACTCCCTTATCAGCTAAAAACCTCTTAATAGTCTTAACAGGATCCGTGGGTTTAAGCAGAGTACCGTCCATGTCGAACGTCACAGCTCTTATAGGGGGTTCGCAGAGCTCTCGGTAGGATGGCTTCAACTACCCTACCCCACTGAGGAGCGTACTCCTTTAGGCCATTCCGGCGCCTTAGACCTTATATAATCGCACAGCTCACACATTAGTCTTGAAGTAGCTTTATTCTCAAGTAAGGCCTTAGCTGTTTTCTCGAGGAGAGACTTTAAACCGGGGATTTCCAGAAGGATAGCTGCGTAAAGGCCTCTCTCTCTGTTGACGTACCTGCTAACCGTTGACTGACTGACTCCAAGTATCTTCGCTATTTCAAGCTGGCTGAGTCCTTTCTCTCTGTACAAGTAATTAGCGAGCACGCTCCTGATGGAAGGTAGTACGTATCTAACTGCGTCTTCACAGGGTGCTCTAAGTGCATGCATGATATTCCCCTGGAATAAGCTTGTTAAAAGTAATTTATAAATCATGCAGAAATGGTGAGGGTTACTCTCTTCTTAATATTATCCTCGCGTCAGCTACTACGGCTCCTCTAGGGAGGGCAAACGTAGGGTTTAGGTCCATTTCTCCGATGAAGTCCTTGTACTCCCAGAGCAAGTTAGAGGCTTTAGACACAACTTCGGCTAAGGACTCTAGGTCTGCTGGGGGCTTACCCCTGTATCCCTTAAGTATCTTGATGGCTTTTAAAGTCCCGAGGGCTTTTAACGCTTCTTCTAGTGAAACAGGGGCTAGCTCGAAGGCGACGTCTTTATACACTTCTACGAATATTCCACCCAGCCCGACGACAACCACGGGGCCGAACTGTGGGTCTACAAGTCCGCCCACTATTACCTCGTACCCTCCTTCAATCATTTTCTGCACTACTACCCCTTCCAGCTTAGCTTGGGGACTATGCTTACTCAGAGAGTCGGAGATCTTCCTGAAAGAATCCCTGACGTCAGAGCGGGATTTCAACCCTACGATAACTCCCCCGATTTCTGTCTTGTGGGATACGTCCGGCGAGCTTACCTTTAATACTACGGGGTAGCCTATCCTCTCGGCTAATTCTACGGCTTCATCCGCTGTACGGGCTAATCCGTACTCGGCTACAGGTATCCCGTAGCTCTCAACGAGGCGGAGCGACTCATAGAGAGATAGGTTTGACCTGTTTTCGCTTAGCGCCTTGCCTAGAATATCTTTAGCTGTCATCCCTATCCCCTATTTAGCGTAATATTTAGCTACTTTCTTAACAGCCTTGGCTACGTCGAGCGCGTCGTCGTCGGACATCCCAGACAGGGTAGGTAATGTGACTACTCTTTCAGCAACATATTCGGCGTTAGGTAACGAGCCGGGTCTATAGTTCACCTCACCCTTGTAATAGGGGCATTTCCATGGGCATCCATGATTGTACGCTTTTAGATCTTGGAAGAGTGTCGTTAGGTGTAGTGGTTTGGGGTAAGCTACTAATGCAAGCACGTTTTCGGCTCTAAGTGCAGAGACGAATCTATCTCTATTCACATTTAGCCTCTCAAGTCTGAGTAGCACCTGATAAATGTGCCAGGTATGTTTAACGTGCGGTCTGGGCCTCGGTAGTACTAAAAGGTCTCCGTCTAGCTCGGCTAGCTCGTCACTGTATATATTCGCTATCTCCTCTCTTCTCCTGTTGAGTTCCTCTATCCTCTCTAGCTGGCCCAGCCCTAGGGCGGCTTGTAGCTCTGTCATCCTGTAGTTGTAGCCCAGGAACGAGTACTCGTACTTGCTGCTCTGCCCATGGTTTATCAATAACCGCGCTTTTTCGGCCAGCTCGTCGTCGTTGGTTACGACCATACCCCCCTCTCCTGTAGTCATATTCTTCGTCTGGTAAAAGCTAAACGTGCCGAAATCGCCGAAGCCGCCGACCTTAACCCCCCTATACTCGCTCCCGATAGCCTGTGCGCAGTCCTCGATTAACGCTAAGCCGTTTTCCTTCGCTATCTTAACTATGGGATCCATCTCCGCTGGATGTCCTGCTAAGTGTACTACTACTATGGCCTTAGTCCTATCGGTTATCTTCCCCTCGATATCCGCCGGGTCTATGTTTAGTGTGTCTAGCTCTATGTCCGCGAAGACAGGCACCGCGTTCTGATGCAAGATCGTGGACGCGGTAGATACGAACGTAAAGGGAGTCGTTATAACCTCGTCTCCCGGGCCAACTCCGAGAGCTCCTAGAGCAGTGTGGAGGGCTACCGTTCCGTTGAAGACTGCTACCGCGTGCTTAACCCCTAAAAACTCGGAGAACTTCTCCTCGAATCTTCTGGTCATAGATCCGAGGGTAGACACGAGCCTGCCGCTTCTCAAGACCTCTAAAACCAGCTTCTTCTCTCTCTTAGTGAACTTGGGCCATACCTGCATCGGTTCTTCTCTTACAGGCTTCCCTCCCTCTATGGCTGGTAAGTCCACACTCCCCACCCAGCCTTAAAAGGATGCGCTCACTTAAAACAGTACATCTAGGGCGGCCCCCTACGGGGCGGGGCTTCGTGTATGAAGGCTACAAAGAACTTCCCGTCGTAGATAATGGCGCCCCTCGGCACCTTCCCCCTACCTTTCATTAATATAATCGCGCTGTGAGGCTGGGGGTCTCTGTATATGTCTTCACGGAGAGTTTCAGCCCAATACCTAACCCTTGTGTCGGGAATAACTATGGTCAGCCCCTTCTCTTCGAGCAGTTCTAAAACATGTTTCAGCTCTGTGTAGGCCTCTGGGGGCATGCTCGGCCTAACGACTCTATAGGTCTGTATACCCATAGTCATTACCATTGTTAGTATTAGTACGGCAGCTACGAACCCCTTGTTATCCCTGATGACCCCAACAGCTGAACCCGCCGCGTGGGAGAGCGGAACCCCTGTCATCAACCTGAAGCGGAAAAGCCACTTCTTCGGTATAAGAGGGAGGTTTAACCCTAATACTATGAGACCAGAGGAGAAGGCCAAGGCTGACAGCGCGGGTTTATCCCTCATCAACCATGCGGCTATGAAGAGGGTCGAAGCTATGCCGATAGCCTGGACTATGAAGTTAGGCATGAAAATTGATACTTCCTCCTCGCTCTCGATAAACTCCTCTACGAACGCTAGCCCCTTCCAGATGTCTCCGCCCACAATGAACGGGGCGGCTACTAGTAGGGCTAAACTGGCGATAGAGACTAGGAAACCGACCAACGCCCTCTTCCTCTTTTCACCGCGAGAGAATAAGAAGAGCAGGGACGCGTAGAGTAGGGCCACACCGTAGTCCAATATGTGAGTTAGTAGCGTTAGGGCGAAGGAAGCCAGTAGTCCTATGAGGTCTTGTTTTCTCCCCTCCTCTATATAGGCAGTTTCGAAGTACAGGAAGGTAGAGAGCCAGAGCAAACCCATGGAGTTCTTCATGAAGTCTGACACCATCCTCACGACAAACGGGTTAGCTACCATGGCTATACTTCCGGCTAAGGAGGCCGCCCTAGAGCCCGTCAGTCTCTTCATCATGGCGTACGTGGGAAACACGGCTAGCGAGGTCACCAAAGACGCCGCTAGCTTAACACCTTCGAAGAGGTTCCCCGTGAGTAGCACTATGAGTGCCATGATGTAGAAGGCTAAAGGAGGATCCATGTACTTCAGCCCGCCTTTCTCTAGAAGCCAGCTAACCTGTATAGCGTAGTAAGGCCCATCTATACCGGGTAAGAGTGGGCACACGGCCATGGGGTAGTAAAGGAAGAAGAAACAGGTGATAAACGCCGTACAGGCGAGCGCTACGTCTACCGCTACGTTCTCGCCAGCCTTACTCATACGCTAGTAGGAGACGCCATCCCTTTAAATATGGATTTTCTCGAAAACATCATTCTTTCTATTTTGTCGAAGACAGTACGTATATATTCAAGAAATAGTGTGGCTTGAGTAACCATGTACAGGTGTATAGTGCTAGACGTTGACGGTACACTTACGGATGAGCGTGGCGTAATTCACCACGAAGTAGTTGAAGCCTTAGAGGAACTCAGGGAGAGGAGGCTTAAAGTTCTGCTTTCATCAGGTAACGGGTACCCTATACTCGTGGGGCTGGCCTACTACTTACCAGTTACGCGGCTGGTGATAGCCGAGAACGGGGGAGTTGTCGGCTTTAAGAGCGACTACCGCGTTATAGGAGACCCTGAGCGAGCCCGAAGAGCCAGAGAGGTTCTCCTTTTATCGGGGCTGGTATTGGAGAGCTGGCAAAACCCCTTCAGAATGGTTGACTATGCCTTCCACGTTCCTAGAGGAGTTAACGTGGATGAAGTAGTGGAGAAATGTAGAGTCTTGGTGAGGGGGCTAGGGGTGGTAGTAGAGAGTAGTGGCTGGGCTATACACGTGAGGGATGAGAGGGTGAATAAAGGAGTAGGGTTGGAGGTAGCCTGTAAACGCCTAGGGTTAGATCTAGACGAGGTAATAGCCGTAGGCGACAGTGACGTCGACATCCCCCTCTTCAAGAAGGCTGGCTTCTCAATAGCCTTAGGAAACTCTACGGAGAAGCTAAGGGAAGAGGCGAACAAAATAACGAGAGAGGGTTACTGGAGGGGCTTCCTGGAAGCAATAGAGATAATAAAGCAGATAACTTAACAGCCGCACAACCCCCAATCCACCAGGCCTGAGTGTATCATCTCCGCTGCGTAGGCCGCTAAGATTATAGCCATAAACCTACCAAGGGCCAGAGTACCACTCTCTCCCAATATCTTCCTAACGATACTTGAGGCTCTCAGAGTCACATAAGTAGCTCCACAAGCTATCAACACCGCCGCCACGACTTCAAGCGGGCTATGGTCGATTGTAAACATAAGGATCATCGTGATTGAGCCGGGACCTACGAGTAATGGAGTGGCTAAGGGGACTAATGCTAGGGCCATGACATCTTCACTTACCAGTTCCTTCGTTCGCGGCCCTTTTCCCAGCTCATCTATCGCCAGTACTAGTAGGAGTAGCCCACCGCCTACCTTAAAACTTGAGAGTTTCACTCCGAGCGCTTTGAACACAGCATCGCCAGTTACTGCTATGAGGGATAGAACCGCTAGGACGAAGGTTAGTGCCCTTCTTAACATGAGTTTTCTTTTTTCTTCTGGTAAGGGGGACGATATTGAGATGTAGAGCGGCACTATGCTTAGCGGGTCTAGAACTGCGTAGAGTCTTAGGGCCATCAATAGGATCTGCTCTATTTTTACCCCCTCCCTACCTGAGGTACTCTACTTCTCCGGCTATTACCTCCACGAGCTTGCCGTCCGTGTAAATGACGAGCGCGCCTGCTTCTGTAACGTCTACAGCTATCCCCTTAATTACGTCCCCTGTTACCAGTAATGCGCGCACTCTCTTCCCTATAGTGTCTAACTTCTCCTTGTAGTCTTTTAGTAATTTTTCTGGGTTATCTATGGCTTGCTCGTACCTATGCTTAAACGCTTCGAGGTAAGTCTTTAACAGCTCGTCTAAGTCTAGCTCTCTACCAACCACTGCCTTTAGAGAGGTCGCCTTTATACCGCGGGGCGGGTCATTATTCACGTTGACCCCTACTCCGACGATGCTATAGGCGCCGCTGACGCCCTTGACTAGTATTCCAGCCACCTTATACCCAGAGATTAATACATCGTTAGGCCATTTCAGCCTGGCATCTATGTCGTAGAGGAGGGATAAAGCGTCGCATAAGGCTAGGGCGGCTGTTATGGAGAGAATAGGCAATACGTGCAGCGGAGGTCTTAGTATTACGGAGAGCCAGAGCCCCCCTCTAGGCGATTCCCACCTCCTACCGTGCCTGCCCCTTCCCATGGTTTGTTCTTCGGCTACGACCACTGTCCACTCGGGTTCGCCTTTCTCGGCTAGTTCCTCGGCTACATCCATAGTTGAGGGCACTTTTTCATAGCGTAGTATTCTTAGACTCCCATCTTCGATGCTAGGCGCCAAGCGTCGACAACCCCCCTGTATTCTTCTTCTTTTTCCTTTTTATGTAGGTGTCTCGTAGGTTTCCGAGTGGAGCCTATTTTCTCCTTGAGTCGCTCGATAACTCGTTCCTCGTAAATGTACCGCGTTGAGAGATCTCCTCCCTTGAACGTTTCATCCCGGAATATGAAGCGGTGTAGGTCTAAGTTCGTCCTTAACCCTTCAATTACCGTTTCATCTAAAGCTCTTAGCATCCTCAGCCTAGCCTCCTCTCTCGTGCGCCCCCAGACGATTATCTTCATGAGCAACGGGTCGTAGTAAGGCGTTACCTCGTAACCCTCGTAAACTCCTGAGTCCACTCTTACCCAGGGGCCGGACGGCTCTACCAGTTTCTCTATCACGCCGGGAGATGGCGTGAAATCTTCTAGGGGGTCCTCGGCGTAAATTCTGGCCTCAAACGCGTGCCCTCTCAGCTCGATTTCTTCCTGGGAGAAGGGTAAGGGGTCGCCAGCTGCTATCATGAACTGAGCTTTGACCAGGTCTACGCCGGTAACCATCTCCGTAACTGGGTGTTCCACCTGTATCCTGCTGTTAACTTCTAATAAGTAGAAGTCCTCGACCGCCGGGTCGTAGAGGAACTCAAAAGTGCCAGCGTTCACATAACCCACGGCTTTAGCGGCTTTAACAGCGTATCCCACCAGTTTCTCTCTGAGTTCGTCGTCTAAGGCTGGGGATGGCGACTCTTCAATTACCTTCTGGAACCTTCTCTGCACGGAGCACTCTCTCTCGAAGAGGTGCACGATATTGCCTTTCTTATCGCCCAGTATCTGGACTTCGATGTGCCTGGCACGCGCGATGTATTTCTCGATGTAAACTTCTGGGTCTCCAAACGAGGAGTAGGCTATCGAGGAGGCCGTCTCCAAAGCCCTATCGAGGTCCTCCCTGTCCCACACTATGGTTACGCCTATCCCTCCCCCTCCCCCCGCGGGCTTAACGACGACGGGGTACCCCATGTTTTCGGCTACGTCGAAAGCATCTTCTTTCGAGACGGGCTCCAATGTGCCCGGCACTACCGGTACCCCGGCTGCATGGAAGAACTTCCTTAAATCGAGCTTCCTACCCACCCTCCTCTGAACGCTGGCGGGGGGACCTATGAAGACTATGCCGACCTTCTCCAACTCCTCCACAAAGGCTGGGTTCTCCGCCAGGAATCCGTAGCCTGGATGTACTGCTTCTGCTCCGCTTATCAGGGCCGCCTCTACAATGGAGTTTATCTGGAGGTAGCTTTTCGCGGCTGGTGGGGGGCCTATCCTTACGGCTTCGTCGGCCATCTTCACGTGTAGGGCGTCTTTGTCGGCGTCCGAGTATACTGCGACGACTTCTATACCCATTTCATGCGCAGCCCTTATTACGCGAACGGCTATTTCACCCCTATTAGCTACGAGAATTTTGTTAAATGGAGCCTCCATACCCAGCACCAACTTTTACTCTAGTGACATGGTTTTTCTCATACTGCTGATAAATACGTATAGTAGTATAAACATAGTGATAGCTAAGATTAAGCTGATTAGAAGTAAGAGGTGTCCGTGGGGGCCCCATGCCCCAGCTATGGGTATGGGTCCGACGAATATCGTGAAGCCGCCTGATACTTCTCCCTGGGAGGGGCTTAGCAGGGCGTAGGTCACTACGAGGAAAATGCCCAGTACTATGAGTATTAGTCCCACGGTGATTAAAGAGCCTGAGAGCCGTGTTAAGGAGGACAAGGCTATCCACCCGCTCCAATTTCTCCCCGGATATTCCCCATCGCGGTCAATATTTCCTTCGTCAGCACGCTTGGCAGCGTGTTCCGATTCGCCAAGGTGACGGTGTATGTTCTTACGTCAGGTCTGGCTAGGATTGCTCGGGTGTAGGGATAACGGTTAGCTCTTATGTGGATTGTCGCTAAGACAGGCTTCTGCAAGTCGAGGGCGCTAACTACCGTGTCCTTAAACTCTTGAGAGTAAAGCTCCATAGGCCCTATTTCATCTATAACTATGACTTCCGCCTCCCTAATCGCCCTCCTTATAGCGCCAACCCCTATGCTGTTTAGATCGCTGAGCACTACGTGGTATCTTCCCACGCGGGGGCCCGGCCCTGGGCCTGCCTTGGCCAGATACCCTTGCTTTCCCGTTATTAAGTCCTTGATTATGAAGCCCGTTCTCCTACCCGCTACTCTCTCCTCCGATGAGACCATCCCTCCGACTACTACTCCATTTCTCCTCAGAGCTTCACACACCCTCAAGACAAGAGTTGTCTTCCCTATGCCAGGCCTCCCTGTTACGAGGAAGTTCTTCTTCACCCTATCACCACGGCACCGAGTCTAAGCTCAGCTTCTCCACCTGCTCTAGAACGTACTTTCTAACCTCTTGAGGTGGCGGTATATCGGCGGCAACCTCCCCTTTCTCTAAGACCTTTATTAAGAGAGGCTTCATGGGACTACCGCACCTAGGGCATTTAGGCTCTGATTTATTAAGGGGTACTACCAAGTCTACGAAGCACTTCTCACACCTGTACACCTGCTTCCTACCGGGATACTTGCCGCGCTTAGATATCGCCATCCACTTCCCATTTACTTTGACCTCGACTAAGTCCATGGCTATGTCAACTATCCTAGCGTTACTAATAGCCGAGCCAACACCAAAGGCGCTAGCTCCGGCCGCTTTCAACCTCGGTATCAAGTACTCATCTATTCCTCCGCTTACAACGATCTTCACGTCATCTCTACCTATCAAGCTAAGCCTCCACTTGACTTCTCGTATTATTTCGGCGAAGTCCCCCCTCCTACTTCCCGGTGTGTCGAGCCTAATTCCCCACACCCTGTCGCCCAGCTTTTCGACTGCCCTTATAGCCTCCTCTGTTTCGTCTAAGAACGTATCTATCAATATAACACGTGGCACGTCTTTCTCAACGACTTTATCGAACGCCTCCCAGGCGAGGGTGTGGTCGCCCTTTATAGCTCTAAATATTATCATCAAACTGTGGGGCATTGTTCCAACGGGTTTCATACCTAGGAACTCTGCGGCTTCTATACAGGAGACAGCGTCGCACCCTCCTATGTACGCGTAGTAGCCAGCGAAGGGGGATATCGCGGGGTGGGTACGCCTGGCGCCAAAAGACAAAACTAGGGCGTCACCCGCCGCCTTTTTAACCCTAGCAGCCTTAGTCGCTATGCCAGACCCCATACTCAAGAATCCCAGGACAGGTGTCTCGTAGACTACGAATTCCCCGTAAGGCCCCTCTATACCCATTATCGGAGTTCTAACGCCACGGTAATCCTTAGGGAAAAACACGGTTCCTTCAGGCATGGCGTAGACGTTTACGGGCACTCCCCTCAAGAGTTCTACCACATCGCGTAACCCGCCGAGCACAGCCCAAGGATACCCCTTAGGGAGTGAACTCGGCGTAAACTCGGCGTAAACGTCAACCTTGTCCAACCCGTAGGCTTTGAGTATCTTAGCAGTCCTGACGAAGTAGATATCAGTAGTTTTCCCGGACTTTAAGTCCTCATACGTAGCATATATGAAGCGCGCCAAAGACCATCTCACCTCACACACTCTCCAGCCATTATGTGTATAAGGATTTGCTTAACAAGAACTTTACTTAAAGGAGTAGGTTACCCGTAGGCAAACGTTACTTATCAAAAAGGTGTCCTTCAGTAATTCATGCCACTGAGGGGGCGCTTTTTCACATGCGAGTTTACGAAGTGCTCTTCATTGACGAATAACATCACCCTCCTGCCGTCCTTCTTCTCCTTTACAAGTCCGACCCTTT
>Ga0190367_1001030_pt1 | contig 17471 bp, 17 predicted proteins | sample 4872181011_MG_FD_171838 | JGI IMG/M metagenome (GOLD analysis project Ga0190367, IMG submission 171838) | Hydrothermal vent microbial mat bacterial communities from Southern Trench, Guaymas Basin, Mexico - 4872-18-10-11_MG | ecosystem: Environmental > Aquatic > Marine > Hydrothermal vents >...
GAACGTATGTAATGTGTCCGTTATTAAGGAGCCTATAGTGTTTAGGAATAAGTTGAGGGAGAAGGGCTTATTTAGGTTAATTAGTTGTTCAAGAGATGTGGAAATATTTAATGAGTAGCGCCAATCTTTATTAACTCATTAGTCCTGACTTTGCTAATATGCCTCGTGCTGCAAGAATGCCTGTTGCTGCTGCAACGTTTATTCCTCTCGATAATCCAGCACCATCACCTGCTACGAACACGTTCTCTAGGGTTGTCTCTAAGTACTCATTAACTACGGCTCTAACACTGTAGAACTTAATCTCTGGTGCATAGAGTAGTGTCTGTGCTGATGCAATACCTGGCATTAAGGTATCTAACCTATTTATCGCCTCAACTATATTCGCTACAACCCTGTAAGGTAGAGCCATACCTATATCACCAGGAGTAACATTTTTTAATGTAGGCTCTATAGAGCTCCTACCAATCCTCTCCCAAGTACTCCTCCTACCAGCTATGAGGTCTCCAAGCCTCTGAATTATGGGTCTACCACCACCTAACCTAGTTGCTAGATGCGCTATACTCCTACCATAAGCTATCGTATCCTCCATGGGATCTGTCAACTTTATGGTAACTAGTAATGCGAAGTTAGTGTTCTTAGACCTTATACCTACATACGACATACCGTTAACACCAACTATGTCACCATCGTAAGTCTCCTGAACTACGAAGCCATTAGGATTAGTACAGAACGTCCTTACCTTATCATCGTAAACTTTAGTATACATTATTATCTTGGGATCCCTAACAATCTTAGTTATTGGTTCAGCAATATACGATGGTATCTCAACCCTAACACCTATATCTAGAGGTCCCGGTTCAGTCTCTATACCCCTTCTCTTAGTTAGTTCAGCAAACCATGAAGCACCACTACGTCCAGGTGCTACGAGCACGTACTTAGTCTCCAAGACTCCGCTCGTAGTCTTAACCAAGAGTGAGTCACCCCTTCTCTCAATATCGAGAGCTTGAGTCCCTAGTATGAATCTAACACCGTACTGCTCCAGATATGATGTTATACTCTCTATAACTTTCACAGTATTATCGGACCCTATATGCCTCTGTGGGGTAGGTACGAACTTAGCACCAGCTCTTGCTGCTAGTCTCTCAAGCTCTGTTACTAACTTATCATCCACTCTGAATAATCTCTCCTTAGGAGCACCAAACTTAACGAATACCTCATCAACATACCTAATTAGTTCCTCAGCCTTTCTCCAGCTACCTATTAACTTATCTAGATCACCACCAACATCTGGTCTTAAGTTAATAGTACCACTACTGAAGATACCTGCACCACCAACACCATGCATTATATGGCATGGATTACACCTATTACAGCCGTTAGTTCTGAAGTTGAATCTGAAGTCAACATCGAGACTCTTAATCAGTAATGGACACCTACGTAGTGAAGCTCTATAACCTCTATCGATTATAGCTATTCTTAATTGTCTCTTACCTGTAGTGACTAGTTCGTAAGCTGCGAACAGACCTGCAGGACCTGCCCCGATTATTACTACATCGTACCTCACGACTTATCACCTAAGAAAGCCTAACTCAGACCTCCTATCGATGATATGCTTTAGGTCAGGACCCGTACCAATCAGGGTTATCGGTACTTTAATATGCTCCTCTACATCTTCAATCCACTTGCGTACATCCTTAGGTAGCTTACCCCACTCTCTAATATGCCTTACTTGAGGGAATAATGCATCAAGCTTTGTAATTGCAGCTTGAGTAGCTGAGTTAAGCATAACTGCTCTCTTAGCTAGCTCAAAATTAAATGGTGCAACTCTCCTCCTCCTACCAGTAACCGTCGCCACTTCAACCCAACCCCTACGTTCAGCTTCCTCAGGAGGTAGCTCACCATCTAGAGGTCCTCCACCAACCCTAGTTACGTAGGCCTTGAACACGACGAGTACTTCATCGACATCTTTAGGTCCCACACCAACTTCCGACGCGAATGCTGATGCTGTAGTATCACGGCTAGTCACGTAGGGATATGTTCCATGGTAGAGACTTAGGTATGTTCCTTGAGTACCTTCAATTAATACATTAGCACCCTTCCTTAATGCTTCATGAACTTCTAAGGGCACATCGGTAATCATCTCCTTTAATTTAGGAAACTCATGAGCTAGCCTTAACCTTCTTAACACCCTATCAGCCATAGCAGCACCTACACCCTGTAGTGTTGAGCCTATCCTCCCCGTTAGGAGTGCATCCCTCCTCTCAGTCTCTACGTGACGCTCCTCAATAATACCTGTATTCCTATCAAGGTAAAGTCTGCCATATGTCTTCGTTTCATCTAATTCCTTGTAAAGTACGTCAAGCCTGACTAAAGCACCAGGAGCTACTAAGAGTTTAGTCCTTGGATTCACAAATCCTGATGGTACTATACGTAACTTCCATGTCTTACCATTAAAGACTACAGTATGTCCAGCATTTACAGCACCACATCTAACAGCTATTTCTACATCATCCTTCAAGCTTAGATATGATACTACCTTACCCTTACCCTCATCACCAAAGAACCCACCAACAACTATGGTTAGCATCATTAACACCTCCTTAGAGCGTTCTTAGCATAATTTAAGGCTCTCTCAATAAGGTATTCATAACTACCTAGGTACCTACTATAATCAAAACATTCATTAATATCATCTCTACTTAATAATTTAGCTACGTCACTCTCATTAATTACATCCCTTAAACTCACACCCCTACCTAGTGCCTTCTTACTAAGTTCTGAAAGCATTAGATGTGCTTTATGTCTAGGTATTCCAGCCTTAACAACTAACTTAACCATTAAGCACTCAGTCATTATTGTTCCCTTACTAAGGTTTAGGTTTCTTAACATGGCCTCCTTATTAACTCTTAGGGACTTAAGCATTCTTTCAGTATCGATTAACATCTGATCTATCACTAGGAATGTATGCGGTATTAAGAACCTCTCACTACTACTATTAGTTAGGTCTCTTTCATGCATTAACGGTATATTTTCTAGAGCTACTGTAATGAGTGATCTAGATACCTTAGCTAATCCGGAAATCCTTTCAGCTATTGTGGGGTTTGATTTATGCGGCATTGTGCTACTACCTATCTTACCGCTCGCTATGATTAATTCATTAATCTCATTCCTAGATAGCTCCCTAACCTCAAGTGCTAAACGGTCTAACTGACTTGCTAATATTGCTAGTGCTGAAACAAGTTCAGCAAAACCATCTCTAGGAGCTACTTGAGTAGTTATTGCATGAGCTCTCAAGTTTAGTGTCTTTAATACTATCTCCTCTATCTTAGGTCCCTTATCGCTCCATGCAGCCATAGTGCCTACAGCGCCAGATACCTTACCTCTAATTAACCTGTCCTCAAGGTCACATATCCTCTCATAACTCCTTGATAATTCATAGACGTAGTTAGCGAGCTTAAAGCCTAGTGTTATAGGTAATGCATGCTGACCATGCGTTCTACCGACCATTAACGTATCCTTATGTTCTATGCTTAACCTCATTAGTAAATTCAATACATTTCTGAGTTTATCCTTAACTATTCTTAATGCATCTTTTATTATTAATGACCATGCCGTATCTACAATATCATAACTGGTTGCTCCCAAGTGAACATACTTACCGCACTCACCACAAGCCTCAGCAAGTGCTATAGCTAGTGATGCTATGTCATGACCGTACTTTGACTCAAGTCTATCAATATCCTCAACCTTAACTCTTAGTGCGCATTTACTTAAGACCTCATAGCAACCTTTAGGAGCTATACCTACCTCCTCCAATGCCTTCATAAGTGCTACCTCTACGTCTATGTACCTTCTTAACATGTTGTCACGTCTAAATAGCTTCCTCATTTCTTCTGAGCCATACCTATAATCAAATGGACAGGTGGGATAAGGTGCCTCACTACTCAATGCCATCCCTCCTCATGTAAAGCTTTAATGACTTGATTAAGTAATCAGTACTTATTAATTCACTCTCTTTATCTATGCCGAGCCTCCTAGCTAATTCCAAAGCATTTCTTATCACATCCTCTTTACTGATGCCATCACCCTGCTTTGCTAAGCTATAAAGTGCTTCAGCTATGGTCCACGGATATAATATCCAAGCCCACTTCTCAACCTTCTCAACATAGAAGTTAGGTATGTGTGAACTCGTCACTTTATAATGTAGTACGGCAGTCCTTACTTCAGTAGCTCCTAAATCATTCAGTAACCTAACTACTTTAGTCATTGTAGCTCCTGTATCAACAACTTCATCAACCACCAAGACCTTCTTATTCTTAACTTTAAGTACCTCATGTATATCGATTAGCGGTTCCTCGTAGAGCTTACCACCAGTACCCCAGAATTTAGCTCTAATAGTGTAAAACTCCTCTATCCCAAGCACATCACTAACTATTCTAGCTGGTATGAGACCTCCACGTGATATTGTAACTATAGCGTCGAAGGACTCACCCGAATCCATGACTATCTCAGCTAACCTGTAACACATCCTTATTGCCTTAACCCACGGTATGTATATTATGTTCATTAATTCACCTCAACATGGTTCTATAGTACTTGGTGGTTTAGAAGTTATTGCGTAAGTAACCATGGTTACATTACTAAGTTCTGATGTTATCTTCCTTGCAACTCTATCAAGCACGTCATAAGGTATTCTAGCCCAATCAGCAGTCATAGCATCATCACTTACAACAATCCTCAACGTAACTATGTAACCTACATCCCTCGAGTCACCCTTAACGCCAACCCACTTATCATCACCAACAACAGCAAATGCCTGCCATACCTTCTCATAGAGTCCCTCCTTCTTTAACTCATCTTCAAGTATCTTTGAGGCCTTCCTAACGATCTCTAACTTCTCAGGTGTTAACTTACCGATAACCCTGACAGCTAAACCAGGTCCAGGAAATGGATGTCTCTTAACGATCTCATCAGGTACTCCTAATTCCTTACCTAACCTTCTTACTTCATCCTTGTATAGGTACTTGAGAGGCTCTATTATCTTAACATTAAACCATCTAGGTATTCCAGCAACATTATGATGCGTCTTAATTCTATCAGCACCAACCTCGAACCCGCTCTCAATCACGTCGGGGTATGTTGTTCCTTGAGCGAAGTATTTAATGCTTGGGTCAGACTTAATTATCTCGTAAAAAATCTTAGCGAATTCCTCACCTATTATCTTCCTCCTAAGCTCACAGTCTTCAACACCCCATAACCTACTTAGGAATCTCTCCTTAGCATCTATGAGTATTGGGTTAATACCTATCGATCTTAAATTTCTTAGTATCTCATCAATTTCACCTTCGCGGAATAGTCCATGATCTACAAGTACTGCTACTAACCTATCACCTACAGCCTTCTTCACAAGCACAGCAGTTACCGTTGAGTCAATACCTCCACTAACAGCTACTAATACCTTAGCATTAGGTTCAACACTTTCTCTTATCTCCTTCACTACTTCATTAATGTAATTTCCGGGATTCCAGTTCCTCTCAACCCTAGCTATGTTAAGGAAGTTATCTAGGAGTTTCATACCTTTAGGTGTATGTCTTACCTCAGGATGGAATTGAACACCATAGATAGGCTTATCCTTGACTTTAAATGCAGCTATGTAACCTAGCTCGGATATCGCTAATACTTCAACGTTATCAGGTAGCTTAGCAACGTAGTCCCTATGGCTCATCCATACGAACTCCTTTTCGTCCCATCCATTAAATATCGTGTCCTTCTTAGTAATCCTGATTTCACACCTACCGAACTCACCCTTACCCCTTCTTACCTCACCACCTAATACCTTAGCAAGTAATTGATGTCCAAAACAAATACCTAATATAGGGAACTTACCGATTAAGTCTCTATAATCATCTAAGTTAACGTCTAATTCATTAACGCTAGCAGGCCCACCGGAAAGCACTATTGCCTTAATGGAATTACTATCCGACCTACTTAAGTAATCCTTTAATCTAATATAAGGAACAACTTCAGTATAGACATTAAGGTTCCTTAACCTGCGTGATATTAAGTGAGCATACTGCCCACCAAAGTTTACAACCACTACCCTCTCCTTAACTAGATTGCCCAAATACCTCTAACCCCAAGTTTAGTCTGTAACGTAAACATATAAAAACATTTTCCGATATGATTTAGGTGTAACTATAGGGAGGTTAACGCAGTTAATGTAATATTCTTTTAATACCATGTTCAGGATGCTAGGAACTAATGTAAGCATCCATGTAAAGTCTTCAGTAAGTTACGTTACCGGTATCACCTATTATGTTGAATATTAAGAAGTCTTTTTGTATGGACATAGTACTGAGTATGGACAGTATCCACACTCCCATGAGTATCTTGGGTAATTAGTATCAAGTATCCTAGCAATCACCTCTTGTTCTGTCACTTTATCAGTTACCTCATATTGAGTTACCCTCTCAGGTGTTATGTAGAGCAATATGGTTTCCTCCAGATCGAATAACCAGTTATAGATTCTTGCTTGGTCCTTATGGTGTTGTTGTGGTATTCCTGTATCAGATCTAGCTGTTTTAACCTCAACACCTATTTTCTCATTCTCACTTAACTGAATAATGGCGTCAGCCCTACCCTTAATTACGACGCTCCTACCACTAGGTAACGTGACTTCTCTTGAACCTTCAACTTCAATACTAACTTTATCACCTAACTTCTCCTTAAGGAAGGTCTCGATACCCCAATGTGCTACGTTTCCTAAGATGAATATTGGAGTGAATACCTCCTTAGCCGATAGCTCAGGGTATAACATTTCGTAAATTCTCTTTAAAGGACATCTAACTAAATCACTAACCCAGTAGACATTTTCCTCTCTCTTATGCTTTTCTCTTTCCTCCTTATTTGCCTCATAAATCATCTTAACTATATCCAGCATTGTAGCACCCCTAAGCTCCGTGCTCCTATTATTAAAACATTTAAATTCGGTTACGTAGCTCATACAGCATATTACTTAAAAAGTGCTTAAGATACTATCCATAACCCTAATTTTGTTCGGAGTATAGTTGATTTTGGTGGATTAATGCTTAAATACGTTTTAATCCTGCTGATATTGTTTACAATAATACTGTATGTATACTCTATGGAATCCCCAATTCAGGAATTAATTATGACACACGCAACAAGCTACTACGTAGCTAAGGTTTATTACGTAATAGTTAATGAGATAGTTAAGGAGGTCATTAATGAGAAAATAGTTAGTAAAGTTATTGCAGAGCCATTTATAGATCTAAGCTATGGATCAACATCCATTCCAACCATAGTAGTTAAATCAGTAAATTCACCACCTCCATACTACATAAGGTTATTAGCCTATGATGAATATACGGGTAGTAGATGGTTACTAAGTAATAGTAAAGAGTATTTCGTAACAGTTAATTATCAAGTACTTGAAAAGATAAGCTTGAGCAGTAGGAATAGTGAGTGCTATATAGTTAGGGAGGAAATACTTAACTCTAACGTTAAGTTAAGAACCTTCTCAGAAATTGTTGTAGCATGTTATGGTGCCAATGAAGCCTACATTAGGATTAAATTAGGTAATACAACATTCTTTACGCTTAATAATGAAACTATAGTACCACTACCTACAGACTTTCTAACATCTACTGTACTTTCGATGAGATTTAACGCATCCCACATAATTCCATTGATGTTAACGTACATAATTCCCATACCTAGCTTAAACTCATCTAATGTAACATTAACACTCTACATTGATGAAACACTCAAATACATAAAGATTAGAGGTACACCTAGTTATGCTATAGACTCTTTGCTTATAGTTAATAATGGTTACGGTGAAATTAAGAAGAAGAAAATCACTATCTTGAATAAGTATATGATAGATTACAAGAAGGTATGTTCAAAGGATTTTAAGCCATCATTTATAATAGAGGATGATGTATGTTTTAAGTCTCTAGTTAAATTCGTAAAGAATACCCTATGTGGGAAGGGAAAGGCTAATCCCTCACTAGGTTTCATAGCTAGAACATTCATCGATAAGATTGAAGGATTAACTAGTTATGGACCAGTTGATCTAAGTAGTTATGTTAATGATACATGTAGGGACTTAGCATCGGTATTCTTACTAAAAGCTCATAAGGGTGTCTGCATTCATTACGCATCAGCGCTCTCCGTAATACTTAAGATCTTAGGCTTTAACGCAAGACTTGCTACAGGGTTGGTTAGAGTTGCTTATACTAATGTAAATAATAGTGGTCTATACGTTGGTTTCTACATACCTCATGCCTGGAGTGAGGTACTAATACCTGAAGGATACATAGCATTCGATCCTACACCATCCCAAGGAGGCGGGGGTAACATACCCTCATATGGTACAGCAATCAGTATGTATAGAGCTTATAGGTATAGAGAAAGAGCCGAAGAACCCTATCCTGGAATCAAGGTTTTAATGAAGAGAGCTTTAGGTGAACCACCTACATATGCCACTCACATACCTAAAGACTTAACCGGCATCTATAATGAAATTGTAGGCCTAATTACTGCGAACATAACCTACGTAATTACTATCTTATTGATCTTAGCATTAATACTGAATAGCGACGTAGTATTGCAAGGCTTCGCTAAATTACTAAGGTTATTAGGCATCAGAAGGAGCGACATTAAGTCGCTAGCTAAGAAAGTATTGAGTGAAGTATATGATGATCTAGGGCTAAGCATGCCTAAACATTTAACTCTACGTGAATTAGTTATGAGCATTAAGGATAGACTAGATCAGGAATTACTCATGCTCTTGGAACACTTTACTAAGGTATATGAGGAGTTAAGGTATGGTGGTAAGGGTAATGTGGAGGAGGTCATGAAGTATGCTAAGCTTATATTGAGGAGGTTAAGAGGTCATGCTATTACTTAGTGAGAGCATAGCTGTTATTAAAGTAACATTAACAGTGATTTACTTATTAACATTAGGTGCATTATTGCTTACTAAGTCAAGATTATCTAACTTATCATGTCTTAATAAAGAGATAGTTAAGAGTATTGAGAGGAAAGTTAAATGCTTGGATATGAGCCTAAAGTACAGTAAATTTAGGTTAAGGTTAAGTTGCTACTCAGGTATACTACTTGGATACTCATTACTGACAATAACTTACGTTTTACTCATTATTAATCCAGATCCCTTGATAGCTATCATATTCTTAATCGTGGTATCTCTTATACTGTTAAATACTAGGTATTTACATAAGACTAAAATATCATGTGTCAGGGAGATAGAGTACTTAGGTTCCGACATAATACGTGTTAAGGTCAAAGTTAAGCCTAACTCAACTATTAAGATTAAAGTATGTGACTCCCTTACTGAGGGTACAGCTGTAGTTAAGGGATCGAATTGCTCAGAATACGCTACTGTTGAGGGAGGAGGTACATTAGAGTATGAGTACTTAGCATTAAATGGTTGGTCTAAGGTGGAGGAATCCAACGTAGTTATTAGCTTAACCATGCCTTTAGCATTACATGAGAGGGTAGTTACGCTAAAACCTAAGAACGTAATTAAAAGGCTAAGTGAAAGAGAAGCCGGGGAGATTAAGGAGTTAAGAAGTTACTTGAATATTGTTGAAACCTTAATAGAGCCATCAGTAAGTTACGTTAGGCCATACGCTCAAGGCGATGATATTAAACTCATAGTTAATAAGAGCCTATTAAAACCCGGTGGTTTAAGCGTAAAGGTTCTTGATAAACATAGAGAAGTTAGGAGTAGTGGAAGGCTAATGAAGGTATACGTAGTTCTTGATAGATACTTCTGTAAGTATGCCGTAGGCTATGCGCAATTAAAGAATATACTTAAGCTATTACTTAGTAGAGGAGTAAGTAAAGTAATAGTTGGTGACAAGCTAATCAATATCAGTAACGTCATGAACAACATATTAAAATTATGTGGTAATGAAGGTTATAAAAGTAGTTTAAATGTACTCCATAACGTAATTAATGACATCGATGTGATAGTAGTTTCCCCTGAAAGCATTAAGGATGTAGCTAAGCTCATTAGAAAGAGCAGGGTGAGGCCATTGATAGTAAGTATTAAGGCTATACGTGATAACTCAATAGTAATGCATGATCTAATAAATACCTTTAAAGTTAGAATTAATGGATTTCAGGAATGGCTCGCTTTCCTAAAGGATAATGTCAATGAGATACTCTCTGATAGAGTTAGTTCAGCCCAGGTGATCATTCTTGAGAACGTTTATTACTAAACTAAGGCTAGGTATCTTAAGATTACTCTTGGTACTCACACTAATCATTCTGATAATTTTATTTAATCCGTACGATCCACTCCTTCATACCTTACTGCTTATCTCCCTCGTAGTGGGGGTTATGATTAAGCTACTCTATTCATTACCTATAATGTTAGTACTCTCATTAATTTCATGTTTAGTATTTCATGAAAGTATCTACATATCCCTAGCGATACTAAGTATACCATACCTTAGTAGGCCAGACCAAAGAAGTGTCTCTAATTACTTAAGAGTACTATTTTATGTAGTGCATATAGCATCAATACTTTACTATGTAGGAATTGGTACTTGGTATCTCATAATAACGGTAGCACTTTACGTAGTACTTTCAATAACGTATTTAATACAAGTTATGAGTTCTAACGATGTAACTTTAAGAAATACCCTTATGAGGAATCTAGCTAAAGCATTAGTGATGAGCTTTATCATATTAATTATTGCTTGGTTAATCCCTCAAATACAAGCTACGGTAATTTTTGGCTCAATAGCTATACTATTACTCTTAACTCTTGATCGTATAACGTGAAATAAGAGAAAAACTTAAGCTTCATGATACCGATACGATACTCTGAATATCTTACTAAAATCCTTTAATGAGATGCTAAATTTACTTAAGCTACGAGAGTATATGTTGTATAACTCATTAATTACGTCTTCAGGTAGCTCATACTTATGTAATGTCCTCTTGAACTTATACTTTTCAATAATTGACCTAAAGTACGTACTAACCTTGATGCTTAAGTATAAAATTAATGCTGATAATATTATCTTGACAACGTAGACTAATATCATAAGTATTCCTACTAGCTTATTTAACTTCATTCTTTATCTCTATTAAGACATGCTTTTAGAGTATATTTAGGTCTTTTACCATTACTCACCTTAATTACCACGTTCTTCTCCAAAAGCTTGATTAATCTATTTCTTATTATCCTCCTAGAGGCAGTGCCTCTTAATACTTTAACGTTCTTAGTTATCTCGGAAATACTTCTCGCTTTACAGTCGGCTAGTGACTCTATTATTGATCTGTCAATAGCATCAAATATACCTAAGTACTTAATGCTTTCAATGACTCTCCTAGCTGCTTCAATAGCTCTTGAAATAGGTATTGAAAAAGCTATTGTTAATTTAAATGCACTACTAACTATCTCATCGTTAAGACCTAAAAGCTTCAAATACTCCTCAACTCTATTTAGCCTCCTTACGATGTTCTCTAATAATTTCTCGATTCGCTCAAGTTTATCCTCGATACTTTCAGTCATTACTCCTCCTCTTTCCTCTCTGTCATTCTTCTGATCGTATTAATTACTTCATCTATCTTGTTTGATACTTCGGGCTTTGACTTTTTAATCTCCTCAAGGGTTTTCACAATTTTATCTAAGTCTTCGGTACTAACTGCGAAGTGTGTATGTTTTGGCTTCATGAATCCTTTAAAGAATTCAGATATCGCCTTAGGACTTATTGCGGACTCTAATTTATGCTTAAAATACGTCTTAACCATCTCATTAACCATTTCCTTAGGCATTCCTGAATTCATTAACTTCTTATAGAGTGCTGCTACCTCTTCGCCAAGCTTAGAACCATCCAAGCTACTCATGAGTGTATCTACTAACTCTTTTAATGGGCCCTTAATACTTGCTATAAAGTCACTTATGGCTTTAAATATTGCTTTAACCTCCTCTACATCAGAGAGTTCCCGCTTTTCCTCCTCCTCTCTCTTCTCTTCCTCAGACATTGTTTTCACCTAGTTACTACTTGTTTGATCACCCTAATTAGTGATACTACTTCACTGTGCTCAGTTGGTGGCCACTATCTGCCGTAATAGGCATAAGTGAATCCGTAAGATATTGCTAATTCCTTTATACTGTTAAGAGTATTTATGGGTGATGAGCCGGGATCAACATTTACTCTATCTCTTAAAGCAACTACTGTAAAGATGTATCTATGCTTACTACCGTGTGGTGGGCATGGACCTCCATAGCCTATCCTACCAAAGTCATTTAGTGATTGAAGTCCTATTCCTTGAACCGTCTCCTTCTTGGGAATATTTGCCTTAAGTGATGTAACGTTACTTGGTATATTGTAAATTATCCAGTGAATGAATATACCCTTAGGGGCATCAGGATCTATCATTATCACAGCATAATATCTAGCTCCTTCAACCTTACTCCACCGTAGTGGTGGTGATATATCTTCACCATCACAAGTATATACTTTAGGTACGGTAGCTCCATATGTAAAGGCTGAGGATGTAACTTCTATTCCTTTCGGTATGTCACCTATTAAAGATTTAATAATGGCGTCAATACTGCTTGTAGGTTGTGTCCTCCCCGCTTCATGAGCTGTATAGTAAAGAAGTAACCCTATAGTAGCAATTACAGCTATGAGAATTACAGCTAAGACCATTAGTGAAATTTTAACCAATTACGTACACCCAACGAATCTATCTTCAAGATGAGTAAAATTTCTGAATGGTCTGTAGTTAATGTATTTGTGCACACTTATTTACATAGTTTATTGAGGAGGGAGAGGTATTGGTTCGAGCACTAGGTATAGATCCAGGTACTAAGAGCTTCGACTTGGTAGTTATTGAAGGGCCTAAAGTCGTTCATGAACATAGCATAGAAACCATAGAGGTAGCTAAGAATCCTGAAGTACTCATTAATGCTATAGAGAGTATAGGTGATGTTGATATAATAGTAGGTCCCTCAGGCTATGGTACACCAGTAGTATGTAATGAGGATATCATAGATGCTGAGCGATTCGCTATCGAGATACTACTCCTATCAAGTAAGGAGGACATCAGCGAAGGTGTAAAAAGAGGTGAACTTGGTATGGCGGTCTATGACGCATTAACTAAGGTAGTCAAATATTTATGGAAATCTAAATATAGAGTTTGCTACATACCCTCAGTTATCTTATTACCGACTGTTCCTTTACATAGGAAGATAAACAGGATTGATATGGGTACAGCAGATAAGTTAGCGGTAACTGCTCTAGCTATATATGATGAGAGTAGGAGATTAGGTATTAGGTATGATGAGACTAAGTTCATTCTTGTAGAGTTAGGTTTTGGATATAATGCAGTAATAGCTGTTGATGGAGGTAAGGTAGTTGATGGTTATGGAGGTACGTTAACACGTATGGGGTTCCTGACAATAGGGGCTATAGATGCTGAAATAGTTGTTGCGGGGAGGTCATGGAAGCGTAGTGATGTATTCTACGGTGGTGTCTCAACACTATGTAATGAGTATAGCCTTGAGAGGGCTCTTGAACGTGCTAGTATCGATGAGTTATGTAATGCAGGCTTCACTTCGATGATCGAGTCTATAGAGCATCATGTTAGAGGAATGCTTGCATCGGTTAAGGACCCTCACGAAATAATACTGTCGGGAAGGCTATCACGTATACCTAAAATATATGATGACTTAAGGAAGAGATTAAGTGATGTAGCACCAATTGTACGAATAAGAGGACTTGATGGTGCTAGGCTATCTAAGGAAGCTGCACAAGGGTATGCAATGCTGGGTGAAGGTATTGCTGGTGGCTACTTTAAGGATTTAGTTAAGATTATGGAGATAATGATGGCGAAAGGTACAACATTAAGTTGGGTTTATCATCCAAGAGTTATGGAGTTACGAAGAAAGCTTGAACAAACATGTATGAAAGTTATTAAACGTAAAGAAGTATGTAAATTAAGTAATTAAATTTGGATTTAAGATACACTAGACAAACTTTTAAGCTTTAAGTTTATTTTTTCAGACCTGAGGATCCGGTATGAGCATAAAGACTGTACTTAATGCTTCGTATCCTAGAACGGAGTTTGTAGCAAAACTATATAGTAAGTTCTTGTCAGGTAAAATAGCTAGCGATGAGTTTGAGAAAGGTATTGAGGAAGCTACTGCTGATCTATTTAAATTTCTCAAGAAGGTAGGTATCAACATCTTTACTGATGGTATGTTTAGATGGGACGACATTTTTAACCCATTAATAAGGTATGTTGAAGGAGTTAAGATTAACGGATTAATGAGATTTTACGATAACAATTTCTTCTTTAGAGCACCGATTATTGAGTCTAAATTAAGATTAAGTGATGAGCATCCATTTAGAGAGTGGTTTAAGAAGTCTTTAGACTTAGCTAAGAAGGTTTTCGGTAATTCGGAAATATTGTTAAAGCAACCATTACCAGGCCCGCTAACACTAGCATTGAATAGCATTAATAATCATTATAGTGACTTAAATACACTAATTAGTGATTGGCGTAGTGAGGTGTTAGAACCTTTAATTAAGGACTTAAGTACCGTAGGATTAAGTGCTGTTGAAATTCATGAACCATCACTTGTCTGGAAGGGTACAAGTGATGAATTAAGAAAGCTCGGTATTAAGGAATTAGCATACCTCATCGATTACGCCTCAAAAATCGGTGTTGACGTATGGCTATTAACGTATTTTGGCTCACTAAGAAAGTTAAGGGAATTAGTTACCGAAGTCTCAAGAGCTATCATAGGCCTTGACTTCTATAGTAGTGAGAAAGGTAGAGTTCAGTTAGTCATAAGGGATTATGGATTAAAGAGGGTAATGCTTGGCGTCCTTAATGCTAGAAATACATTGATGGAGAGGCCTGAGAATGTCAGGAGAGCCATATTTAAAGCTTCAGACTATGGTGCAAAGGAGATATATGTTGGTAATAACGCGCCATTAGATTTCATACCTGAGGTGATAGCTTCAAAGAAATTAAGAAGGCTAAGTAAGATAGTAAGGAAGCTTGGGAGGTGAAAGTAATGAAGTGGAGCAAAATAGAGCTTCCTATACTTCCTACTACGGTCATAGGTTCGTACCCTAGACCTAAATGGTTGAGGGAATTCATTAGAGGATACAGGGAGGGTAGATATAGAGAGGATCAGTTAAGGGAGGCCTTTGATGATGCCGTAATAGCTGTTGTACGTGATCAGGAGGATGCGGGTATAGACATCCCTAGTGATGGAGAGCAGAGGAGAGATGAGATGGTTGAATATTTTGCTGAAAGAATTGAGGGATTCATATTCTATGGTCCTGTCAGAGTTTGGGACAATAATTACTTCAGAAAACCAGCTGTTGTCTCGAAGCTTAAATATAAGGGACCCATGATTGTTAATGAATACCTATTCTTAAGGAGGATAAGCAAAGCTAAGGTCGTTAAGGTCACGATAACAGGACCCTACACCATAGCTGATTGGTCATTTAACGAATACTATAGGAGTAAGGATGAATTAGCTTCTGAGTTAGCTAAGATCATAAATATGGAGATAAAAAAGCTTGAGGAGGCGGGTGCACTTTATGTTCAGATAGATGAACCAGCACTAACATCCCATCCTGACGAGATGGATTGGGCAGTTGACGTAATTAATGAGGCAGTTAAGGGTGTCAATATTAAGGTTAGTCTTCACGTATGCTACAGCAATTATAAGGTACTAAAACCTTACTTTGATGAACTAAGGGTTAGTCAGTTAGCTCTTGAGTTTGCTAATAGAGGATTTAGAGATCTGAACCTACTTAAGAATCTCAATAAAGAACTGGGCTTTGGTGTTATAGATGTCCATAATAGGAGAATTGAAGATCCACATGACGTTGTTAAAGCCATAAATAAGGTGTTAAGGTATGTAGAGCCTGAGTGCATTTACATAAATCCTGACTGTGGTCTAAAGTTATTACCAAGAAGCATAGCGAAAAGGAAGTTAGAAGTTATGGTTCAGGGAACTAAGTATGTAAGAGAAAGATTATCAAGAAAGGGCTTTACAAATACCGTGCTAAGAAGAAGTACTGAATGCCCCTGAGCTAAGTTTCTCTACAGGCAATCTCGTTTTCATACCTATCAAGGTTATTATTACTCCAGCGATATTTAGTGCAATAATTAATAACCATATATTCGTGGGTCCTAACGAACTAATTAATAACGTAGCTATAGGTCCCACTAGTGCTGCTGAATTAGATATAACTCCTAAAGCGTAACCAGCTCTATGTGCTATGTGTTTTGGATAAGCTATTGTTTGTACAGACCAGAATGTAGGTCCAGTACCTTGGACAGCAGCTAAGATTGTTAATAGAGCTAGGAACGTCATTGGATTATGGATTAAGAGTATTGCTAATGCACCAATCATTGAAAGTATGTATAGTACTGCCTGCGTTATTGCTACAGACCTAAATAATGTTCTAGCGTTTAGTCTTGAATGCTTTAATAACGCTAAAGCTACTCCAGGTATGTAAGACCATACAATATATGATGATTCTAATATTGTTGAGGAGAGTGTTCCACTAACTTCGTACATACTTTCGGAAATGAAATGTATTAGTGGAGCTAATGTGAATACTATCCATAGGCCAGGAAAGAATGTAAACCCCCAGATTACTGTAAATTTCTCTCTCCAAACACTAAACTCTATGGCTTCCTCTTCAGCAACTCTTTTGGGTGGTAAGTATTTATCAGGGATTAGGGTTACATAGATCAATGTTAGTATTAATGTCACAAGACCGAATACTATGAATGTGAGTTTCCACCCAATATGTAAGGCTAGTTCAGGACCTAGTGTAGATCCTAGGAATCCCCCAATGAATATACCTGACACTATGATACCTATAGCTAAGGTCCTATGTCTCGGGAAGACCGTACCTGCTTGATAGGAGAATACAGGTATTGCAGCCATAGCTAAACCTTGAACTATCCTTAATGCTGTAATTGCTATGAAGTTTCCTATGAACGGTATTAGGAATTGAGGTATTGAAACAGCTAGGCCCGCAACTAGAACGCCCAATTTAGGTTCATATTCAAAGTATTTAGAGTGACCTATCAGGAAAGCGAAGAATATGCCTATAGTGAATGCTGATGCAGCCCATTTAAGACTTTCAATACTTAAACCGTAAGTTAATGATATATGACTACTAAGAGATGAAAATAAAGTAAGTACTGTGAAGTTGAACGACATTATGATTAAGTCAGTTATTAAAACATAGAACCTTCCATAATCGCCATCCTTAGGTATGGTTCCACACCCGGGAGTAGTTATTAGTACATTAAAGTTTAAAGCATGACGTATAATTACAGTATTAACGTTTTAAAGAATTTAAGAATCAGCTATCCTAGCCCACATCACAAATCAGAAGTTCCAGCGTTCATCACTAAAC
>Ga0190367_1001031_pt1 | contig 17441 bp, 29 predicted proteins | sample 4872181011_MG_FD_171838 | JGI IMG/M metagenome (GOLD analysis project Ga0190367, IMG submission 171838) | Hydrothermal vent microbial mat bacterial communities from Southern Trench, Guaymas Basin, Mexico - 4872-18-10-11_MG | ecosystem: Environmental > Aquatic > Marine > Hydrothermal vents >...
GTTTTTGTAATATATAACTGTTTGCCTCAGGGCGAGCCGACTGCTCCCCAGCATAACGGCTCAGCATCCTGAGGCTGGGGCTGCGGTCAACCAGCCCGTCTGGTCTTATGAGGGTTGATGGCATCATTATCGCCCGAAGACAAGCCCCTTCCTCTTAGGGAGGGGTGGTTGACCACCATGTCAACGCCAGCATCGCCAGAGGTCCTGGCAGCACTCTTAGGTTCATGTCAACGAGCAAATCCCAAGTGAAGTGTGCAACCACGCCAGGAACTATGGAAAATTCGAAAAAGCTTATGGGTCCCAGCAATCTCGTTGCCAGCGAGTAACCGAGTAATGAAAAGGACATAGCCATAAAAATACCGAATATGTAAGACGCTAAGCTCGCTGTCTGCGACCAAGCAACAGTGTGAAGCAGTATGAACATAACGGAACCTAAAAATACACCTCCCACGATGGATGCATCCTTACTCAATTTAAATCTGTGGGCAAGCCAGTTAGCAAATATGAAAGAACCTGCGTTTCTCTGAATTTCTTCAAACAGGGCAACAACTATCCAGTTCACGAACGAGACGACAAACGGGTAAGCCAGCAGGCTGTGTGCTATCGCAAAATCTATGGGAAGGGGGATCAAAGAATATCCCAAAGTTTTGCTCATCGCTATTTTATAGGTGGTGTAGGCAAACACGAAGCCGAATAAGGAAAAAACGATATACCTCCACCACACCTCCTCCAGCTTTTCACCATGCTGGGTTACGTCGAATCCCAGCTCTTCCACCAAATTTTCGTAACCTATAACTCCTGTTACCGCTACAACACTAAAAAAAAGAGATAAATAAAAAATTACTGGGTGCGGGAAGGGCACTTTTGTCAGTGGATAGCTGGTAAATATAATTAGCCCTGCCACTATGAACGGCACCATCCCTGCTACGAACGACCTTGGGAAACGCGGGAAAGGTACTTCTGGCATAATTATCAGTGGAAGCCTAATGTTAAAAGCTTTGCTATCATCGATAGTATCGCTTGTATAAACGTTACTGTTATTTCAACTCTTGCAGGAAGCGTGGTCGTGGTTGTCGAGGTAGTTGTTGTGGTTGTGGTGGTTGTTGTGGTTGGTTGGTGCACGCTGCCGTAATATCTAACTTCAAACCAATAGTACTCTGCGTACACCGTGTTAACACAATTCTCTTCAAGAATGTATGCCAGTTCGTTCGGTTTTATTGTTTTCCAGCCAGATGCCGAACCTTTTTTGTACTTCCCGATTTCGTGCCACTCCCAGTTTTCGTCGTAGTACCCCAAGCAGTATTTCTCTGTACCGCAGCTTACTCCTGGGTTGCATCCAGCGTACGCTTCTATTTCGCAGTAATCTATGTCGTACACTACGCCATTAACTTCTTTCTGCTCAGGACAGATGAACTTATAGTCGTACTCTATCCGTGTGCCGCCCGGCAACTGGTTGAAATACCTGAATATGCCTAGGGAAGCCAAAAGAATGGCTGTTCCAACTACCACTAGTAGTGCGTGCGTCACTTTCATACCGTCACCTGTATTTTTTAGACAACTGTCAAGTATTTTTACTGGTAGGTTACTAGCCTAACACTCTCTCCCTTAGCGTATAAGCCGAAGTTCCGGTCACGAAACCGATGACGAACGCCTTCACTACCTCTGTAAGAATCGCTACGATGTTGTAGACGCCGCCTATCACAAGTTCGGAAACTCCTATTAGAACCGCTACCGCCACCGCTGTGAGCACCGCTTCTTCGTATTCTAATTTGTTCTCCGTGTACGCAAAGAACACCGCTACCGGTATCGCAATTATTGCGAACCCTATTAGGTTTATTATTGCTGTTAGTCCCATGGAAATGCCGTACACTGCAAACTGCAGCATGGCGTAAATCACTGTCAGCAGAGTTCCGAACACTACTCCATCTTCCACTATTTTCATCTTCATCCACTCACCCCTAAACGAATAATAGGGGGAGGACATAAAAAGCTATCACTAGCAGTCCCGCACCCAGTCCTATCCACAAAAGACCTTCCTTCGCCCTTTCTCTTATCTTCATGCCACCACCTCTAGAAAAATACGAGGTACAACCCGCGAATCACTGCTCCCAGCCCTATCATCGATAGTATTATCCGTACATATTCTATATTTACTACAACTTCTTGTTCTGCTACTTTAAAACTTTCACACTCAACTTTAACATCTTCTCCTCTGTTTAGGTCGTGAACTTTTATAGCGAGCTGATACGTCCCTATCTCGGCATTTTTTGGAATACTAACTATAACTGTTCCTGTAACACTATCACCTGGATCTAATGTATACTCACACACCCCTGATGGATTTTTGAAACAACAATATCCCTGATAACAGTCCTCTTTATCCGCTTTACAACATACTTCAAAGGTATTATCAGCGTCTATAAGTCGGATTCCTTCACACCTATCAGTCTTAGCTACCATGGCGTATATGGCAGTTTTTAACTTAGTCTCTCCGGTATTCTTTACAGTTACTCTATATTCTATTTTTTGTCCAGGAGCAACTGATGCCAGTGGTAATATATTTTTGTTTACAACGTCTATGCTCACTTGTCCCACTACTAAGCTACTCATCACTACTAATGCCAGCAATGTTCCCAATACATATTTTCCTTTCATCCTCTCCCCCTATATGTTGATAAACCCGCTATGCGGTGCATAGCGGGTTTGTGCTCCTTCATCCCGGAGCAGTCTTTACAGTTTCAGTATGGATATGTCTCCCAAAAATATTTTGGCAAACACGTAAAGTATGCCTAATATCACGATTGTCCACACGATGGCTCCCCACGACTGGTATATTACCACGGCTGTTAAAGCCGTGAATGCGACCGACAACCCTATTATAATATTTCTATCAGCACCTTCTAAAACTTTCGATATATATCTGTAAAATATGTCGAGCATGGGAAGGGTAATAGCCAACACTATAACCAGTTTTAGAGCGTCCAGTACGGCGACCACCGAAAATATACCTCCTATACCCAAAATTGCTGCTATCAACCACGGCACGAACCACATCTACACCACCGTTACCGTATAACTCTTACCCCATTCCATAACATCATCATGGGTTATCACCAATCTATACGCATAAGTTCCGGGTTTGTCGAAGCCCACGACGAATGAAACGTAAGCCTTATCCGTGCATATACTCACGGTTTTGGTGCTCGAATACCCTATTTCTGGAATTGTGAGCGTGACCTTAAATTCTGGAGGAGGAACTACAGGTGGGGCACACCACCATGCAAATTTAGGTGGTGTTGCGAAACCTTTTAATTGAACCGTATCGATTTCCACATCGTGTATCGTGCAGTAGCCTAGGAAACAGTTCGGTGTAATGGTTATGTCGAACCTAACATTCTTCTTAAACGGATTTGGAATTTCCGGAAGAGCGATTAACCCTTGAGCGTAAGCGATGTATATTGTGCTGCCTACGGTCATCAGCATAACCGCCAAACCTACTATATTCTTTACTCTCATTCAACCACCCTCAGCATGCATGATAATAAAAAAGAAAAAAGGTAAAGTTTATCGAATGGCGTTCGCTACGTACTTGAAAATCTCTGCAATCACTTCTCCTACTACGTACTCAATGACAAACGCTATTATAATGGCTGCGTAGACCACGGGTGTTGTTGCAATTACCGTTATGTTGCTTATATCTATTCCTATAACTGGAATTACCGTGGTGCCCGCCACCATGTACGCTGTCGTTGCTATTAATCCTATAACGGCAGCTAGTACCGCAGCCGCTATTATTCTTTTCGTCGGATCGGCTATTCCTGTGAGATTGCCAACTACACCTAACGCTGTGAATATCATCTCATCACCTTTAAGTCTCTGTTATGCTGATTCGAGCGTTATTTTCGCCGTATCTACATCTCCTTCTGTATCCAGCTCCATCTCAAGTCTCATTATGTCGTCGCCGGTCGTGAAGTCTGGGCTTATGGTCTTTGTGTGGAACACCATGTACAGCACGTACTCGTCCTTTGACAGCGGTCCGGTGTTGGCATCGATTTCTGTCTGGTCCTCTATGTATCCTGTGAGGTCTTTAACCAACCTGGGATTATCCTCGTGAGTGTAGAGTTTGACTTCCTTTATTATTATATCATCCGCTGGTTTACCGGTGGATGCTACTCCGTTTCCTAACTTACCGTTAATCTCCATGTCTTTAACATCTCCGTCTAAATCTATTACCAGCGAAATCACAAAGTCTCTTGAGTTAACGCTGGAATCCGCCGTTGCGTTCAACGCTTTTATCGTTCTGTAGACACACGAAGAGTAATCACCGCCGAGCACGTCGTTACTTATGTTACAATCTACCTGCTCGGTGAAATCGCTGTAGAACCATCCCTTTGTTGCCAAGTACGCATCATCAAATTCTCCGTCGTACTTCACTACCGTCGGTTGTACCGTCAGCTGTGCGAGCATCGCCATTCCCGCTATTCCGAATACCGTAAGTACTAACAACGCCAATACAGCAAGCGGGCTAACACCCTTCAAACCTTTCATCTTTCACCTACCTCTTATTTAATAATTTAAATCAAACCGTGCTTGCGGTGCAAGCACGGAAACTTCCCCCGTGTCGTCGACGGGGTGGCTCATTTTCACTCAACCCAACTTTAATACTATATTGGTATTACCCCTATTTAAATACCCTTTTTTCAGACTACCTAACAGTGCTGTTAGATTTTCTAACTTCCGTGAGGACGTAAACCTTCGTTAGCTGCGGCGACTTCTTTATATCGAACATAATCTTTAACAGAACCGAAGCCGTGAAGACCGCGGCAACGAGAAGCAGCAGAGGGCTGTTCGATAAAGAAAAAATGTAGATAAGCGTAACTAATATTAATCCTGGAAATACGGGAACGGCTTGGTAAATCACATCTTCCTTTATTTTATACTCTTTCGTTATTCTCACTTTTTTCGCGTTCAGTTTAACCGATTTTATTCTCCTAAATACCCTGAAACCGTCCTTCTCTATGGTGCTGCTCTCCTCAAGATTAACTATGCCCATGTGGTTTAATTCGCGTAGGTGCTGGTTGATGGTTGGTAGTTTGAACCCTGTCATCTTACCCAGATGGGATACCCTAAAGGTTTTTGGGTCCTGTTTATTAAACGGGTTGGGTTTGCTCATGCACAGCACTATTTCCCTCTTACCACCCTTCAACTCAATCCATTTTCTCATACTTACCACCGCAAGGAGACCACCCGTCTAAGACGGGTGGAGGGATTGTGGTAATTTAAATGCTTTTTTGCTAAAAATATTTTAAATTGCTACACCCGTTTGGTTATAATTGGATGTTAAATACGCTCTTATAGCTTCTGCGTGCTTACCGAGCTCTATAAAACCGTGAAACGGCGGTACGAGACCTTTATGCTCTATAATTAACAGATACGCCAAGGTGCATCCGTAGAACACCAACAGGGTGATGAAAATCACGAGCAATCTGGCACCCAGATCGGTTTTCGAAGAGGGGACAAAGAAGGAAACCCCCCTGTAGATTACGTAGAGAATGAACAAAGAGAGCAGACTACCGGCGATTATCCTGTTGAACAGATATATTTTATACTGCATGGCTACATCTTCTTTATGGTAAACCTCGTCGAACTCTATAGCGGATTCTTTTATAACTTCCTGCGAGCTGAACACCGTCTTCCCTACATCCACCGCCAATTTTTTTAAATTCTCCATATTCGGTTGGGTGGCTATCAGCAGTAAATCAAAAAACATAGCCGATATTATACCGTAGAAAAGTGTGAATACCGCAATCCAGCCGAAAATTTTCGGAAACATCAAACCACCTCTATTATGATTTTTAATAAATATGAGCAAACCGTGCAGGTAATAACCGTCGGGATAAATACGGTGAGGAACCTTCCCTTCACCGTTTTTGTTTTGAGCACCTCGCTGGAGAACGAGTAAAACGACAAAAACACCAAGTATATGCTCAATCCCGTCCCCAAGGCGAGAAAATAGGTAGTGATGTGTTTCAGAAGCTCCGCAAGCTCTGCTATGTGCATCGTTATGTATGCCAGGAAGCTAAAAAGTATGAACACTGTGAAGTTGTTGTAGATTTTTAGTTCTCTGTTGGTGAATACGTTGTAAAAGTATACCAGGAGGAAGGGTAGTGAAAATATGGAAATGATGGTTTGACCGAAATTTACGTCGAACAATCCAGTAAACGGTATGGTGAACAGACAGAGAACAATAAGAGAGGCAAACCATGCCGGCAGCTTCATGGGAATGAACAGGCTTTCCACGTCTTCTTCAAATTTTTCCATAAATTAATTAAAAATCTATATTTTTTAATTCTTTCGGCGGGAAGTCTTATCTTAAAGGAAACTCTATTTTTTAGACAACTGTCAAGTATTTTTTCAGCGATAAGTCATGGCGTAGTCGCGGAGTCTGCTCTTGTAATCTATCACGAGCTCGTCTATCTTATTCTTCATACACATCACCGCAAGGGGACCACCCGTCTTAGACGGGTGGAGGAATTGCGGATAATTTTAAATAATTTGAAGCCATATATATAACCATGCAGGTTGCAAAAAGTATTACGGTGAAGGTTTCCAAGAGAATTAACAGAGATAAATTTCTTTCTCTGAGGAATTTCTTTAACACCTATCAAACCATAGCAAGGTTCTACTATTCTTACATTCTCGAAAATTCTCTGGAAGAAAAACTCGTTTCTGGAGAAATAACCTCTAAAGATTTGAAAAACATTCTCCATCAAAAACTTTACAGACAAATTAGAGAAACTTTTGATATAGGTTCTCAAACCGTTCAAGAAATTAGAGATACGGTCGTGGGGGTTATTAACTCCTATGCTCAATTGGTTAAAAATGGTAAAAAGACATCCTTGCCAAAGGTTGAGGAATTTACAGTAAGGCTTAATTATCCTCGTGTAGTAAGCGTTTTCGAGCATGGTAAAGAGTTTGATTTTTTCTTTAAGGTAAAGGTTAATGGAGATAAGAGAGTTGCCGTTCCTATTGAGTGTGGAGAAATGCAAAAACAATTGCTTAAAGATGCTCTGAACGGAAAGTATAAAATCGGTGCTTTTCAATTGGTTAAAAGAGACGGATGGTTTTACTTCGTTATTCCTATAAAGAAAGAGGTTGAAATAAAACAAAAATACGATGGAGTTGTTGGTGTGGATTTGGGATTGAGGTATAATGCAGTTATTACTTTGCTTTACAAAAACGGAAAAATCACTAAGGTTGAATTTCTGAAATACAGAAAACTTATGCACAAAATAAGAGAACTCTGGTATCGTATAGATGAGCTTAAATCCATGTTGCCAGAAGGTCAAAACACAAGCAAGAGAATTCAGAGATTGTGGAAGCGTATAAGAAGGATAAACGATTGGATTGCTCACAATGTCAGCAAAAAAGTTGTTGAAGTTGCTAAAGAAAACAACTCCATGATTGCTATGGAAAATCTTAAGAGATTGTATCCTGTTAAGGGTAAGAATTCCAGAAAGAATAACAGAAGGATTAGCAATTGGATAAGAGGTAAAGTAGTTAGATATACCATCTACAAAGCGAGATGGGAAGGGATAAGGGTTAAACTTGTTAATCCTAAAAATACTTCTCGAATTTGCCACCTCTGCGGAGCGGAAGGTTTCCGCAAGGATGCAATTTTTGTTTGTAAGCATTGCGAACACACCTATAACGCCGATTTCAACGCATCTGTGAACATTGGCATTAGGGCAACGCTCCCTAATGCCAGGGGGTGCGTAAACCACCCCGTAGGGCTTATCGCCCTACAAAGCCACCCGTTTTAACGGGTGGTAGTTTACAATTTCTATCTCCACCGGATTGTAACCTTTGAGCATTTTGTAGCAAAATTCCCTTATTTCCTCTATATTTTCTGGGTTTGTCGGGTAGTTGAAGCGTTCAAGTGCTGTCTGAAATATTATGCACGCTCTTCGCTCGCAGAGCGGTTTCAAGAACCGTTTTTCCATGCTGCTATTATTCATCAAAAAATATTTAAATGTTAAACATTAAATAGGGTTATGTTTAAGTCTCACAAATTAAAATTCATTGATGTGGCGAAAGTAAGTAGAAACAAAATGGTTTTCCTTCCGAAGGAAGTTAGGGAAATTTTGAACATAGATTCGGGCTCTTACGTAGGTTTTTATCAAAACAGTAAGGGTGACGTGGTGATAAAAAAGATGGAAATAGGCAAATGAGGTGGTATCATGAGAAGGTTGTTCGAGTTTTTTACCCTGCTTTCGCTGTTGAGCACCATAGGCGTGTGCGGTTACGTAATACCCGACTTAAAAACCATTACTCTTTCTCCCGGAGAAATGAAGGAGGTAGCATTCACCTTTAAACTGGAGCCGGGTGAAATAAACGCCACCATTTATCTGCAGAACCCGCAGGATAACGCTTGGATAACACCCAGCGATTACTTCCCCAAAACATTCTCGCAAAACCAAGACTTTAATTTCGTGGTAAAGGTGCCGGAAGGTTATTCGCAGCCGTCAAAAAACATAACCTTCATAGTGGCTTCCGGAAACTCAACGATAACCAACACCACATTTACCCTTTCAATCAACGTCAACCTACCGACGCCTTATTACAAGGTGTTCGGAGGAACTGTGGCAAAGGGGGATTCCCTATTACTGCCGAGCGGTTCAAAAATAATAGTTAAGTACGTGTCGCCGAACTCCGTACTTTTGAATCTATTCGGATGCGACGCCGAAACCAAGGTTGTTAATGTTGGGGAAAACTCGACATTCTCGTGTGCCGGAATAGATTACATGCTGGAGCTGAACTGGTGCTTCGAGAATATAGCCGACGTAACTCTTTATTCTTCAAGCATAACCGCGAACGTAACGAAGATAGAGGGATTGGGTGAGGAAGAAATAAACCTGTTTAAACTTTCTGCGGTCTGCCCAGGGAAACTCACCATAATAAAGACCGCACCGGGCACGATAACGGTAACGGACAGCAAGAACATGGCTATAGGTACCTTTACGAGCTCCTCCGGCTACTATCAGTTCATAGTCCCCGAAAAAGAAGAAACCATGCTTTCGGTAAGGGTCACGAGCACGACAGGAGAGGAGAAAATATTTCCCTTGGAAATCGATAGGGAGTGCTCCGTGGAGGAAAACAAAGAGAAAAAGCTGACGATAAGCCTCTTAAACAACAACCCTGTGATAGGAGTAAACGAGGATGTAATATGCGTGGGTGGTTTCGTAAAGGATAACTCAACGCATCTCGGCGTAAGGGACGCCGCCGTGGTTGTGTTCAACGACGAGATACAGACCTATCAATCGGGCATCGCGGGATACGTCAGGCTGTGCTTCAACCACAGCGGAAGTTTCAAAATTTACGCCGAAAAAGAGGGATACGAGCCGAGTGATATAATCGAAGTAACGGTCGGTAAGGAGCAGAAACCCGAGGTTTCCGTATTCGCATACACGGGCGGACGCAAGGTAGAAGGTAGCCTGCCCTACGATAAGCTTGTGACGTTTAAGCTGCTGTCGAACAACGAAACATACAGATGGAGCGGAGAGGTGGAAGCGGAGGTGGTCACGCGGAGCGGTGAGAAGGAAACTATAACACTGAGCTTTCACAACGGAGTGTCCGATACCGTGGATGTGTCGAAGTACAAAAAGATAAAGGTGAAGTTATCAGAGGTTGAGGAGTTCGACGCGAGCGATGAAAGATTCACGGTGGCGTCACCGCCATCGCCCAACTGGTTCATCATCCTGCTGCTCTACGTGGTATTACCAGCAGGTATGATTATACTATTAAAGGTTGTCTACGATAAGGTGAAGGGGAAGAAAAAAAAGAGAAGTAGTAGGGGAGGATTCGCACTCGATCAGGATATACTTGAGTCCGAGCTCGGTGGTAAATGAATGGTTCTCGGGAAAATAAAGGATAAAATTATAGGGAAGATAAAGTCCTGGTTTCATCCAGGGATTTATTTAGTCGATGTTCCGGAGGATAAGGTCGATGCCGCCCTTCGCCAGGAAAATATTCGCCTGAAGGCTGAGATAGCGAAACTGAGGGCTGAAATAAGGGAACTGAAAAAGGAAAGGAATGTGAAAAAGGAAGAGGAAAAAATAATAAAGGAGGCTAAAAAGAAGGAGGAAATAGAAACTATTAAGAAACTGAGAAGCAGGGTGATTCTGGTACCCTACATTTACGACGAAAGGGGAAGACTCACGCAAGCCAAATTAAAGGTTAGGTTTTTGAACAATACGAGAACCGTAGAATCGAACGCCATAGTTATGGAGGATACGGACGATGGGTATTCGGTATTCACCTGGGGCGTGAGAAGAGGGGATTCAATCCTTCCTTTAAAAAAATGGTTCCCGGATTTTTATTCCATGTTTAAAAATAATATAAATATAGCGAAGCAGATTGTCAGCGGCATCGTCGATACCCCCCTCGACATAACCAAGAACGGTAATATAGTACTAAAATTATTTAAAATAGAGGCACCGGAGCCCGAGCCGGAGCCGGAGCCTGAACCTGAACCGAAGAAGAAAAAGAAAAATAAAAAAAAGGAGGGGAATCCCAACCCGGGAATACCCTTAAGCGAGCAGGAAAGAAAGGAGTACGAAGATGTGATAGCGACCCTGCAGCAAAAAATTTCCGGTCTGAGGGAGGAGCTGAGAAGGGAGAAGGAAAAGGTTGTTAAGTTGCAGTCCAAGATAGCCGACCTGGAGCTGGCTGAACATGCCGCGAACAGGATGGCTATCGATGCCAATTCGAGGTTGGTGCAGCTAGTGGAGCAGGCGATGAAGATGCAGGAATTGGTAACGGGTGCTCTGACCTTATTATCGGAAGCCAAGATAGATAGCGTGCTGCACCAGAAAGAAAAGATGGCATTGATCGCGGAGCTCGAAGCCGTACGCGAGCAATTAGGAAAGTTGAGGGTACTGGGGCAGGAGCGTGTGGCTAAGGAAGCGGCTTATGAGGAAATAGAAAGGGCACTTGATATTGCCGCTAAGAGCGGTAGGTCAACCACCGCCCAGTTCACCGAAACTATAGAAGCTTTGCGGGGGCTTGGTATTAAAAAGAAGGAGAAGGAAGAGAAGGGTGGTGAAGGATGATACCTCCGTCTGAATGGGAGGAAATGGCTTTAAGAAACAGGCATCTTTATACCCTCTGTAAGATGATAATTCGGTATATAGAACACAAGAAGCAATTCAACGAAAACGCACCCGCGATAACGAAGGAGCTTGGTATGGTATTCACGGACATGATGAACATCTTCAACGAATACCTTTCGGTGGTGAGGAGGTTTTACAATCTTCAGGGCAGGGATGAGGAAACCCTGCTGAAGGAGTTGAGGCAGATGATAAGGGAGCTCACCCCCTTTGAAAAAACTGAGAAAAAAGCCATAGTGGTGCCCGTTGATTTGTTAAAAGCGTTGAAAGAGTTCGACAAGAACGAAATACTGAGGTTGTTCAATTACTACACATCGAAATTCGACGCATTAATAGAATCGAAGATATATTATCCGTTGAAGGAAGCACTGATAGACGGAGAGAACTACACGGCTAAAAAATTCGCCCAGAGAACGCTCTCCACGTGCGGTATATTTGTAAAGGAAATTGCTGAAGAAGAGGTTGAGGTGAGGGAATAATGGCACGGTGGGTCGTTATAGATTTTGCGGAAAGGGCTAAGTCGCTTTACCTACCAGCACCCTTCGTGGCGTACTTTTACGAGGGGGATGAGAAAAACGTTGAATTGCTGGGCGGTAAAATTTTGCTTTCGAGAACGGAAGTTGCCATGCTCAAGGAGGAGCTGGAAAGAGAGGGATACCACGTTGTTGATAAAGTCTCGGGTAATGAGGTGAGCGATGAGATGATGGAACTTCCCGAGCCCGTGACGGACTTTTTAAAGTTCGATGAGTGGCTACCTTTTTTAAAGTTTAAAATAATTAAGAGGTTGTTGTAGTCCCTTGCGGTGGTGTTATGAACGTGCTGTGCGTGTTCAGGAACTGCCCGTACTGTTTGAGAACGAAAATAGGGGTTTTGCTCTCTGAGATACCGGTTGTTAGGAGACCTAACACTATAGACCTGTATTTAAACTCACAGGCAAAAATATTTTGGCACAACGACCCGGCTCCGAAGGTACCGCAGATTGTCATAGATACGCCGCGTGTTAGGAAGAGGTTCGGTAAGAATTATTTGAGTGAGGGGAACAGGATACTTATTTCATCCTCAAGGATAAACTTTAATAAGTTAATGTTAGAAAGTATATTAGGTGAAGAGTGATGGGTAGAGAAATTTTGATACCCGTATGCAGGTTGGAGGACGATGGAAGAGAAGTGTGTGAAGTGAAGTGGAGGGATAAAGAGGGGAGATGGTGGAAAGGAAGCGTGGAACTCATTATAGGAAGAAGCGGCAGACCTATAGTAAAGACAACGAGCGGAGATTTACCGGACGAGGCTATCACGAGACTGCTGGACTTTCTCGAAGAAAATAAGATAGAAACATAGTTAGGTGGTGAAAGTGTTCGACGAACTTATAGAGAAATTTAGGCTGGAGGCTTTTAAAGAGAAGATCAAGTCGGCACTGGACGGATGCACAGAAAGGATAAGGAATAAGGAGCCGTGTTAGGTGGTGTGATGGAAAACGCTGACAAGAAACTTTTCGAGTTAGATGTTAGTGAGATAAGGGACTGGGCGTACGCTATGAGCAATCTCATAGAGGCGGAGTGCCACCTGCAGCAAACGTGGGAAGCAACTAAAGAGGAAAAGTATGCCGAGATAGTTTCCACGCTTAGAAAGTTGAGGGGGAAACTGTTCGAAGATTTCATGGCGAACAAGGACTACGGAGTGTGGTGTGCCTCCAAGCACCTACTCTCTTGCTTTATGCAGCTGTCGGAAGTTGCGATGAAAGAGCTGGATAAGGGAAATAAAGAAACTGCATTTAAGTATCTCAAGTCGTCTCAGGATGTTTTGAGGACGTTCATCCTGCTGCACGAGATGAAGAAGGTGAAGAAACCGAGCAAGAGGTGAGCGAGCTCATAGTGACGCAAGGAGACTCACCTGCAAGCTACCGTCTTTAGATGGTAGTAGTTGACTTCTGGCCGTCTAAGGATTAGTGTTGAGAAGGGGTCGTAGTCTAACGGCAGGACGGGGGCCTCCAGAGCCTCAAGTCCAGGTTCGAGTCCTGGCGACCCCATCCGCCGAAATATTTCCAGTGGAGATTTCTACTCCAAGTTTTAGTTGGAGTAGAAACGGCTCAACTCCTTGCGGTGGGTGAGGTGACTGAAATGGTGTGCTCAGGGCTTCGGTTCGTTGCTTCTACTACAGGTTTTGGTTGGAGTAAAGGTGGTGCTTAGTTCGCCGCACTTCTACTACAGGTTTTGGTTGGAGTAGATTCAACTTACTCCAATTTTTAGTTGGAGTAGATTTCGCTATAATTTTTCACTCGTAATTTCATTCGTAGTTTCACTTGTGGAAAAGAGATCATATATATATGCTTTTCATTTCGTTTTTGGCCCTTTTGATATGTACACCTCAAAGCAAAACGGTATATATTTTATAAAGTGTATATTTTAGTATATAAATCACGCCAAAAATAGGTTTTTAGCCAAAGAAAATTGTATAATTTATATAATTATAATACATTGTTATATATTTTCAAAAATTATTATTTTTTAATTACCTAAAAGTTATATATAATACATAACAGTGTTATATAATTTAATATAATATATATTTTCCAAAGTGTATATTGATTTGCTTTGAGGTGTATACCTTAACAAGCCTCAAGAACGAAATGAAAAGCATATATATATTTACTCCGCTCCACGAGTGAAATCACGAGTGAAACCACGAGTGAAAAGTTTAAATACTTAACGAGCGATATATATTCAGGGGTTTTCGCATGGGTAGAGGCAAAATTATAAAAAACAAGGACGTTCTAAACCCCAATTTTCCGGCGTGGTTCGTCAAAGACCTCATCGTTCCCAGGAGAAAGGAGATAAAGTTTCTGAGGGAGAACTTCTTCGACACGAAGCACCCGCAGAATGTCTACATCTTCGGTGCCCCGGGAACGGGGAAAACGACCATAGTGTGCCTCCTGATAGACGAGTACGTGAGGTCGCCGGCTGAAAACAAGAAAATAATCTACATAAACTGCAAGGAGGCTACCACGAAAAACCGCCTTCTCGAAAAAATAGCGTTCCAGCTAGCCACCGGCGAGTACTACAAGATATTCAAGGAAAGGTACCTACGCTCCAAGAACTGGGTGGGCTTCATACAGCACTTCGTCGAGGAAACCGGGTGCACGCTGCTGCTGGTGGTCGATGAGATAGAAAAGACCTTCTTCTCCTCGAAGGAGAAGAGGAAGGACATAGCACTCTACACCATAATTTCGCTGGGTGAGTATTTGCCGAAGGGTAAGATAAGGTCGATAACCATAACCAACAGGGCAGGGTTGTGGGAGATGTGCGAGGACGAAACCAGGAGCAGGCTCACGGGCACGCACCTAACGTTCGACGTCTACACCCTCGACGACATCTACAAAATTTTGCTGAAGAGGGTCAAGCACAGCCTCACGGAGAAAGCTTTTAGATCGGAGCGTGAGATGGAGGATGTGCTGCTGAAGATAGCCAAGTGCTCTCAGGAAAACTACGTTGCGAGTGCGAGGGAAGCCATCAACATTCTCGGGAGGGCAGCCCTCATAGCCGAGGAGAAGAAGTCTCCGATAACGGCAGAGATAGTTGAGAAGGCGTCGAAGTTTATAAGGATAGAGGGGATGGCTAGGGATATAAAGAGCATGGGGAGCGACGCCGTAACTCTTTTGGAAACCATGGTGGAGCTCCAGAGGGGGAAAGCCAAGAACCTCACCTACTGGACGGGTGGTATTTCGTTCTCCGAGCTCATGAAGAGATATCAGGAGAGGGCTCTGAACCCGAAGACCGAGAGGGCGGTGAGGTTCATCATAGAAAAGATGATACAGTCGGGCATCCTCTCGCAGCACATAACCTACAGGGGAAGGATGAGGATATACGTCTACAGGCTGAACGAGGAAGAGATAGTAGCCAAAGCGTTGAAAATGCTGAAATAATTTTTGTTTTTTATTTTTTCAAATATCCTTAACTTTTAGGCAACATACCAAAAGGGAGGGGATGAGAGCCGAAAAGTATTTATAGTTTTTTCACTTACAATAATACGATGAACCTTCGGGACGAGGGGGATAGCCTGTTGGAGTGCCTCTCGGCACTGTGAAGCAGGAAGCTCCTTGCGAAGCAAGGAGTAGTTCACATACTTTTCTTGTACCTTAAAAATATTGTGTTGTTCGGTGTATTAGAAATTGAAAGACAAAAAATAAAAATATTAAAATAACATAATTATTGGTGATGTTATGCTCGAAGGTGAAAACGTTAAGAACTTCACAGGTACTTGCCTAAAAGAAATCACATTAAAGACGGAATTGCCAGAATTACCGAAAGAATTGGAGTGGGTTAAGATACTGCTTAAGATCAAATCAAAAAACCCAACGGTGAAGTTCCTGTTCTGTTACGGAGGAGAAGTGCTAGAAAGACCGAAGTTTGTGTTCGATCCCGAAAACGGTATGTCCCCATTGATGCCCGATGAGGTAAAGGTTTTCAATATCGTCACGGAAGGTGTAAACAAGAAGTACAAGCTGGTTAACACTATAGACTTCAGAAGAAACCCCATCGATCCAGATGTGGATACGGCTCTTACACTCTGGGACGTGTGTAACAGTTTCTAAATTTATCGAACTTCCGTGACATCAACCACCTTTATACTACCCTTTTCATTACAAACTTTAATCATAACATTCTTTTTTTCATCGAAGAATATTGTGCATTCACCAGGTTTTAAAATTTTTGCTTCATACTTACACATTAAAATCTTGGTAGTTTAAATCCTTTTAACCTAACACCATACTTAAATGCTTCTCTCTTTTCTTCTTCAGTTCCGTATTTTTCAATTAGTCTCCTCCAATCTCCAATACCTTCTTCAATAAGTTTTAGATCGTTATGTGGCACATGTGTAAACATAACCGATGGTGCTGTGTCATACCCTCCCCAACAAACTGCAAGAACAGCAGGTTTATTTTTAATACTAAATTGCAGACCTGCAAACTTTGTTTTAAACATTGGTATTCCTTCATCCCTTCTACATGCTAAAATCCATTCTGTTACTGTTTTTGGGTTCCACTTTTCATACGTAGGAAATGCTTCAACCTTTTCTCTTGTCATGATTAACCCTTGTCTAGTTAAGTTTTTAAATCTTTATAAGTGACTTCCTCCCTCTATCACAAGGCTTCCACCGGAAGCCATTAAGGGAGGTTGGGGAGGGTAAAGTTGTTCAGCTTCTCTTTTTTTATTTTTAATATCTCTACTCCCATAGATGTTAACTGATGATAACCTCTCATCTTCGGATCAATTTTATATAACGGTTGAATAAGCCTATATCTATGATAAATATGCAGACGCCTTCTTAATACATCATATTCTTTTTCATTCCTTACATCTAACACCCTTGCTAAATCTCTTAAGCGAAACGGGTTCGTACCAAAATACTTATAAATAGCCTCTAACGTAGTGAGCATCGCAAACTCATCAACAACAACCATTTTTCCTTTTTGCTCTAATATAACCTCCTTTAACCTTATCATAAAATTAATTTACTAAATTTATACCTTTTATACTTTTTGGATTGTGGCCTTCTTGCGACAAAACTTATAAAAACTTCTGTAGCATATTAAAAAATAGAAAAAAGAAAGTAAATTCTAGTAATACTTAAATTCTGAAATTCTGACAATTCTCTAATCAAAGCCTTCCTCCTTCATGCACTCATCCATAAATTTGTAGACATCCGCTCTACTTTTAATTTCGTCTTTTTTGTTAGCTTCTTTAAGTTTTGCTGCACAAACTCTTAGAGCTTGCATTTGAGGAAGTGCAGGCATTTTACTTGTTTTCTTTCTTAATACAATCTTTCCTTCAGACGGTTTAAAGTAAACTTCTGCATCTCCTAGCAACGGCACTATTCTAGCTCTACTTGATTTGTTAGTGCTTCTTATTCTTACCAATTCTGTTACTGGTACACCAACCGCAGCTTCAACTCTCCTACTCATTTTTTATCACCAACTATCTTTTAGTTATAAATTTATTTATATTTTGTTCATCATTTTTTGTTGACGACTTTTCTAGATATTGTGATGACATTATTACAACTAAAACATTTTCAACTATTAATTTTATACAGCCATTATCTTCAAAATAAACCTTTAAAGGATTTATTTTGTAAATTGTTTTTCCATTTTTTCTAGTTGATATTATCAATCCCATCTTTTTTAATCTTTTCAAATGTCTCCTTATTATGACATCTTTCTTTTGTAGGTCACGTCTATTTCTTATTGGGTATAAAACTTTAACAAGTTGTGTTGTAC
>Ga0190367_1001034_pt1 | contig 17388 bp, 19 predicted proteins | sample 4872181011_MG_FD_171838 | JGI IMG/M metagenome (GOLD analysis project Ga0190367, IMG submission 171838) | Hydrothermal vent microbial mat bacterial communities from Southern Trench, Guaymas Basin, Mexico - 4872-18-10-11_MG | ecosystem: Environmental > Aquatic > Marine > Hydrothermal vents >...
GACTGATACGTTTTTTGCGAGATATCCAATTAAGCCTATAAACGAAATAGTTGAATACGTAAGAGAAGCTACAACAAAGATTTTCAACGAAGTAATAAAGGGCTATTACGGAAAAAAGAGTAATTTAGAGGTTGATGATGCATTGGATGATTTAATGCGTTTTCTTGCAAGTGATGTAAACTTATCTCCAGCTGATAGCATAAGACTGATAGGTAATTTAAAGTATATAATCGCGGATGAGATGAAGTTAAACAGCGATGAAAGACTTAAACTGTTTGAAGTCATAGATGAAGTCATCTATAAGGCTTTTGACTACTACATGAAGTGCAGAGAAAAAATATTCGAATTGAGACTGAAAGAGAAGGATAGAGAAGTAGAAATAATGAGAAAAATATTAGAATGTGCAAGTAGAGCAATGAGGAATTCTAAGCCTTGATTCTATCTGGACTGAACCCCTTCTTAACAAGTAGATCTTTAACCTTATTCACGTGATTTCCTTGCAATTCGATTACACCGTTCTTAACAGTTCCACCACATGCAAGCTTCGTCTTTAGATACTTTGCAAGTTCTTCCAAGTCTATTTCACTGCTGTTAATACCTTCGATAATCGTTACCTCCTTACCGTATCTCCTCTTAGCAGTTCTGATTATTATAAACTGCTGCTCCTTCGCCACTTCTTCACAAACACACAAATCCTTTGGCAAACCACAAATTGGACAGATCTCGGACATCTCCTCAAATCACACCTCCTTTTTAAGGAAATTCGAGCACATTAAATTTTAAACTTTCGGTTAAAACAGAACGGAGGGTATGTGTAATAACTCAACTCCATCCTTGTAGACGGTAATATCCCCACCACTTTCAGATACAACTACTGCAATCGCCTTTGTCTCCTTCGTTATCGATGCACAAGCTATATGCCTACCTCCTAAGCCCAACTTTATCTTTACGTTTAAATCCCTGGCAGAAGTAGTCTCTATGTATCTGCCAGCCGCAACTATTATTCCGTTTTCATCAACAACAAAAACACCATCTAACTGAGCGAATTCCATTATGCTCTCCCAAGTCTCAGGATTCTTTAAATCTCTCTCCTTTTCGTCATGCCCTTTATACGGATTTAGGATTATCTGGCTAGACCTCTTTAAAACCTCCTCTACATCACCTATTACAAACGCCGTGCCTATTCTTCTTCCCTCCCTCCCTTTTTGTGCTATGTTTAGCGAGACGAGAAGAACAGCTTTCATAACTTCTGGGTTTACTCTCTCTGCACACTCCTCAATGGCTTTCCATATACTACTTTTTTCCGGATCTACTACGATAACACCTTTGAGTGAATCGGTATCCAAAACTGCCACAGCCTTTTCAAATTCAAAACCCTTTAAGTATAGTAGTGTCGACAGGTATTCTTTAATTCTATACATGTAAGAAAACTTCTCGGCTAAAACCCTGTCCGGACTTTCTTCGAAGTAGTAAACCAAGCTGTCTAAAACCGTTACATACCTCTTTGGAGCTACGATGATGTCAAATCCCTCTATTTCTACATCGTTTACATCCGATTTCGTTACGAGTGCGATTGTTTTTATATTTAAGTTACTTGCAATCTTAGCAGCACTTTCGAGTAAAATTTTTAGCATCGAATTTAATATTTGTCAAAAACAATTTTAAGTTTACGCAGAACAGCAAAGCTTATATTTGCTTGATTTAATCGAACTTAAAATGTTGAGTAGAGTTCTGTTTCCAACGGATTTGTCGTTTTATAGCAAGGCGATAGTCGGCTACTTACCAGATTTTAAAGAGATAGGTGTAAGAGAAATCGGGATTCTATTCGTGGTAAACACGAGTAAGATAAGTACTGTGAGTGGTGGAATAGACATAGAGAAGTATATCGAGAGTGAGACAAGAGAAGCAGAAAAACATCTTCCTGAGATCGTAAATATAATAGAGCAGTACGGAATTAAGGCGGAAGTAATTAAACCGTTTCCAGTCGGAGATCCAGTAAACGAGATACTTAGATTCTCAGAAGATTACGATATGATTGCGATTGGTTCGAGGGGGAGGGGGATAATAAAGGAGATATTCTTGGGAAGTATCTCAGAAGGTGTTGTAAGGAAGGCAAAAATTCCGGTTTTCGTCTTTAAATTCAAAACAGATGGTATGACATGCACAAAATGCCATCCACATTTGTTTGAAAGGGTGTTAGTGGCGTATGACTTCTCAAAGCATTCTGAAAAGGCATTAAGATACGCTAAATATGTAGTAGAGAAATCAAAAGGTAAACTATACGTCTTGCACGTTCCAGAAGATCACAAGGAGTTAGAAGTGGAAGGGGCAGAAATGATAATTAAAAAAGGAGTTCCGGCAAAAGTCGTATTAGAGGTTGCAGATGAGATCGATGCAACTTCGATATTTATGGGATCTCGGGGATTAAACCCATTAAAGTCTATAATACTCGGTAGTACTTCCGATGTTGTTTTAAGAAGATCTAAAGTTCCAGTGTTCGTATGCAGGGAAGTGGAAGATTGAGAGGGAGGGCTTGGAAGTTTGGAGACAACATATCAACAGATCACATAATCCCAGGAAGATACTACCATCTGAGAAGCAATTTGCCGGAGTTGGCTAAGCATGTAATGGAGGACGCAGATCCAGAGTTTACAAAGAAATTTAAAAGAGGGGACTTCATAATAGCTGGAAGGAACTTTGGGATGGGGAGTAGTAGGGAACATGCCGCTTTAGCCTTAAAGATAGCTGGAGTCTCAGCAGTTATAGCGAAGTCGTTTGCAAGGATATTTTACAGAAACGCAATAAACGTCGGATTACCCCTTTTAATAGCGAATACCGATGAAATAAATAGCGGTGATGAATTGGAAGTCGATTTAGCTGAAGGTGTCATTAGAAACTTGACAAAGGGTATTGAAATTAAGGCAAAACCGTTGCCAGATTTTATGATAAAGATCTTAAAGGAGGGGGGTTTAATAGAATTCGTGAAAAAATACAGAGATATCGTTTTTTAATTTGATTATTTAACCTTTTTTAGTAGTGTCGTAAGAATGTTCCACACAGTGATCAGCCATAACACTTATAGTAGTCTAAAATCTCTTTAAGCCTTTTAACAACATCCAAATATCCTTTTACTCTGACGAGTGGGCAGAAAACGAATGTTTCTGCTCCAGCTTTTCTAAACATCTCAATCTTATCTATTACATCATCTACAGTCCCATAGAAAAACCTCTCCTCTACTAACTCGAACGGTATTTTTTCAGCAATCTCTCTCAACCTCTTAACGTTTTCATATGTAAAGGTAAATCCTATTAGATGTGGTATATCTACATTCAAGCCCATCTTTTCCAAAAACGAATCTCTAAGTGGGGACAGAAGTGATAACATCTTCGCTGGGAGTTCTATCTCTTTCACAGCTTCTTCATAGCTATCTTTAACGAGTGTGTATGCAAACAACGCAGCTTCTATTCTTTCGTTGTGTTTTCTAAGAAATTCGAGAAATCTCTTGTAATTCTTAACACCTACACTTGCCGTTGGAATCCATCCATCTCCAAGAGTAGCAACTCTAACAGTTCTCTCGGAATTTCCAGCTATCCATATCGGAACTCTCATCTTTGGCTTTACAAACGCTCTCTTAAGCTTAAAGAACTTACCTTCAAAATCTACCTCGTTCATAGTCAAAAGCATCTTGATAACTTTAACACCCTCCTCAAACTTCGAAATCAAATTCTTTGTTTCAATTCCATACGGTATTAAGTTCATTCCTTCACCAAGTCCTAGCCCTAAAACTGCTCTACCCCCACTCAAGCTTTGAAGAGTAGATGCGAATTGGGCAATTACAGCTGGATGTCTTCTTAAGACATCGCTTACACAAGTCCCAATCTTAACTTTACTAGTAATCGTAGAGATAGCCCCAAGTAATGAGAAAGATTCATAACAGTCAAAATTTCTTATCCCAATCCCAACTAAGTGATCAGGAGTTAATACGTAATCGAATCCGATTTCTTCAGCAAATCTTGCTGCCTTAAGTATTAAATCGAGCGGATAATGGGGGAGTTGCAATCCGAATTTTAGATACATATAGATGTTAACACAGTTCGACTTATTAATCTTCAACTGGGAAGTATTTGACTTCTATACCAGCTTCTTTGAGCAATTCCAATCCTCTCTTATCTGCGTAGTCTTTTCCATAAACCACTTTCTTTATCCCGGCGTTGATTATTATCTTCGCACACGTTATGCACGGGCAATGCGTTGTGTATAGAGTAGCACCTTCAACGCTAATTCCAAACTTAGCACATTGAATTATAGCATTCTGTTCGGCATGCAATCCACGGCATAGCTCAATTCTTTCACCACTTGGAATACCAAGTTTCTCTCTCAGACATCCAACCTCATCGCAATGCGGTAAGCCTGAGGGTGCGCCGTTGTAACCAGTTGCAAGTATCCTCTTATCCTTAACTATAACAGCACCGACTTTTTGTCTTAGACACGTAGACCTCTTCGCAACAACCCTTGCTATTTCCATGAAGTATTCATCTAAACTCGGTCTCATCACTAAGTAGAACACCTAATTCTCTTAAAAACCTCTTTTCTTGCAATCATCAAATCGTATGGAGTATCGATTTCTATCCAAGGTAAGCCCCTTGTAGATTCGTAACAGAGCTTTATTCCAGAGTCTATCATCGATTGAAAAGCCTCCTCATAAAAAACCTTTTTACCCTTTTCCCTAATTACGATTTCTAAATGCTCATGCAAATCGTTTACATTTCTCTTTGGAACTCTTGCAAACCCTATGTATTCCCCATTGGCATCATCTGGAGGTATCTCCTTGCTTATCTCGACTATTCTATCGTTTTGAATCCTAACCTTCATCTCCTCCTCTCCAAGCTTTTTAACGGTATCAACTGATAAAGTCAATTCCTTTTTTTCACTCTTATGCAGATATTCGAATATCTTTGGGTGTGAAAGGACATCGGAGTTTATTATGTAAAAACCACTGTCTACTTTATCCATGGCTAAATACAAGCTGTATATGTTATTAGTTCTCCTGTAATACCTGTTGTGGATAAAGCTGAAATCGAAATCGAAGTTTTTTATCAGATATTTCTTGAGTTTATGTCCCTTATAACCTGTAACTACGACTACATCGTTTATCCCATGTTTCTTAAGTGTTTTGAGCATGTATGCGATTATGGGTTTATTACCAATTGAGAGTAAGGCTTTTGGAATGTGTTTCGTGAAGATGCCGAGTCTACTTCCATATCCAGCGGCAAGTATCACGGCTTTCATGGAAAGGGTTAAATGCATTATTATTTAAAGATTGCTTAGAGGTGATTTTTATTAAATGGGAATATGTATTAACTGAATACGTATATCGAAGGTTTTCAAGACCTATTGCAAAATTCTTAGCAAGATTCGATGTTAATCCGAATACGGTTACAATCGTAGCGACACTAATAGGTTTAGCCTCTGGATTTGTCATCGCAATCGGTAAAATAATTGAAGGAGTCATCTTGATTCTTATATCGCAGATATTGGATTGTGCAGATGGCGATTTGGCGAGACTTACAAATAGAGTTACGAGGCTTGGAGCATTCCTCGACAGAGTCTTTGACAGGTTCGTAGATTCTGCTGTAATAATCGGAATTGTGGCGTTAAGTCCATCTGAACTTTGGCTTCCCGGATTTCTTGCAGTTATTGGATCTTTTGGCGTAAGTATGTCGAGGGCTATGGCTGAAGCAGAAGGAGTCGTTTGCAAAGTCGGAATAGGTGGAAGAGATACTAGGCTTGCAATTATTATGATTGGATTGCTGTTGGGATACCTTGCGGAGACTCTATGGATAATAGCTGTGTTAGGCTTTACAACGACGTTTCACAGAATAGTATACACTGCTAAGCGGTTGCATTCCCAATAAACTCTAAAACCCTTTCGTGAAGCTCCCTCAAGATTTTCCTCTTGTCCTCCATTAATACTACGTCTTCCTCACCCAACACGTATAGGTTAAACGAGAACGGGCTTGGATATGGAATTCTGATTATCTTAAGCTCTACTTCTCTTCCGATTTTTGAGATGTAATCGATTGCGTTTTCCAAATCCATTGAGTCCTCCATTATCTCTCTATATGTCTCTTTAAGCACTGGAAAATCTGGATACTTTCTCTTAAGCATACTAAGCAACATATCTGCACTCAGCTGTTGTTTCCATACACTCTTCTCTTTACCGAGGTAATTCCTCAAAATCATAAGACTACGAACAGCTACATGCCTAAAACGTCTCCTCAGAATCTCTGTTCTATCGAGAGATTTCTTTAAATCCTCTTCGAAGTTCGAGAGATCAAATAAACTCCTTATCTCTTCATCGCTGAGAGTTTTATCCTTTGGAAGTATTAAAGCAAAGCCGTTATCGCTTATGCTCATCTGAACATTGCAGTTCTTTAGCAAACCAACTCTATAAGCGAAAACCCTTGCCAAAGCGTTGTTTGCTCTTCTGCCTATTAAGGTGTGAAAGAAGTAGTAATTCCTCTCGTTTTCATATTTCTCAACTACTAGTTTTTTATCCGTTGGAATCTCACTGAACAGTTTTTGCTCTATAAAGTATCTGTATATCGCATTCGCAGCGGATTCATCTAATCTGTACTCGTTCATTAAATACTCCACAACATCCTCGTCTTTGTTTATCAATTCCTCTATAAGTCTTCTAAACCTCTGAATTCTCAAAGCTAAATCATAACTAAGTGGAAGTTGCTCTGAAAACCAACTCGGAACAGTTGGTTTTTCTCCTTCAACCTCTTCGACGACTATACTCATTCCCCTTGCGTATAGATATCTAAAGGTTCTACCAGCTAAAACAAAGATGTCTCCCTCTATTAACCTCTCAGCAAATTCCTCCTCAACTTTTCCAACTAATCTCCCATCTTTCGTTACAACGGATATTGCCACCTCATCCGGAATTGTTCCGACGTTTAGGTAGTATATCGGTCTTAAGAGCTTTGATCTCCTTCCAAACTCTTCAGCTTTTTCATCAAACCAAATCTTAGCATAAACCTTCTCCTTCTCTAACTCAGAATACCTTCCAGATAGATATCTGAGAACCGATATGAATTCATCTTTAGTCAAATCCTTATACGGATAAGCTTTTCTGATTAGAGATAAAGCTTCGTCTACTTTCCACTTCTTCTCTATAGCCATTCCAACTACATGCTGACATAATACATCTAAACACTTCTTTGGGATTCTTATTCTGTCAAGTCTTCTCTCCATTGCCTCTTTTGCGAGAACTGTGCATTCAACTAAGTCGTCTTGATCAACCACTACTATCCTTCCGACGCTAACCTCATGCAGTTTGTGTCCACTCCTCCCAATCCTCTGCAGAGTCCTGTTTATACTCTTAGGAGAGCTGAGGAGAATTACCAAATCTATATATCCTATGTCTATTCCAAGCTCAAGAGACGTTGAAGATACAACCGCCTTGAGTTTACCCTCTTTAAGCTCTTTTTCAACTTCAAGTCTTACCTCTCTGGAAAGAGAGGAGTGGTGAGCCCTTATCGGTAAATCTATTCTCTTCTTCAAATGGTATACCACTCTTTCAGTAGCACTTCTCGTATTCGTGAATATCAAAGCAGTCTTAGAATTCATCACAAGCTCTGCAAGTAAATCGTATAACCTCTCACCTATCTCTTCAGCTGAAGCGTTAAAGAAGTCACTGATCGGAGATAGAACTTTTATATCTATTTTCTTTTCAAAAGTGACATCTGCAACTATGCAATCCCTTCCAACACCGACTAAGAACTTTGCAACTTCTTCAAGCGGATGGATTGTGGCTGATAAACCTATCCTTACCATTTTATCCCTTTGTAACCTTTCGAGTCTTTCCATTGAAAGTGTTAGATGGGTTCCCCTCTTGTTCTCGGCCATTGCATGGATTTCATCGACTATCAAAAACTTTACATTTGACAGATATTTAGAAAACTTGGGACTGCATAAAACTATCGCAAGCGTTTCGGGAGTTGTTATGAGTATATGAGGTGGCTTCTTAATCTGTTTTTGCCTCTCCTGCTGGGTAGTATCACCAGTTCTGACGGCAATTCTAATCTCTTGAAGTTTTACACCTTTTTTCTCTGCAAGCTCGTATATCTCCCTTAACGGCTCTTCCAAATTCCTCCTTATATCGTTGTTCAAAGCCCTAAGCGGTGAGACGTAGACAACGTAAACTTCATCCCTTAGTTCGTTTTTCTCAGCCTTTTCTATTAACATGCTTATAGCCGCTAGAAAAGCAGCTAAAGTCTTTCCGCTCCCAGTTGGAGAGGAGATCAATACGTTGTTACCTTTAAAAGCCTCTACTATTGCATACCTCTGCGGAGGGGTAAAAGTGGAGTACTTAGACAGAAACCACTCCTTTACGAGGGGATGTAAAACCCTAAAAATCTCTTCATCACTATAGGGCTTTCCCCTCCTTATCATTAAAGCCTGTCTCTTATCTCCTTCAACATCTCCTTTATATCTCTTAGCTCATCTTCTAATCTCTTAATCTTCTCCTCAAGAGCTCTAACTCTATCATCAACATCAATTGATACTTCTTTCCTACCCAATACTTCTTCTATCAGTGGTGCAATCCTCTTTCCAGCTACTCTACATGCATCTGCTCTTTCTCTTCCCTCGGCAATTGCAATTGCCATTTCATAACAACCACTGTATCCACATCTTCCACAGTCCAGTTTTGGAAGTAATTCGTATATCCTCCGAGCCTTCTCCTCCAATTCCGGTTTAACGTATTCAGGAGTTGGTATCTGTGGATAATACCTCCAACACCAGCCTCTTCCCCAACCTCTTCCTCTTCCACTCCAGCCCCACCACATCTCTTAAGGTGTTACTCTAAATACTTCAGCTTTTCGATTTCAGATCACATAAATTGCAGGCTTTCCGGGCATAGCTGATCTTTTCTTCTCCTCCGGAATTTGATCTGGGCTTATGCATACCTTCAAACCCGTTTCACTTTCGATGAACTTTGCGTTTTCTTTGAGTATCTTAAGTTCATCTAGTGGCTTTTCTGGGAGTAACCCCTCCTTCTTCTCCCTAAAAGCCCTCTTAACGAAATTCTTTACATCTTTTGCTATACTCCTAAGCTTTTCATCTCTCATGAGTTCTTTCATAGCTTCTCCAATGTTTTCACATCTCGCAACTACCTCTAAAGCTTTTAACTTCCACTCGTCCGCTGGATAAATGTAGACGATACTCGGCTTTTCTACGAACTTCTTGACTTCGTTTATGTCCTCTATAAGTGTTTTTATGTACTCCTCAGTAGCTTCAGCTTCGATATCTATCTTGCTCTCGTCGTACTCTGGATACTTCTCAACGCTTATAAAGGTGTCATGCTTCATATGCCATAGCTCTTCACATATGTGTGGGGCAAACGGTGCTAAGAGCTTAAGCCAGTCATCGAGTATTAGGCATAGGTTTTTGCCCCCCCTCCTCAAATACCATCTAACGTAGGACATCATCTCAAAGAATGCCGCATTAACAGCTCTTCTCGTCTGAAGTTTGTCCATAGCTTCCCTCGTCTCTTTAACAACTCTTTGGAACTTGCTCATAAGCCATCTGTCAAGTGTTGTGATCTCTTCAGGTTCTTTTAGGTAGTTCTCCGCTACTACGTTATAAAACCTCTGCAAGTTATCGGCAAGACCCTCTACCTCTTTGCTACGCCAATCCGCATCGTTGTCGTATTCAGCCGCATGTAATATATATAGCCTTGTGACATCAGCTCCATACTGTGAAACCGCTCTTTTCATAGTTAGTAGAGGCCCCTTGCTTTTACTCATCTTCTTTCCTTCCAAGCTAACGTAACCGTTGACGGCTATAGCCTTAGGCCAATACTTTTCTGGAAATATCGCTACGTGATGAAATATGTAAAACAATAGATGATTCGCAACCAAATCCTTACCGCTGCTTCTCAAATCCACTGGATACCAATACTCAAACTCCTTCCTGATCTGTTCTATTAAGGTTTTATCGAGTTTTGAAGATTTTGCAACTTCTTCAATATCTCCTATGCCGAGAAATACGTAATCGAAGAACTCATCAGTCATGTTTTCAACGCCAAGCTTACCTTCATTTATAAACTTGGCTAATATGTAATACGCCATGTATATCGTCGAGTCGGATAGGCTTTCGATTAACCACTCCTTATCCCACGGGATTCTTGTTCCAAGCCCCCTCCTCCTTGCACAGGCTTTATCTCTAAGCCATTCTATCTTGTTCCTAAACTCCTCCTTGTAATAACTTGGAATTATGTTCATCCTCTCCAAATGCTCTAAAACCCTATCTTTCCACTCTGGATTTGAGTAGTTCAAGAACCACTGATCTCTAACGACTTTCACAACGCATTTTGCGCCGCATCTACAAACAACGGGTTTCTCGCTGAATTCGTAGAATACATCTCCATATCCCTTTTCAATCAACTCCCTGTGAATCAGATCTTTTACTTCTGAAACCCTCATTTGGGAGTACTTCCCAGTTGTTTCAAGTAGAATTCCCATGTGATATTCCCTCTTGTAAAGGGTTTTCGTAGCCTTCTCTAAAAGCTCAAGGTCTTTTTGACTCTTTACTTTGAGTTCCTCGACGATCTTCTTCGCTGGAATTCCTTCCTCATCTCCAACTCTTATTAGAATTATTGGCTCAATCGATTTCACAATCTCTTCAATACTATATCTTTTGAGAGTTTCATCGTCCCTCTTTAAATCCTCTATTGCGACGTAGTCAAATGGAGCATGAGCTGGAACACTCATAACTACGCCCGTGGCGTTGTCTGTGTCAACGAATTCAGCTGGCAAAATCGGAATTTTTATCCTGTTGATTATACTCAATATCTTTTCGATTTGCGATCTAATAGCTGGTGTTGGATCTCTAATCTTCTTCACGACTTCTTCGATATGCTTAACGGCTTCATACTTCGATTCGTATGGATAAATTATCACAACTCTATTCAAATCGTATTTGTCTTTGATAGCGAATTCAATCAATCTGTTAAACTCCTCTAACAAATCAATGTAGTATTCATCTAATAAAACCGGATTTATCACAAACCTTCCTACAAAATCCTTTGCATCCACCTCTTTCAAGAATTCGACTTTCTTTTCGGTATAAGTTAGCTTTTCGTATGCCTCTTTACTCACAAACCAAATTTCATTATCAACTCTTGCAAGGACGTATTTAGTTGGTTTAACCCATATGTTCGTAACACCAAATACCGTTTCCGGTCTTAAAGTTGCACATGGAAATACGATTTTACCGAATTCTTTGTCTTCAACGTAGAATTTTATTACAGTGTATTCGACTATTGTTGCCTCTTCCCCTATTAATATGTCGTGATCTTCAACTGGATTTTGATCTCTTGGGCAATATCGGACTGGATGCGTTCCCTTAACAACTAGCCCCTTCTCCTTAAGTTTCCAATACTGCCACTCTATAAACCTCTGATATTCCGCATCAGTTGTAGTGAATATCCTACGCCAGTCTATCGAGTATCCTATGTTTTTCAAAGCGTTTAGAGCTTCTTTGGAGAAGTACTCTACAATGCTTTCAGGAGTTGTTAGGGTTAACAGAATCTCTTTAGGGACATCGTGGTACTTCGTGTAGACTTCAATAGTCTTCTCATCTCTATTTCTTATCAATTCAGCTAATCCTATAATCGGAGTTCCCGTAACGTGGAATCCCAATGGGAATAGGACATTATAGCCTTTCATCCGCATATACCTTGCAAATGCATCCCCAATCGTAAAGGTTCTACAATGACCGACGTGTAAATTACCATTAAGGTATGGATATGGAACAGTTATGAAAAACTTCTGCCTTCCATCGGGTTCAGCCTCAAAAATACCAGCTTCCTCCCAAGCTTTCTGCCATTTCTTTTCAATCTCTTTAAAATCTACCATGATAGCTTGTAATGGTTTGAGTTAAAAAAATTTCAGATAAGCTTCATGATCCGTGAACATTAATATCTCAACAAATTTTAATGAAGTTGAAAGAGGATATTTAGGGGCTAAATTTGTTTGAACGAGGAAGAACTCCAAATGTAGTCAGATTACTCGGAATAGCAACCTACATTCAGACATCTTCAACAAAGAGAGCAGCTAAAATCTTTTCCTAGATTCATCTGGTTTCTCACACAGCCACTTGGAAGTAGTGTAAAATTTCGACTGAGAAAAAGCTAAGAAACATAATTGCGTTAAATGAAGCTATCGTCAAAGTTAACAAAAAGCGATATTACATCCCTTCAGCGATAGATGTTAAGAGAAATGAATTAATTTTGATAAGAGTTTACTCGACGAGAAATTACCTGACAGCGAATCTTTCGTTAAAGAGGTGCTAAATTACTGTAAGAACAAGCTAAAATTTATTATTGACAAAACTTCTTGGCTGAAAATAGCTTTAGAAAGTTTAGGATTGAATTTCGAGCATAAAAAACCTTTCGAAATGCGTAGTCTTATTGAAGCTATTTTCAACTCGTTTAAACAACGAGTTAAATTATTCTTCTACTCGATAGCAGCTAAAAAGCTAGTTGTGAACTGGAATCCGTTTTGTAAACAGTTCATGTCCTATTACAACTATTTAAGGTGTTAAGTTGATAGAGCTGAGAAGAGAGGATGACAAGTTAAGGAGTATTACAATTACTTTAAGTTGTATAGGGTTATGAATGAGAATATCCAAGATTCTATGGATTTGGGGGAAGAATTAGCTGGAAAATATTTTGTAGAATTTTTTATTCTCTTCTTCAATCTGAAAAAATTTTACAGTATTTCTCTTTCCTCTTGCTCTCATCTCGTATTTTAATCCTTTTCAAGACTTCTTTATACCAAGGAGCACCATCAACTAGAAATACTGGTTTGTTTTTACACTTTTCTAGGACATCCAGAATTGTTTCTAAGCATTCAAGATTTTCCTTACTAATCTTAGCAGAGATTATCTCCATTCTCTCAACATCTATTGCAACCCAAACGTAATACTTCTTTTCACACTTAATAACTGTCTCTTCTATCGCTACGTATCTCCTTCTTTTCCTTTCAACGTTAAATATATCTTTACACCTATAATACCATCATAACTGCCTCGTAAGACACTTTAAAGCCCATAGCCTTAAGTAATTTGCTTACATCCCTAAACGATAAACCTAAAAAGTATAAAACAATTGCTAAAGCCCTTATCTCAGTGCTCCTCCTCTCCCTCTTGAATACACCCTTCTTCTTCAAAATCTTCGTTAAATAGTATAGAATATTAATTCATACTCAGTCCTAATTAATATTCGTTATTTCTTTAAATTGTCATCCTCTCCTTAACCTCTGCTGAAACTTTTTTCTTCTTCTTTAATATAATCTTATACTGAATGCTATCAATTGTACCTTGTTCTAAAATTTGCATCATAGCTCACTTCTGTATATTCTTTTAATTAAACAGTCTTCTGGAAGATCTGCAAGTGGGAATGCTGGAAACTTATTAGTGAGTGGAAAGAAGGAAGATTACAAATTGGGAAGATTCTTATAACCCCAGAAAAAGTTGTTATCCCGTTTAAGAAAGAAGTTCAATTGATTCAACCAAATCAGTGGTTAGCTATCGATATTAATGAGACAAATGTAACAGGCGTCAGTTCTGATGATAGTTTTTTTCGTTGTCGACACTTCTGAGGTTAAAAGGATTAGACATGTTCATTTTGAGAAAAGGTGTGAGATTCAAAGCGGTATCAAGACTGGAAAGAGAAGAAGAGAGTTATTGGCAAAGTATGGTAAAAGGGAAAAGAATAGAATTAAGGATATCCTGCATAAAGTCTCTAAGACCATTTGTTGAGTTTGCCAAAGTTAGGGGTTGCGGGATTATTTCGGAAGGTCTGAAAGGAATTAGAAAAAGGTTTAATTTCAACAATATTTTAGATCGAAGATTACACTCATGGTCATTTCGTAAGTTACAGCATTATATCGAATATAAGGCAAAATTGGAAGGTTTACCTGTAGTTTTTGTGAATCCAAAGAATACATCCTCCAGGTGTCCGATATGTGGGGGAAGATTAACCCCAAACGAGCAGTGGAGGGAAAAAGTTTGTAAGAAATGTGAAATCGTTTGGAATAGAGATATAGTTGGATGTTTAAATTTACTCAAGATGTGGCGGGTATGCGTTACCACTGAATGCCTGGGAATGAATCTGACCCAGGAATTAATTTTCCGAGATCGGAAACGTAAATATACTTAAGCTTATGATCTTCAGTTTTATCCCTCTGTGGAATTAAATTCATAATTCTTCATACCTTATAGGGTGTAAAGCTGAGAATTATGAGTTTACTCTTCTTTAATTATAATTTTATAAAATTCTTTAGTTCAATCGGATTTATATTTCTCGATGATCTCCCTAAATGCATTGATAACGTAATCCAACTCTCCCCAATTCAAACCGTAAGTTGAAAGCTTGAAGTACCTCGTCAATCCCGGCTTTATCCCGTGAATTCTTCTCTTCTTAAGTTCATAGTACAAAAAGTATCTACCCTTCTTCGCCCTTTTCGAAATATCATAAAGGTTTTCTGCATGAAAAAACATTAAATCGTGGTTGTGGGGCTTATCTCCCAACTGTTTTATTTCAAGTTCTTCCATGTTCGACGCGAAATACCTCGCCTTTTTCACTTCCTCATCCCACTTCTTAACCCTCTCCTTGACATGCGGAAATGAAGCCATTAATGTCATGATCGCTACACCTCTAACACTACAACCCAGCAACTCTACTTCCTTGTTCTTATACTTCTGAGATCTCTTCAAAACGACATCAGCCCACTCCTCTTTCATACCCAATACTCCTATCGGGCCAGTTGAAGCCATAGACTTATGACCACTCCCAACTATGAAATCCGCTTTTATTCCACTTAGCTTTATGGGCATTCTTCCAACTGCATAAGCGGCGTTTACAAGTAGTGGAACATCGTAATCGCTACATATCTTTGCAATCCTCTTAACATCTGGTAGATTTCCATAGTTCCCATCTGGATAAGTCACGACAGCTAAAACTACTTCTCCCCTCTTTTTAGTTTCTTCTAAGACTTCCGCATATCTATCGGCTTCAATCTTAAAATCAGGATAACCAGTATTCGGGACTTCTGCTATATTTAATCCAGCCCTTTCAGCAGCTAAATAGCTTGTGTAATGTGCATTTCCATCTAAAACAACCCATGCATCTCTTTTTGCTAAGCTGTGCATTACTATGAATTTCGATTCTCTAGCTCCATGGGTTATCCTTGCAACATCACAACCCAAAAACTTAGGCAACTCCTCATGAATGAAGTCGTGTATGGGCGGATTTCTTATCTCTTCAAGTCTTCCCTGACAGAAGTCGCATATGCTGTATCCATCTCCCCACTCGAGTAAAGCCATCTTTGCATCTTCTGTAAGTCTTCCCCCAGTTTGAATCGGATCGATGTTGATAAAACCCTTAGTCTTCCTCTCGAATACCATCTCTAAAATCGACTCGCTAAGTCGTTATAACCGTTACTGCATAACTCGCCACCAAAGCTATTGTTGGTGTTAAAATCCAGCTGAACACTATTTTCCTCAAGAACTTGATCCTAACAGATCTCAAACCCTTGTAAATTCCAACTCCACTCACAGCACCTACTATGCAGTACGTAGTTGAGACAGGCATTCCCAAAATCGTAAAAATTAAAACCGTAATACCTGCTCCAAATTGAGCGGCAAATCCAGAAAATGGATCTAAAGCCGTAATACCTTTCCCAATCGTCTCGATAACTCTGAAACTTATAAGCCTAGCTCCGAGAAATAGCATAAAGGCTCCAAGTAAACCGGCTTGAAAGTAGTTTAGAGTTCCGTGGTAAACAGCTGGGGCTAAAGCCGTTGCAAGCTCGTTTGCTCCAGTGTTGAAGGCTATTACAGAGCCACTTATAAATAGTAGTCTTCTAACGATTCTTTCAATTTTAAACATTGGGATTTTAAAGAGAACTTTTTCGAGCGTGAAGTATACAGCCACTGCAGACAGAAAAGCTCCAAATGGGGACATAATCCACGAGAGAACTATTTCGATTACTGTCGATGTATTTATCGATTTTCCCAAAGCGAGAGCTGATCCTATTATTCCAGCTACAATAGCCTGATGACTTGACACCGGCATTTTAAAAACGTTTGCACACACTATTGCAATAGATGCAAGAAAGAGTGGAACTACTACAATTCTCTCCTCAACTTCAGCTATTCCTTCACCAACTGTATACATGACGTTTCTTCCACCGATTATCAACCCAATTAACACTAAGATAAACAACAAGTAGATAGCTCTCTTAAGACTTAAAACTCCACAACCTATGCATATTCCGTAGGAGTTACTTGTGTCGTTAGATCCTATTGCAAATGCTATTGTTATGCATGCAAGCAGTTCGAGCATTGCAACTTATAAAGGGTTGAAGACTTATTGATTTCGATGAGCACGGTATTTGACTTATTTGCAGATAGATACGACGAGTGGTATGAGAAAAATATCGAGTTGTATAAGAGAGAACTCGAAACGGTTGAGAAGCCAAGAGGCCTATCGTTAGAGATTGGTGTAGGAACTGGAAGGTTCGCATCTCCACTTGGAATCGATATCGGCATAGATATATCTGTTAAGGCTTTGAACATAGCCAGGCGAAGGGGTGTTGAAGTCTTAAGAGCTGATGCGAAATCACTCCCATTTAAGGACTCGATCTTCGACTACGTTTACGTAATATTTACACTCTGCTTTTTAGACAACCCAATAGAGTCGCTTAAAGAGACTTATAGGGTTTTAAAGGATTCTGGATTTTTGATCGTTTGCATAATTCCAAGGAATTCTGGATTAGGCGAGAGATACGCTAAAAGGAGAGATAGCCCGTTTTACTCAATTGCAAGGTTTTACACAGAATCAGAGGTATTTGAAATGTTAGACTCATGCGGGTTTAAGGTAGTAGAAGTCAAAAAAACAATGTTGCTCTACAGCTACAACGACTTCATCTGCATTAAAGCTGTGAAAAAGGGTTTATAGAAGAGGATTGCAGGAGTTATATTATGATGAAGCAAATTCTATAATAAAAACTAAACTAAATGCTTTAAAAAACCTCGAAAAATATATAAATCACTTGATACTTATTACATTCAAGTGTTCTCAGTAAAAACGCCAAAATTTTATCTATACTTTATTCTGCTTTGCTTTTCCTATACGATAAAGTGAAAACTACTCTACTGCAGATGTTAAAAGGGAATGGAATATATTTGAAAGTATTAATAATCTAATCCTGGAATACTATGAGTTTACAGGTTCTGGAACTGAAATAGGTTTTTGAATATAGATTTTATAATTTATATGGAATATAATTAAGGTTGCTAACAACATAGCTG
>Ga0190367_1001035_pt1 | contig 17385 bp, 16 predicted proteins | sample 4872181011_MG_FD_171838 | JGI IMG/M metagenome (GOLD analysis project Ga0190367, IMG submission 171838) | Hydrothermal vent microbial mat bacterial communities from Southern Trench, Guaymas Basin, Mexico - 4872-18-10-11_MG | ecosystem: Environmental > Aquatic > Marine > Hydrothermal vents >...
ACTATAAGGCTTAAGGATTTAGAGCTATAATTTGATACGCTTAAGGGAATCTCACCTATTGAAGGGATCCAGAGCATTATGAATTGTCCTGGGGATGGCTTGTCGTCAAGCTGTACTGAAAGTATATATTCCCTTATGTTCCTACAGTGTTTTATTATCCGTTTTACTCGGGCTCTATTATACACCTATTCACCCACTAGAGCTCTCAATATATCGCTCCTGCTCATTACCACACCACAGTAGTGACACCGAATTTTTAGAGGATCCCTAGATATTGTATGAAATAGCGATGTAATTGGTTCACTGGGCTTATTTGTTATACAGTTCGGGTTTATACACCTTATTATGCCCTTTATTATATCTGGAACCTTTACCCTACTTTTGCTGGCGACAGAGTAATTTCTTATTATATTTATTGTGGCATGAGGAGCGATTAATGCAATTTTATTAACTGTTTCAACGTCCAGCTCCACGCCCTCGATTTTAACTATATCTTTTTTGCCAAACTTTTTGCTTTCAACGTTCATGACTACTGCTATTACATGTCCTTCTTTTCCTGTTAATCCAAGTATTTTAAGAACAGCTAACGCAAAACCGGGAGGTATGTGGTCAATAACTGTTCCATTCTCTATCTTCCTAACGTACAGCTTCTTCTCCACCGCTGTCACCCCACTAATATGAGCTTTAATAAAGCCATTCTTACTGGTACACCATAATATGCTTGTACAAAATATTTTGCATGCACGGTTCCATCTACATCATATCCCAATTCATCAACTCTAGGTAATGGATGAAGAATTATTAGGTTCTCTTTGGCATCTTTAAGCATGTTCTTATCAACTCTATAGCTTCCCCTCACCCTTTCATATTCTGTCGGATCCGTAAACCTTTCCTTCTGGATTCTAGTTACATAAAGAACATCCAGCTCCTCGATTACCTGATCTACCTTAGATAGTTCCTCGTACTGTATTCCCCTCTCCTCTAGCACGCTCTTAACCTCATCTCTAACCCTCAATATTTCAGGTGCTATCAGAAATAGCTTTTTGGGCCTGAATATCGATAAACCGTATATGAATGAGGTTGCGGCTCTTCCGTACCTCAAATCCCCTAGAACACCAACTGTTAATCCATCTATTTGGCCCTGATGTCTATATATGGTGAACAAATCTAGCATTGCCTGAGTTGGATGATGCCTTGTTCCATCTCCTGCGTTTATAACGGGTACTTCGGCTATTTCAGCGGCAAATCGTGCAGTTCCTTCAACTTTATGCCTTATAACTATTATATCTGAATAAGCATCAAGCATCCTTATGGTGTCTGCAATGTTTTCTCCTTTAGCTAACGATGATATTTCAGGCGAGGAAAGATCAATAACATGTCCGCCCAGCCTAAGCATAGCTGTAGCGAAGCTTAGCCTTGTTCTGGTGCTTGGTTCGAAGAAAGCAGTAGCTAATATTTTTCCATTGAGTATATTCAGTCTTCTGCCTTTATGCTCAACTAACTTTTCAGCCTCGTTAAATAGCTCCATTAAATCGTTTTTCGTAAAATCTAGGATTGAAATAACGTCCCGCTTATAGAACATTCAACCTCACCCCCACAAACTCTTTACGATCTCTTCGTATAACGCATTATCCAAAATCCCCTCGTTAAGCAGAAAGGTTAGTAGGTCACTTAGCTTTATGAGGTAAGTGAAGTTGAAACCGTGTTTATTTAGGAGTTCACATGCACCCTGCCCCCTATCCACAAGCACAAATATTGAACTTATGTTTAGCTCCGATTCTGTTAATACTCTGCAGGCCGTTAGAAGAGTTAGACCGGTAGTTGAAACATCGTCTATAACCAGAACTCTGCTACCTGCGCTGAAATCTCCCTCTAAAATCCTAGATGTTCCATGCTCTTTAACCTTCTTCCTTACGTAAATTAACGGTTTAGAAAGGAGATATGCAATAACTGAGGCATATATTAACCCACCTGTAGCTACTCCACATATCAGATCGAAGTCCAAGCCTTTTAATACGTCTAGGCTAGCCTCTATTATTGTTTTAAATTCCTTAGGGTTTGAAGGCAGAGTACGCATATCTATATATATTGGGCTCGTAGCACCTGAACTTAACTTAAATTCTCCGAATCTTATACAGCCAGCTCTATAAATAGCTAAGGCTATAGCCTTCTTATCCATGGGTAACCTCCCTCTCCAATTCAACTATATACTTTGCCGCTTCAAAGGGAGAAGATGCTTGAACTATTGCCCTACCGACTATTTCATAGTCAGCCCCAGCTTTGAGACTCTCGCCCGGCTTCCCTCCTTGACAAATTATTCCAGGAGCAAAAACCTTAACGTTATTACATTTACCCTTAAACTTACGTATATATTCCGGCTTGGTTGCTCCTATAACTACTCCGTCTACTGATGCTTTAATCGCATACTCAAGGAGTTCTTCAAAGTTCTTCTCGATTATGGGGCAATTATGAGACATAGTTAATACTCCTATCGTAGCTAGCTTCATCTCATCAAGCCTATGTTTAATTTCATGTATCGATTGAGTGAACAAGTGTATTATAGCAGCATTAAAACCCATGCTTTTGACTATTTCACAGGTTTTAAGGGTTATAAATGGGACATCAGCTATCTTTAGGTCGGCTATGAAATAGTATTCATCCGAGAATTTTTTAACTATAGACTTTACCTTATCGTACCCCAAACTAATGATAGTTGGCAGACCGAACTTAACTCCTACAACGTAGTCTTTAAGCAGACCTAGGAGAGATACTATTTTAGTTTCTTCTGTTGCTAACGAGTATTCCTCTAGAACGCCTATATCTATTGCAAGTATTAGCCTTGAATCCTTTATTTCAGCGATCTTATCAAGCTTCTCCAGACTCAATGAGCCCTCGTATTGAATTGAAAAACCCGTTTAAATTATTTACTCCTCCATGCTTTAATCGTAAATTACCTTAGTACCTATATGTTCACCCTCTATAACCTTTAGTATGTTAATTGGCGGCTGTCCATTTATAATATATGTAGGTATTTTCGAACGTCTTAGAATCATTAGGGTTAAGTGATCTAATAGCTTATAGGTGCCGGGTAATCCTTCTTCCCTAATAAACTTATTATAGATCCAATTAATGGAGACCTCATTCAACTTCCTAGCCTTAGGATCGGTCTTAGGATCAGAGGTATAAACTCCATCAACATCGGTAGTTATTATAAGGATATCTGCACCTATTCCTTCAGCTAACAATGCTGCAACGGCTGTTGTTGATTGCCCTGGCTGTAGACCCCCCATCACCAGTATTTTCCCTAATTCAAAGAATCTTATAGCTTCATCTATGCTTTGTGGAACAACTTTAATGGCGCTATCACCTAAGACATGCTGTAGAATAGTTGCATTTATTCTGGTGGAGTATATACCGACTAGATCTATTATGGAATTGCTGAAGCCTAGGCTTCTACACGCTGAGATATATATCCTAGAGAGGTATCCGCCTCCAACGACAAGCCCGAACCTATGCTTACTAGCTGCCTCGGTTATGATATCAGCCAGTCTCTTTAGATAATCCACGTTCACCGGATTATCTTTATTTGATATTAAGTGCCCAGAAATCTTAACTACAACCTTCATGCCTATCTCACGTAGCCAAATCTATTCTAGTTAACCAATAGTATTCCCTTTGAAATAGCTTTTGTTAATTAATAGCAGAAGAAGGGAATGACGTTGCTTAGAAAATCCTAGAGAAAAAATTATTCTGGTATTTTCTTTAGTTTGAATGGTTTCCAACCTAGGGATTTCCTAAATTCGTTTATGAGTTCTATGGATTTAAGCTTGTCTTCCTTACTCATTTTTCTAGTTCTTAGCACCGCTAAGAAAAGTATTCTTGTTCGCCTATGTATCGTTGCCCTAGATATGCCGTGCTCTAAATCCTCCTTTAGTTGATCTAATATTGCTTGTACCTCGCTTACTTCGCTTAATCCCTTCTCTCCAACATCCTTTACTTCTCTGCCTAGATACACCGTACCCTTAGGTACCACTACAAATTTTCCATTCTCGTAAGTCACTCTGCCCTTAATTAATGCATCGTAGTAGGCATAGTTATTGCTCCACTCAGGATTCCTCTTATGTAGCTCTTCTAAAACTATATTTCTGATATCATCGGTAGTCATTCCATCCTTTACTTTCTTCTCTACTTCATCGGCTATTTCTCTTGCAACATCTATTGGGGCACCAGAATTATAGCAGCTTACAACTACCTTTTCCTTTATAAACTCTTCCTCTGTACCGTCTCGTTTTATGATTTTTACCTTCTTTTTAGCTTCGCTCATTGCTCTTGTGACCTCCCCCTATAGTTCTCTATCAGTCCATCTACTCTATTTATTAGCTCCTCAGCGATGTTTGCTAGATTTGCTCCCAGTTCTGTCAAGACTACAACATTGCTTTGGATGGAGACTAAACCTAGGTTCTCCATCTTCCTTAGGAAATCCTTGAAACTCTTGTAGCTCGGCCTCGGCCCGAATCCTATTACGTTCATCATTAAATCATAGATCTTCGTTTTCTCCTTGTTTTTCAGCACCAGCAATATTGGTATTCCCCACCTTGATTGAATAATTTTATAGTAGTCCTCATTCTTTCTAAACTTCTCCCATAGACTGTACATAATTTCACCTGTTATAATAATTTTTTGAATAACTGTTTTTCGAACAATTGTCGTTATATCGATATCTATTATATTTACTTTACATATTTAAATTTTACTCCCTACTTATATTTGGTTTTTAGCTTAAATCTTTTCATTTTTTCAAGTCTTTCAGCAATGTACATTTTCTCTAGACGCCAGAGTATCTGAATTATTTTGTTTTCATCACATCTTTCTAAATATTTTTTTACCCTATTTAATGGGATACCTGAAGCTATAGCTAAAACTACAGGAAAACCGTACTCTATATATAGTTTGCTCACCTTCTCTAATTGTTTGCATACTCTAGGAGGTTTTTCAGATGAGCACCTAGCTAATATATCAATTACCTCTTCTTCCGCTTTACGTGAAAAGGATAACCTTCTGGAGGTGCAAATAGGGCAGATTTTTAGTTTTTTGGCTTCATATACATGTATCTCCTTAACGTATTCTAGACAATTTAAACATGCCACCGTTACTATTTCAGCATATAGCTTGGCTCTATATGCCTGAATCGCAGCTAGGAAACGCCTTTCCGCCGGAGCTGGTTCTAATGCCTCAAGAGAATATTTCATCGAGCTTCTAAGAAGAGGAGTAGGGCCATTTATTAATGTAATTTTTATTTCACCGTTGCGTATTTTCCTGGCTATTTCTGTTGCTGCCTCTATGTTGAGGTCGTGATTTAGGACCTCCTTTATGGCTTCGTTAAAGGCTGGCGTATCCTTTAAGCTCTCCACTAGATAATTCATTAATTGTTTCGTTAATTTAACTCCCTCCTCAATTATCCCCATCCTCTTTGCTATTTGAAATAGTCTCCATCTAAAGAGTCTACCTTCAACCACGGCTCTCTGCACGATAATTCGAAATTGCTCAGGAGAAATATCTTTAAGAATTTTCACTACTTCCTCTGCTATGGGAAAATCGCATTTTATTATTATCCCGTAGGGTTTCTCTCTTAGGGCAAGTGAAATTCCTAGTTTTTCTCGTAGCTTGTAAGATAAGTATTTAGAGAGAGTTCTATTTACTCTTGTACCGAAATGCATGTGTATATATACGATTTTATCATTAGCCGACTCCACTAGTACTAGCTTATCAGAGGGGACCGGTAGACCGTTTAACGCCATCCTGTATACATCTTCTAATGCTTTTTCTATCTCCGAGGAATTAGAAAGTAATTTCTTAGAAAGATTTTCAGCTATCTGTTTCAATTTTATTACTTTAGATAATTTCTCGACCTCCCCTCTTATTTTACCGACGCTTAAAGCAACCTCTAGTGGAACTGGAATTTCTTCGCCTATCCAGCTTGGTATAGCTCCTAGATAGTCCTCTTCAGGAACTACATGTATTTTTTCATCATTAATTCGAACAATACGCCAAGGTCTTCCTGCCATTATGAACTTTACTCCAGGTGTACAGTACTCTGATACAAAAAATTCATCCAGTACTCCTATGGGCATTTTCTCATTATCATCGACTACTAAATATTGTTTAACCTCGGGTATCATTGAAAGATTTTCGAAAAAGAACCTATAGGATCTGGATCCATTAAGCAGTATCTTACTTTCATCCGGGGTTAAGCGTATTAAACCTATTTGTTCCATAAACCTCAGTAGCTGAAAATACTCATTTATACTTAGGTTTCTATATGGATAAACTTTCTTGATAATCGAGTAGATCTTGTAGGTATTATTCGTAAGTCCGGAGATTAAGAAGCCTATTATTTCATGTGTAAGGACATCTAGGGGTTTATCGTAGAAAAGCGGTTTTTCGAGCTTGCCTTCGTATAAGCGTTTTATAAGGACTAGTGCTTCAAGAGCATCATCCGTATTTTGTGCTATGATTACTCCCTTGCTTATGCCTCCGAGATAATGCCCACTTCTACCTACTCTCTGAATTAATCTAGTAACTTGATGAGGCGAACCATATTGTATAACCATATCGATATGTCCTATATCTATCCCTAGCTCTAGGGACGATGTACATATTATCCCCTTTATTTCTCCCGATTTCAGTAGTCTCTCCGCTCTGTATCTTTCTTCAGCTGAGAGGGATCCATGATGTATGTATATTGGAAACTTGTAGTCTATGATCCTAAATCTGCTGGCCAGTAGCTCGGCTGTCGGCCGCGTGTTGGTAAATATTAATACGCTTCTACATTTACTCATTATCTCTTTTATTCTTCTTATCCTAGCCATTACCTCCGGATAGAGAAAGAATGCGTCTGCTTGCTTAATATCCTGAGTATTCGGTAGCGGGTAGTTCATTTCCACGCTAAATCTTTTAGCTACATCGACATAGACTATCTCACAGTCTCTCCCTTCTCCTACTAGAAACTTGGCCACCTCTCGCGGGCTACCTATTGTTGCCGATAATCCTATTATTTGAAAATTTCTGCCCAGAAATGCTCTCAGTTTCTCAAGCAATATGGATAACTGAACACCCCTCCTACTGACTACCAGCTCATGAACCTCATCAACTATAACCCATTTTACTCCCATCAAATGCTTCCTCAAAACCTTGCCTATGAGTAATAGTTGTAGAGTTTCAGGCGTAGTCACGATAACATCTGGAGGAACTAATGCTTGAAGCCTCCTTTCAGACGGAGAAGTATCCCCATGACGTACGCTAACTCTAAAATCTAGCTTATTAAACCACCATTCAATCCTATATACTATGTCTCTATTAAGCGCCCTCAAGGGGGTTATGTAGAGAACTTTAATATACCTGCCTCTCTCCTCAGATAACATCATGTTTAGTATAGGTATTATTGCCGCCTCTGTTTTTCCGGAGCCGGTTGGAGCAATTATGAGAACATTTTTGCCCTCCAGTATTAGGGGTATAGCTTTCTCCTGTGGAGGTGTTAACTTTGTAAATCCCCTTTCCTTAATTAGCTCCAATATATATGGATGAAGCATTGAACTCATAATGAATACCTATTCTAGGCTCAGTCTATATTTGTACAACTTTTCTTAATAAGGATAACCTCAACGATCATGTTTTAATACATTTTATCATAGCTACCATAATGTAGATAGGTACTATAATATTGTGAAGAAATGATGAAATAGTGAGATAAAGTGAGATATATATTAAGTATAGAAGTGAATTGGATAGTACTCCGACATAAATTATTAGATATGCTAAAATTTCCGATGAAATAGCTACATGAGCTTGTCTCTTCATAAGCGTTGTGTTAAAAAGCTCTAATTTCAAATCTTTATGTTCATTATTAAATGCCTCAATTACATACGCTATTACTAGCCCAAACGATAATCCCGATAGAGTTCCAGTTAATAACCTTATCTCATTTGTACTTTCTCTTAATCCATATAGTTGAGTTATTCCATCAATTGCCAGCGGAACATTAAATAGAATTAATGATAATAAACATATACATTGGTTCTCCTTCCTCATAAATAATAAGTGAAAAAGATAGCCTAATAATAGCCCGATATGGATGGCTGTGCACCTAGCGCAAAGCGGCATTTTAAATCCTGCAATAAAGAAACTTCTGGATGACATTTGATGGCAAAATGGACTATTAAGCAAGTAAAATATGTCCATGATATATGTTAAAAAAGTATAGATATTTAATATCATAACAAAAATGGTTTTATGCTGGTGGAGGTGGTGGTGGGGGAGCCTTCTCCTTAGGTCTAACTAGTAGATAGATAATTAGCCCTATAATGCCCGTTAAGAGTACTACTAGAAGCCATAGGACAGCGTTTTCTCCCCTCTTTTTAGCATCCTTGTACACCCAGACCGCTAAGAGTATCCATATAACGAAAATCACTAGGTAGAATACTATACAGCCGCCCCATATAAGGAATGGCTCAAATTTCTGCATTCCTTAAACACCTCAACAATTCTATAGTTTTTTAAGTTATAAATATTGTTGTTGTACCATCATTAATACTTTTGCTATTGTTTACGCTATTATTAGCGGCAAATATCCTATGGTAAAGAATGAAGCTATAAAATCATTTTTTCTTGCCCGGAATAATGTAGCTTCCTGCACCCTTTGGGTAGTAATCCAGTTTAGCCAGGTATGCAGGATCTACTCCTAATTCCCTCCATACACTTTTTACTGCCTCATCTATCGACATTCTTTTTTCAAACAGATATTGAATTAACTTTTTAAGCGCTTGATCCATGAAGTCTACTGTTACGTAGTCGCTCCATCCTATGTATGCTTTAGCTCCCTTCTCTATGAAGGCATCTGCCATGCTTTCTGTATATAGGCTATGGCAACCCATTACTATAATGACAGTATTATTGAAATTCCCCTTTAAAGCTCTTATAAATAACGGTGTTATTGTAAAGTATCCAGCTCCAGCGCCAACTTCAACGAATAGGTTAGATGGTATCAGCATTTCATTAAGCTGTTCACTAACGTATTTTGATTGATTATAGCGCTCTCCCGTGATTATGCCTACCGTTCCATTTGGAAGAAGCTGAAAGCTTACTCTTAGAATCGTTGAGTGAACTCTCATAATGATTACTTCATATTTTGTAAGGTTGTTTCTAAAGAATTCAACTGTTGCATCCCGACCATGCACTATGTCTACCTTATAGCCGTATGATTCTAGAATGGTTTTCGTATAGTTTATTAGGTCTTTATTAGGGAAACGTGTGCCAACAGTATCTATTATTAATGCCCTTCTATAGGAGGGGGGAGGAGGCTGATTATATAAGAAGCTAAGTATTATTATTGTTGCCATGAAACCTATAATCGCAACCATGACAATATTAAATATCTTTAGCATTTTCATGCAAATCACCTTAATTCAATTAGCTTAGCTTCTAGTTTATCTAAGTCTATTACCGCCACACTAGCCTTACCGGTTAAGTGTCCGAATACTTCGCCTGGATTCACTACTAGACATTTATTGATTTTTTCCGCTCTTGCCTCATGAGTGTGGCCATATATTACTATGTCGTAGTCTCCGCTTTTAGCTATAGCATTAACGATATTAATAGTATTTTCCTTCGATCCTAAACCATGCATTACCAGAATCTTCCTTCCTCTGAGTGTTAACTCTCGCACGTCACTCGATATATCAGCTCCTTTTTCCTTCGCTATAGTATATATTAATGCCTTCTCTGAATCGTTATTACCGAATATTCCTATGACCTTGAGTCCAGAGTCCACGAGTTTTTTTGCTGAAAATGGCGCTATATAATCACCGCAATGAATAACTAGCTCAACATTCATTTCTTTAAAGACTTTAATTGCTTTATCCAAATTTTTCAGGTTATCATGAGTATCCGACATTACTCCGATTAGAATATTCTCACCCTCTCCCTAGACTAACTTACCTATTGCTAACTCCATATATATTAGTTTTAGCAGAGTTCTACGAATTGCTTCTTGATGATAATTTCTGGAGGCTAAATCCAATTCCACCATACATTATTGCAAGCAGAGGGGCTAATAATGCCGATGATATTAAGGTAGGTGAAGATAAAGGGATTATCACTCCTACAAAATACTCTAGGTCTGTCATGGATATTATTGATGAGACAATATATGATATTATTGAGGATAAAAACGTCCATAGTATCATTCTCTCCGGCTGATTTGGCTTATCTACTATTGTCCCTACAAATCCAACAACTATTATTTGTTTAAAGAAAATACTCCAAAACACAGATATCATCTCCATAGGGGTAGCTAGTTCTGGCAAACTGATGTAGATAACGGCGAACGTTGATAGCAGGGTAGATAGAGACCCTACAGCAGAGCCAAAAATCGAAGAAATGGCTGATATTGAGGCTATAACTAGCGCCTCATTTATGAAGTGTAGGAAACCCTTGAGTGGTAGAAGAGTGTACACTATCGCTGTTAATACTACATGTATAAGAATACTTAATACAGAGTATTTTCTCGGAATTCTACTTTGGGGAAACATGTCCATACCGCCTCTTATATATTGCCTGCCAAGCTAATATTGACTTCCTAATTTCATCTATAATGCTATAGGCCAGCTCCTTGTATCTCATCCCCTTTATTAAGGGTTTAGATTCAAGATAAATTTCGTAAAATCTACCATCACTAGATAACCTTAAATCTAAGATAAAAATGCCATAATTTAGCCCCTCCGAAACCATTTCTGCTTCTATCCTTATAATCCTCCTTTCAAACTCCCTTTTAAATGAAATACTTGATCTGATGAATGATGCATGATGTGGAAAAACTGTTTCTATACGTCTCTTTAAAAATACTTCAAAGTCATCTATAAGTTCTCTCTCAATTCTAAAGGGTAGTTTCTGGACAAACTCTCCGGAAACCTTGGTAGTCTGCTTCCACTTTCTCACGTAGCTCGGCACGACCTGAAGTGCTGCTCTTTCAGCAGGATAAATTGTTGCAACTACCATCACTACTATCGATAATATAAAGCTTGAGACAGTCCATAGGGGTGTAACGCTTAATCCGAGACCCTGAAACATGCCTATATTATGCCCATAGACTGCTATTAAGAGACCTAGTACATAGCCTATAGCTCCACCCACTAAGGATATTATTAATGCCTCAGCCATGAATAGAAATTTAACGAGAGAGGGATTGAAGCCCAGTGCAGAGTATATCTGTATATCCCTCCTCTTTTCATATACTGATGCCATCATGGTATTCGTTCCTATCAGAATGCCTAGAATAACAGGGACCGTTGCTGTCAATCCTCGAATAGAAAAACCCCTTGATCTAGCAATTTTATAAGCTCTATTCTTGTATGAGAAAGTTACGGATTTAAGATAAGTCGTTAATTTGTTAGCAATTAGTTTCGCATAGCTATAGTCTTTAAATATAATTATTACAGCTAATCTCTTTAGCGGAAATAGGTATTTTAAATCCCTTGTTATCAAAATTGTATAACTTTCATCAACTGGGGTCTCCGTATAAGTTCCCCTCTCTAAATCATACGTCATTGTATAAGCTCGTAGAGGCCTTCCCGATGCATCCATAACCTTAGCCAAAGCATTCTCATCAAAAATTCCCACTATTTTAACCTCTCCCCTCTGATAACCGTATCTATCCCGAATTGCTACCTTATCACCAACTCTCACTCCAAGCTTTAAAGCCATGTATTTACTTATAATTACTCCTCTCGTATCGTTCTCCGTGAAGAAACGCCCTTCAACTACACATTCATCTAAATACGTTACCATCTTCTCCTCTTTAGGATATACTACTATTACTCCTCCAATCTCAATTTCCCTCGCCCTACTGATTATATAACCCATAGACTCTGAATAACTTACAGAAACCTCTCTAGTCAGTACGCCTACATATCCTTCGCCCATGATCTGCAATAGTCCTTTAATTTTCTCCTCCTCTATATAATTCTCGTCAGTAATAACTATGACTGGCGACCTAACTTTAGTATTCATGAAAGTTATTGGTTTTACACTTTTCTCCGTAACTATGGACATAAAACTTACAAAAGAAAGGATTATGCAGGTCATAGTTACTATAGTTAGTGACGTTCTAAGTTTTCTCCGCCTAAGATTATTTATAACTAAGTGAAATACAGTGGACATTACCCCCCAAAAGTGTGCTTTCTCAGGCGTAGGTACCCTTGCTATGTTTGACGGAATCTCTACAAATATTAGGAATGATATTGAAAGGTAAAGAGCTGCTATAAACAGAATTTTATAGTAAAATAGTACTGTACCTATTGGGAAAAATTCTGTGAAACCTGGATGTAGATGATAAAGTATTGTCGTGAGAACTATAAATATAGTAGCTGAAAGTAGCGTTTGTTTAACGAAGCTATCAGCCTCCCATACTAACCGGCTTAATGCAAAACTAGAAAACATGATTAGCGTAAATAAAATGGGTATGGTTATGTGCGAAGCTCTAACATATAGCTCCAACGTAAGTTTTATTTCACTAGCTATTCTGTTAATGGTTTCATACTCTAATAAACCCCTCTCCAGATCTCCCACCTCATAAGCTCTAGATAGCTCCATTAAATGGTCATTGATGGAGGATAGGGATTCATAAACTTCCGGAATAATGTAGCCCTCGACTGATAACGAAGATGCTAGCGATGACACATACTTATACGTATCAAGAGCCTCCTTCAGGTACGATCTTAAAATTTCCTGAGGTATTATGACTTCGGTAACTCCTCCCCTTTCTACTGAGAACCCTTGGCTTGAGTTTCTTAATTCTACCCATTTTCTGAGCGGTGAATACCAGAATTTTATATAGTATTTACCTGCCGTGAGAAGCATTAAGGTATATCCGAAAAGGCCTTTATCTCCTATTAGTATCCTCCCTTTATCGTAGTAATCAATAGCCACATTATGTTGCGAGAAGAGAGATAATGTGATAAATCTTGGGTAAATATCCACGTATTCCTTATCGATAAGCAGTATAAATCCTACATCCGCCCATTTTATCTGTACGCTTTCCCTCAAGTCCTCCCTCACAGATACTCTATCGATAAGCACTGTATCATTGTAGTCGTAAATAGCTCTCACAGTATAATTTTCATACTTAGAATATAGCTTTACGACCTCGCCTTGGTGAGCCTTTATAACTTTAATATAGCTAAGTCTTTGGGGTATTAGCATGACTATTATATCGGCATTGCCTCCATCCTCTGCCTTAGGAATATCAATTGCATGGTATGTTGTATTATCGAGATGAAAATCAACGGTAGTAACGGATTCTAGCGTTTGAACCTTAGACATACATATATCCTTTAGCTTTATCGTAAAATTGACCTTTTCACCTATAAGAGACCTATCATGTATTTTTACTAGCATTTTATGTTCAAGAAAGCCCTCGCTAGGACTGTAGGTTTCTTGGCTAATTATGTGATACGATACGTCCCTATTATTACACTGTATAATTAGATCCTCAACCTTAACATCCCCTAAGCGTCCATTTAAATATATGTAAGCTACAGGATAGCTTCTAAGCGTTATCGTTAAAGTTAGATTCTCCGAGGAAGGCTTTACGTACAGGCGTAGGTGCTCTCTATATCCTACTGACAACGGTATAAAATCCTCCGACCATTCAAAGAGCTTAGGATAAGGCTCAGTTGATATTGAATAGTAATCATTGAGCTTTATGGTAAGTCTTCCATCTATATTCGAAATAGTTTTATATAGAAAGTTAAGCGTTAGCTTTCCTTTATGGAATTCCGTTGAGAAGATGTAAACAGGCCAGAGAGGGATAGCTCTTCCAAATTCATCTTTAAATACAATATTTAATAATCCGCCTCCCCTGCTTGAGTGTATATCTGAAGTAAGCCAGTTAAGTATCTCCTCCAGAAAAATACGGTTATCGTAACTATCGTTAGTTACGATAGCAGGCGTTAAGAGAATGAAAACTTTGCCTTTACCGTAGTTAGAGTATACAGCTATTGTTCCCTCATTATTGAAAGTCCTTTCCCTTAATCTAATTTCAGAAAAATTCCCATAATTAACTACGCGGATAGCATCATGAATAGTTATTCTAAGAACTTTCCCCGAAAAAGGACTCTTAATTGTTCTCGTAAGATTTCGTGCATTCATTGACGGAGAGGAAAGGGGCTCATTTAAAACCATGACTGCAAATTTAGATAATAGTTTATTGGTAACGCTCTTATCACAGGTAGAATAACCACATATTAGGAATAGTCTGCCTCCAGAGTAAATCCAGCTAGAAAGGTCTTCAATTTCTGTAGAGTCAAATGCTAATTGAGGATTGTAAATAACTATTAAATCATGTATTTTGAGAAGAGGGTAGTCTAGTAAATCAAATTTATCGTCTATTAAGTTTACAAGGAAATTAGTTGATTCAAACTCCTCAGTGATAAGTCTAGGTACGCTCCCATGAAGCAAGTCTATAGCTATAACAATCCTATCATGTTGAGGCAAAGCAAAAGTACTTGAAAATAACGTAGAATAAAGGCTGAAATACAGGAATAATAACATAACTAATATAGTCCTTTTCATTCCCTCACCTTTTTAATGATTATGATGTTGAGAAAGAATAAGACGATTAAAACTGATAATTGAAGGAGAAATGTTACTGGAATTCCCCTGCCCTCTACCTCAGTTACTGGTACAAGCGACCTAATATCTTCACCTAAAATAATATCTTGCGGGTCTATTATAACCGTAAGGGGACGATCACTCAGGGTTAAAGTGATACATTCAATTGTGTTATTGATCCATATCCACTTAGTAGTAATTCCTCTTTCTGTCTTAATCTCTATTGGTACAAGCATTTTAACCTCTTTTTCCGGCTCTAATCTCCTAATGCATACTTGAAGTACGTAACCGAAAAATATTCTATATGTGGTCGCATTTAGTATTTGATATTTGACTACCCCTCTTCCGTATAGCCAATGGTCAAAAAACCATGAGAGATCTCTATCGCTTACCTTTTCAGCTATAGCTATAAAGTCCCTTATCCTAGCTATCTTATACTTATACTCCACGTAAAACGTTCTTAGTATATTAAAAAAGGTCTCATCCCCAAGCATATGCCTAAGCATATCGAGCACACATGCTCCCTTTTTATAAACAATAGTAAAATATATGTACGGTTTTTTAGCGAAGAAATACATTGTATCAGCTATCGGATAGTCTCCATGATAGGACAAAAACCTATAGTATCTGTTTTTATAATATTTATAAAATATGTCTCTACCTCGTTTCCAGCCATAATTCCATTCAAAGTACATTATTGTGGTGTATTCAGTTAAGCCTTCGTCTAGCCACGGCTCATCGTTTTGATCATTGCCTACAGCTCCGTACCACCATTGATGTCCTATTTCATGAGCTATTACTAGCTCTAAATATTCAAACCTTGAAGGAACGTATAGGCTACTGGCGATCATTACAAGCATTGGGTATTCCATTCCTCCAGCCCAGAAATCTACTTCAACTATCCTCAGTTCATTATATGCATAGAAACCTATGTTTTCGCTGTATGCTTTTATAGCCTTATATCCTATTTTAGCGGCTTCCTTACCCAAGTATTCATGTTCACTCTTATAGTAGGAGTATATTGTAACATTTTCATATTTTACAGTATATACCTTAAAGTCTTTTGATGCTACGATTGCAAAATCCCTTACCTTCTCTGCATACCAGTGCTCGATCTTAAGATTTCCGTTGTATGATGTATTGATTAGATTTCCTGTGGCTGCTATAACGACGTCTGGGTCTGTCATAATTATGACATCATAGTTTGCTATTTCGCTGTAAAATGATTCACCTGATCTTACATACGGATCTAGGTTCCATCCATCCTCATCGTATACCGCGAGAATAGGTAAAGCATTGCCTAAGGCCATAATTCCATTATTATACCCGAATCTATCAGCAACCACAGGAACCTTTATCGTAAAGGTTACATTTATTTTCAGCAATTCACCCGGCTTAAGTGGATTAATTAGTGTTATATTCAATATGGTTTCATCAAATCCTTGAATACGATAGCCTAAGATGTTACTTCCTAAGATACTGTTAACGTCATGAATCTTTATCCATCCGCCATTATCCTTAAATGCATTTGGATATACGTGTAGATATATGCTCTTGAAGGAAACATTGTGATTATTCCTAAAAGATAATACGAGTGAACCACTCACAAGTAAGTTATCATAGTCTAGAAAAATTCTTACATAATACTTGATATGTGTATTACTTTTGTTAACTATATGACAATTGAGCTCCGGAATATAAAAAGTAGCTGTTAACGTTATAAGAAAAAGTAACGCAAACCTCATGATAATCACTGGTAATCTACGCTATAATGAACAATCGGATGTTTTATGTTACTTAAATCCTGTAATATTTAAAGTTTTATGCTTAATGGCTCCAGCTGCTTAGCTATATAAACCTTAGTACTTAACATTGATCTCTGAATCAGATCTTTAAATCTTAGCATTTGGCTAGAGCTGCCGTGAATTGGTATGGCTACTTCGGCATCTAAATCCTTAACCATTTTAAGAGCAGCCTCTGGAGAAGCCGTAGGCGAGGGATCGCCAACTGGTACAATGGCTACCTGCGCCTTCTCTCCCCTTAATGGTATATAATCTGAATCACCACCGTGAAATATCAGTAATCCATTTAAATTCACTAAATACAGAGTTATTGGACCTACATGCTTCCCTTTGAATGCCTTAATTTTCAAATCGCCTGCTTGAACCGTTCCCTCCGCCTTAATTAGCTTATTGCTAGGAATTTTTCCATAAAGCCTTACGTATACTGATGGATCAGCAATAATGTATGCATTCGTCTTATTAAAAATGCTAATGGCAGATTTAAGGTTAAAGTGATCATAATGACCGTGAGTATAGAATACTGCATATAGGTTTTTAAGTTCGTCTATTTCTCTTTCACCTAAAATATCTGCTATATCGAACAGTATATTTTTATCTTTATAACCCACTGCTATTGCTGAAAAATCAAAGAACAATACTAGAATATTATTATCCCTGGGAATCTCGTAGAAGCGCCTTAATGCCTCAAGCTTTCTACTCTTAAACATATATTTCACCTACTAACATATTGCCATGCTAGTCAATTAAAGCTATCGTTATAGAGGAGTTTAATTGAACAACCGCATCTTAGGTATACTCCTCGTGACTTATATCCGTAGCAAAAGGCTTTTAAAGATCTCTATGGGTATCCCAGCGCAACTCTATATGAAGCATATGGTTTAAGAGGAATTATCTCAGCATAAGGTGCTATCTCTAAGTA
>Ga0190367_1001038_pt1 | contig 17356 bp, 22 predicted proteins | sample 4872181011_MG_FD_171838 | JGI IMG/M metagenome (GOLD analysis project Ga0190367, IMG submission 171838) | Hydrothermal vent microbial mat bacterial communities from Southern Trench, Guaymas Basin, Mexico - 4872-18-10-11_MG | ecosystem: Environmental > Aquatic > Marine > Hydrothermal vents >...
ATCTAAAAAGACGTCTTTGTTTTCCACTAGGGGTTTATTTCTCCTAGTTATTCTCACGAGAGATATCTCCACTTTAGGCGGCGGGGAGAAGCACTCCCTAGGAACTTCACCGAGAATTTCCACTTTCGCTAATGCTTTAGTAGCTAGAGTTAGTCTTCCATACTCCCTACTTCCGGGTTCGGCTGTTAATCTATGGGCGAATTCCCTCTGAAGGGTAATCACTCCTTCTTCAATGCCCTCTTCTAAGAACTTGAATATCAATCCGGAAGATATCGAGAAAGGAGGGTTGGAAACCAGTTTATCTACCTCGGGAAAGTCTATTTTAAGGGCGTCTCCCTCTATGAGGACTAAGTTCTTCCATGGTCTTCTTCTCAAATATCTGAAAAGTCTCTTGTCCTTCTCTACTGCATATACTAGTTCGGAGCTGTAACAGAGGAATTTGGTTAAAGTCCCATATCCTGGACCTATTTCCAGAACTCTCTCCCTTCCTCTCAGCTTGGCCATCCTTACTATCTCAGCTGCAATGCCTTCATCAACTAGGAAGTGTTGGCCTAGGGCTCTTCTCCTTCTGCTAGTACCTCTCATCTCTACCCATTGTCCTAACGAATATCCTATATTTATCTTTTCCTTGGAGCTCCATTACTATTCTCTCAGCTATCATTTTCTTTGGGTCTGAGAGATTTGGGACTCTGCTCGATAGATCGTCAAAGCTCTTAAATGGTCCTTTTTTCCTTTCCTCTATTATCTTCCACATCTTCTTCTTCCCTATTCCTGGGAGCAATTCCAGTTGGTGGAACCTCGTGGTTATCGGTCCCGCTTCATTGAAAAACCGAAGGAATTTATCTTCATTCTCTGAAACTATCTCCTCTAGGACATACGGAAGTTCAAATTTCGCATTAGAGGACAATTCTTCGTAGGATATTCTTCTCTTAACCTTGTCTACCTTCTCCCTTCTCTCCCTATCTCTTCCTATGTATAGTCTATCGTGTGGAAGAACTCTAGCTCCACTCTTGGGTGATAACTCCAAAAGAGTGAAATACTTTTCTCCTATTACTTGAATAATCGGTTCTCTTCTGTAGAATGGGGTGTTTTCATCCAGATGGCCCTCTGGCAAATAGTCCAATACTCTAACGTACTCTTCGTATCTTCTCTCTTGGCCAGAGGGCCTTTTCCTATACATTTCATATCAACTCTTGTACTTCTCAACCAACTCGAGTATCTCCTTGAGTTTTCCTTGATCTGTTGCAATCCTATCCCCCATGAGTATTGTTCTCAGTTCTTCTTGGCTTCCAGGAAGTATATCTACTATTTTAACGGCTTTCCATTCGTCAATGCCCAGAGACTTAAGCTCCTGTAACAACTCCCTGCCCTTGTCCAGGGGAAGCTTAGAGAATTTCCTCAAATAGTCTAGGGCAAACCTTTGTTCAAACACTTTTATCTCCTTATTCCTATCTCTCTCCTCTAGAACCTCAAGTACCTCTGATAGCAAGAGAGGCCTACTCTCCTCGATTCTTTTCCCTATCATTGGACCACCCTGAGGTGCTCAGGTCTGGCAAATATCTTCTTTCTTTTATTTCCATCGTATATCTCTATTATGTATGCCCTACCTCTTTTCCCTATTACTTTTCCGGTTCTGCCATGAAATCTCGGATGTGGTTGTCCTTTGTGAATACTGGGGTCTATGACTATTGCCACTCTGTCTCCTACAGAGTGCTCCCTCATTATTCTAGATAACGGCATCATTCCCCTCTCTCTCACATTCTTCCTGAGTTTTTTCCTGGTTTTACTTCTGAATCCCTTAGATCTCTCAACCAACTCACTCACCCTCTAACTCTATGTCCAATACGTCTAGTTCAAGACATTCAGCCTTTGAACCCAACACTTCGGTGAAACTAGGTGTTGTTCTTCCATTGTCCCCTGATACCAACTCCTTTACGTATAGTCCACCTTCACAGTATATTTCAGCTTCCCCAACGTTTCCTTTCACTTCCTTAATAACTATTTCGTAGACCTCTCTTTCCCTAAATTTGTCTGCTCTTCTGTGTAATACCCTGGTAGGGGTCCTCTGTAGTATTCTTCCTTTCAAATTCTCTAACTTCTCCAGATCCTCTTCCTTTATCTCTCTATCCAGTTTAAATACGACTCTATATCTTTTTCTTCCTCTCTTCTCCTTTATCTTCTTTACCTCTGATTTACTGGAAAACCTTAGGCCCAGAACCTCTACTTTTCCCTTAGACTCTGAATTTATTCTCTTCTCCAACTCTCCCAGATTTATTTTTCTGAGCTTTGGCCTCTTTATTTCTAAGATGAACGGTCTCCCACTTCCCAACGTTCTGACATCTATATCCTCCCTTCCAGCTCCATGGAGCTTTACCTCCTTTCCTTTCGTCATTTCGAGTGCGGGTTTTCCTATCAATTCTTCTACAGACTCGGGGTATTGCTTACCTGTCCATCCACAGAGCTCGCATCCCCTTCCCTTGCAATTACTACACGGCCACCTAGTCTGAGGTATACCTCTTTTGAGCTTCCGATATCTCCCATATATATAGAGAGGATTTATTTGGACCTCTATATCAGATAGGCCGACGATGAATACAATGTCTGGGTTTTCTCTATCTATTCCCTTCCCAGATATTCTCTCTATTTCTTTTCCTATCTCTCTGCTAATCTCGGACTTAATCGACTCCGAAAATTTAAGAGAGAATTTCCTAGATAGTTCTTCCTCCTTATTTAGGACTTCCTCCGTGACCTTGGCACCAACTAGGAAAGTATGGAATTCGTAATCCTTTACTCTATTCAAACACTTCTTAGCTATCTCTCTCGTTCTAGATAAGAAATTATTGCAAAGGAAACACTTCTCGAACGGTCTTACCTCGATGCCCATCTTCTGAAGAGACTCCACTGCCGGGATGTGTGCTCCATTATAGGCTAAAAACGAGAGAATCTCTATTGCCTCTTCCGGATCCTCATCCATTCTGGAATGTGCCTCCATGGCTAAAGAGAGCTTAATTGCATGTCCTCTCTCGCTGTTACTTAAGCCTGTAAGTAAATTTCCGAATTGTCTCCCTAAACAAGAGTCGCAAAGGGGGTACTCCCTTAGGATTGCCTCCGCTAGTTTGAGAATCAAACCCTCATCCCCCTCATTAGCCTAGCCAGATCCCTCGGCTTTATTCCCTTCTTTCTAATTCTCCTCATCAGCCTCTCTACAGTAAAGTATTCGTTCAATAACTCCTTTACTTCCTGAGTAGTGGTTCCTGATCCTTTTGCTATTCTTCTTATTCTCGATCTGTTTATTATTTTTGGATTGAGTATTTCCTCCCTAGTCATAGACTCTATGATGGCCTTGTATCTTCTTAGCTTCTCTTCACTAATTTCTAGATCGCTTTCTCCAAGTGAGAGTCCAGGTATCATTTGTATTATTCTCTTTATTGGTCCTGCCTTCCCTAAAGCTACTATTTGGTCATAGAAATTCTTTAATGTGAATTTCCCCTTCATTATATCCTCTATCGTTCTCCTCATTTCTTCTAACTCTCCAATTTCCTTAGCCTTCTGTAAAAGTGACTTGAGATCCCCCATTCCTAGTAGTCTAGAGACAAAGCCTTCTGGGTCGAATTCCTCTATGTCGTCTATTCTCTCCCCAATCCCAATGAATGCCACTTTAGCTCCAGTTTCTGCTACTGCAGATATTGCTCCTCCTCCCTTTGCGGATCCATCCATTTTTGACAGAAAAATAGATCCGACTTTAGCTCTCTCATGGAATGCCTTAGCTTGTTTACCAGCCTCTTGCCCTATAGTAGCGTCTAAAACTAACATCACTTCATCTGGATTTACTACTTTGGATAACTCCTCCATTTCTCTTAGCAGTCCCTCCTCCTCCTTGTGTCTTCCAGCTGTGTCTATTAAGACTAAGTCAAAGTTCCTGAATTTCTCTAGGCCATGAGAAACTATCTTTATTGGATCACTTTCGTTTCTTTCGCCGTATATTTCTATTCCTGCTTTCTCTCCAAGTTGAAGGAGCTGATCCAACGCCCCTGGTCTATAAGTGTCAGCGCATATCACTCCAGTTTTATAACCCCTCTTCTGATAATATCTCCCGAGCTTGATTGCACTTGTGGTTTTACCACTGCCTTGGATTCCTATCATCAATACTTTGAATGGTTTCCCTCTTGGGACTATTTTCTTTCCTTCTCCTACTAAAGCTACTATCTCCTCGTAAACTATCTTGATTAGATGCTGTTTCCTACTTAGTCCCCTAGGTGGATCTTCTTTCAAAGCTCTCTCTTCGATTCTCTTAGAGAGATCTAAAACAAGTTTAACGTTTACATCTGCCCTGAGGAGTGCTCTTTGAATGTCTCTAACGATTTCTTTGACTAGTCTCTCATCTACTAATGCAGTAGATGATATCTTCCTTATAACTGAAGAGAGAGACTTTCCTAAGAGATCTAACAAGTCAATCACCTATTATCAAATCAATTAGTAACTGTGGATCAAATTCCATTAGGTCCTCGTATTTCTGCCCTGTTCCAAGAAAGAGTATTGGTTTCTCGAGGACATAGGCCAAAGATATGGCGCATCCTCCCTTAGCAGCGTCCATTTTAGCTAGTATTATCGAATCTACGCCGATTTCCCTATCGAAGGTAGTGGCTTGGTCAACTACGTCGTTTCCAGATAGAGCATCTCCTACGAAGACTTTCATGTCCGGTTTGCTCACCCTAGCTATTTTCCTTAGTTCATCCATTAGGTTTCTATTAGTTTGCATTCTTCCTGCTGTGTCTATTAGGACGATGTCTTTCCCTCTTGCTTCTGCATGCTTTATAGCATCGTATGCAACTGCTGCAGAGTCTGCTCCTACGTCGTGTTTCACTAGTTTCACACCCAATCTCCTAGCGTGTTCCTCTATTTGCTCTATCGCTCCAGCTCTAAATGTATCTCCCGCTGCTATTACTACATCCAATCCTTCTCTTGAGAGGTAATGAGCCACTTTAGCTATAGTGGTGGTCTTACCCGTTCCATTGACACCTAGAAAGAGTATTACATACGGCTTATCTCCTTCGGAAATTAGCTCCAATAACCCACGCTCAGGCTTAGCTTTATTCAGTATTTCCTCGAGTTTTTCTTTAAATCTCTCTTTAACAACATCTCTGCTTTTATTCTTCATGAAGGATTCTCTCAAATCATCAACGATGTCTTCAGCTATTTCTAATGCTACATCTGCCTCCATCAGAGATATTTGGAAGTCCCATAGTATGTTTTCCAACTCCCTCTCGCCCAATTCTCCTCTCAATCTAGAGAAGAAGTCTCCTACCCTCGATTTCAGTTCACCTAGTAACATCCCCCTCTCCCACTTTCTTGGCAAGCTCCTTTACTCTCTTCTCCAATTCTCCCATAGAATGTTCTATTTTTCTCATTGTCTCTCTCATTTCAAGTATTATCTTCTCAATCTCCTTGGACTTTTCTTCTAGGTAGGATATTGCTCCCTCTCTGCTCTTCTCCAAGTAGACACCAGAACCTATTCCGATGAGCGTTCTGTCCTTCTCCTTTAATTTCGCCTTAAGGTAGGAATTTCCTCCTATCGGTACTAGCATTTCTTGCCCATCCTTTAGATTACCTACTTCCCTTAGAGTATCTTTGGCCATGTTAACTTCCGCCATTGAGAGAGTCAAAGTTTGTATTTGGTTTTCCATTGCCTGATACTGTGCTCTATACTGCTCCATTTGAAGCAACAGTTTATTCAGCTCCTCCCTCTCGTTCATCTGTCTCACCTAATATCTCTCTAACAAGGGGATTCTCTACTTCCTCTAGGGATATTTCCTCGATTTTCTCTATCAATATTTGATGTCTCTTAACTCCGTGTTTACTTCCAATCTCAGAGTACACTTTCTCTAATGCGTGCTTCGGGACTATCGCAGGTACTTCTTTACGGAATTCTTGAAAGAATTCACCGCATCTGAATCTGCCCTTTATCCTAAAGACCTTAACCATGTGCATCACCTCTGAAATAGTGCTAACTGGATTCTACCTAATTCAGGACCTGTTGTCTCATAACCGACTATTGCCCCTTTATCGTTGAGAAGAATTCCAACCTTCGGATATGGAATTCCAGAGTTGACTGTCCCGACTTCAAGGGGAACTCCTAAGACTTCCTCTACTAGCTCGGCTTCCTCTTCTGTACAATTTGGATTGGCTAGAACTCCCTTGTTGTTGGCTATGGCAGCAGAGCCAACTGTCTTGAGGCCTCCTATTGTACCTCTCTTTACTCTCATGCCTGTCTCTTTCAAGGCATTCAGACTGCTTTCACTCAATCCGGGATGGACTATCGCCCCATTGTCGTTCATGAGTATGAGATTTCCCACTGCGGTCATGACCTCCTCTAGGATTATCGTCTCAATTCCTGCACTTTTAGCCCAACTCATCTCGTTTCGAGACGTTCCTCTAGGGAAGACTGCACAATAGCTATTCATTGCACAGAATATTCCAAGAAGACTTGTTTCCCTTATCCTGACCTCATCTATTACCTCCACCCCCAGTACTTCCTCTATTTCTCTCTTGGAAAATGACTCTCCCTCCCCTATAACAGCTATTTCATTATTGGCCAGTGCATATATCCCCGGTAGACCCCTAAGTGCTCTACTTCTTCTCAGTCTCCAAGATACACCCATGCTATCCTCTCTCCACCCTCCTCCTTCAGTTCTACCCTCACCCTGAGTTTAGATGGTATTTTCTCTCTTCCTCTATTCCATATTCTCTCATTGACTTCATTAGAGATCTTCACCTTCTCTACCCTTCTGTCCCCCATTTTCGCATGTCTGTAGACGAAGTCTCTCAGGAAATTTATGGCTTTCTTTGCTCTTCTAGTCCTTCTAGCTCTCTTTATTCTTCTGAATGGGACTACCAAAATTCTCTCTTCCGATGCCACATCAATCCCTCTTCAGAGCTTTAATCTACTTCTTCTCCAATGTCTCCTCTTCGGATGAGTCAGGACTCTTCTGTTCGTCCTAACTATGACCCAGATGGGAACTCTCTTATTTTGCTTACTAGCTTTACCCAGCCTTATTTTCTTCCCTCTAGGCTTATTTCTAGCCATTTAAATCCACCTTATCTTGGTCTCCTTCTTCTTGCCAAGTAATCTCTTCAAAATTCGAAGGAGTTCTTCCTCACTTATTGGTTTAGTTATTCTTCCCGCTTGAGCCAGTTGTATTAACTGAAGCTCGAGTTGCTCTGCGAACTGGGGCCTAGACAATTTTATGTTGGTGAGTCTGCTCCTTGCCTCTGGTGTCAGTATTCTCCTTAATATCTCCCTTTTTGTCATCTCAGCTCTTATTCTCTGCTCTTCCTCGACTCTAGCCCTTTCTATCTTTTCTTTTAGTTCTTGAAGTTTTCTTCTTCTAATTTCATCTAATTCATCCATGAGGATCACCTATATTTTTGGAGCTCGGGCATATCTTTCATTATCTCAGCAGCTATTTTGTCCAAGAGGGATTTGCCTGTCGGTGTAATTTCTCTCCCTCCATCCTTAGACTTCCTTACTAGCCCCATCTGCTCCAATATTTGAAGTGATTTTCTTATTACGCTTCCACTACCCCTCCTAAACTTCTCTGGAGAGTGTCCTCTGTTCTTTCTTCCCCCATATAGGTTTCTAAGTCTGGAGACACCTATTGGACCCATTACGTATAACTTCCTGAGGATCGAGGCAGACCTATAGTAGAACCAATCCGGGTCCTCTGGAGCTCTCTCCTTGTGCACTCCAGTCTTGACGTATTTAGTCCAATCTGGAGGTGTCATTCCCATTTCCTTGAGTTTCAATGCTGTTCTCCTTATTAGCTCCCCTGGAGGGACATCATAAACGCTAGTTATTCGAACCACCTCCTGTTCCTCTCCTCAGCTTCCTCAGGTACTTGGACCATCCCTCTCTCGGTCTGAAGAGTAAGAATGTTCTCCCTCTCACCTCTATTAGCTCCGCATCTAATCTCATAGCGACTTCTCTTGCGAGTTCCTTCCTCTCTCCCACCACTGACTTTAAAAACTTAACCTTGACTAAGCCCAAGTCCTTGAGTTGTCTGTCTATCTCTCCCATGGCCGCATCTATTCCCCTCTTCCCTATATTTACCGCAGGACTTATATCTATGCCCATGCTTCTCATTCTTCTTCTAATCTTTCCTGGAAGTCTTTTTTCTTCTTGCATTTTTCTTCTCCTCCAAGTAGGGATATCTCGTGATTTTACCACATGATAAACACGTAACAACTACTCTCGGGTACGGATTCGACCTCACCCTCACTCTGCAGTTCCTCCCTGGAAGTAGATAGGAATAACAGTGTTTACAAAATCTCCTTTTTAAGTGTTTAGGTATTCTGACGTTATACTTCATGCTCATTTTCCTAGCTATCTGCACGTATCTATTCGAAAGGTCCATATCTCCACTCAAGGCCCTTTTCTCAGCAAGTTCAAATAGTCTAACTATTTCCCTAAGAGCCAGTCTCCTCAACCAAGGGGGCTTCCTAGCCAATACCCATTTCCTCCTCTATTGAGTGTATCACCTTTCCTATTACTACCCACGCCTCTAGGGGATCTTCATACACAGAGAATTCCATTTCGAAATCGAACTTGGAAATGAAGTCTCCATGGGGGAATCCTCCAACTACTAGGTTTACTTTCTCGCCATTTTCAGCCAATGAGATCAATTTAGATGGATTTAACTTCTTTCCTCCTTCTCTGATTAGGATTGTCAGATCTCCTTTCTCCTTTAGTATATCTGATAAAGATGCTCTTCTAAGTAATAGGAGTGGCTTTCCAGTAGGAGGAACTCTCTTTTCCCTGAACAATTGCTCCATGAGCCCTATGAATCTATTGTAGTGTTTTGGCAACCTCGTCTCTGGATCTACCTCTATAACTAAATTCCTTCTAGTATGAACGAAAATGTTCAACATTCTCTTTTTACAGAGAGGTGTTCCTAGAGCGTAGAGGAGAGAAAAATGAACTATGTCAGGTCTTCCTCTTCTATACCCATCTTCTAGATGCCTCAGTGCCTTGTAATGATATGACGAGTCAAGTATTGTTTCTCTAGGTTTTTTCCTTCTTCTAGAGCAGTACCTGCTTATGGACGGGTGAGACCATATTTCCTTCGGTATGGTCTCGAGTTCGGAGTCAGCCAGTACTAGATTGAACATCACGTTACCTCCTAAAACTTTATTTCCCACCACAATATGGGGGGGAGACATGAAAGCCAGTCCACCTATACTAGCACTACTATTAGTTTTATCTTTCCTCTGCGGATGTCAAGAGGACAGAGAGGAAGTACTGGAAAGAAATCCAATGGAACTAGTAGAGAGATCTATGATGGAGATTAGGAGCTACGGATTTGAGCTGGAATTCTCTCAGGGGGGGAAGAATTTAGAGATAACTGGAGAAATATCGAGAGAGCTGGGCATGGCCCACCTAGTTGGATCAGACGGGACTGAAGTATACTTCGATAGAGGCGTCGCTTACGTCAAACGGGGAGATAACTGGGAATTCCTCAGTGGATTAGATTTGCCAGATTATCTCTGGATTTATTCGCTGATCGTCAGAAATCTAGAAAACATAAGAGAATTAGGAGACGAAGAGAGCCTAGGATGTAAAAAGTACCATGGAGAGATTTCTTTTGAAAAGTATCCTGGAATATTCGGAGATATTCCACAAAACCCGTTCCTGTTTGCCCCTCCTCCTGGAGACATTGATGTAAATGTGTGTCTCTCCGAAGATGGTGTTCCCAAAGTTCTAGAGATGACCTCAGAGGGTGTAGGGGGTGCTACCTGTAGTGTTACAGGACCGGAATCTGAGGGATGTTCTATATCAGAGGGATTCTCGGTCGTGATTCGATTCAATAGGTTCAACGAGATAGGAAGTATCGATATACCCGAGGAAGTGAAAAAGAGTGTCAGACCCAGAGGAGGTGGTTAGGCTTCAATTCATCAGTAAGCATTTGCTACATCCAAAGACAGTTATCTCTTATTATTGCTTAGGGACTAACTAGTAAAAGCTGGAGTAACCTAGTCCTCTCGCAAGCCATCGATCGAGATTATAAGCTCTTCTCTTTTTTCCTAGTGTGACGGTGAGCCACTTGGACCTGCCAAGAGTATTTCTATACTATGTCCCGAGATATCGATTTGACTTCCTCACGAGTGATTCGGAGTGGAACAACATATGGTGAATTAGGGACACGTAGCTAGACTCTTATAGGAGATACTCCCTCCAGCCTAAGACTGGACGAAATCCCATCAGAAGTTTCTGGTGGTAGAATGGGGACTAAAGAGATATTTAGTACGATCTTCAATGCATTGGAGATTTCCAAGGATTTCCTAGATGGGAGCTTGTCTTTAATGGGTAATACTGTTCTCCTGAGAGATTTAAAATCTTGGAGATCTAGCGCTCCTGTAGGAAGAGTAGAGAGGTTACTATACTTCAGATGTATGGAAGAGAAATTCGGTGCTCTTTCCCATTCCATTGGTGTGGAGAAAGGACTGAGATCCCTAGGGGTCGAAGTGGTGTCCATTTCATTAAATAGTCCGTTTAAGCTAGATGGTGTCCTAAAGAGCATTAGATTTGACTATTTACTTAGGAAGAATTTGAGGAGAGTAATGGAATACGTCGGAGACATCGATTTGGTTTACCAGAGAATCACCCCCTACAGTCTCTTCGGAGTTTTCCTAGCCAAGGAGTTAGAAGTACCTCTGGTCTCGGAATACCACGGATCGAGATGGATATCCACTAGACTCTATAAAGGGAAGTCAATCCCATTTGAATTCATTTCTCGCAGGATTGAGAGAGTGAATCTCGAGTCCTCCTCATTAATTTCGACTGTATCGAGTGTTTTGAAAAGAGATCTGATTTCATTCGGAATAAACAGCGAGAAAATCATAGTTAACAGGAATTGCGTGGATTTGGATCTATTCAATCCTGATGTATCTCCATTAATCCAAAAAGAATCGGGGAAAATTAGGATAGGATTTTCTGGAATATTTTCCAAGTGGTATGGACTCAGGACTCTCCTAAGAGCACTGTTTCCTATAAGGAGGGAGTATCACGGGAAAGTCGATTTCCTCTTACTAGGAGATGGCCCTCTATTTGATTCGGTCAAAAAGCGAGTTAGTGGAATGAGAGAGTTCTTGTTGCCCGGATGGGTCGACTTACCAGAAGTCCCTAGATATCTGATCTCGTGTGACATATTAGTGTCTCCGAATGAACCAATAGGAGAACTGAGAGGATCCCCGGTGAAGATACCTGAGTATATGGCCCTAGGGAAGGCTGTAGTTGCCTCTAGAACTGGAGACATCCCAGAAATCATTGGAGACAGTGGAGTACTATTTACCCCAGGCGACTACGTTGACCTAAGAGATAAAATATCCTATTTAATTGAGAACGAGGAAGAAAGAAGAAAGCTCGGAAAGAGGGCTTGGAAACGTGTCAGAAAAAACTATACATGGGAGAAATACGCCGAAAGGCTCATGGAATCAATCAAAAAAATAGGGGGAGGCTCGGGGAAAGAATGAACTAAGCCTCCTTTGTAACCCCGAATTCCAGTTTATAAACTCCAAACGTCTTAATTATTACTCTCCATAGACCTTGCTGTGGGTTATCGAACCTCAGGATTACTTCTTTCCTCCAATTGTTCTCTCTTAGATCTATTCCTTCCAAGTTCTCTAATTCCCTCTCTATAACTGAATCCGGGCTTACCGGACCATTGGGTCCTATCACCTCTATCTTCACTTCTCTCGGAGGTGCTCTCTTAACCCACCAAGGGTATGGTGGATTTGGATACCTCACTTCGAGTACTAGAGCGTTCAGTGTTCCCCTGACTTGGATTCTTTGTTCTTTGACAGATGGGGATCTTCTCTCGGTAACTAAGATGACCGTGCTCCATCCCAAAGAATTCTGATCCAAGAATCTCACTGCTCCAAGGAATTTCTCCTCATTTAGAGTTGTTGGTGGTAAATTAATTGATATCTCAAATTCAACGTCGCTCTTTGGAGGCACTACCTGCCCAGTGGGATTGACTGTGACCCAAGTTGGATCCATTGGAGTATAAGTGCCTACATCGGGAGGAGTTTGTGTGACTGCTTGCAGTGAAACGGGAGAGCTGGTTGGATTATGAATTCTAACTGAGAACACCAGAGGGAAATTATTTAACGTCTCTATTTCGATGAATCTAGGTTCTAGTGTCCACTCTGGAGCATCTCTGACCCCTATTAACTTCAAGGGGCTTAGCTTCGCTACTGCATTATCGGCCTTGACTAATCCCTGTATTGTGTGTGGTCCTAACTTGATGAATTCCGGTCCCCTAGAAACTACCTCCCACTTGAAGAGGAACTCTTCTCCTGGAGGAATATTGATTCTCGGTGGCTTAAGCTCAATTATTTTTCTTTTTTCGTTGTCTAACCTAGGCTCTTTCTTCTTAAGCTCTATCCCGCCAGAGAGTATGAGCTGTGCCTTCACATTCAGAGCTGTGTTAGTTCCAACGTTCTTGACTTTCATGTATACGAGGGCTGTCTCCCCATCCGTGATGACCTGCGGCCATACTTCGAACTGAGTTATCTGCAACTGAGTCTGAGGGAGACTCATTTCTTCTTCAGATTCAGATCCGAGGGCCGTTGTGGTTAGTAGTACGAGCACACATATTCCCAGAGGGAGCAAACTACTCCTAGCCAAGGCACCACCCTAGGGTGAGAAGAAGGGATTCGAATATATTTTTTTCGTAGAAACAAATGTTTCATGTCAAATTTAATGATTTCAAGACTTCTTGAACACCCATTCCTTCCTTAAGTGAGCCTTTGACTACTTTTAGCTTGGGATTTATCCTGAGAGCATCCCTTTCTATACTAGATGGATCTACATCCATGGCTTCTGCTAAATCTATTTTGTTGATGAATAGTAGGTCAGCGTCTTCGAGTATCATGGGGTGCTTCACTATGGTGTAGGGCCCCTCAGTCACTGAGACTACCACTATTATCTGCTGGGATCCCAATGGAAAGTCGGCTGGACATATCAAGTTACCAACGTTCTCTATGAAAATCAGGTCTAGTTTCCTTGGATCTAATACATTAATGGCCTTCCTGACTAGGTTAGCATCTAGATGGCATTCTCCACCTGTGTTTATCTGTACCACCTTGGCTCCTTTTTTCTCAAGCCTCTCGGCATCTATTGTGGTAGTGACGTCTCCAGCCATTACTCCTATTTCATACTTATCTGAAAGGACTTCTACAAGACTCTCTATGAGGGAAGTCTTCCCAGAACCTATGGACCCCCTCACCTCTATTACTCTAACTCCATATTCCTGGAACTTCTTCTTGTTCTCCTCAGCTATCTTCCTATTTTCCTCTAGGAGTTCTTCCGATAACTCTATGTCATATATCTCCCCAGAGAATTCTATTTTCCTAACCAATTCAGTCCCTCAGACTTGTGACCGAGTAAGAAATAAAAAATTATTTCTCGAAGCACTCATTTGACTGAACTTTCCAGAGTCCAGCTCAAAATAGGGGAAATTCAGCAATATTTTAGAAGAATTTCTTAGGAGTACTCCGCCTCGTACATGGACTGATAGAACGTGATCGGGGAAGTTTATAGACCTCTCTCGTATGCGTCTGCAAGACAGAGTGAACTGAGTATCTTCTCGGGGCTTCTCTCGAACGTTCCTCGCTTCATTCCTGAATTATGAATTTATCGAGAAACATTCGGCCAATACAGTACTCCTCCTAGGTTGTCCCTTTAAGACTGCATCACTTGAATTAAACACTAAAAGGTTCCCCAAGATTTGGAGTCCTAAAACAGTCCGAAGGGGATTACCTGTCTTTGGCATAATTAGTTAGTGATTTTATTTATTGGACCATTGAGAGACGAATGCTCGTCAGTTGGCTACACTGTGATGCTTTAGCTTAGATGCCTAGTGACGTCCTCGGTAATAGTTAGCTGGTGTTACTTAAGCTAGATCTGAATTAGTCAGAGCGTCAACTCCTCTCTCAAAACATGATACTTGGAAAGTAGTATTGAGTTAATTCGCTAAACTCTCCATTCTGCCATCCAGAAAGTTTTTAAATTCTCATGCCTGGGATTCCCTCGGGATGGAGATGAAAGAAGAAAATGTGAAGAAACTAGTAGAGAAGGCTAAACTTCCAGGGAAGAAGGCCTTGGCTTGGCATCCATTCTACAGAGGGAAAATAGAGGTAATGCCGAAGTGCTCCATAACATCTTACGATGACTTCAGCGTGTGGTACACTCCTGGGGTAGCTGAGCCTTGTAAAGAGATACACAAGGATCCGGAAAAGGTCTTTGAGCACACTAATAAGTGGAATTACGTGGCAGTGATAAGCGACGGCACTAGAATCTTAGGTCTGGGAGACATAGGGCCATTGGCTGGTTTGCCTGTCATGGAGGGAAAGGCCCTTCTCTTCAAGTATTTAGGTGGAGTAGATGCCTTCCCGATAATGATAGGCACCAAAGATCCAGATGAGTTCATTCAAGCTGTGAAGTGGATATCCCCGACTTTCGGTGGAATAAACCTAGAGGACATAGAGAGGCCTAAGTGCTTCTACATCCTCGAGAGATTAAGAGAAGAGTTGGACATTCCAGTTTGGCACGACGACCAACAAGGAACTGCAGCAGTTACCTTGGCTGGGATAATAAACAGTTTGAAGTTAGTTGGAAAGAAGCTCAATGAAGTGACTATAACCCTAATAGGAGCTGGAGCCGCTAACATATGTTTAGCTAGGACTCTGATAAAAGCTGGAGCTAATCCCAAGAAGATAATACTAGTGGATAGTAAGGGAATATTACACCCAGGAAGAGAGGATCTAGAGAGAGGCAAAGAAGAAGACCCATATAAATGGGAACTGGCCCAAATAACCAATGGAGAAGGAAGAACTGGTGGGATACCCGAATCGCTGGAAGGAGTTGATGTGGCAGTAGCCGCCTCTACTCCTGGTCCAGGAACAATAAAGAAGGAGTGGGTCTCGAAGATGGCAGACGATGCTATAATGTTTGCAGAGGCAAATCCAGTCCCCGAAATATGGCCGTGGGAGGCAAAAGAGGCTGGAGTGAAGATATTTGGTACTGGGAGATCAGACTTTCCGAACCAAGTGAATAACTCCCTCGGATTCCCTGGAATATTTAGAGGGACCCTAGACGTGAGAGCCACTACCATAACGGATGAAATGCACATAGCTGCAGCTTATGCCATAGCAGAAGTAGCTGAGGAGAAGGGGCTAAGCGAGGACTACGTCATACCAACAATGGAAGACTGGGAAGTCTTTCCCAGAGAGGCTGTAGCGGTTGGAATGAAGGCCATAGAACAAGGAGTCGCTAGATTGAAACTCAGTGAGGAAGAACTCTATGAAAAAGCACTCTCAATGATAAAGGAATCAAGAGACAAATTACACTGTCTTATGGAGAACGGACTCATAAAGAAGCCCCCCGAGATCAAGGAGTAAACAAAGGAGACGAAAGAATGGGAGATGATCGGGCTCAAAGTAAATAGGAAGGAGGCAGAGAGAGCTAAGAAAGTACTTAGGAGTAAAGGGCTTCTCATGGAAAGTTATTTTCCAATTCATGAGGAGGAATACGTGATCTTTCCCTTGAACGGTATAGGGGACCTTCCCCTAGGCGAAATAGTAAAAGGTATCCAATTTCAGAAACGAAAAGAGAAAAAGAAATCTGTTTATGATTTGCTAAAGGAAATGGGTATCGATCACAGAGGGTTCACCTACTACCTAGTGGGGGACATAGCAATAGCTAAGGTACCTGAAAGTATACCGTTGGAATTGGAGGAAATCGGGAGGTTAATAGCTGAGTGCCAAAGTGGGGTCAGATTGGTCCTAGTAGAAAGAGGCAAGAGGGTTGGGGAGTTCAGGAGAAGAGAATATGAAATAGCATTCGGTTATGGGATGACTGAGACAATACACAGGGAACACGGCCTCAGATTAAAGTTGGATCCAACTGAGGTTTTCTTTGATCCCAAACTCTCTAGAGAAAGAAGAAAAATTGCTGAATTATCCTCTGACGGGGAGAGAATTCTAGTAATGTTTTCAGGAATCGGACCTTATCCCCTAGTAATAGGGAAATTCAGGAAGGGGTGCGAAATTCTCGGAATAGAGGCCAACGAGATTGCATACCGCTATTCTCTGGAGAATCTAGAGATAAACAAGAAGTTGCTGAAATCAAAAGTTAAATTCGTTCTAGGAGATGTAAGAGAAGTCCATGGAATAGGAGAATTCGATAGGATTGTTATGCCAAGACCTAGAGGGAAAGAAGACTTCCTAGAGGTTGCATTGAGGTTCTCTAGTGAAAAATGTACGATACACTTCTACGATTTTCTCAAAGAAGGAGAAATAGGGCACAGGAGGAGAGAACTCATTAGATTAATTTCGAAATTGGGAGGAGAAACGCTGAGCATAGAACATAGGAGAGTGGGAAGCATAGGGCGGAGGAAGTACAGAATTTGCTTCGACTTCCTAATCAAAAAAAGAAGAAAATAGAATCTCTTCTTCTCCGATTCTCTTTAATTTATCTTTTAACTCGTCTAATATTTCTCTTAGCACTTTCTCCCTTCCCAGATCTCTTACTAGTGTTTCTCCGTTCTTGTCCTCTAACTCTATTCCCATTTGCCTCAATCTCTCTCTTATCCAGTCACTTATCTCATAGAGTTTCTTCTCTCTGAGCTTGGATCTGATCTTTATCAGAGAATCCAATAGATCTGAGACAGATGGTTCATATTCTTTCTCTAGGACTCCAAATATCTTTGAAAAGACTGAGAAGAACTTCTCCATCTCCTCCTTAGTTCTCTCACCTATTCTCGGTAGTTCCCTATTCACGAGCTTGACGAACTCGTGAAACTCAGATAAAGCTCTAGGGGTGTTGAAATCATCATCTAGTGCTTCAAAGAACTTCTCCTTTATTCTAAGTATTTCACCTATTAGTTGCTCATCGTCCTCTTTGGACGGGGATGCGCTCCTGAGCTTCAATAGAGTTTCCCTGATTCTATTCAGGGTCTCCTGAGTTGATCTCAGGCCGTCTTCCGAGAAGTTCATCTGACTTCTGTAATGGGCAGAGAGAAGATAGAGTCTAAGAGCTTCTGGGTCATACCCTCTCTTGAGCAGATCTTTAACAGTTATTACGTTTCCAAGTGACTTACTCATCTTCTCTTCTCTCACTCTTAGATGCCCAGTGTGTACCCAATATCTGCAGAAGGGGGCCTTTCCAGTGTAAGCTTCTGACTGTGCTATCTCGTTCTCGTGGTGTGGAAATATTAGATCAGTGGCCCCACCGTGTATGTCTATTTGCTCCCCCAAGTACTTCATGCTCATCACACTACACTCTATGTGCCACCCTGGT
>Ga0190367_1001039_pt1 | contig 17340 bp, 18 predicted proteins | sample 4872181011_MG_FD_171838 | JGI IMG/M metagenome (GOLD analysis project Ga0190367, IMG submission 171838) | Hydrothermal vent microbial mat bacterial communities from Southern Trench, Guaymas Basin, Mexico - 4872-18-10-11_MG | ecosystem: Environmental > Aquatic > Marine > Hydrothermal vents >...
TGAAGTATGTGGTATTGAGTTTTCATCCGCTGGTTTTCTTCTACCTGTTTGGCATTATATTAGGCGTATCGGGCTTTCTCGGTGGAATTTACTCTCTGTATTACAAGTTTATTTTAGGTGGTTCGATATTCGTGAAGGGTGTTTTATCTCTGCTTGTCTTCATAATAGGTCTGCAATTCCTGCTTTTCGCAATTCTGCTTGACATGCAGCAGGATAACAGCAGAGGGTGATGGTATTAGTCTAAGCGAAATAATCAAAAACTAATATTCATAAACATGTCGAGGAGGATCGTTGATGATAGGGGTGCAAAAAATATGTTCAAGATGCATTCTTGACTTAACTGTTCCAAACATTAGATTTGATGAAAGTGGGGTATGCAACTACTGTAAAATCCACGATATACTGGAAAAGCAGTACCCTTTGAACGAAATTGGACAACGAAAGTTCAAACAGCTAATAGAGAAAATTAAAATTGATGGTAAAGGTAAAGAATATGACTGTGTTGTTGGAGTTAGTGGAGGGTTGGATAGCAGTTACACTCTGTATCTAACTAAAAAGTTAGGTCTAAGACCTTTGGCAGTTCACCTTGACAATAATTGGGACTCGGAGATTGCAATAAACAACATAAAAAAACTTACAAAAAAACTTGATGTAGATCTTAGAATAATTACGGTTGATTGGGAGGAGTTTAAAGATTTACAACTAGCGTTTCTGAAAGTTTCTACTCCCGATGTTGAAATCCCGACTGATATTGCAATTCAGGCAACTCTTTACAAAGTTGCCGCTGAGGAGGGAGTACGCTATGTCATTGATGGCCATTCTTTCAGAACAGAAGGTGTAGCTCCATTAATGTGGATGTATGCTGATGGTCGATACATTGAAAGCGTTTACAAACGGTTTGGCAAAAATAAAAAACTACAAAATTATCCAAACCTTACAATCTCCAAATTGTTGTACTATGTCTTTGTAAAGAAAATAAGATTCATATCACTCTTAGAATATACTGATTATCGCAAGGAAAAGGCAAAAAAGATTTTGAAGGAAGAAGTTGGCTGGGAGGACTATGGAGTTAAGCATTATGAATCTGTCTATACACGCTTTATCCAATCATACCTGTTACCGAAGAAATTCAACATCGATAAAAGAAAGGTTTATTTCTCTGCCCTTATTCGTTCTGGGCAGATGACAAGAGAAGAGGCGCTTGAAAAAATAAAAGAACCTCCTATTTCAAAAGAACAAGCAGAGGAAGATAAAAAATACATTCTCAAAAAACTAGAACTTACCGAAGAAGAATTTGAGGAAATTATGAGACTGCCACCCAAAGTGTTTTTAGATTACCCTACTTACTACCCAGTAATCAGAACACTAAAGAGACCAATTAAGTTAGCATGTAAGCTCGGATTGCTGCCCTACACCTTCTATGCAAAGTATTTGGGGTGGAACGAATGAGAATTGTCGTTGATATAAATCACCCTGCGCACGTTCATTACTTCAAGAATTTTATCTGGGAAATGAAGAAAAGAGGGCATGATGTTTTAATCACAGCAAGTGAGAAGGAAATATCATTTACATTATTGAGGAATTATGGCTTTGATTTTATTAACTTAGGAACTTACGGAAATTCGGTAAGTAAAAAGTTTATGAACATCCTCCCGATGGATTTGAAGATGTATAAAGCGGTTAAAAATTTCGATCCTGAGGTATTTTTTGGTTTTGGATCTATCCGTGCTGCTCATGTTTCAAAATTAATGAGAAAGCCGTGCATTGCGCTTGATGATACTGAACATGCCCGATGGGAACATAGATTATATGTGCCTTTCACAGATGCGATACTGACTTCTACATGCTTCAAAAAGGACTTTGGCAAAAAACAAATCCGCTATAATGGCTATACTGAACTTGCATACCTACACCCGAATTACTTCACACCCAACCCTGCGGTGCTGGATGAGATGGGGCTGAGCAAGGACGATACATTCATCATTTTGCGGTTTGTTTCATGGACGGCAAGTCATGATGTTGGACAGCACGGCATAAGAAACAAAATAGAATTGGTGCGGGAACTGGAGAAATACGGGCGGGTGCTTATCACTTCAGAAGGGCAGTTGCCTAAGGAGCTGGAAAAATACAAGATAAAAGTCTCGCCAGAGAAGTTGCATGATTTGTTGTATTATGCGAGTTTGTATGTTGGTGAGGGAGCGACAATAGCAACTGAGAGTGCAATATTAGGAACTCCTTCAATTTATGTTTCATCGCTTGTTGGAACAATGGGTAATTTCATTGAACTCGAGCAAAAGTATGGTTTGATGCTTAGTTATAAGAATTCTGATAAAGCCATAAACGATGCGGTCGAACTTATTCAAAAGACCGACTTAAAAGAAGAGTGGAGAAAGAAAAGAGAGAAGCTACTAAAAGACAAAATCGATGTTACTGCGTTCATGGTCTGGTTTGCAGAAAACTATCCTGAAAGTTTTAGGGAGATGAAGGAGAATCCAAGGGTGGAGGAGAGGTTTAAATGAGACTTATATATGATGAATTAAAACAGAATAAAGAACTCTGGGATTTATTCACGAGAAAGGAAGAATACCACCCACAACAGCTAGACAAGTTCGGAAGATTTACTTATAGTTTCAGCAGTTACAAAAATATTTTAGAACCAAACGTTTCAAAATTTTTAGTTGAAAAGGGTTTTGAAGTTGAATACCCAGGAAACAAAAAATTTGCAGTTTGTTTAACACACGACGTTGATGAGATTTATCCACCTCTTTCACATACACTTTTATCTTCTTTATATTGTGTTAAGAATCTGAATTTTAAAGAACTAAAAAACCAACTTTTCTGGAAATATAAAGGGAGAGAATATAGCCCATACTGGAATTTCAAGGAAATAATGGACCTAGAAGAAAAATACGGTGCAAAATCATCCTTTTATTTTTTAGCAACAGATAAAGATATAAGGAGATTTAGATACAACATTGAGGATTTGGAAAATGAATTGCATTTAATTGTAGATAAAGGTTGGGAAGTTGGATTGCACGGGGGGTATTATGCCTACAACGATTTGGAAGAAATGAAAAAAGAAAAAAAGAGATTGGAAAGAGTATTAGGTAAAGAAGTTATTGGTTATCGAAATCATTACCTGAGGTTTAAAGTGCCTGAGACATGGGAGTTACTGGCAAAGGCAGGATTTAAATATGATACGACTTTTGGATATAACGATATGGTTGGATTCAGAAACGGCATGTGCCACCCTTTCAAGCCATTTAATCTGAATAGCGATAAAGAGATAGATATTTTGGAAATCCCTCTGACTATTATGGATGGGGCTTTATTTAGTTCTGCAAATTCTTTTGAGGATGCCTGGGAAACTACAAAAAGACTCATTGATACTGTCGAAAAATATAATGGTGTCTTAACTTTGCTGTGGCATAGCAACGATTTTAATTGCGCATTTAGAGATGACCGGATAAGGTTTTATGAGAAAATTTTAAAATATTGCTATGACAAAAATGCATGGATGACGAGTGGAGAAGAGATTTGGAGGTGGTGGAGAGATGGATATTAAAAGACTTGATAATGATAGTTTACATGAATACGATAAATTAATAGAGATATCCACTGAAGGAACAATCTTTCATAAAAGTTGGTGGTTAACTATGTTTAAGGATTATTACAGTAATTCATATAATGTGGAGTTTTACGGGGTCTTTGAAAATGATAATTTAGTTGCTGGGTTTCCCGTACCTACACACAATAAGTTAAGATTTAAATTTGTATACCATCCGAAGCTAACACCCTATCTTGGCTCATTTTTTATAGATAAAGGAATAGAAAAGAGATATAGAGTGATCTCATGGAAAAAGGAAATAAATGAAGAATTTGCAAAAATTTTAAAAGAAAAAGGAATTTGCTTATACTATTCTTTTGGTCATAAACATATTAATTTGCTGCCATTTAAATGGCAAGGTTTTGATATTGGAGTTCATTATACCTATGTTCTTGAATTAGCAGATTTGGACAAAATTTGGAAAAATATGGATGTAAAAAGAAGGAATGATATTAATAGATGTTATAAACAAAATTATAGTATTAAATTTGGTGAAATTGAGAAGTATATTGAACTAAATGAATTAACAATGAAAAGGCAAAACCATAAAATATTAGGTGGTGAGTTATGGAAGAAAGTTTTTGACGAATGTAGAAAGCACAATTGCTGCGAAATTTTTACTGCGTACAATGATACTGAATTAACTGCGTCTTTATTCTTGGTTTGGGATAACAAAAGGAGTTATTATATAGGGGGAGGAATAAAGGGGAACGATCGGGGAGCAATGTCGTTACTAATATGGGAAGCAATCAAATATACGAAAGAGAAATTGCATTTAAATGAATTTGACTTTGAAGGCTCTGGAGTGCGCAGTATAGAATTTTATTTTAGAAAGTTTGGCGGGGAAATAACACCGATCTTTTTTATTAGCGAAAACTCAATTAAAAAAAGTATAATTATGAAGTTATATAATTTGTTTTCACGTTTACATAGGGAGGCATAGTGATGAAGAAAATGACTAAAGTTTGTATGATAACAATAAAGCATTCACCATTTGATGATAGGCTTTTTTATAGAGAGAGTAGGAGTTTACTTAAGAATGGATATTATGTTTACATAATTAGTGCGGCACCAAATGGATGGAAAAGTGATGGAAAACATACAAACCTATCGATAGAATATATTAATAATGTAAAAACAAAATCTCCGATTATTAATCGAATTTTAGCATTACTAATGCTTTTTTTAAAATCGTTACGTGTTCCTGTAGATGTGTATCACGTTCATGAACCGGAGACATTTCTTATTGGGATGTTACTCAAAATTTTTACAAAAAAGAAGTTAATTTATGATGTATACGAATATTATCCTGACGTAATTCCTCTATCGCATGGTTTTTATAGATATTTTTTAATATTTATGACTTTTTTTGAGCCTTTGTTTTGTAGATTTGCAAACGGAATAATAACAGCAGATGGTGAAATAGCAAAGAGATACAATAACTTCAACAAGAATGTATGCATATTATACAATTTTCCATGTCTTGATATTTTTAAATCACAAGGTCATCAAAAAGATATAGTGAAACTTGAAGGACAGAAAATAATCATATATGTAGGTGGAATATCTGAAAAGAGGGGGATACTTGAATTGATAAAAGCAATTCATACTATTTCAAAAAGGCATCCTTCTATTAAATTATTACTTGCTGGAGAGTTTGAAACAAAAGATTTTAAAAAGAAATGTTTTGAATATATAAAATCAAATAATATTGAGAAAAATATAGATTTTAGAGGTCTTATACCGCATATTAAGATTCCAGAATATATATGGGCTGCAGATATAGGTGCTGCATTGCTTCACTCAATCCCAAAATTTCATAAAAATATACCAACTAAACAATTTGAATATATGGCCTGTGGCAAGCCAATCGTAGGAAGCAATTTACCACCCATTGCTAGATATATTAATGAGATTGGCTGTGGCATCTTAGTTAATCCTACAAATGTAGATGAAATCGTCGATGCAATACATTATTTAATAGAACATCCTAAAGAAGCAAAAAAGATGGGTGAAAGGGGGAAAAAAGCAGTGTTAGAGAAATATAACTGGGGAAAAGAAGAAAAAAAATTATTTGGTTTTTACAATAAAGTTTTGGGAGGTGTCAAATAATGAAAATTTTTATAATCGACAAAATAGACCCTCCAAAAGAATATGTTGCCTTTCTGAATCCGCTTTGGGAGGTGATAAGAGAACTTTCAGAAATGGGATATGAAATACATGTTATAAGCTCAGAAAGAGGAAGATGGCACAATGTATATTTCCATAAATTAATATTAAGCAAAAAATGGCCTTTTGTGTTTCAGGCAATTTCGTACTTGTTTTCAGTGATTGGGGCATTGATGTTGGCTAAAAAATACAAATTAGATGTTGCGTACTTCAGAAGCGCGAATGCAAGAATTATCGCCTTATTGCTTAAAAGATTTTTGAACTTAAAATATATATGTGAAGTGCACGGAATTGAATATTACGAAAATGAATATTCAGAGAATAAACTGAATATTTTCATGAAATGGATATTAAAAATTAAAGCACATCTCCAGATTGTCTCCGCTAAAAAGGCCGATGGCGTCCGAGTAGTTACCGAAGAACTGAAAAGGTGTTTACTTTCATACGGTGTTAATGGGGAAAAGATAGATATTATTGAAAATGGTGTGAATCCAGCTATTTTTAAGCCATTAGATAATGAAAATGCCATTAAGGAATTAAAGAAAGAACTTGGAATTGGCGAAAACGACAAAGTAGTGATGTTTGAGGGATATTTTTACCCTTGGCAGGGTGTAGAATACCTAATAAAAGCGTCACGATTGGTCTTAAAAGAAAAACCAAATACTAAATTCTTGATAGTGGGAGAGGGAGAAATGATGCACTCTTGGAAAAAACTTGCGAGTGATTTGGAAGTAGATAATAACTTTATATTTACTGGTGCAGTTCCATATAAAGATGTACGAAAATATATAAATGTTAGTGATATTTGTGTAGCACCTTTTATAAAGGAGAGAAATTTGAGAATAGGTTTATCACCATTAAAAATTTATGAATATGGAGCATGTGGGAAGCCCATAGTGTCCTCAAGAATTCCAAATTTAGAATTTATAGAACAAAACAAGGCAGGACTTTTGGTAGAACCCGAAAAACCAGAGAAATTAGCAAAAGCAATAATAAAACTCCTGAAAGATGAAAGATTAAGAAGAGAACTGGGAGAGAACGGGAGAAAATATGTCACAAAAAATCACAGTTGGGAAGCCGTTGCAAGAAAGGTTGCAGAAGTTTGCAAAAGCGTTGTTGTGGAACATGAAAATAAAAGGCGATAACCATGCAACCACACAAGAAATTCGCATTTGATGTCGGCATAACATTCATCGCATCCGTGGTTACTCTGCCACTTGGCTTTGTTATTACTGTTGTTTTAGGCAGATACCTCGGTGCGGGCGATTTGGGGTTATACAGGATGGCATCCACGATTTACGGGATTGCGATGCTCGTTGCTGCATTAGGCATTCCAGCGGCAATGATAAAATACGTGGCTGAGTTCAAGGATGACAGAACCAAACTTAACCAGATTGCATCATCTGGCGTCATCACTTCCTTATTCTTGGGCATTGGATTTTTTGCATTGTTCTATTTCTCATCAGGATTATTTGCTGATATATTCAACATGCCTCGATTATCGGGTTTGCTGAAAATACTATCGCCTGTTTTCCCTTTTGCTTTAGTCGGCGGTGCTCTGCTCGGATTGTTGAACGGACTCAGAGAGATGAAGAAATATGCCGCAGCGACAATCATCCAGAGCGTTTTGATGGTAATTATTACAGTGGCGTTGATTTATTTTGGGTTTGGTGTTGCTGGTGCTGTTATTGGTGTTGTGTTGGCTTCGGTTGGTAACTGCTTCTATCTCGTGTGGGTTAGCAGGAATTATTTTGAACTCACACTTGAGAGATACAGGAAGACAACGAAAAAGCTGCTAAAATTTGGTGCACAGATATTCGGAGCAAGTGCAATAAACATGATAAATTATCAGGCAGATACCCTTTTAATTGGATATTTCCTTACAGCTACCGATGTTGGACACTATGCCGTTGCCGTGGGTTTAAGCAGGTTCTTCTGGATTATTCCTCAAGCGGTTCAAACAATAACCTATCCTGCAACTTCTGAATACTGGGCTAAGAACAATCATTCAGCGCTACAAACAATGATAGATAAAAGCATGAAATATACCGCCTGTGTTTTGTTGCCGATTGGTTTAGCAGTTGGATTTTTTGCGAGGGATATTATAACAACGATATTTGGTGAGGAATTTGTTTATTCGGTTTTGCCTTTGCAGATATTGCTTGTAGGAATGGTAATAAACGGAGCAACCGGAAGGCCTGTGGGTAGTACATTGGCTGGCATCGGTAGAGCCGATTTGAATTCGAAGATTGCTTCTTGTTCTGCAACAACAAATATTATTTTGAATATCTTACTCATACCTTACATTGGCATTACAGGAGCTGCAGTAGCAACCGCTATTTCTCTAACGATAGGTGTTCTTTTAAATTTAACCTTGATCGCTAAAAATACAGGTATAAAATTTGATTTAAGATGGTACGGAAAGCTAACGCTGGTTACTGTCACGGGTATTTTAACATGTTATTTTTTAAGGTTTAATTATTTTGTAAATTTCGGTGTAATTTTGTCAATTTTTCTCATTCTATGGTTCTATTTATTGGAAAAGGAAGATAGGAATTACTTTATTGAGCTAATAAGAGGTTAAAATTATATCTTTTTTAAGCATATAAGTACATTTTCCGAACGTTTTCTAATCAAAAGTTTGCTCAGCACTGGTATTGTATTAAGTAACAATCTCAAAAGCTTATTTTTTGGAGGCATAAATACATTTTCTACATTCATAAACTTTAAATCATTTTCTTTAAATTTTTCCATATATAATTTGAAAGGTCTTCCTCGATAAGTTTCTGAAAACATGAAATCCTCTCGTTTTTCTATTTGTACAAGAAGTGTCCCTCCCGGTTTTAATACTCTACTTAATTCACTTATTGCTGTTTCCCACAAAATATCATCAGTTATGTGGTAAAGGACAGATATACACATCACTACATCAAAAATACCTGTCCGAAAAGGTAAATTTGAGATAGATGCAATTACCCCATGAATATCTTTTGAATTCTGGATAGTCAGTTTAACAGCAGGGGAAGCAAAGTCAACAGCAATAACTTCTGAAGCTCCTTTCTCTTTTGCGAGTTTGCTGTATAAACCGGTTCCACAGCCTGCATCCAAAACTCTTTTCTCAGAAAAATCTACCATAGATACGATATCTTTGATTTTAAGTTTTTTTGAGAATTTCATTGACTTTAGGATGGAGTGATATATCTCCCGCTCCAAGTAATCCATATTTTGATATTCGCTCTTCCCAGTATTTTCTCAAATTCATATCGTCTTTTCCTCCTATATCTTTCCAATTTTTTTCATGTGCTCTATTTTACTTTTTATTCTTAATTTTTCTTCAATAATGCTCTCCTGATATTTAATCTGTCTTTTAGCACACTCACTACCTTCATCAAATATCTCTTTTAGAACTCTTCCATCCATATCCTTTGGTATAGGCAAGCCAAAAATATATAAAATTGTCGGAGCCAAATCTATTATCTTTAACCCATCGATTTTATGTCCTCTTTTGATATATGGGCCTTTGCATATGAATATGCCATTCTCTGTATGAGTCCCCGATCTAAATGGTGGAAGAAATACCGAGTTACCCAAAGTATATCCAATTATTTCATAACCCGGTTCAGGAGCAACATAAATATCGGGAGCACTATTTACAAAAGGGCCCCAGAATAAGTCCTCTCTTTTGAAAACTTTAGAGACTACTTTTTGCCCACTCTCCGGATCTACGAGATTATATATTTTTTCAATAATTTTTTCTCTGATCTCTTCATATTGTTTATCATTTTTGTCAACATTTAAGTATATATTTCCATAAGAGCCTTTAGCATATGCTACCGTCTGCTCCCAATCTATGTTTTCAAAAAAATCATGGAGTCTCGATGGGATGAATTTAAGGATGAATTTATCCATCTTTATCAACCTCATAATTTTGGAAAGAAAGTCTTTTAATCCAAGGATATCGGTTATCTTGACTATGTTCTCTCTATTTAATCCAATCATTACCAGTAAATGTTGTACAGAAGGGAAAAAACTTTTTCTTTTCGCATCGGTTTTTAATTTAAGTAATCCTTCGTTTTCCAACCACTTATTTAAGGATACTCTTTTATAAACAGGCCCACCACCATGGTCAGACATTATGATGATATAAGTGTTATTGTCCACCATCCTAATAAGTTTCGATATAATTTTATCTATTTTTTGATAGTATTCATAAATTTTATTGCCATACTTGTTTGCCTTTCTTTTTTCATACTGAGGGTGTTTTTCATCCAAGTATTTCCAAAAAATGTGTTGCACAGTATCTGTTGCCATAAAAACAACCATAAAAAAATCCCAATCAAGTTCCTTAATCAAATACTTTGATGTTTGCCAAACACCTTCTAGCAAACCTCCAATTTCTTCATCAAACAATTCTTCAGAATCTAAACATTTTCTGTCAAAATCCGGCTTGTAACCAAACTTAATTAACTTCTTTTTCAACTCTTTTGGAAAGACAAAATCACTTTTTTCGTCAGGTGTGCCCATTCCGGTAACTATAACCCCGTTAATTTCTTTAGGCGGGTATGTGAAGGGCACAGATATCACACAAACTCTTTTATTGTGAATACTCAGGATTTCCCATAAGGGAAGAGTTCTAATTTTTGCCGAATTTATACTAGGTATACCTCCTTCGGGTGATGTAAACCCAAAAATCCCATGTTTTCCAGGGTTCATCCCTGTAGCAAAAGATGCCCATGCAGTTGGACTTATTGGTGGGATAACTGATCTTAACTCTCCATAAACTCCTTCATCCATTAGTTTGGCTATGGTGGGTAACTTCCCTTGTTTGAGAAGGGGTTTAATCACATCAAAGGTCGCTCCATCTAATCCTATTACTAATACTTTTCCAATGGACATTTCATATATCCCCTACCACAACCCTCAGTCTCTCTCCCACCTTCTTACAAGGACTTCCCACATTGACACTCCAAGGCTCAACATCTTTTAATACAAGACTACTGCTCCCGATAACAGCCCCCTCGCCTATTGTAACATTTGGATGAACAACCGCATTTGTTCCGACAAATGCATCCTTTTCTATCACAACCTTACCTCTAACCACGTTTCTTTGCTCTTCAGGTAATGCAGTAGACATTCTTTTTCCACCTACTTGATCTTTCTTTTACTTATATATTCTATTTGCTCTAGCAGCCCCTCCTCTAATGTATATTGTGGGGTATATCCTATTATTTCTTTTGCTTTACTTATATCAAATACGAACCTCGTTATCTTTTTATTTTTTTCTGGAATATAGGATATATCGCCTTTTCCAGTAAGCTTTTTTATAGCATGTGCTAATTCCTCGATGGTAGTCTCCTTCCCTGTTCCAATATTGAAATCTTCCCCAATTGCATTTTTTTGGCTTGCTGCTAGGATATTAGCATATACAACATCTTTAACATATATGAAATCTCCAGATGATTTTCCAGTACCATATATTCGCAATGATTTATTACTTAATGCATCATTTATAAAGATAGAGGTAACCCATGTTATAGGCTGTCTCGGACCAAACACATGCGAATATCGTAAAATCGTTGTATTGATGCCGTAGAATCTACGATACTCATCACAATACTTTTCTCCCAATAATTTGGAAATGCCATAAAAAGATATGGGTATCTTTGGATGCTTTTCGTCTACCGGTAGATATAATGGATTGCCAAACACGGACATTGAGGAACTATATATAAATACTTCTATATCTTTCATTCTACAAACTTCTAAAAGGTTTCTTGTCCCTATTGCATTTATCTCTAAATGATCTTTCGCCTTGCCTGGTAATCTTACATTTCCAGCCAGATGGAATACAATATCAATGTCCAAATCAGATATTTTTTTATAAATATCACTTTCATCTCTCAAATCTGCATTTATTGTTGTAACTCCCCCCGTTTTTCTTGTACGTGATAAAATCACAACTTTACAAAAATCTTTTAATGCTTCGACAAGATGAGAGCCAATAAATCCCGTACCCCCAGTAACTAACACATGCTTGCCCTCGATTCTCTTTAAACTCTTCTTTATATATTCTGAAGTCATATTATACCCAATCTAAAAATAATTGATAATTTTTGATCTTGAATTTTCAATTTTGTGTTCATTTTTTAGTCTGAAGTATTCATCAAACGTGATATACACTTCATTCCAATATCGCATTGCCACCCCTCGGTTATAACTTAAAGTAGATTCTCGATCAAACATGAGATAGTTTATTACCGCTTCGGGTTCGTTGAATCCTGATGCAGCTCTGAGTGCAGTAGTTCCAGAAAAGCGTGGATTTATCTCAAATGTAACCGGGCCTTTTTCGGTAACCCGCATTTGAAAATTACATGGACCAAAAGGGCTGAGTAGTTTAGCAACTTCTGTAACTGCACTTTTAACATTTTCATAATAATCAATTAATACTCTGTAGCTTGTACCGCATTTAATTTCACGTTTCATCGTAATTATTCCTAGAATTTTTTCATTAAACATAATAACACCAGAAGTATATTCCTCCTCCTCAGGTTTTAAATACTCTTGGATTATTGGATTGTCAACACGCTTAATAAATATTTGCAACTCCTCCATATTTTTTGCGACATAAACATCTTTAGATGCTGACCCAATTCTAGGCTTGACAATAAGAGGGAAGCCAACTTCTTCCACTAAATCATACATATCTTCTGGTAGCGCAGATAAAGGATAAGGTAAATTATGGTCTTTTAAAAACTTGTATGTTTCCCATTTATCATAACCAACTTTAACTACTTCGGGTGAACTCACTATTACTTTGGCACCTGTTTCTTCTTCTATTCTTCTTTTATTAACAGCAAACACTGGCAACTCTGGATCTGAACCTATGAAAACTATATCAATATTTTCTCTTTTACATATCTCTATGATTGTATCGATAAAGTTAGAAGAAGTAGCTGGTGGAACTAAGTAACCTTTATCTCCCCTATAAATCCCCGCGGCAAGGGGACACATATCTGTTGTTATGATTTTACAATCGAGTCTTGAGATTTTAAGTGCTTTAACAATACTTTGGCCAACACCTCCTCCAGTACCAGTAACTAATACATTAATCATTGTTTTCCACCCTCTGCCAGATTTCTCTATTCATCAATTTTATCACGCTCCCCAGTTGCATCGTGTTATGAGCATCTGAGCCAAGGGATACCAAGGGATTCAATTTTGAACATAAATTTAAAAAACTTGAAGGATCCTTTAAATAAGAGCTATTTATTTCGATTGCTTTATTGTAATGATTTGCCATTATAATAAGCTTTTCTAAATACTTTCTTGGAAAAATTGTATTAAACTGTTTCTCAAAAACTCCGCCAGGATGAGCCAATACATCAACATTGGGATTTTTTACAATCGCACATGCTAACTCAAATTCTATTTTTGCTGCATCATCACAAGATAGTTCTTGAAAATTTAGATAATTACCATCTCCACGTGGGTATCGGTGAACCGAACCTAATACAATTTCTGATTTGTGAATCATATCTTCTGTAGCATCGATATTCCCGTCGTAATCCAATACTTTTGCTTCTATTCCATAGAAAATAGTTAATTTAGATTTATATTTTTTCCTTAAATTTTCAACTTCTTTTACAAACGATTCATACCATCCTGATGACTTGCGTACATGTTCTGTAAATGCTATTTCTTTTAATCCCTTATTGATTGCTGCTTGAATATATTCTTCTACAGTTGCATCTCCATCCGTTTGTACTGTATGGATGTGATAGTCACAATAAATAGCAGATTTAGTTAATTCATTAAATCGCATGAACGCAGGTTTCATTTCTACTCGCCTCTCAAAATTCTCCATTCTTACTAATTGGCTTCACAATTTTTAATCTCCTTTTTACATTTTCACCCATGTTTTCATCATTAAATGATGTTGAGTTGCTCATTGTTAACCCCCTTACCAGATAGTTTTTCAAATACTTCATTACAATCCCTTCTATCTCCTCTTTTGAAATCAGTTCAACATCTTTAGAAGTATATTCGTGCAAATCTACTTTTTTGATATTTTGGTACTTTGAAGTATCTTCATCATTTCTCAAAATCACATACATATCGTCCAATTCATATACCCGATTGGATTCCGTGTTATTGATCAAATCCTCATGAAGCTTCTCCCCTGAAACTAAACCTGTTATGTTTACTTTTATTTCATCCTTAGATAGACCCAACTTTGGTGCGATTCTATCTAAAATTACATCCAGTAAATCTCCCAACCGAAAGGCTTTCATCTTTAAAATAAAAATATCTCCACCTTTTGCATATTTTGTGGCTTTTATTACAAGTTTCACAGCTTCTGAAATTCTAATTATGAAACGAGTTACATTTGGGTCAGTAATACTCAATGGCTTCTTATTCAAAAGATTATCTATTAAAACAGGAATAACTGAGCCACGAGAGTTTGCAACATTACCAAAACGAACGCATGTATACCCTGCTTTTAATGTAATCTTTTCAGCAATAAACTTAGAAGCTCCCATTACATTCACTGGATATACAGCTTTATCAGTGCTGATAGTTATGAGTTTAGGAACACCATGTTTTTTTGCCAAGTCAACAATGTTCTGAGTCCCAAGTATGTTTGTTTTTACACTCTCTATGGGGGAATCTTCACATATAACAACATGCTTCATTGCAGCAGCGTGGTATATAAGATCAATATCGTTTTCTTCAAATACACGCTGAATGCTTCTATAATCCCTTACATCGCCAACAACAGTCTCAAGCCTTTCGTCCGGTATTCTTTTTTTAATTAAAAAATGCTTTATCTCATCTCTACTGAAAATTATAACCTTATTTATCTCGTAATTCAAAATTTGTTTGACAATTTCACTACCTATCGATCCTGTTCCACCAGTAACCAAAACAGTCTTCCCTTCTAGTTCCTCTTCCATTTATTTACTCCCCCTTAAAGAAATTATTAATACTTTCGGCAATATAATCAATCTCTTCTTCTGTTAATGTTGGATACATCGGTAAGGATAAGACTTGGCTAGCTATTTTCTCGGTAATAGGAAGTTCCCCGCCTTTATATCCTAATTTATTCCTGTAAAAATTAGTTAGATGGACGGGAGGAAAATAGATTTTCGTCATAATCCCTTTCTCAGAAAGATATTTCATTAAATCGTCTCTTAAATTCTCTTTAACTCTTATCGTGTACATTTGATAAACATGGAGATAGCCAGGCGGCGGTATTGGTAAGGTTATCTCTTTAATTTTTGATAATTTATTTGTCATATACTCGGCTCTCTTCCTTCTCATCCTAATAATTTTATCGATTTTCTTGAGTTGAGAGATACCGAGCGATGCAGTCATTGACGACATTCTAAAGTTATATCCTAATGTTATATAACTCGTATGTGCGGTCGAAAAGAAGTAATCTTCCGTTTCTAATCTTCCATGAGACCTAATTAATCTTAACTTTTCATAAATTTCTTTCGAATCTGTCACTACTGCACCCCCCTCTCCTGTTGTAATTATCTTATTTTGGCAAAAACTGAGCACAGCGGAATCGCCAAAAGTTCCTATCATCTTATCTTCTATTTTTGCTCCAAGGGATTCCGCAGCATCTTCTATTAACAACAAATTAAAATCTTCTGCAATTTCTTTTAATTCCCTAATTAAACAAGGGCAACCTCCATAATGAATAGGTATTATTGCCTTAGTTTTTGACGTAATTTTCTCTTTAACATACTCAGGATCTAATCCATAAGTTTTGTCTTCTATTTCTGCAAATACCGGTTTTGCACCTACAAAAAGAGGAGCATTTGCAGTTGCGATAAACGTAAATGATGGGACTATTACTTCATCCCCCTGCTTAATATCATAAGCTAAAAGGATAGCATGAAGCGCAGAGGTCCCGGAATTAAATGTTATAGCATACTGTGCTCCAACATATTCCGCAATCTTCATTTCAAATTCTTGTATCTCCGCACCAGTAGCCCAATAAGAACCCCTTTTAATCACCTCTGTCACGCTCTCTATGTCTTCTTTGTCCCAGTATATTTTAAATAGAGGTATTCTCCAAGTCATTTTAGACGCCTGCATAGCAATTTTTCATATAGCTCTTCCATTTTTTTTGTGTTTTTATTCCAATCTTCTTTTTCTTCTATTATTTTTCTATTTATTTTGTAAAATTTTTCTTTCAACTCTGGATGTTCGATACAATAAATTATTTTTTCTGCTATTTCTTTTGGGTTTTTAGGATCAACAAAAAAAGCATTTTTTCCGTTTTTTAAATATTGTTTGTATACTTCTATATTGCTTACAACTGGAACCGTGCCACATGCCATTCCTTCTATTATACTGCTCCCAAACTGATCAGTTTTAGGTATTGAGATAAACATATCCGACGCATTCAAATAAACAGCCATTTCTTTTGGAGATAAAAGCCTTGATATAAACCGAGTGTTGTTAATAACTCCTAATTTCTTAGCTCTTACTTTCATTTCATTTTCAAAATCTGGAGAACCATAGCCTCTTATGAATACGAATAACACATTTGGATAAATCTTAGTAACGTATGGAATTGAATCAATTATGCTTTGAATTTCATACTGTGGATTCATGTGTCTATTACTAATTATAATTGGTGAATTATCTCCTATTCCTAAACTCTCCTTAAATCTCTTTACTTCTTCTTCATATCCACGGTGAAATACTTTCAAGTCGATACCCCACGGAATTCGTATAATTTTGCTTTTTGGGACTTTAAACGCATTATTCAGATACTCACGCATAAATTCGGCCGTTGTAGTTATTATATCTGCTTTTTTTAATATAACGGGTACTATATATCTTGATATTTTTGATTCCTTTGGTGCTCTTAAGACGTCACTACCCCAAGCAGAGACGACAAAAGGATGAAAACCTGCTAAAGCACCAAGAAAACCATAATCCACAACATAATGAGCATGGAGGAGGTCCGGATTTATTTTCTTTATCAGTTTTTTAACTTGAATCACCTCAAATAATAAATTTGTTGGAAAAGATACGAACCGTATTTGTGGACATAATCTTTTGAGCAGATGTAATTTTACACCTTTGATGTTACAATCTCCGAGAGATCTAAAAGAGATTAAATGAACCTCATGTCCATTATTGGCAAAGTATTTGATCCAACGCTGAGTATGGATACTTCCTGCATCTGCCAGATAGCATATTTTCATCGTAATCCTCCAATTACTTCCACAATCCTTGCACTCGCCTTCCCATCACCAAAAACATCCCTCTGCTCTCCCTTCGGCTCAAAATCATTCGCCACTTTTATGATTGCGCCATCATTCGCGCCTACCAGCATATTCCATCCATCCTCCACCGTCTCAACCCATTCCGTTTTCTCTCCTAATAATACATGGCACCTTAAAAAATGTAGGCTTCTTTCTGCACGCTCCCCGAATCCGTTAGATCCTCTTTGCATTCTTCTCCGGCATGAACTTTTCATGACTTTCATCGCTTTTATATTTTCACCTTTTACTCTTCTTCAATTAAATCTCTCTTCACCT